>Ga0265797_10002099_pt1 | contig 34205 bp, 29 predicted proteins | sample P2T30metagenome_FD_192433 | JGI IMG/M metagenome (GOLD analysis project Ga0265797, IMG submission 192433) | Plant litter microbial communities from East Loma Ridge, Irvine, California - P2 T30 | ecosystem: Environmental > Terrestrial > Plant litter > Unclassified | place: USA: California...
AAAAAACAAGAATTGAAGAAGCAGAGTAAAAAACAGAACAAAACAAGCGAGAGGGTCTCAACCCGTTCTCAGCTTCCCCAACAACGCCAGGGGAGAAATATCCATTTCCTCCCAATTCCATTCCGGTCCTTTCCAGTCGTAAGATAAAGAGAAAGAGGCAAAGAGAAAACCGCAGCGATCCGATCTCAGGATCACATGCCTCTTGGTAAAGTAGACAAAGCAAACGAAAGAGACCGACCAGTGCAGACTAAAAGTAGTCCGTCAAGTCTTTCTGTGGTGTGTTTTTGGTATGTACAACGCTTTCTTCGCGATCCCGCTGTGGGTACTGTATGGGTTCTTTCTCTTTCTGTGTAATAGAGCTTCTCGAGCTCACAGCCAGTTTTTGTCAGCCACTGGGTCTGATGGCCTGCGGTCATAGTACATGGACACTACGCGATCGAGCTCGTCGTTGCTGACCTGCTTCACCTCAGGTCTTCCGGGGCGGAGCGCAGTTGGATGTCCAACTTGCAAACTCGACGGAACACTGCTGTATGGTGGCGGTGCGGGCGGCAATTGACCGACACGTTCGTCCGTTGGCGAAATCTCGCGGAGCTCTCTAGTCGTAGCCGGCACCGCGCTGCCAAGGACTGGGGCTGGCTCCTTGTTTACGAAAAGACTGGTCGTAAGGGCTGGAGGGTTGCTGGCCAGCAAATGTAGGTGGCGCATGACGTCCGTCGGCGTTATTACCAGCGGCAGATGAGTGGAGCGGCGATCTGGGCGCGTCCATGTATGAGCCTCGTTGCGAGTACGCTGGAGCATAGGCGGTTTGTTGCTGTTGTTGAGGGATACGGTCGTTGCTGCCGCCCGACCAGGAGTCATCATCGTCCTCGATACGGACGCCGCCCTTGCCCTCTCCACGAGCGGTAGCGCCCAGCGCGTCAAGCTCGGTGTTGAGCTGTGACTGCGACTTGATGAAGCTGCCACGGTCGTCGCGCATGGGCTGGTAACGAGTGTCGGGGTTCTTTGCGCAGACTGAGATAATCGACGCGACCAAGACGATGATGATGAGAACCAAAGAGAAAACGGCATTGTAGACGAAGAAGATGACACCCATAACTCCAGTGACAAGGCCCTGGGAATGTATGTTAGTTCATGCTTGCTATTAATACACACGTGTGATGAAAACTTACGGGTTGGTTGAAGACCTCGGTGAAGATTAGCAGGAAAATTGTGTTCAAAAAGTTGATCACAGCAATGGAGATGTTGAAAGCGTTCATCTTCTTGTCCATGTAAGGGCGCATGACGCACACGCCAATCAAGAACAGAGCTTCGATGATGAGGAGTCCGATGGCCTGAACGACGCCTGCTTCCTGGCCGAGACCGACAAACATTCCCTTGACGAGGAAGTAGACGAGGACCGGAATGATGAAGAAGTAAGCAGTAGCCTTGAACTGCACGTAAAGGAAGCCCCACTTGTTGAGGGAAACCGGGTCAGAGTAGAGGATGTAAGCAGGGCTCTTGTGCATGGAGATACTCCTGCGTGCGAGGCGAACGACCTTTGCGGATGCCCATGCCAAAATGCCGATCATAGTGAAGACAGTGAAAACGGCGAGAGCGACAATTGCGGCTGAGTCGCGCTGGGTGAATTGCCAGAAGCAGAGCACGACCATCTGTGGGTAGCCGATCAAGATGACGCGGAACATGATACCCTTCAAGACAGTGTTCCAGCCGTTGCGGAAGTCCTTGAACTTGTCACCCTTCATGCGGCCGGCCTTGGTGAGGGCCTCGCAGATGCCCTTGAAGATGAGCACACCGAGAACAACAAAGAAGACGAAGACCAAGAAGAAGATGTAGCCAGTCATGAAGATGTTAGTCTCTTCGATTCCAGCACGGTAGCCAACACGGTCAATACCCTTGACAACAATAGTGTTCGAGGAGTCCACGTAATTGGAGCCTGCTGCGTTTGTTCGGGGCATGAGGGACCTCTTGCGGAAGCTCTCGACAGCATAAGCCATGGCAGCAGATGCGCCATCAAGAGCACGCTTCTGAACCTGGACGGACTGTGTTCCACGACTAGAAAGAACGGTTGAAGGAGTGCCGCCAGTGGCGCGCTGGTACCAAGTGGCAATATCCTGAATAAATCCAATGCGAATGATACCCATGCTCCACTGGAAGTTTTGGGTCCATGCAGAAACGATCGGAGGCAGAGATACAGAAGTCATTCCGATGAAAGCCTGGCCCTGGAAGTAACCGAAAAGAGCCATAGCATTGGCAGCGACGTGTGCAGCGGTGTTGGAGTGTCCGAGACCAGAGGTTACGGCTGATGCGACGAGCGCCAGACCAGAGATGACGGCGACAGTCCATGCGACACCCTTTTGGTTGACAGTCTTGCCGTTTGACAACTCTGCTTCCACGCAAGCGACGGACTCGCCAGTCTCCTTGCGCTTGAAGAAGATCTGAATCTTTGCATCGAGATCGGGAACAGTGTATGTGATACCTGTGGGATTGTTAGTGTTGTTCATACATCCCGCAGTATACTCCTCATAACGCACCTGGTACTTCCTTCAACGCCTCCTTGGGCACGTCAAAGTTGCTTCGGAGATCGATAGGTGCCTCCTGCATGGGACACAGGCCGAGGAGATCAGTCTCGCAGGGGTCGAGGCTGTTCTCATATGCCAGGAAACCGTATGCGTAGACCTTTGCGTCGATGGTGATGTTACCCTCAACAGTGCTGACACCAGTGATGTTGAAGCGGAGCTTGCCATCGTCGGGCGTGAACAAGACATCGAACAAGTTGGCGCTGAAGCTGCTGTTCTCCTGGCACTGAGCGAGAGACTGCGACAGGAGTTTGCGCTCTGCTGATGCGAAGGAGGCGAGGGCGAGGAGCGCCGATATTAATGTTGTAAAAGCGAATCGCATGTTGTGTGTGGCCGAGTCGTCGGCAACGGTGACGATGCTATAGAAGCAGCAAAGGAGATCGCGACAGGCGACGGACGCACTGTCGGTGGAATACGGCGGCGTGGGAGCCGAGCGAGTGAGTGGTGGGCGTGATCAAGCAATGCGACCGCGGGTGAGACAGCGGGCGTCACTGGTGGTGAGGATAGAGGAGGGTGGTGGTGGTATGCCTGCTCGGTAGGCGGCGGCAGGTGGATGTGGTGGTGGTCTAGTGAAGCAGTGCCTCTCGGTGGCAGAGAGGGGGTCGAGCGGTATGTGTGTGCAGCGAGCGACGCGGGTGAGAGAGTCGATGATGATGGAGAGTGTGTCTGGGTGGTGGCGGGTGGTAGTGGAGGTGTCGTAGGCCGGGACAACTGGGAGCAGGAGCGAGCGGCTGGGCTGGCTGCAAGTTCAGGTTTGGGTGCTGGCGTGGAACAGGGTCCCTTGGTCTGGGTGAGCAGCTGCGCAATCGTCTTTGGCTACGATCGGCGCGGCGGCAGTGAAGGCGATCGCTGGGCACGGCGGCCGACGAGAATACAGAGAAATAAAGATAATAGGGTTATGATATGTGCACAATATGATGAGACGGAAAAGAAGAGAACGACAGTGATAATGGAAAGGTGTCTGTCAGGCAGTCAAGCTCTCACACAACAACAAGGAGATGAACAGGCGTCGTTGCACTTTCGGGCTTGAATACGAGGGGAGATGGATGGCGCGCGTACGAGGCAGTGCAATCCAATAAATCAGGAGACTCCCATCCTTGGCGCCGCCGCTTCTGCAGCAAAAGTACGCGTTCCTGTTGCAAATGTGTGGAGAGCGTGGAGAGAGGAGATCCGCCCTGCGAGAAAAGCATTCCAGTCTCCCTCTCCACTGCAATGCGTCAACACTCGTCATGTGATGCGCGAACTGCAAGCAAAACATGCACGCTATTTTGCTCCTGCAAGACTCGCTCTCGTCATCGTATACCGCCAACTCGTCACTCTGCGTCTGCACAACAGCGGTTTCACGCTGTTTGTCTCGTCTTGCCTCGCTCGGATCACCGCTAGAGACGGCCTCGAGGCCCTCCGCAACGCCAACGGTCTGCAGCAGAACGAACTCTCGAGGCCTTCTCTTCCGCGGCTGCCGGTGGCGAGGCCAACAACAGACTCGCAGGCCAACCCTAGGCTTCGGGGTTAAAGACACGCCAACCAGCCGGGCCGCCATCCACTTTTTCAACGCCTTATTTGTACGGTGAATACGGTCAGTGGTTGGTTGGGTTGGTCTGCCTTACGAGCTTACCTTGCATGCCACTGAAATAGAACTCAATTGCTTAATTTGTCCGTCGTTTCACATCGCAAATTATTCGCAGAGAATGAGGATTGTCAGTCACGTGCCAGCTGAACGACTGTAAACCTAACAACACGTGCAGTGTGTTGTCTGAAAGGTTTGAGATACGCTTCCTCAGGGCGAGTTCTGGAACAGATTAAAATGCTGGACATCTCGAACGTACAAGCTTCCTGGAAACTTATTTTGCATTGGACTGTCGCGGAATATACTGCAGAATCGCCTTAATTTGAGTGCTTCGGGCCTCGTTCGCCATAGTGTCTCCCGTTAACATACGATGGGCTTCTTTTCGTGGAAGCACGTCGAGTCCAGATGCCAGAGAATGTGCTGCGTAGCATACTTGCGTAGCATACAGCTTATCATGTGCTGCCACATCTTGGCACTATTCCCTCCCTTTGTGCCGCTTGGACTGATTCTTCGGTTTACATCCACTCCCCAGAACCATTTTACCTTTGCGCATGCTCCGCCGGACCTGTCGTGGGACTTTCTTCACCAGGTGCCTTGAGACCTTTCTCCAAGTCACTCTTAGCGACAGGATCGAGGACACGCACTTCCGTAGGCGCTGCGTCAGCTTGAGGATTACTGGCATTGCTCATACCTCGATCACGGCCCAGGGAGTTCCCTCCTTGCACGACCTGAGCTGTTTCAACTTCGAGAATTCTGACGACTTTGTAGAAGCCAACGGCGAGCAGACTCCCGAGGAAAGGTCCGAGCCAGTAGATCCAGTGATAGCCTGGGAAGTGATGGGCAGCGACAGCAGCGCCGAACGAGCGTGCCGGGTTCAGCGATGCTCCGGTGAAAGGACTGCCAACTAGCTGTGCGATGAAGAGGGCGAGACCAATGGCGACAGGTGCGGTGTTCTGTAAGAGTGATCAGTATGCGGCTTCATCTGCAGGTTGTTAATTCATGGGTAGGTGGTGTGTAAAGTACCTTGTGCTTCTCTGTAGCCAGCATGAACACTGAGAAGACAAACGCCGCCGTGAGCAGCAGCTCAATGACTAGATGCAAAGTCAGAAAGGTCCACATTCTCCTCAATCTCTCTGCGAAACTTACACAAGCCACGCACAATCGAAGTTCCACTGCCCAACAGCGTTTCGGCCTTGAGCTGACCAGGAAACAGCCCACTCACCAACCCAGCAGAAGCCATCCCGCCTGCAAACTGCGCACCAGCGATAGACACTCCTTTCTTCCACCCCAAACTCCCCTCAACCACCATCCCAAACGTAATCGCCGGATTGAACAACCCGCTCGAAATCCGGAAGAAGATCCACGCATTCACCATCATCGAGAAGCCCACGCTCAGCGCCGCGTACAGCAAGCTAGCGCTCGAGACTGTCATGGTGGATCTGGCCGGAGAGCCGGGCAGGATGACGGTGGAGGGCGACAGGTGCGTGTAGGCGACTTGGGTGCCTGCGAGGGCGAAGAAGAGGAAGAAGGTCGTGCCGAGGAATTCATTGAGGATGGCGATGAGGGCATTGTAGAGCCATTCTGGCACGGAGCGGTCGAGGGTTGGGAAGCGCTCGCGGAGAGGTTGGGGGTTCTGTTGAGGCGTGGGAGAGTCAGTGAGGGTGTGGTTTTGCGATGGAGTGTCAAGCTGGACTTACGTGTTTGGTCATTTCGTAAGATTTGCTGAGCAAAAGTGCTGTTGTTGAGTGCTGACGGTGAAGCTTTGCGTGGAGTTGGAGTGAGTGGTGGTAGAGAAGCTTGGAAAGGTTCTGTGATGTGAGAGAAAAGCCATCATGGCGTCTGCGGTCGATCAGTGAGGTTGAGACTCAGTGAGGCAAGGTCCCGCTCGTGGAAGGCACATGTCAGTTCACAGACGAGAGGAAGGAGCGATTTGAGCTCACACGTGCTCTCCACGTTGATAATACACGTGACGTCCATGCTACAATGGATCTTGATATCACAGTTGTTCATCGATCTTTATTTAAGCAGCGAAATAATTTCCGAGCCTTTTCAAACATGTCACGTGTAAAGGCCAGAGTTTCTTGCGCTTATTCGGAATTACAGCATTCCGTTTCGCGAACTTCATGAACTCACCACATTCAATAAACATCACTGAGAAGGGAAACATTTATTGCGTCCATCAACAAGCATCTCATTGTCTGCTATTTACACCATTCCTCCCAAAAGCGAGAGTCAGAAGAAAGACCAAAAACCGCAGGTCATTCCTTCCAAAAACGCCGTATCCCCCAATTCCCATGCCCAATCCCCCCAAAATTGTGCCGAAACATTCCGTCTCGGCAGGATATCTAGTGTCGTAAAAGTCGTGATGATAATGATGTAGAAAACCCAAACTCCAATCCAAACCCAAACTAACGCCTTTAACCATGACCCAATGCAACCGCCCAATGATCTGTTATTGCCCCTTTCATTAAAACGTATACTGTAAGCCGTTTCCTATCCCCAAGATGAATAATCATCTCATCAAGCACCCGATCGCTCATGCTACCCAACGGGCAGGCTTCGAACGACGGGCTCGGGAAGGTCGGGCGGCACGGTTTCTGAAAGCTCGGTTGGGGCGGTTGGGTCTGGCGAAGCGGTTTGGTCGGTTTCGGCGACCGAAGGAGACGGTGCCGTCGGCTGAGACGCTGACTGCTCCTGCGGAGACAGAGCCATCGGATGAGACGCTGACGGGTCCTGCTGAGACGCTGCCGTCGGCACCAACGCTGACGGCGCCGGAGGAGACGGTTTCGGTCGAGTTGGAGCTGGGTTCTGGGGCTTCGAGGACGGGGGTGTTGCTGGAGCCCTCGGTAGGAGTGTCGCTGGAGCCTCCTGAGGGTGAATCGCTTGAATCCTCGGAGGGCAAATCACTTGAACCTTCAGAAGGAGTATCGCTTGAGCCTTCTGAAGGAGTGTCGCTGGATCCTTCGGAAGGTGAGTCGCTGGCGCCGTCGGAGGGCATATCGCTTGAGCCCTCGACGGGTGTATCACTTGAACCCTCAGAGGGCGAATCGCTCGAACCTTCGCTGGGCGCATCGCTCGAGCTGCCAGTCGAACCTGAGGTAGCGCCACCGCAAAGGACGCCAATGTCTGCAGTCGGATAGAAGATACGGGGCATGCCGCCGCTCATAGGCACATTGATGTTGCTGTTCTCGTCCGAAGTAAACTTCGTGCAAGACAGCAGCTCAGTGACACTGGAGCCAGACTGGTAGTATGAGCGAATAGCCTGGGTGTAGCTGTCGCCGGAGGCGCCTTTGTTGGAAAGGACGGTGAGCAGCTTGCCCTTCTTCACGGCGATGGTCGTGGTGTCGGTGTAGACGACGTTGGCCGGTGTGGTGACGAAGGACGGGTCGTTGCGGATGGCGTTCTTGCGGGCTTTGTTGAGGTTGGTGACGAGCTTGTACAGCTCTGCTTCGGTGTTGTACCCGGAGAACCACAATGCTTCGCGATTGTACGGGTCGTTGGAACCGCCGCGGGAATCGTAGTGTTGCTCCTGGCCCTGGTACAAGATGGGAATGCCGTCGGCAACCATAGTGTAGGTAATGACGTTGCTTGCTTGAGCGATATCATGGTTCTGAGAGGGGAATCGAGGATTGTCGTGGTTCTCGCTAAAAGATCCAAGCAGGGAGATATCATTGCAAGCGCTCCTGGTCTCGCCGATTTTCTGAGCGAGGTTGGACATGCTGCCGATGGTGCTCTTGAAAGCATTGATTAGTGGGAAATAAACGGGGTAGTTGAACACGCCGGAGATATAGTTCTGGTAGTCACAGACGAGGTCTGCGCCTTGCTGGAAGATCTCTCCGACCATGTACATGTCGTTCACAGCTGCACGGAAGCTGCTCCAAAAGCCCTTCTCGACCTGCAAGACAGTATCCAATCTCAAGCCATCGATGGAGTAGTTCGACGTGAGACTTTGGATCCACGTTGCGTACCCCTCACGGACTCTCTGAGAGGATGTCTTGAGGTCAGGAAGAGGAACTTGAGAGCCGCCGACCCAGCATTCGGTTAGTTGTGCCTACAGAGTTGTTAGCTTCTGTAGAATGAGCTTCATGAGGACTTCATGCACTACTCACAGTATCACCTAAATCATTGTAGTCAATCTCGCAGTATGGCGTGTTGTAATCTTCTTTCCTGTTGAAGGGATTGAACTTGGAGTAGTCGACCGAGTCGGGAGGACCGTTCCAACCGTTGTGATTGACAACAATGTCGACCATCAAGTACTACATCAATCGTCAGCATCGATCGAATGAACCAAACAGACCAACATTGACAGCAACTAACCATGCCACGGGCGTGCAAAGCCTGCGAAAGCGCCTTCAAATCGTCCTTGGAGCCATAGTGCGAGTTCACGTCATAAAGATCCTGTTGCCAGTACCCATGGTAAGCCTCTCCGTAAGCAGTGTCTCCCTCAATGTTCTTGGTGACGGGGGAAATCCAGACCGCGTCGAAACCCATACCCTGAATGTAGTCCAGCCTGTCGATGATGCCCGTCCAGGTGCCGCCGCAGTACCTGCCAGCCGCCGTGTCGCAAGTGGCAGTGGTGCTGCCGTCAGGGCGAGCGAAGCGGTCGGTGAGCAGCTGGTAGATGCTGCGGCTGCGCCATTCGGCTGGACTGGCGGCATAGGCGGTGCGTTGGTGTAGTAGAGCCAAGCTCAAGGCGCTCAAGGCTAGGCGAGAAAGCATCTTCCGTGATGACTGGCCGGTTCGTTGTGAAGGTTGCAAGCGGTGCCTATTGAATATGTACCATTGATGGATGACCAGGTTGGTTGTCCGTTGTGACAGTGAGACAGTTGTGCACGGTGCCTGACGGTTGCGGTTGGAGACGATAATGACCAGGCAAAGATAGGGCAGGGCGGGTTGTTGCGAAGTCCACAAAAAATGTCTGCGATCCTCGAGTCGCTTTTTATGAGTGTTAGGTTCCCTCCAGGCACCACGGCCTTCACATGTCTGACATAGCCCTTGCATACGGCGAATGACCAGGAGCAAACAGGCGCACACATCACTCTGCAACTAGGAACAGCTGTTCGGCCTCAATCTATCCGCATTAGTCTCGTCGCCGGCTGGGAGATCAGAGGAGGTGCTGCTGGCGCCAATCCATACTACCTAACCAGCTTGGCACGACTCGCGGCTGAGCAGGTGGACACGATGTATCAGCGCCTAATACAGCAGGTCCCTGGTTGTGAGGGCGAAGACGGTGAAAAGTCTCACGCATCGAAGCAGTAGTCCCTAGAGGGCATTTCGTCGTCACGCAGGGCCGATCTCTCTTCGACGCAGCATGTTCCTGAGAGGGGGCTGACCGCAACGGGGCCACGCGGGCTGCATGACACGCCTTGTAGCACATGTCTCTCTCTGCTCGTGCGGACGTTGACGGTCGACCGGTCGACGAAGACAAGACGTCTCTCGATGTCTCAGCGCGGGCAGCACCGGGGCTGTTTGAGATGGGCCGGGTGCTGCGACTCTAGGCCTGCCCCTACCACCATTGCAAAAAAGGCCTTGACTGGACAACAATGCAAGCAGAGGAGGATTCTCCAGATGCAGGTGCCGATGGCTGTAACACCGCGCAGGAGGATGTCGGTGGCACGTAACGGTGCAAGTGGTCAGTCTGCCGGTGCCGGGTGACTTTTGGGGTGCGTAGTCTAACAGCCGGGCGGCAGCAACAAAGAGCGAAGGAGCCGTCTTGGAGCTAACGGTCAGCCAATCCCGGCGTGTAGGCACGGTATACACGGCCAGCTAGGGAGTGACTACGACGAAGAAGAAGCAAGGGGCCTTGCGCATTTGCATTGTTGCAAGCGCCACGCATCGGCGTGGTTGGTGGCATGCGCTGCGACGCGGAAGAGGAAGAGAGGAGCTGTTTTGGCCCAAATTTCCCATCTGAACCACTCACGACCGCAGTCCGGGCAACGCTGACGGCTGAAACCCGCAACGTCACCTTCTTCTTCCTGTTGTGCGTGTGGATACAAGTTACTTCGCTACAAGTACCTGTAGTGAATATGTATGTGCGATCCTGAACACTCCTGCTCGTCCGGCGGACAGTCGTCACGATGTCCTGCTTAGATGCATGTGCCGCGACGGCAGCGATCTGCCAGAGCGGTACGCCTGAAGCGGCGGGTGACGGTGAAGAAGGAAAAGATGACACGACAACCGAGTCGAGGCCCTGCGTGTGAGAGATGATACACCTCCTCCCTGCGTCTCGCAAGCATCGCGCGAAGAAGCACTAGAAGTCTTTAGTGCAATGGCAAGACGCCCCCAGATCTCGAGCGCGTGCCTCGCCTCTGGCACATCGTGGTATCACAAGATGCCCACGAGGTCGGTGAAGGGCCCAGCGCAAGCGCAAGCAATCAGAGATGATCACGGCAGCCAGCATGCGATTCCACTTTTGTTCGCCAACAGGCAAAAGCTGCCTGAGATCGGCGGGCCTGGGGTGCATAAGGCTCAATCACCCGGGTAGGAAGGTACATGTAGATGGTACATACGGGCCAAGGCACGTTACAGCACAGTATGCGTATGCGCTGCGTTCTATGCGTCTCTCCATCCTTTTTGCAGGGCGGGGCGCCAGCATACCGTCCGTCTTACATACATTCTACACTGCACGTCTAGGCCCTTTCCCTTTCAGCCGATGATGCACTTTCAATCAATCCCCGACATTCGCCAGCTCAGCTTGAACGGGTATACGGTCAGAGAAAAAGCACATGTCCGTGATTTGTTAGCGCAATCTGCATGACGACGACATCATCGCATTATACCTATGTAGACTTCGTCGAATCGCAGCAGAGCAAGGACCGGTCCAGATGATGGCGGGGAGACGGGCTCCAAGACACATTGTCTCGGACGCTATGCGGCGTGTCGCGTGCGGTTGTACTGGACGACGATGACGATCGCCAATACTATGCATGTGCACATCGGATGCATGTAGGGAAATGGAAGGTCGTGCTTGTTAGTTCACCCAAAATGATGTTCGCTAGATTTTTGCTACCCACAACCAATGCTATTGAAAGAAGGAAAAAATGATTCGGCCAAACGAGAACCACACACCATGTGCGCCGCTCGTACGCTACAACTCCCATCCTAACGCTGCAAAAAACGAAATGATCACATAAGAATGAAGAAGCTTGAGAAAATTGGCAGGCACGATGGGCAGGTCACGATCTCCTGCTCGTGTTCCCGAGAAAATGCCCGACTGCAAAGCATGCATGCAAGGTGAATATTGTCCATGACACTCCACTTGCGTCAGGCAACATCATCTGACCCTGTGGAGCCATAGCAGGTTGCAGTGGGAAGATCTCCCATCTGCAGTGATGCTACAACCTCGACATGACTCGACATAACCGACCACGAGTTTATGTATTCAAGCAGGATGCCTCACGCGGTATTGTTGCCCGTTTTGGCCCGATGTGGGGTCCCAACTGGCAAGGATACCTCGTGTTGATGCTGACGGTTGACCTGGAATTTCAGCTTTGCATTCACAATGCCTGACCGCTGCTCATTGGTATGAATCAACATGTTGCTGATATTGCCGCGATCCATCAGGGTAACCAGGCCTCGGCGCTGTGCGATAGCTGTCACGACTGCCAGCAGTGTCGGACCTTTCCCTTTCAAGTCGTCTGCTTCCAGGTCGGCTACCAGGCCTGCTGCTCGGCCTGCTACCAGGACCGGGTGCCTGTCTGATGGGGAGATCCATCTGAGGGTAGCCGCCACTTTGCGAGCTGCTCGTTCGTGCGGGATACACGGGTCTTGCTGTGGGAGGCGCTGAGCTTCCGTTGGAGGGCATCGCGATGGCAGACGGGCGACGTGGTGGGGGTGCTGATGTCTCTGGGTCTTCGCTGCGAAGAAGGGCTTCAGTCGATGGGCTGAGGGGTGGTCCGAGATGGCTCTTGCGGTTCTGCTTCTCCATCATGCCGACTGCCCACTGTCGGAGATCGACCGGCGTACGCTTAGCGGCTTGCAAGAATGGATCCGAATCGAAGAGCTCTCTGGGCGTTGGCCGTTCCTTGGGGTCCTTCATCAAACACTTTGCAATGACGTCCTCCAGGATCGAAGGGAAAGCGTCACTCTTGGGGAGCTTTGGCGATGGCTCAAGAACGATCTGCTGGAGTAGATCAAGGATACCCTGAGGCCCTGCGGCTTCGTCGTCGTCCTCGCTGTCGATGCTGAAAGGGAATTTGCCAATGGCGAGTTCCATGAGGGTCAAGCCAACACTCCATACGTCACTCTTCACTGTGTACGGACTGCCCTGGATTCGCTCCGGCGCCATGTATGTGCCAGTACCGACAAAGGTATCTGCCACACTGTTCTCCAGTTCACTGCTTACGCCAAAGTCGCAAAGCTTGATTTCTCCTCGGCTATTGATCAAGACGTTCGACGGCTTGATGTCGCGGTGCATGATCCTGTGTGCTTGGTAGAGGTACGTGAGACCGCCGAGAACAGCCTCTGCAATTTTTCCCAAAACGTCAACGCGGACTGGACCGAAGTTCTTCGATATGCTGTCGAGAGAGCTGGGCATGTATTGTCAGTAATCATTCCCCAAAAATGCATCACAAGGTGCAGCCTTACCCAACATCCGCATACTCCATGCACATAGTGACATCGCCAGAATCGTTCATGAAAGCACCGTAAAACTCCACAATATACGGCGAGCTGCACTCGAACATGATCTGGAGCTCGCGAACGATCCGTTTCCGTACCTCCTTCTTCGCCTCGACGTGGATGATCTTGCGTGCCATGACCAGATTCCTCGGCTTGTGCAAGACTTTGCTCACTGTGCCACCGTTGCCTGCTCCCAAGTCTCTCAGCACGACCAAGTCCTCGCTTCTCAGGTCAAGCCTGAACTCCACGCCGATTTCCAGGGTATCCGGCTTTTCATTGTTGAGACCAGCAAGACCTCCAGGTATTTGCGAGTCTCCGGCGGGAGGTGTCGCTGGCTTGGGCGGTGCTGCGAGCGCAAGACCTTTTACGTTCTTGCGCTTCATGGTCTTCGCCTTGAAGGGGTCTGACATGGTTGCGGGGTATATGGGCCCCTTTGCGCGGCGGGGAGTGGAGCGTTTGTTGTGTAGATTGTGCTCTCAGGGGAGAGAAGCCGGTTGTGGGAGGCAAGCTTGAAGACAAAGGCGTAGGCGCCCGATTGACGAGTATGAGCACAGAGTCGAGTGCAAAGTGTAGGCGACGTTATAGATAGGTCTGGCCAATCGGTGGGTGGACTGGCAACGTTTGGGCGCCGGTAAGGTTTGTAATGACGGAGGGTGGTGATTGCGCGCCACTCGCTTGTCGGCAGTCTGTTTTCCGCAGATCACTGGTAAGTGGCTCAGAGCGTGCAGAAGTAGAGTTGCTAGTAGTGGTGACTACCGTGTTCTTGCAACTTCAGTCTGGGCGTGGTTGCAGAGCAAGAGGAGGATCTGCTCGGTGGTAGAGGGGAAGTGGGCTGCCTGGCGTGGGTAGTGAGCCAGCTCAGACGAGACAAGGGTGGGCGGGAAGTTGGACGTGCGCGCGGCGAAAGCTTCGCTTGCGAGCGAGATGGAGCCCTGCGAGCAATAATTCTGTCTAGTTCCGACCGGCTCTGCCTCTGAGCCGTTTGTTTGCTAACAAGACATCGATGAAGAGTGATCTACCACGAGAAATGCAAATATGAACCCCTTACGAAGACGTCGTTCGTGACATCTACTCCCTGAAACCTGCCCTGTTTCAAGTTCCAAAGGGGAGTGTCACTATTGGTTCTTATGTGTTGGCACAGCATGAGAGTGCACTTCCAATCGCAACCATCGATAGCCGCTTCACTACTGCCCAATAGACTGCTGGACTGCCCCTCGCTTGCAGCCTTTTCGCCTAACATAGGGGTGGTTGATCATGTCAGCACGAGACAATCAGATCCCCGTCACATGTTATCGCTGTACAGGCATCTACAATTCATACACGACTTAGATATGCCTCAACTTGGATAAAGCAAAATTTGACTTGCTGATTGTGTATGGCCGCGAGTCATAAACCTCAACGGAACATAATCGTGACTATCGTATTACAGATGTATTGGCGTTATGCAAATGACTTATGCAAGGAGGTTTTCACATGCCTTTCTCATATCACGTGACACTCGGCTTACCTGTCACTGAACTTCAAGCCAGAGCTTCCAGCGCTGGCTTGGAAAGTCGCAACACGAACAACACACGCGCAACGGCATCATCACCACCACTCATTACAATATCAACACACTCTTGCGCAGGCGCTTCATACTGGCTCCTGTCCAAAATACTAATTGGACGGCGAGGTGTCTGCAATCTACAACAAGCTACGCCTAGGACCACTCCCTCGATAAACCGCAACTGCAACAATGGCGGACTTCTTCGACGACACCGCCGATGTCGCCAGCGGCGAGGAAGAGGAGGAGGAGGAGCTTGATGAAGAGGGACAGCCCACACGCCGCTCCAACAACATCGACATGAACGACTCAAGCGAGGAAGAGGATGACGATGACGAGGAGGCCGAACGGGAAATTCGTGAAGGCTTCATTGTGGACGAGGACGAAGACGACGAGGACGCAAAGCAACGGAAGCGCGAGAGGCGCGAGGAGAGGAGAAAGCGTAGAAGGGAGGAAGCCGAGGATGACATTCTGGATGACGAAGATCTGGATCTAATCGGCGAGACCCATCCCGACCGCGAAGGCCAGCAAACACAAAAAACCAAGTACAAGCGTCTGAAGCGTGGCCACAGAGAGGAGCGCACAGTCAGCGAGGCGCGCGGTGTGGAAGACATCTTCTCCGACGATGAGGAAGGAGGCGATGGTGCAGCGCGCAACCGAGGCGCATTCGGAGGCGCGTTCGGTGATGAGATGGACGATTTCATCGAAGAGGACGAGTTCCCTGATGAAGAAGGCGAGAGGATGCGCGAAGATCTGGAGATCAGACAACCCTCGAAGGGCGGCTTCACGGATATCCAGAACCTGAAGGAGTCTGGCCTGAACGAGGCGGATTTGGAGGACATGCGCAACGCCTTCGGAGATGGCAACGAGTTCGAATGGGCCCTCGACGTCGAGAAGGACTTGCAAGCCGCAGAAGAGGGTCCTGATCGCGATCTTGAGCTCAAGGATGTCTTCGAGCCGTCTCAGCTTGTCGAGAAGATGCTTACGGACGACGACAACATTATTCGCGCAACAGATGTGCCAGAGCGCCTGCAAATTGCCCGTAAGCCTTACAAGGACTTGTCCGAACTGTCAGAAGAGCAGCAGACCGAGCGCATGACCGAAGAGTCGAAATGGATCTCGAACACCATGTTCCCTCAGAAACAGCTTCCTAGCTCGCTTCGAGAGCCGTTCGAGCAGGCCGTGAGCAAGGTTCTCCACTTCATGAACGTGGAAGACTACGAACCGGCGTTCATCTTCCAGAACCGCAAGGACTATTTGATTCACTCCGAGCAGATTCCCCTTCCTCCAGACCCCTCAGACCCAAACGCGCCAGCGTACGAAATCAAAGCAGAGAAGCTACTGACTCAGACCGACCTGTGGGATTTGCTGGACTTCGATCTCAAGTACCGGGCATTTGCAGAGAAGAGGGATGGCATTCGTAAGAGCGTGGAGATGTTGAAGGAGATGTTCCCCGACTTCAACGATACGATCTTCGACGACCTTATGCCGGATGCTGTTGAAATTGAAGATCTTCAGGATTTGCAAGATTACCTCAACTTCCAGTACTCGCAACAACTGAAGGACTTGAGCATCGTCGAGTCTGAGGTCAACGGAACACAGAAGCGCGCTAGAGGTACCCGTAGTGTCTGGGACAAGGTGCGCGCTGGAAATGCATATCACCTGGTCCGCGCTTTCGGCATCACTGCCGATGCCTTTGCACAGAACGTTTCTAAGATCGGAAGGAAGAACTACACCGAAGACCCCGACACCAGGCCAGATGACATGGCTGACACACTTGTGCAAGAGCCGGAATATAGGACTGGCAAGGAAGTCCTGGCATCTGCGCGGGCTATGTTCGTGGAGGAGATCGCGACCAACCCTCGCCTCAGGAAGCACCTCAGGAAGATGTATGTTGAATACATGGTCTTCGATGCCGTCCGGACAGACAAGGGCCTCAAGCAGATTGACGCTGAGCACCCGTTCTACGAGTTCAAATACCTCCGCAACCAGGGGATCCGCAACTTCTTCTCCCGACCAGACCTGTTTCTGAAGATGCTCAAGGCAGAGCAGGAGGGCCTTATCGAGATCAAGGTGCGGCTGCAGAACGAGCGCCGCATTCTGGACGAGTTGACCAAGAGCATTGAGTCTGACAACTTCTCCGAGGTTGCAGATGCGTGGAACGCCCTGCGACGAGAGATCGTTGGCCATGCGTTTGGTAAGCTTCACCGTGTCATCGCAAAGGGTTGGAAGGATCACATGAGGAACATGTGTGAAGGCAAGATCGCAAAGGAGTGCCGCGAAGCATACAGCACAAAGCTCGATCAAGCTCCTTACAAGCCGAAGGGCATGGTTTTGGGTACGACTCCTCGTGTGCTGGCGCTCTCCAATGGTGCAGGTGATCGTGCCGATGCTATCTGCTGGGCTTACGTTGATGAGAACGGTCGTGTGTTGGAGAATGGCAAGTTTACTGACATGCGACTTGGCAACCCCGAGAGATACACTTCCGACGGCAAAGATGTTGCTCCTTTCGTGGAGCTTGTGGAGCGCAGGAAGCCCGATGTTGTCGCTGTTTCTGGCTGGTCCGTCGAGACTCGTCGCCTTTACAAAGACCTCCAGGACATCGTCGACAGACACAGTCTTCAGGGAACTCCTTATGAAGACCCCGAGGATGACCGTGAGGTTTCAGACCCTCTCGAGATCTTCATGGTAAACGACGAAGTCGCTCGCCTTTACCACACATCTGCTCGCGCTAGCACAGATCACCCCAGCGTGCCACCACTCACCAGATACAGCATTGCCCTGGCGATGTACATGCAGAACCCCATGAAGGAGTACGCCTCCCTTGGCCGCGACATCATCTCAATCACATTCGATCCTAGTCAGCATCTGATTCCTGAGGATAAGCTGACGAAGGCTCTGGATTCCGCCATGGTCGACATGGTCAACCTCGTCGGCATTGATATCAACGACGCTGTGAACGACGCCTCTACTGCTAGCCTATTGCCCTACGTCAGTGGTTTGGGTCCTCGCAAGGCTGCTCATATGCTCAAGATCATCAACTCGTGGGGCGGAGAAGTCAACACCAGAGACCAGTTGGTCGGTGACCTCGACCGTGGTTTCAAGCCCGCTGTGGGACCCAAATGCTGGCTTAACTGCGCGAGCTTCCTCTGGGTTCATTACGAGTCCACAGAAAACGATACCGACTACCTTGACAACACGAGAATCCACCCCGAGGATTACGACATTGCGCGCAAGATTGCCGCCGATGCACTTGAGTTTGATGAAGAGGATATCAAGACCGAAGTCGACCAAAACGGTCCTGCTGCCGTGGTCCGCAGACTTGTTGCCGACGACGCTCAAGATAAGGTTAACGACCTTCTGCTTGAGGAGTACGCGGAGCAGCTTGAGACCAAATTCGGCCAGAAGAAGAGGGCTACGCTCGAGCTCATCCGAGCTGAGCTGCAGAACCCATTCGAGGAACTGAGGCGCAACTTCGAGTACCTTTCTTCGAGTGAGACGTTCACTATGATGACGGGAGAGAGTGAAACCTCGCTGCAAGAGGGCATGATCATCCCAGTGTCTGTGAAGCGCACATCTAGTGATCACATCGAAGTCAAGCTGGACTGTGGCGTTGATGGTAACATCTCTAGTTCAGAGTTCCCAGATCAAGTCACCAACAACCAGCTTGAGCCCAGGCAGGTCTGGTCGATCCATTCGACTATCCTCGCAAAGATCACGCACATCGACCGCAAAAAGCTCCAGGCTCAGCTTACCATGCGTGACAACGAGATGAAGAATCCCTTCCGTCGTCAATTCGACCACGATTATGGTAAGTCGCGCACACTCATGGTAGCATTTGCTTGCAGCGCATATTTACTGACTTTTCACAGATGAGTGGGACGAGGATCAAGAAGCCCGTGACCAACGTGAGGCCAAGCGCGCTACACAGAAGCAGGCCGGTCGCATCCAGCGTGTTGTCAAGCACTCGCTCTTCCGCCCTTACAACTCACACCAAGCCGAGGCTGAACTTTCCCAGCCGAACGTCCAGCGTGGCGACTGCATCATCCGTCCTTCCTCCAAGGGCGCGGACCATCTTGCAGTCACTTGGAAGGTTCACGACAACGTCTACCAGCACATCGACGTCTTGGAACTCGACAAGGAGAACGAGTACAGCGTCGGCCGTACCCTGCGTGTGGGCAAGTTCAGCTACAGCGATCTCGACGAATTGATCGTCTTGCACGTCAAGGCCATGGCGAAGAAGGTCGATGAGATGTGCGGTGACGAGAAGTACCAGAACCTCTCCAAGGAGGCGCTCGGTAAGTTTTCCCGAACATGGATTGTTACATTACTTGAACATACACTAACAATTATCCCACAGAGGCATGGCTCACGACCTACACCGAGGCCAACCCCAGGCACGGCTCTTACAACTTCGCCATCGACCCTACCCACCCTGGCTACTTCTACCTCATGTTCAAGGCCAACCACAACACCCCTTGCGTCACCTGGCCCGCCAAGGTCATTCCTTCCGGCTTCGAGCTTCAAGGCAACAAATATCCCAACATGCAGGCCTTGAGGAACGGCTTCAAGACTCTGTGTGCGAACCACGGTGCCGGTGGCGTCAGGAGAGCACCGCAGACCAACGGCCGTTAAATTTGAGTCCGGCCGTTTTGGGGAGGATGGAAGTTGAGTCGTGGGAAGAGAAACTCCCAAGTCTTGTTTCACTCCGGATGGGATCTGTTCTTTGTTATCGATTTATGTTTTTGAGGAAAACTTGAGAGAGCAAGCTTTGAGATGAAAACAGGCGAGATTGTATCAGTATTTGGAGTAGCATCGGATCGGGATTCCATAGAACGCGAGAAGCGAGAAAAAAATTGCACATTTGTTATAATACAGGTCGTCTCCTTTTCCCTTTGTCGTTGGAGACATGGGTAATCGTGTCTTTGGCTTTGGCGTCGCTTGTCTTGTTTGGCAGACAATTTGCAGCTAACATGCAATGCATGTCTCGATCCACACTCAAAGACTGCTTTGGGGTTTGGACGTGCATGTCTCAGCCGTGAGTGCATGCAGCAAACCATCACCATACACATAAAAGACGCAAGCATGTATCGAGAGAATGCTGATCATCACCTACAGTCAGCATCACTCTCCTTCAACACAACAACACAACCGAACGCAAAGACACAAGATGCCTAGCCAAAAAGGAGCAGCCCATCCAACAAGAACAATCAATCCAACACCGACAATGCCTCACCCCGCTGCCACCGAACCCTTCTACGGGTTCGTCGGAACCTTCAAGCCCATCAATCTCCTCCTCACGGCTGCTTTCATCGTCTTCGCTGTCTACAAGATGCTCACACACCCGGGCGGAGCTGCTCGCGGTCTCAATGCTGCTTTCGATGCTGTGGTCTGGTTGTTGGTCGGTATCGTTGGTACTGTGGTTGAACTTGTGATTGGTTTGTTGCGTGCGATCTATGGGGATCTAACGATGTTGGCTTGATGGGCTTGGGATGTGGTAGGGAGGTAAGGTTATGGATGGTGGGGTCGAGGGCGCAATGAGATCTGATGCTGTGAGATGGCGGCCAAGGGAGATGGGTGGTCGGTCGAGTCGGATGGTTGGATGTCGGCATTTAGCAAATGTTTTTGCATTGGTTGGTGATGAGAAGCTTGTTTCTCATCTTCCTTGAGAGAAAGGGCGGATCTAGAATAACTAGCTACTCTTTGGCCTGCACCCATCTGCTGTCTTTTTGGGAATCTGGTTTGTTGTGCATTGGAAGATCACACGCTTTTCACAGGCATCACGGAAGATATAGGTATATTGATTTGATCTTTGCAATGCAAGGTGCGTGTTCGTTGTTGCCTTCACTCGATCCGTGAAGCTCGTGGATGAAGAGAGAATCAAGCAAGCACTCACCGGCCGAGGTTAACAGTAAACAATCCGCGACTTGACGTCTAGAAACTGAATCTAACACGCCGTCCCTCTCCCGCATCATCAACTGCACACCGATCGGAGGTCAGCATGCGTATACTCACGCTGGGAGCTCCCGCAGAGGGCGTTGTCTACGAAAAGCGCAATGCGGTCCGCTGTCTCATCGTTAACAACGACCAAATCTGCATCATTCATGTCAAGAAGGGTATGTATGACATACGCCGGAAGTCTCCTACCACAACTTCTCATACTCTGATGACAGGAAACTACTACAAGCTTCCTGGAGGAGGTATTGAGCCGGAGGACCCAAACGACACCATTGCCTGCCAGCGCGAGGCGCTCGAGGAGACGGGCTGCGAGGTTGATGTCCGTCCGGAGCTCATCGCTCAGGTCACCGAGTACCGTGGGACACTGCATCAAGAGAGCCGCGCCTACATCTGCACTGTCCGTCAGGACACAGGAAAGGTGGAATTGACTAATTTGGAGGCGTCGGAGGTCTGGCTCATCTTTGGTGTCCAGTCGCCGAAGCTCTCCAGAAAATGGGAGATGTTGCGCCGTCTAATGAGCTCGGCGAGTTCATCAAGAAGCGAGACATCTTTCTCATTGAGGCCTATCTGCAGACGTGAGACATGAACCTCACGGCGGAGCATCTATAAGATCACCAAAGACTGGCGCAGTGGAGAGCTGGATATCCTTTACTTCACGTTGATGTTCCAAGATGTTAAAATAGCCACTGAGAGCGACAAAAGATGCTCTGCAGTACTTTGTCGATTTTCCTCCTTCCTCCATCCTCCATGCACAACATGAGATGTGACGTATCGGAAAGAAACCTGTCTGTGCTCAATCCTTAAGCGATTACATGTGTTGGCGTCCTTTGCTCCTTCGCGTGTCGATTTTTGCAATCCAGTGGCGGCTGCTATGAGTTTCTTTTTGCGTTTGTTTGTTGTCAGTGTGATGAGTTGAATGCACCCATGTGCTTGATCTATCTGCTGAATGGTCTCTTGCATCGATGAGTCGATCGATATTAGCCTATTGGCAACCGCAAGCCCGTCGCCCCCACTGCAATGTTGCACAGCATAACTCATCACCTGCATGAAACGCCAGCGAGCTATCATTATCGCCCCTTGAGCGGCAAATGTACACTTGTTGTTCCCCGACCATTACCGGCCATATGGTAACCTGTCACTTTGCTGCAGACATGCGCATGAGGCGAGTAGTCCATGTCGCGAACTTATGTGGTCATGCTACATCCTCTCTCTCTCTCCATCGTTGGCTTACCGTCCTCGCCTTTTTGTGCGAACTTCTCTCTCAATTCGTCGCTCGCTCCATTGAAAGCCTTGCAAACCAGTAACGATGGTGAAATTGACCTCCCTGGTCACGCGGATTTCTCGCTCTCGACTTTCCGCCCTGGTCCCTCATCCAGGAGCATCGGTGACCGAGCCAAGACGTCTTGCCTCATACAATTGGATTGAAGCAGATACGCCAACTATTGTTGTTCCTGGACTCCCGCCACTTTGGCGTACGGCCAATGCTCCTCGCCAAGTGAAGCAAGACAGCGGCCTGGTCTACACAGCTCAAAATGCCGCTCGCCATCCAAAGAGCCCACTGGAACCGCTGTTTCAGGCGTTGTATATCGAGAATCCTTCATTCGACATTTCCTCCGTAGACGTTATTAGCGATCGCAGCAACATCTATAAGCTTCTTTCGTTCGTCAATCCGAGGTGGGCTGCACGCGGTGTGCTAAAAGACTTCAGCATGCGAATGGAGTTTGTCGGTGGGACAGCGATTCTGCATCGTGAGGATACGGAAACGCAAGAGCTCATCGGACCTGATGACTTTAGGGGATATGGCCATGAGTTCAAAAGGGCTCACACACGCAACGAGATTCCTCTCAGTACTAGACATCAAGAGGTCGTCTCTTATAGCCTCAGAAGCCTCCGCCTCGTCATTCGTCACGAAACCAATGGTTACTTGGGTACAGAGACGCCTATATGGGCTTCGAAGCAAGAATCAGCTGGAGGCGATATTGATAGTCTTTCGGAATCCATCCCGATCTCGCAACCCACTGTCGTCGGGGACACGACTACCTTCCCCTCTACCTCTTCGAAATTGACCGTCTGTCAAGGAGGACGGTCGATACCGCTCAAGCCTACACTCGATATCAAGACACGGGCTCACCATAAGCCCCTCGGGTTAGTAGATGTAGCCCCACAGCTTTGGCTATCTCAAACGCCAAACCTCGTTCGTGGGTACCACGACAGAGGAGTATTCAAGAAACTAATGCTTCAAGATGTTTCGGCTACCGTCAAATGGTGGGAAAGGAAGAATCAGGATAAGCTTGGTAGACTGCTGGCACTTCTCATCAGCCTAATTGCCGAAGGCAAGCCTCATGGTCATGTTTCTATCAGGTACAGTGCATCAAAGGACAGGTTGAGCGTCTATCGATGTGCAGGGTTTAAAAGCTTCCCAGATGACCTGTACCAGAAGTGGAAGAAGAATGGTAAGTTCTGGAAATCCGACCAAGCGTGAGGTTTAGCACAGGTCAGTGGCCTTCTCATTGCAGCCGACAAGTCGGGTCTCGAAGAGCAAGAATTCCGGAGTTCGGGAGAAGGTCTGGGTTGGTGCTACGATGATGGCTACAATTACATCTCCTTCCCCGGCAGCATACTTCGGCGCGTACTTCGAGAGGGTCTTTTGGTAGCGCAACTGCAATACACCGAGCCATTGAGAGTGTTGTAAGACTGCTCCTTGTCTGTTAAAGCCACTTGGGATATCGATTCGGTGACGATCGCGTGCATCAACAAAGATCTTGTTCGAAGTACGCTGCCGGGGAAGCAGATGTGTAGATAGTCCTTCTCTTTCAGGTTCGGAATACGATTTAGCGTGTCCCGCTTCATATCTATCTTCTCGGCTCCAACAACAACTCTCCTATCGGATGTCCGTCTTTTCCAAATCCTCCGGCCGAGGAATGTACCTTCCGTCCACGTACCCAAGTCTCTGTAACGACGCCCTGCAGAGTCTTGCCCTGATACGCCGAGATAGTGTTCCTGAACAGCATTGTGCTTTTCTGCACAAGGAACTCCGCAGCATCATCAAAGATTGCCACATCGCCATCGAAACCTACTTGCAGAGTACCTTTGCGGTCTTCCAGGCCCACTTGTAGCGCTGTGTGTAGACTGCAGAGCCTAGCTACATTCAGCAGAGTATCGTTGACAGCAAGACCGCGACGCATGGCTTCAGTCCAGAGGATAGGGAGACCAAGGCCAACAGAGCTGACGCCGCCCCATGCTTCGAGGAAGTCGCCTGCTTCGTTAGGATTCGTAGTGTTACTCTTCGTGCCTGGCACGTTTGGAGGAAGAAGCTTGAGGTCTGGTGTGCATGGCGAGTGGTCGGAAACGACAGTCTTGATCACGCTATCTTCCTGGTCAAGCATCTCGCTCCAAAGCGCGTCTTGGTTCGATTGTTCACGGATAGGAGGTGCGCACTTGTGTCTTGTATCTCCGTTCTCAATCTGCTCGGCTGCAAGGCTCAGGTAGTGGAAGCAAGTTTCGGCCGTGATTTTGACGCCTCTCTGGCGAGCTTCGCGGAGCATAGGAATGGCTTCCATGGCCGACAGGTGTACGATGTGGAGCGGCAGGTTGGGAGCCAGGTGGGCAAGTGAAAGAATTTCCCTGATCGCAGTTACCTCAAAGCTCGCCGGTCTGGTATCCAAGTAAGTCTGGTATACATCCGGTGGACCACTGGGTTCCCAAGTCGCTTGAACGGAAGCATTGGCCTCCGGCTCCTTCTCTGCGTGGAACATGACAGTGGTCGGCTGGTCAGCAAGCTCTGCAAATGCCTTGGTTATATCTTCCGCGGTGACCGCAGGGAACTCCTCGACGCCACTATCCATGAGGAAGCCCTTGAAACCTCTGACGCCAGCTTGCACCAGCGGCTTCAGGTCTTTGGCATTGCCAGGGATGATGCCTCCGTGGAATCCCACATCAACCCAGCACTGGCCCTCCGCCGCAGTTACTTTCTCCTGAAGGTTGGAGACATTGGTTGTGGGCGGAATGGCGTTAAGAGGCATATCGACAACAGTAGTGACACCACCGAAAGCAGCTGCACGAGTGCCATGCCAGAAGCCTTCCCACTCCGGGCGACCCGGCTCGTTGAGGTGCACGTGAGCGTCGACTAGACCCGGCATGATGATCTTCGGGCTATAGTCTCTATACACGGTGCCCGGTGGGAAGGACGAGGCCGGTAGCACGGAGTCCGAGATCTCCACGATTTTGCCCGTCTCTGTTGAGATGACTATTGTTGCTTCGCCTAGCTTGTCGCCAATCACTGCACGACATGAAGCCAACACAGTGATGTTCGAAGCTACAGTCAGGTGGGCATTTGTATTGTACTGTTCACTGCGGCCGGATGCAGTTGCAAGAGGAGCTAGTCTCGTCAGCTTAGGTCTCGTCAGTCTGACAACAGAGTAGCCATCGTACCTATCGTCAGCAGTAAGCCCGTAAGCTTGCCGACTTTTGTAACTTTCATGACCAAACGATATTGAAAGTAGTGCTTAAAAAGAGGGATATAGTACCGGAGGTAGCAATGACAGTTCAACCATTGCACTCGTACTCAGCCTCCTTCAAGTAGTACGACCATAGCAACATGCTTCGCGATATCGCCCTTGGCATGATGCGGCACACACTGCTGAGAGCATATGCCCAGCCGCCAGTATTGTTAGTAAGAAGCAAGAACATGCTCCGTACTTGAGATCGTCGCAGAAAGCAGAGGAGAAGATGGATCCGATTACTCGATAGTAATTCAAGATCAAAGGCCGAGAATGGAGAAGAGCTTGGCTCGCACGACCTTGCGGTAGATTGCTTAGCCGAGTGATACTGTATAGCCCTGAAGTACGAGAGTCTTGCATCTTTCAAAGATAGCATTACAAAATAATTCAACGCGATTGTTGTGTGATACAGGAGTGATGAGAGAGGTACCTGTCCATTAGCACTCGAAGCAAACTGGAATAAACAGCAGCTTTGCTACACGCCGCGAGTGGGATGGCTTGTGATACAGCACCTTGCCTTTCGCATCTCCAAGCACTTCTTATGCGCGCAGCCAGTTTGTGAGCTAGCCCTTATGTTGCTTGGGTTCAATCTGATCTAATAGCATTCGATTTCGTTCCACGCCGTACGTCAATTCTGCCGGTTTGTGTTTGATACTAGGGTTAGTGTATTGGGTTTGTGGTTATCTCCTTGCATCACGCATTCCATCGCTCCAGATAACATGAGATACATGTAGGAATCTGACATTCGGAAGCAGTCTAAGGAGCTTTGACGGTGATTTATCCCCGAGTGTGTTGTAATCAACCTACATATGCAGTGTGATGACTACATATGTCAGTGTTTGCAACTTTGATGACCTGTCACGTTGAGGGTTAGGGTCAACGTGATTTGAGTTAGAATATCAATGCCATCATGCAAGATGCAGATCGGAATCAATAGTGATCGGCAAGTGCGGAGGCTTACTTTTACTTTGGCCCATCGACATCATCTTTCCCACGGTCTTTCCCCTTGCGAGCCTTGCGACACGGCACAGCGATTTTAGATCCACAGGCCCATTGATCCGTCCCCACATTCGATCAACGCTATTGATGACAACTCCGGACTCTTCCAAATCATCCATCCGGTTACTTTGCAACAGCAATGCACTTACCAACCCGTGCGCAGCGGCATTATCGGGGTAAGCACGTCACTTTATTGATCGATCGCTGACTAGAGGCTCAGTGATGAACTGCGAAAATGCATATAGTGTCAGCGTTTTACTCTCTGTAGTCAACTGCTTTTCTTCAGATTTCGTCAGAAACGCCATTCGCTGAACTCGAACTGCATCATGGTACGGTTTCCTCTTTCGGCGGCTGCGGCTGCATTTATTAGCTCGGCTTCGGCCATGCATTGTACAAACCTCACTGTTCCTGTCGACCTCACGGCTAGGAACGGTGTGTTCAACTACACAGCACCTCAGAACAACATCGAGGTCACGAACTTCATCTTGGACAACACCCAACAAGGAGCCAACTACACCAAGGCACTACTTGAAGATTACAAGACCGTCAAAGGTCACTACAAGCTTGCTGCAACCTACTGCGTCCCAGGAGACGGCTACAGTGCTAAGAAGCCCAAGACTCTCCAGATTCTCACTCACGGCATTGGTTTCGACCGCAGCTACTGGAACGTTCCATTCGACGCTGGCAACTACTCTTACAGCGCTGTCGCAACCGACAAATACGGCTACGCCACCTTTGCCTACGATCGCCTGGGCATCGGCCAGTCGTCGCACGGTGACCCAGTTCAAGAGATCCAAACAGCCCTGGAGGCCGATGCCTTGAGGGCTGTCACCGAAGATCTTCGCAACGGCTGCGTCGAGGGCGTCGATGAGTACGAGAAGTTTGTCCACGCCGGACACTCTTTTGGCAGTATCCTCACCTACGCGCTCACCGCCAGATACCCTAAGCTCAGCGACGGTATTGCTCTCACCGGCTTTTCACAGAATGGCTCGTTCGTTCCATACTTCATGCTCGGCGGCAACTTCATCGACGTGAAGGAGAACCCTGATCTGGCACCTAAGTACGATCACGGCTACCTGGCTGCTGGTGACGCTTCTGGTGTCCAGACCAACTTTTTCTCCCCTGGCGCCTTTGACCCGAAGATTCTTGCCTTTGCCGCTAAGACCGGTCAGCCTGTGTCAATTGGCGAGCTCCTCACTATCGGCGGCGGGTCAGCTGCTCCAAACCCCTTCGCTGGTCCAGTCCTTATCATCACTGGCGAGCGCGACGTGCCTTTCTGCGGTGGTAGCTGCTACAACGGCGCCCCGAGCGGTAGCAGCATCCCTGCTCAGGCACAGAAGACTTTCACCGGCACGAACATCACCACGGTGATCGTCCCTAAAGCTGGCCACGGCTTGAACCTCGAATACTCCCACCCCTTCACATACAAGTCTATCAACGACTTCTTCGTTGAGAAGGTGGGCAAGGCTTAGGAAGACATGGATCATCTGTATCACCCTCTCGTATAGTAATGAATTTTTTTCTAGAACTACCATCAGGTCTGACTAGAGGCTCTGTGTGGATATAATGTAATGGAATGCACAAAAGATTTTCTTTATAAGTGTACTGCTAAGAGGAAAGAAATACGCGATCTACCGACCAATCATCGTCAGATGCACCCTGCAACAACGCACCATCACTTAAGCGACGGTGCCGTTTGAAGCCTTCTTGTAAGCGTCTCTAACGCCACGCTCGAGAGCAGCGTCAACCTTGGCAAACTGCTTGAGCAGAGTCTCGCGGATGTCTTCGTTGTCAACGTTGACGAGCGTGCCAGCAATGTTGCTGTGCAAGTTGGCGCGGTCGTGCTCAGAGAGCTGGACTTGGTAGAACTGTCTGGGCTGCTCATAGTCGATGTCTTCGTTAATCTCGCTCAAGTAGTACTCGACGTCGCCCTCGATCTTCTGCTCAGGAAGAGCGCCGGGCTTCTTCTCGACGTTCAGCTTGTCGCCGAATTCAGTGGGGAAGTTGGGCCTGGAGCCTTGGTTTCCGCGGACCGAGAGGTGGCCGTCACGGTCGAAGTTCGCAATGGGGTTGAAAGGGCAGTTGACGGGGATCTGTTGGTAGTTGACGCCGATGCGGTGGCGTGCGGCGTCGTTGTAGCTGAACAGACGTGACTGCAGGACGGGATCATTGCTTGGCTCCCAGCCCTCGACCATGTTGGCAGGGCTGAAGTGCGATTGCTCGATCTCGGCGTGGTAGTTGTCGGGGTTCTGGGTGAGGACCATGCGGCCAATGTCGTGGTATGTGACGTTGAGCCAATCCTTGGTCAGGTCCAGGACGTCGTAGCGGTAGGCAGCTGCCTCCTGCTCGGTCATAGTGGCAATGGAGACCTTCCATGCCGGGTAGTCACCCTGCTTGATGGAGTCGAACAAGTCCTTGGTTGCCCAGGCGTCGTTGGCGCCGGCCTGCTTAGCGGCCTCGGCATCGGTGAAGTTGCGGACGCCCTGCTCGGACTCGAGCTTGACGCGAGTGTACACCCAGCTTCCGTCATCTTGGACGAGCTTGTAGGTGTGGCCAGACCAACCGTGCATGTGTCTGAAGCCATATGGCGTCCCGAGGTCTGAGAAGAGGCGCAGGAACTGCAGAAGAGACTCGGGGAACTGAGCAGGCCATGACCAGAAAGTGTTCCAGTCACGGACGTTGGTGGCAGGATCAGTCTTCTGGGTGTGAATGAACCTGGGGAACTTGGCAGGGTCACGAATGAAGAAAACGGGTGTGTTGTTGAACACCCTGTAGGAATATGTTAGCTCTTCGCTTATCAAACGTTCCAGAATAAAGCCCGTCAGAGCCAGAGATCGAACTCACCAGTCAAGAATACCCTTCTTCGTCCTCATCTTAATCGCGAAACCACGGGGGTCTCTTGCAGTGTCTGCAGAACCGCGAGCGCCACCGACCGTACTGAAGCGCATTGTGATCGAAGTCCTGGTGCCAGGCTTGAAGACATCTGCAACAGAGTACTTCGACGCATAGTCACCAGTGACCTCAAAGTATCCATGTGCACCCGCGCCACGAGCGTGTACAATTCTCTCAGGAATACGTTCACGGTTTAAGGTCGCAAGTGTGTCGATCAGATGGTAGTCCTGTAGGAGCAGGGGACCAGAAGAGCCGGCACGCTGTGCGCCCAGAGGTTGAAACCATGGTCGACCGTTCTGTTGAGTGTAGGTCAATTCGGATGCGTTCTGAGACGATGACTCTTCCTGAATGCGTGTGCCTTCGAAGAAATCGGTGTGGTAACCTTCGGTTTGGTTGTCGCGAGCATGGATATCCGGGTAAGCAATGGCTGCCAAAGGGCAAAGAGCCAATGAGAGTGAGGCGACCTTCATGATTAATCCGATTGAAAGTGTTGGCTCTGCTGTCTTGGGCCAAAATAAAAGGGCAATGTGCTGACCTTTAAATCCATCCTCGCTGGCATAGGCCGTGAAGATCGTAGGGGTCCACTTTCGCACGAAACATGCCTCTCAGGGAATACAACAGCGAAGGCATGGCGGTGCTGACCACTGAATCGCATGCTTTGCTCGCTCCTGGAGGACCAGCGAGGTCAGCACAGGCATAGTGGATCCTACCGCCGAGCCGCTGGATGGCCATAACCCCACCCACTGAACGTCTGCAACTTTATCACGCCAAGTGCCTATACCATGTTCAACACCAGGGTTGCGAGACGGCAGGCAGGCCTCTCGAAGTGTTATCGAATGCTGATTGCCTTGTCCATTAGACGAATACGGTTCCTAGTGATGGATCGCTTTCCGTTTAGACGTGTATCCGTCCCAATGTGAGCGTGAGAAGTCTAGGCGTCCATCTTCGAAGCTGAGATGCTTCCAAGGTCCAACGTAGATCCCGGTGCCCTCAACGGTCCGATACGCCTTCAATGAAAACCATGATGGCCTGAACGTGAGACCACCACAACCTTACCAGATGCACGAAACACGTGCTATACATGAGCTGATGAGATATCGTTTAGACCACCAATTGGTGAACTGATCAGGGCGTCCGAGGAGTGCTCGCGGGGCCCCCATGCTTCGGTGGTCGATGCCCTGGCACTTGTGCACCGTGCCAGGGAGGCAGGGCGGCTACGCGTCACAGACGCCAAGACCGTAGGATGGCCTGCGAATAGGCGTTTGCACCTGCGGCACTACCACAGCTCGTGGCTCGCAAGGGTACCCAAATCGGCGGAGGAACAAAATGCCGCTGCTTTACTTGGAAGACGCAGCGCTAAAAAGCGGGTGCAATCACATTGCACAATATTCGCTTCACAAGATGCCTGCATCCAGGCGACCACCGTGTGGTAGCCTGGTAGGCATAGCACGTAGCGGCGACCTGCGACAAATGTTAACATATTGAATCTGACTCGGACACGATCGGATTTTGGGGAACCCTGCGCGCCGCCAAGTTATACCACGAATGACGTCGAGTCTCAATGGCTCCATCCCTTTCGGCCCGTCGAAACAAGGACCGTTAGAGCTTTATTAGGGGTTTAGTGGAACACGAAGGATGAGCTTCGCAGCACTGGCCTTAGTTGTGCACTTTATGAGAGTTAAACTCACCACCGAACGGGCTGTTCGACGCGCGAAGACTCAACATTCTAGACTTTTGTGCTCACAAACGAGCGGAACACACCGCAGTCACAACTCTTACTTTGTTCTACGACGAGACCGCGACACTGCGACGATTTTTAAAGTCAAAATGTAAGGCTGACACGGCAAGGCACTTGAAACAACGAAACACAACCACGCGTACTTCAGCTGCACGTGCTGGAAAATCGTGATATGGCTGACCAAGTAGGCAGGTCAATGGACCATCAGACTTAAAGTCATTATTTGCCACATGCCGAGGGCATTTACGATACAACCGCAAATACATGTTCAGACCGACCGTGAAGAACAGGATGCGGATTCGGGCCGGCAATTGAAAGCGGGAAGACAAGGAGAGATCTAGCGTGCTTGCGGGCGAAGAAGCTTTCAGCGTCAATATACCAGCCAGCCACCCGTAGGTGCTAAGAGGCGTCACATCATCCGACATCTCAATGAGCGATTTTCATGGTACAGATCTGGACTCATGTCGCCTCCAGCAACCAATTCCCTCGACCGCTTCGCTCGCGCAATCTCCACGTCGGCAGGTCTCGATGCCACGCTAGCGACAGTGTGCTATACCTCTCTCCTGCTACATACACATTTCTCGAGTGGCAGGGCACCCTCGAAGCTTACCAAGGTCGCTCCTGCGCTCAGGAACTTGTACAACCTCCTCGAGGACACCCGTGTCTACACGCGCTTGACAGGTCTAGTTACTCTCTACGCAGCCATTCGCGAGACCTGGGAGACCCGCCAACAAGATCTTGTGAGCGATGTCTTGCTCCGCACTTCGCTTGTGTCCGTGACATTGTTCCAACTACTAGAGAACATCGCCCTGCTAGTACAGCAAAACGTGCTCCGCAGCCGCCGGCTGAGGCAGTGGGAGGGCTGGCTCTGGACTGCATCCAATAAATTCTGGCTCGCATCTCTACTATGCGATCTGGCGAGACTGGCGAAAGCCAGGCAATTGGGATTTAGAGACGATTCGGGCGCTCCAGGACCTGGTGGAGTGAGTGGACCTGACGTCGAAACACCGCTGCAGATTGATGGCGAAGTGGACTCACAGGAGAAGCAGTGGTGGAAAGAGCTTCTTGCGACAGCTGCATCGTTCCCCTTGGCGACCAACTGGAGCTTCCCCGAAGGAGAGAGTCCTGTCAGTGAAGCGCTTGTCGCGGGCGCAGGGTTGGTGGGTGGATTGATCATGCTTAAGGATTCTATAAGAGAGGCAGCGTGATGTTCTGCGGACCCCACTCCAGATGTCGCTTCCAATGTTGAAACACAGATTCAGGAGGTCTACGGCATTATGTCATCATCATCAATGTTCTAGCTGTCTGAACTACACCACAGCGATCATGACCACGAAGGGCTCGAGCGACCCCTACGACCAGACGGGACCGCATACTCTAGCTTTGACCGACTCATCTTGAACGCCGGAGCAACAATCTTGATCGGTCGATCCAAACCCCATTCTCCACCGTCCATCTCCCAGAAGTGCTCGGGCTTCGCAAAGTCCGGTCGTGCCTGCAACAAAGACTTGTGCGTCTTCGCCAGGCCTTCCAACACATCGTGGCTGTGACGGAGTTCGAGCCCTTGGTGCATCTCGCGAAGACTTTGCTGCACGGCTTCTGGGTAGAGACCTAGGCGGTAGAACCAGATGTTGTACTGGGTCAAGCTGATGTCGATGTCGAATGTGTTGTCTTCTTTGGTGCGCTGGAAGAGCGCGGAGATCACGGCGGAGGCGCCGACGAGGCCGGTCTGATAGTCTGAGTTGGCTGTCGAGGATTGTTAGCGGTTGTCAGCGCAGACAGGAATTTGGAAGCAACCTACGGAACAGAGGAAGCACTGCTTCGTCGAGACCCAGGAACTTTCCTTGGAGATATGACATGCCGACCAAGCAGTCGCTGACCTGCTGCCAGCCCGAGCGGTAGGAGAGAGGTCCCTTGAAACCATAGCAGTTCTCCCTCACGTAGATCAGACTCAGGTTGATCTTGCGCAGAGACTCAGATGTGAATCCCAGTCTCTCAAAAGCGCCAGGTCGGAAGCCATCGACAAGCACATCAGCGTCCTTGACGAGCTTAATGAAAGCCTGCTTGCCTTCGGGGCTCTTTACATTGAGGTTGGCGTCCCGCTTTCCAGTCTGCAGATCAACCATGGTGGCAGCATAATCGGGATTCTCGCTGTGCGAGATTCTGATCACGTCGGCTCCGAGCACGGCTAGGATCTTTGAGACGGCAGGTGCGGCAATCACGCGCGAGAAATCAATGACCTTCACACCAGCGAGAGGCTTGTAATCAGTGGACTCGCCTGTCAGCTGAGGCCAAGCCTTACCGCCGCCAGCAACTGCACGGCTTGTCCACAGAGGTTCCTGGCCCATAATCTTGCCCTGTTAAACGGATTAGTGCTACCGCTTTGGAATTTCCATCGCTCAGCAAATACAACTCACATGTTCACTCGCAAAGAACTCTTCAGGCGTGTTACACACAGAACCAGCTTGGCGATGCTTTTCGTTCGCAACCTTCTCAATCTCAGCCGAATCCCACTGAGCCACCTTGTCGCTGTAAATCTTGATGGCCTCCTCGCGAGTCACATCCTGATGCGTGGCACCCAACATCTCCATCGTCGGAGTAGCGTTCATCGAACCGTGTAGCATATACCAGCGCCCGTCCTTGGTCTTATAGATATTAGTAGCATAGCGACGAATAGGGCTGGCCTGGTCGTGTAAATCCATAGCAGCCAGCTCCTTCTTCATCTGAGGGTTCGCGGTGAAAGGCTTCCCATCAATCGTGGGCATAGACACGGATTCCAGGAATAACGTGGCAATGTCGGTGTTGACTTCGATATCTTGATAGTCGATACCATAGCGGTCTGCTGCGACGGCGCTTGCTGCCGCTGAAGCCAGTCCGTTCAATACCGCCGAAGACTCGGTCATTTTGAACGGAGTGGGCACGAATGGCCTGCCATCGCCGCCGTTGAAGTGGACTTTTTGCGCGGCTTCTTTGATGGATGGGTGTAGGTCTAGGGCAGGGTCGGCGACGAGCTCTTCTCTGAAGATGCGAGAGGCCTCGTCGTTGATGTTGTAGGACGACATATTGGGTGTAACAATAAGGGAAAATATGGTCGTGATGCTCTTGCGGTGGTGATGCTGTGAGATTGAGAGACACCAAACCTCGTTGATCTCTTTAAAATACTTTATACTGGCGCGAAGTAGCTTTCTTTACGGCAAAACTTGGGCTCAAATACAAGACTGACCATTGCTGTCTCATTTTCTCGAAAGAATCTGATATCCCTGCCTCGGCCAGTTGGTGATCAACCAGCAAGAATCGCGGTGACGCGGTCACGATCGAAACAACGCCGGGGGACCGGGTGTTTCGGAATGACGGCGGTTTCGTTCGGTCATAGCATTTGAAGTTTTCGAGATCATCAAGGTCAGAACGACGACGCGTTCCTACAGCATTACTGCTAGTGTCGTAAGCTGTAGATGAACACCGTAGTTACAAGTCCTGTATACATGTAATATGTGTACGTGGATACAAGGAGGATGCGAGATGCAGTGGTGTTTTTTACGTTGACTTACATATGACGTAGTGATCTGACTAAGCTCATCTACCCTACAAACCCCGAATGATTCTCAATCCGCGAACAAAGAGAACATGAACATTCCTCTCAAATGATCGTTATACTTGGTTACAGCCTTGAGCAGGTACACAATATGGTCGATGCATGTGTTCGCAGGATGGTTCGACGTCATAGGATTAAAGAAGAAACATTATGCTCGGGCCGATCAATAAATCGACGTACGAAGTTCGGGACATTTCGGCGTTCTGTACATTTGTCGTGAGG
>Ga0265797_10002100_pt1 | contig 34184 bp, 30 predicted proteins | sample P2T30metagenome_FD_192433 | JGI IMG/M metagenome (GOLD analysis project Ga0265797, IMG submission 192433) | Plant litter microbial communities from East Loma Ridge, Irvine, California - P2 T30 | ecosystem: Environmental > Terrestrial > Plant litter > Unclassified | place: USA: California...
CATCAACGCCCAGCTCATCGCCGACCAGTTCGCCGCCAACGGCTACTTCGTCGTCATGCCCGATCTCTTCCAGGGCGACCCCGTCAAGCTCAACCGCCCGGAGGACTTCGACATCATGGCCTGGCTGCAGAAGGGTGGCCCTGAGGGCAAGGGCCACCTTCCCGACCAAGTCGACCCGATTGTCGAGAAAACGCTGGCGTACGTGAAAGAGCAGGGCGCGAAGAAGATTGGTGCTGTCGGATACTGCTTCGGCGGAAAGTACGTTGCTCGATTCTTGGCCAAGGGCAAGGGCGTTGACGTCGGATACACTGCACACCCGTCTTTCGTCGACGAGGAGGAGATCAAGGGCATGACTGGCCCTCTTTCCATCGCTGCTGCTGGTATGTCTGATTCGTCCTCCATAACGACTTGAAGCGATAATGCTAACTTCACCCAGAAACCGACCAGATCTTCCCCGAAGAGAAGCGCCACAAGACCGAGCAGCTGCTCAAGGAAATGGGCACCATCCCCTACCAAGTGGTCCTCTACTCCGGCGTCGAGCACGGCTTCGCTGTTCGCGCCGATCTCAGCAAGGATGACGTCAAGTTCGCCAAGGAGGCTGCTTTCCTGCAAGCCGTGCAGTGGTTCGATGAGTTCCTCAAGAAGGACCGCAAGAGCGCTTCGTAAGTGTGCACTCTCGAGCAGACTGTCCTGTCATCAAGAAGGAATGACTGAGATGGTTTGGAAAGGCCGGCGAAGCTGTAGATATCCTGACTTTACATATGGCCCTCTCGAGGCAGTCTGTTTATAATGATTGGAATATATGAATGACCCATCCAATGCCTGCAATTTCGGTACCAAGTTCAGGACGTAAAACCGTATGTCTCCGGATCGATTGTGCTGATATCGAGCCCTGAATAATCGAGTGCATGTGTGATCATCGAAGCAAGCCCCCGATGAATAGCAGTATGAGAGTTTCATGCATTCTAGTCAAAGAAACACACTATCACGAAACGCCAAAATCAAAACCACCCAAGAAGACCAGATCAAAACCCAACACCGCCATAACTCGCTAAAGAAGAACTTCAGCAAGAAAGCAAAAAGAAAAACAACAACAAACGCTTCCCAAAGAAACACTTGCGCAGATGGAAAGTGCAACAGGCCGTCATTTCATCGATATCGTTCATCTCGCAACCCGTCCGCTGCAACACAATCACCACGATAGAATCTCCGGCACCGACCCACCACAAGCGAGGCCGTTGCAAATCTCCATGTCGCTCTCGCTCACCGCATCCCTGGGAAGCTGCTGTCTCGCGGGCCAAATCTCACGGCCTTCGGTTTTTTCGCGCTGGAAGTGCTCGGTGATGACTTCGCGGACTTGGGATTGGAAGTGAAGAGGGCCTGGCGATACTAAACTTAGTATCTCGGGTGTCTGTCTCGTCAGTTACGGGTCACATACCTTTCTCCCATCTGGGGTGCAGCTCGCCGTTGATGAAGACGCCAGCGTTGAGGTTCGCTTGCGCGCGGTCGCAGAGCGCTTTGTCTTCTTTCATGACGCGGGCGTAGGTGTCGGCGATGGTGCGGAAGTCTTCTTCAGAGGAATCTTTGTTGCGGTAGACTTCGTAGTGGACTTTGGTGTGGGTGGCGGAGGAGGGCATGAACTTCTGGATCATCATGAAGTGCGGGCTGGGGAAGAGGTTAGTTTCACGGGCATGATTACAGCTTTAGCTACGAGCGCTGGGGTACTTACGACACAGACATGGAGACGTTGGGGAAGTAGTAGGTCGAGTTAACGTCGAAGCCTTTCGCTTTCTGCTCCTCCGTTGGCGCCTGGTCGTGTTCCATGTAGCCCTTCTTGAGCTCTACGTCGTGGCTGTCGATGGTGAGGAATGTGGGGACGTCTGGATGTGTGGTCTTGCAGTGGTAGCACTCGTTGAAGTTATCCGACGCAATCTTCCAGTTGTAGTTTGCGTCGAGCTCGTATGTGTGATCAAGCTTGTAGTCGTTGAAATCGAACTTCTCGAATCGTTTCTGCTCATCCGCGCCTGCGAAGGAGTCGTCCCAGGGGACTTCGGGCGTCTCCTTGGAGTCGAGGTTGACCCAGATGAAGCCCTTTGTGTCGATGTGGACATGGACAGGGAAGAGGCCATTTTGTGACTTGTCAAAGTCTTTGAGGGTGTCATAGTCCGGTGCCTTAGCGAGTTTGCCGTTCAGGCCGTAGGACCAGCCATGATAGCGACAAGACAGAATGCTTGCTCTGCCTTGATCCTTCTCGACGACTGTGTATGCGCGATGGCGGCAGACGTTGTGGAAGGCATTGATCTTCTTGGTGCGATCCATCAGGACCACGAAGTCATATCCAGCCACTGTATAGCGGAGAAAGTCACCAGGCTGTTGCAGACGCGAACTGTGGGTGAGGAACAGCCATTGGCGAGAGAAGATGGCTCTCCGTTCGAACTCGTACATTTCGCGGGTTGTGTACCATGCTGCTGGCAATGCTCGCACAGGCGCCTTCTTGCCAGAGTCAACGGAAGGTTTCGGCTGGGTGCCGGAGCTTAGGAAGTTGAACATGTTTGTGTGTGTGGAATCTTGAATAGTTTTGTTCGCCCTGTAGCTGGACTTGAAGAATGTGAATGAATATCCTACCTTCTCGCACATCTGGCAAGCCCATGGCGCTTTTTTGTGTTCTACAGTCCCTCGCCACTGATACGGCACATTAACGCCTACTTACCGCATCGAGCAATTCTGACTGGTAAGATGAAGGTCACCATGACCACAATCTCATGGATACACGATCCAGACACAGGAATGCTGGCGTTGCAGCGTAACGTCGATATCATGAGATCAACAGATAGCCGTATCAAAAGGGAAAAATCGCCCAAAGAGGCAATTCGGGATTCGCGGTACGCTAGATCACGTAAGGGCAACCAATAGCAGTGCGACAGATCAGCCTCTGGGAACGTATGTCCTAGAAGAGTTTTGGAGTCCATAGGATATGATGAGTCTTTGCTGTAACCGTTATCATTGAAGGGCGGTGTGTTTGCGTGGCCGGTCATGGGATTCGAAGGGCTAGATTATGGCGGTAATCATGAGGCTGCTCCCCGATAGGGCAAGAGGTCTTGCATGAAGATAGGCATATCGAGGTTGTCAACATGAATCGCTTCGAACAATATTGAGAGTTCTTGCGGTTGCGATGGGTATCTGCTCCAGCATCGAGTGTTCCAAGAGGCTTCCAATCCAGATCTAGCAGGCGTGAGAAGAGGTCCAAAATCTAAATGGACAAGCCGTCTGACTGTGGGCTTGTTATAAAGGCGTTTCCAGAGTTCCACAGGCCCTTATCGCATCTGCAATACCAGATTGGATGTGATATCCGTATCTAGGAGCAAGTGAGGTCGAGCAGGTGAGCAGCCGGCCTAGACGCTGTGACCAGTGAGACGCATGAAGCTCCATCACGAGGTACATCGCCCGTCTAAAGGAAATCTCTTTGGACCATGCACTCTGCCAAAGCCTGGTGCATTATAGCAATGACAGTTGAAAGCGTATTCAATAGCAAAGATAGAGTTCAGTCGCGTGTCATCCGTCGCGTCTTCCTGGGAAATTGAATTTGGGGTTCACTCACCACCCCGCGTTTTCTTGTCCACGACCACCATGCGCTGTCAGGTTGAGACAGCACACCATGGACGACATCGCCGACATCCTCGCCTCGGTCTCCGGCGGCCCATTGATTCCTCAAGCAACTCTTGACCTACAGGCCCTCACGCGAGCATGGGTCAACGAGCGTACGGCACCAGAGCTGCTGCCCTATCCGGCGGACCTGGTTGATAGGACGATGGAAAGGGTGGCTAAACAGGTACGCTGCAGGTCTTTAGCAGAAGTTCGACGATCTGTGCTGATTGTGATCCTGAAGATAGAAGCCATTGAGACTATGAACGCGACTGCGGATCCTTCGGCGAATTTCAGACTGGTCATTGTGCAGACAGAGTTGGAGAGGTTCAAATTCCTCGTCCGCTCACTCCTCAGAGCTCGGATGGCAAAGGTTCGTATCATGGCTACAAGTCTACCACTTTGCGATGCTGACCACTATTGTCCAGATCGACACATATCCACTCCATTCCCTCGCACTCTCCCAAGCATCTCCAAACGCACTTTCACAGCTTGAAAGGCAATATTTGGATCACCACCAATACCTCCTCTCGTCACATTATAACACTGCATTCCTTTCCTCGTTTCCCGCGGGCTTACGGAAACTGGACGACACTGCAGGAGGAATCAGTATGATCGACAAGCCAGACGAAGACAACGCAGTCTTCTGTCGTATATTAAGAGACGCTGGACAAGTCGAGGTGCAAGGAGAACAGGGAGCAGGAACAGTAGAGCTAAATCGAGGAGATGTCTGGGTGTTGAGATGGAGAGACGTCAAGGATGGTGTGGAGAGAGGCGATATCGAGCTGATATGATGGCCAGAGTACGTATGGCGGACCTCTGAGACGAAGAACAATGATACCCAGGAGCAATGACATGGAATGCAGCTTTCGATCTGGTCGTGGCCTTCTTCTCCATTCCCTCGCAGGAAGTGCGAGTTTCGTCGGGAACGTGCTCTGTCCGAGGGACCCAAGTTCAAAAAGTTTCGCCCACAAGCACCAACTCACGCGCTTCGACGCCTCCAATTATATCACATTTGGCAGCTTTCATGTCCGCCAACGCCCACTTGGATCCTCTTGCATCCTTATGCCCGAACGCAAATTTCATGCCATAAGCGCCGAACGCCTGTGACGATTTAGCTCGAGCATATGCCAGGAACATTCACAAGGCAGTCTAGTCTTTTCATGCTAGCACATGGTCACCTGTTTCGGTCATCGCCATCCACGAGTCTTTCGAGGTCGACCACGATCATGCCTGTATCAACACTATCACAGAAAATGTGGCACAGATCGAGGAGCGGATGAAACTTACCCACCAGTTGCAAACGCCGTGCGAGGGACGTCCTGCTGTGGACCTGCGACCCGGACGGTAGGTATGTAGATGCAGACTGAGAGCGACAAAGGACCTTCAGTTCCCGCCTTCAGAAGCCAATATCACACTTCACCGGTCGCTCAACTGGCACGATACTACTGCCATAAAGGGGTGGAAACTAGCTCACATGACTTTCACGTGCTCACTTTGGCATGAAATCGACCAAAAACGGAAGGAGCGATGGCGATGACCCTCAACACACATTGATGCATGTGAATGTTGACGTCGTTTGCGAGAAGCATAAAGTCCTTCTGCTGTTCACGCTCTTTCCCTACCAACTCCACCACCACCTCAACAATCAATAAGCAGACAATGCCTTGAGTGGAGCCCCTCGACAATAGCTTTGCTTCCCCCTCGGCCACGACAATACGACCACATTGCCACACGCCGGCGCCATACTCCTTCTTAAAGAGGTACACCGGGTAGGTCTACATTGCGCCCTTGCGCTCCTGAAGGCTCTTTTCTGTCAAGCTTGGGAACTACCGGCGTCCTTCATGGTAGCACCCTGCATCAGAACGCTCACTCTGCCTGTCCGCTTCTGCCTTTTGCACACTCAACCCACGCATTGTTGCAACCATACACCTGGTCCTATACTGACACTTCGCCGCCCCTAGCACTGAATCGCCATGTCTTACCCAAAGAACAATGCGCCGTTCGTTGACGACGGCGTCTACGAGGACGACGATGGAGACGACGGAAGCTACGAGCCTGACTCCGAAGAAAAGAGCAAGAAGAAGCAGATCCGCAAGAGCACCAAGGGTCGTAAGCTGAAACGCTGGGATGGTGAGTTTCGACAAGGAGATGTGGCGATATCCACCGCTTTGCATCACCGACGCTAACAACTCCTGCAGCCGACGAAGACCAAAAGCTGTTGCTCTACATCGACTACGTGTGCACCGAGAAGGGTGTGGTCTTGCCATGGGACTCGATCGCTGCAACCATGGAGCCCCGCGATGCGGCAAAGGGCGAAAAGCCGATGACTGGCGAGGCCATCAAGCAGCACCTGGCGAAGCTGCGCGACCACCGCGACGGTGAGGGCCATGCTGTGCCACCGAAGCTCGATCGTGGCGCCAGACGTTCCATCGTGAGTAAGAACACGCCCTCGACCCCGGCCCCTGCTCCACGCAAATCATCAGGTTCAAGTGGGCCGCCGATGTTCCCGAAGATGTTCAATTTCGGGCGTGGCAAGACTCAGGGAGCTGAGAAAGAGACTCCTGTCAAGAAGGGTTCTAGCTTGGTGGCGCCAGTGAGCAAGAGCAAGCAGAAGAAGGCGGAGAAGGCCATGAGAGAGGCGCTCTTGAGCAGTGGATCAGGCGGCACGGCTGCGACCAACTCGCGTGGTGGCAAGCTGTCTGGTGGGCTCAAGGCCATTACAGGTAAGCGTGGTCGTCGTCCGGCGGCAGCAGCAGCAACAGAAGACGAGGGTCGCGATGATACTGCCAGCAGTGGTGTGGTTCGAGGCAAACAGCCACGCCGCCCCGCTGGAATGGCTTCTGACCTTGTGGAGCTTGGCATTAAGGACGAGCCTGAGTCACAAGATGATCTGCCCCTTTCGAAGAGGCGCAACACAGGGCAGACCACTGGAGGCAGGAAGAAGGCCGCAACCGGCCTTATGGGCGACACCGTGCAGATGTGGCAGAACCGCAACGGCACCTCGGCCGTTGGTGAGAGTGCAGCACAATCTCCGGATATCCATCAAAGCATCGAGCAGGTTGTTGGTGTGCCCAGCCATGGCAATGGCAATGGCAACAGCCAAAATGGACACGCTGGCCTCTCGCAGGCGACTCTCGGTGGGTTACCCAACGATGGCGGCTTTCTCAGTGGCGGCAGCCACTACCAAGAGGACTTCCATCTTCCACAGACCACTTTCGGCGGCAATTCCAGCGAGATGGGCTTTGCCTTCGATCCCGTCAATTATCAGGCTCATGGTGCGCACGGCCATCTCGACAAGCAGCTCAACGGTGACGCGCACGGCACTCATTATCCACAGATCGAGTCTGGTTATCCCAGCCCAATGGGCTATGGTAACGTGGAAAACCAGGCGTTTGGTCGTCTTGGGGGTGCTCCGGGCCAGATCTGTGTTCCGTGTCACTCGAACAACTACACGGATCAGCTTAACAACGAACTCCCGCTCACTAGCTCTCCGGCCTATGACAACCTGAGCTCTGCCACCTTCTCTGGGTCCGACCCGTCCCAGTCAGCGAGCAGAAACTCTTCTACCAACACTTCTTTCTCAAACACTCATTGCCTCCAGGATCCGTTCACTGCAAACGACTGCAACGGCTACTTCGTTGGACCGCCAGCTCAAGATCCGCCTACCTTGGGAAACTGGGGCTCACAGTCGAATCAGACAGCCGCTGTGGCTAGCTTCAACGCGGAACACCAGTATCCCAACTATAACGACAGTCAGATCTCATCTGGCTATGGCAACCCAACCCTCACCACGCCTGCCTCTGGCCCTGACCTGGGCATTTCGCAGTCGCACTCGACTGGAAACAGTTTCGGACATTCCACTGAGACCAAGGCTGGCCATGCATCCCCTCCCAATCCGTACCTCGACCAGCCTGTGGCTCCGGCCTTTGGTACGGCCATGGGTAGTTCTGACCTTGGCGACCCATACGCTCCGTCCTTCGGCATGACCGATGATTTCTTCGGTGGGAGCTACTTGGGTCCACTTCACGATAACGACTGTGAGGCTTGAATGTTCTTCATTCATGCTCCGGGAAACGCTGGAATGTGTCTTTCTGAGCTTGTTGGCCCACTCGATACGGCTTTTGACGTGAGCGACCTCATTGGCAATGAGAACCTCTTGGGTCCTGTTCGCCATAACGACTTTGACGACTGAATGACCTTGACCCAAGTTTCGAAAAACAACAAACAACTTCTAAAACACCAAAAAAAATCATGTTCCGGCGAGGACTCCGCCGAGAATAAGGCCATGACATGAGAAAATGGACCTTCTGCTGTGTGAGAAGCGCAGAAGCACTTGGAAAGCTCGAGCAGACTCAACAGGAAATGCACCAAGGCTTGATCAGCTCAACAGGAAATGCATCGAGACTTGATCAGACTCAAGTACAATCAGGCATTTTTAAGGACTTTGAGGATGGCACGGTATGCTCAAACAGGAGCGTACGTCGAATGATGGACACAATGAATGAATGGCTAGCTCAGCAGTATAGCCTCAAAAATTGAAGTCCGCAATTTTTATCCTACAATGTTACTTCCATTGACATTTATGACCTAATGTATCGTGAAGTGAGTGAGGCTCATTCGTTCGATGTGATATCGCTTTGCTGCAGATTAATTGGTTTTGCCCCGCAACGCCAGCGCCAGCGCCAGCGCCAGACGCCAGACCCCTCATTTTGCGAGAAAACAGTCACGTTAACGAACGAGATCCAGCCCCAAATATATTGTGCTTTGAGCGATTGACTGCTACAACCCACACTGCACACGCTGGAGCACCAACGAGAATCGTCACAAACACCTTAAAACGCACATCACACATCCAACACCGCCAAAATGCTGGACATCAACGACTTCATCAAGGAGCGCGGCGGCAACCCAGAGAAGATCAAGGAGTCGCAACGCCGCCGCCATGCGCCCGAAGAGGTTGTCGACGAGATCATTGCGATGTTCGAGGACCACCGCAAGACCCAGTACACCGCCGCGACCGAGATGGGCGCCAAGATCAACAAGGTGCAGAAGGAGATGGGCTTGAACAAGAAGAACAAGGGCGACCCTGCCGACTTTGAGAAGCTGAAGGCTGAGAAGGATGCTCTTACAAAGGAGAAGTCGGAGCTCGAGGATCTGGCCAAGAGCAAGTACGCGGAACTCATGAAGAAGACCAAGTCGGTCGGCAACTACGTGCACGAGTCTGTGCCCGTCAGCGACAACGAGGACAACAACAAGCTGGAGCGTACCTGGGCACCCGAGGGCGTGACGGTGGAGAAGAAGGACGTTCTGTCGCACCACGAGGTCCTCCACAGACTGGACGGCTACGACCCTGAGCGCGGTGTGAAGATTGTTGGACACAGAGGTTACTGCTTGACCGGCTACGGTCTCTTCCTCAACTTGGCTCTGGTCAACTACGGTCTGGAGTTCCTCTTCAACAAGGGTTACAAGCCCAACCAGCCTCCATTCTTCATGCTCCGTGAGGCCATGGCCAAGACCGCACAGCTCGAGCAGTTCGACGAGGAGCTGTACAAGGTCACTGAGAAGGAGAACGACCCTGCGACCGACAAGTACCTCATCGCAACCTCCGAGCAGCCCATCTCTGCCATGCACGAGGCCGAGTGGCTCAACGACAAGGACCTCCCCATCAAGTACGCCGGCTACTCCACCAACTTCCGTAAGGAGGCTGGTTCCCACGGCAAGGACGCCTGGGGTCTTTTCCGTGTCCACCAGTTCGAAAAGATCGAACAATTCATTTTCTGCAAGCCCGAGGACTCATGGACTCACTTCGACCAGATGATTGACACTTCCGAGGAATTCTACAAGTCCCTCGGCCTGCCCCACCGTGTCGTCGGCATTGTCTCTGGTGCCCTCAACAACGCTGCCGCCAAGAAGTACGATCTCGAGGCCTGGTTCCCCTTCCAGGGCGAGTACAAGGAGCTCGTCTCCTGCTCCAACTGCACCGACTACCAGACCCGTGAGCTTGAGATCAGGTACGCTCCCTCTTTCTTTCCAATTTGAAATACCAGAACTAACACATCATCCTCCAGATACGGCCAAAAGAAGCAAACCGACGCCTCCTTCCAAAAGACCTACACCCACGCCCTCAACTCCACCCTCTGCGCCACCGAGCGTGCTCTTTGCTGCGTGCTCGAGAACTACCAGACCGAAGAGGGCCTCAACGTCCCCGAAGTGCTCCGCAAGTACATCCCCGGCCAGCCCGAATTCCTGCCTTTCGTCAAGGAGCTTCCCAAGGACTCCACCAGCTTGAAGGCCAAGGGCAAGGCCGAGATGAAGGGCGGCGCTGCGCCTAAGATTCCTGGCGAGGGCGAGGTTGTCGAGAGGCCTAAGGCTGTTGCTGAGGAGAAGAGGTCGTAAGGGATTGAAGGAATGATGAAAGAAAAAAGTTAGATTGCTTTCTAGACGATTAGCATGGTAGATGAGAATATGAGCATCGTTTTGCGCGAAATTTGAGAGCGGCTTTCGCACCTAGCCAAGGTATACTTGAGAGCGTGACGATAGTGGTATGCAAGTTAGCGAATCAGATAACAATGTCAGCTGACGAAACAGGTAATTATTTGTGACGATGGTCTGAGTATAGTTCTATATATAAGAGTCGAGAGACCATAAGTACGGTCCGAACAGACAGACATCAATTCTGTGCGCCCACGCTACCCTTCACGTCATACCCTTTGTGAGCAGCTCAAGAGTTTCATCACTCAGGCTTCTCAAACAAATAATGGCAAACTCCCCACTCATCGCCACCATCCCAAGCAAAGAGCTCAGCACAAGCAAGGTAGAACACCTGCCACCTATAAAACCACTTGCTCACCCCCTCAGCCCCATACGTCTCGATCAGATGCGGCCAAATTTCACTCTTAGCAGCCGTCATCTTCGCATACCAATCCTCGCACGTCTTCGCATAGTGCTTGCCATTGACCCACCACTGGTGCTCGAGCTTGAGATCCCGCTGGAAATACAGCAGCAAATCGGCCGAAGGCATCGTCCCGCCGGTGAAGAAGTGCTCCGTCATCCAGCCGGACTCGAAATCGTAGGGCGTGCTCTTGTGCGCGAAAAGGTGCACGAAGAGTTTTCCGCGGGGTTTGAGGAGCGAGGAGACTTTGGCGAGGAGGAGCTCGTAGTTTTTCATGTGCTCGAAGAGCTCGATGCTGAGGACGCGGTCGTAGGCGCCTTCTTGGGGCGTGTTGGCGAAGGAGTGGGTGGCGATGTCGCCGGTGATGACTTCGAGGTTTGTGAAGCCGGATTCTTTGGCGCGGTTGTCGATGTATTGTTTTTGGGTGCGCGAGTTGGAGAAGGCGGTGATTTGGCTGTTGGGGAAGACTTCGGCGAGGTAGAGACTTAGGGAGCCCCAGCCACAACTACATGGTGTTGTTAGTTGGGCGAATGGAAGAACAATTGCCACTCGAAAGAAATCAAAACTCACCCAAGATCAAAAATCCGCATCCCATCCTTCAACCCCGCCCTCTCAACATACAACTCCAGCATCGCAATCTCCGCCTGCGCCAGCGTCTCGCCGCCCTTCGGATACAAACAGCACGAGTACTTCATCCTAGGCCCCAGACTCTCCGACAACACACCTGTACCAACCTCATAATGCTGAGTGTTGGCATCGTCAGTGTTGATAGCGATGGGCCGCTTGCGGAGCAATTCTACGTAAGCCATTTTGGTCTCGAGGGCGGATTGCATAGACGTCGTGGCGATGGTGTTGATGCGGTCTTGCAGCTGCGCGCGGATGCCGCGGCGCAGCAGGAAGGTGGGGAGGTAGCCGCCATCTACGATGGTTTCTACGAGGGAGTCTGCTTGGTGTTTAGCTAATGTGAGGTTTATGGGAGTCTTGCAGAGGCGGGTGGAGTTTTATATACCGTAGTTCATGGTTGGTTTTGAGATAGGTTTAGCTCGAGGTGGTCGATCACGGGAGAATCGGGGCTTGTGTTGATCAGACGGGTATCTGGATTTACGTAGCGAATGGAATAGATCAAAACGTTCGCACGGCTAAAGGACAGGACAGTTGTTCAACTGTATAGCAAGGTTTGGTGAGGCTCCAAGGATCACATTAGTACCGCTCGCATGTGAACGCACATGCACGCGAGGCACGCTAAGTGCTCCAGATGACATCACGACTGGTTCTATTTCAACCTCCAACATGAAGTTTATTATCATTTTGTGGATAACAGCAGCGTAAAACAAAGGTTAATCGATAGCTTCCTAAATTAGAGTAAACAGACCTTGTTCAAGAAGTTTCTGAGACTGAAAACTCAACACTAACGGGATGAATCGAGCGGAGGAACAAAAACAGATTCGAAAGCAAGTTCAATAAATTCATATGCATAGCCTGGGGGTATTATTACTACTTTCGCTGCCAAAAGACAAAAACAATACTGCCAGCCCCTATGGGCTACTAATACTAGTTGCTAGCAAGCCGAGACAACTTTGCATTTCCAACGAATGCGTATTGTCATAGTCAAAAACCGTCAGGCCTCAATCGTTGCCAGAACCAATATCGTAACAAGAGCAAAAAGTTCAATCGCGCCGTCTGCTCCAAATCCACAATCCAGTCGTGTGCGAAAACAAATCATCCTAAGCTCCTGCCGAGCTGCAAGTATTCGGGCTACAGAGCCGGGCTGTTTCGTCAAAAGGAAAGTCGTCAATGCGTAGCAATTTTGCTTTGGGTGTCCAGCTGGGAGTCATTTCATACGAGCCGGGGTATCATACTCTGTGGTGTTCGTAGCACTCGTCTCCAATGGGGCGCTGTGTGCATTTGGTTGTTGAATGGTGTTACTACCACCTGCTTGACCAGCTTCTTCCAAGTGCTGGCCTCGCGGGAGGCGGCATGGCTCTGCTGGCCTCAGATTTGCGCACAGGGCTGCCGGTAGACCTGTCATTGGCAGCGATCAGGGCAGGCATTCCACCTCCGATCTTACCGAAGTCTTGGAAGAGATCGATGCCCTCCTCACTGCCATCAGATGGAAGAAGAGTCTCGAGGCCGAAAAGGGTAGCCGCGTCTTTGTTATCCGCTGTACGCTTGTCCATCTTCGCGCTCGTGGGTGCAGTGGTGTGTGGGCGGACAATTGGCTCGTTTTCGAAGCCCAAGCCACCGTCAGCCTCAAAGGCGGACCAGAAATCATTGGCTTCAGGTGTGCCGCTGGATGCAGTGTGTGACTGTCTCAGGGGTGATCCAAGTGTACTGGTCTTTCTCTTAGCGGGCGAAGGACCGAAGTTTGGTTTGTTGAGGAAGGGTGAGATGGTGGTGCTTGCTGCAGAAGAACCAAGGTTGATGTTATTGCTCTTGGAGCTGCCAGTGATATCGGCGAGAACGCCAGAGCTGGTAGCAGCACGTGCGAGCGAGGGGCGATGTGAAGATCGCTTTTCCGGCGATCCACGCGCGGTCAGGTCCTCGTCTGGTCCGTCGATGAAGACATCAAACAGCTGAGATGTAGCGTTCAAGTTGTTGTTATCGACATTGGGCGCGTCACCAAAGCATGGCTTCCAAGGCGTACGAGCAGCTTTGAAAGGAGACACAAAGAATCCACTGTTGCTGTCATCGGCAGTCAGGTTGAATGCCGGGCTCCAGGTGCCTGCTTCAGGAAGAGGCGAAAGAGTTTTGGCAGGAGAGCCAAGCAGTGCACGTATCCTGTTTCTGTGGTTGCGAAGGTTGGTGTTGGGAGATACAGACATGGGTGCCTTCACAGGACGCTTGAACACGACTGCAGGTGTCAGAGGGTCAGCGTCCTGTCTCGTTGGTGAGGACGACAGTCGGGAGGCGCTGGCACGGCTTTCGCGTCTGTCTTTGGTGGGACTATCGAAGGATGAGCTGCGGATACGAGCAATCTCTGCTTCGGCGCGTCCTTTGCGAATGCGAGATCGAGAGGCGTCGGCCTCGGAGGTGAGCTGGTGGTTCATGCCACGAGCAGCTGAGGACTCGATCGATGACCAGTAGCCACTGTCGTTGAGGCCGCCAAACTTTTGACGACGGCCAGCGGAGCGGCTGTGAGACTGGAAACGTGGTGCAGGCGGTGGCGTTCCTTTGCGGCTCACTTCGGAAGCCATTGGCGGCGGAGACGAGCCAAACTCGTGCGGAGGCGGCGAGGAACGCATAGGAGCAGGCGGTGGAGGCATGGTGGAGTTGTCGTGATCGTCTTCAGCCAAAGCTGGATCCGACGCGTCAATCGTACCGTCTGATGAAAGAAGCTCAGACTCGTCAGGGAACTTGGCGGAGTCAATGGCCTTGATCTCGGACTTCTTGACTGGGTTTGGTGCAAGTGTGAAGTGACCGATAGCTGGTGCAGTCGAAGGCCTGTAGACGGACGAAGAGGAGAACTCCTGAGGCAAAGCCTGAAGGTACTGAGAGCCATCTGGGTTGGTAATGCGACGAATGGGGTTCTTCTTGTCTTGCAGGAACGGGCGTTCCTGTCCAGGCTTGATAGCCCAGTAGTTGCCTTTGCCAGGGTCGTCCTTCGGGCGCTCGATCTTGATAAAGTTCTTGTTAAGACTGAGATTGTGACGAATGCTATTTTGCCAGCCGCTTTCCGCCAGGCGGTAGAAGACGAAGTTGTCCGAGATCCATTTGTAGATTTGAGCAAGTGTGAGTCGGCGGTTCTGAGATCTCAAGATAGCCATGCCGATCAATGTGGCGTAGCTGTAAGACGGCTTGGCTCCATCGTCGGTGACAGAAGGCATTTCGCTGGGATCGGGGAGGTCGAACGGCTCCTCTTCTTCGTACTTTTGTTTTTGCTTTTTCGAGCTCGGGCGATCGCTCGAAGGCAGCATCTCGGAGTTGGTACGCTTCATGGGCGCCTTGTGGCCGTAGTCAACTTCCACGACGGGCATGGCAGTCAAGTCGCCAAATGATCCGCCTTGGAAGGTGTTCTCCTTGCCCAATGGCTGGGCACTAGGGAATTGGGAGTAGAGCGCCTTCTGTGGTATAGGCGCGTTTTGCATGTAGTTGTGGTAGAAGTTGCCGTTCTTCTGCGGCGAGTCGGTGAAGACGGGTTGTGGAGGTGGAGAAATCTTGACGCTGGCGAGACCGTTTGAGTGAATGGGTCGCAGTGGTGAGCTGTCTGACTTTGTTGGAGAGACTCCGTCGGAGCCAGATGTGGTGGGGTTGAGGTTGAGGCTGGACGCGTCGCTGAGCGGGCGGAGGGCGTTTAGAAGCGCGGCTTCGACGTCGTGCTCGGGCAGCGCGGGAATGGTCGCTGTGGGCTCGTGGAAAAGGTCCATTGGCGGTGGATAACGCGTCGACATGGAGTCGACTTGAGATGTGAGGCGCTCAGGCGCAGTCGGTGTCGGTAGGTGGGCTGGATGCACGCGTCGGGAGCAGATATCGGGCCAATGCGGCGTCTGCTGGAGTCGAGAAGATAGGCCGCCGGCGGAGGATGATGGTGTCGTTTGTGTCGTGTTCGGTCGGTCGTCAGTGCCCGGCTGGAGTTGAGGTTGGCGGGAGAGTCGCAGAGCTGCGCGAAGGGTGGATTAGAAGGATGTTCTCAGGCGCAAGTAGTAGGCCAGCTCGGTCTAGTGCGTCTGGTCTGTGCCTGGCACTGGCTGCAAGGGCGGGCGCGTGCCCATGAGCGTTGGATGATGGATGGCCCTTGCTTGCCCTTGCGGTGCGCACCGGCAATGGCAAAGTTGGAATTCGCCCTACTGGACTCACCTGCGGCTACGTCGATCGATCTCGAGGGCGTGCAGTAATTACTCGCGAGACAGCGTGTGCGTGTGCGTGTGCGTATGGAAAGGGGAGAGGTTTCACGGCGGATGTTTTGGAGTCAACAACAACGGGGAAGACGTGTCTGTACGCGGCAGGCTGCTGCAGCTGAGGAGCCGCTGAAGAGCAAGCAGAGAGCTATCCAAGGTACCGTACCGTACCTTGCCGTCCTGAACTGCTGCACCTGAAGCACCTCTCTGGCCATTCAGCTCGCAATCACTACTCCCATGCAACTGCTGCGGGGCTGCGGTGGGAAGAGGTCGCAGGCTCAGGCGCCGAAGCTGGGAAGCAAGGCACGAGGGAGCATTTAGTGGACGCCCTCGGGCCTAGCGCACCCACCCCAGCAGCGAGCAGACTCGCTCACGGCCAATCGATGGCGCCTCTTGCACAGCGCTCCTTGCTTCGCGTACGCCCGCTCGTCCAAAAGTGCGTTGGCCGCATCAGGCTGAGCTGCTGTGCTGTGTCTTTCAAGATCGATGATCGACTGAGACGCGGAGAGATTTGGTCCTCAAACTGCCCACCCCTGCGCGTACAGCGCATGAACAATGGTCTTGATCGCGTGGTACTTTTATTCTTTTTCTCAAACGCGGCATACCAGGCATCTGCGTGTATGTGTGCAACATGGCACACGTTGTAGGCCTGGCCCATGGAAGAAACGAAGGCTTCGGCTTCCAGCTGCGCAATCGCACGCCACGACACATGCCCAGCAGGCTTTACGCATCGCTGCAGGGATACCGTTGGCTCCTCGTCCTTAACACGCTCCCGCGTACTCCCGTCTCGCGCTTGCCGTCACTAAAACGGCGCGTCGAAACGTGACTGGGGACTCGTTTAGCCTTTGCCTCATCTTGCAACGCTCAAACTCTCCCACCAGAACTCCCATCTGCCTTTCCGGTAAATTGGACCTCAGATGCACATTCGCCGAGGATCGCATTTTCCTAAGCCCTGTGCGGGGCCGTCTTTTCGCGATGTTACTTACTCGTCATCGATCGATCGTATTCATGTTCCCGTCACCAAGTCCTGTTCGCGCGGTCTTCGCTCCGGACGTTCGCTCGATAATTTGACAACGCATCATGTTATCTACGTGTATCGCGTATCGTTCAAGCGGGCGCGCGTTCGCACTGCTAGCCAATTCGCTGTGCATTAGCTCGCTCGCACCGGTTCGCTCGCATGCAAAGCGCATCCCTCGCGAAGAGGGAGCATATCTGCCTATCTACCTAGTAACCTTATTCCCACCGCTCTCTATCAATTCCCCAGGCAAGGAATCCAGACTGCACATCTGCAACCGCACTACACTACACCAACTTTCCCCCTTCCTCTCATCTCCCAACAAGCCTCCCCACCAGTCATACCACAACCACTACACTCATCCGTGCCCTGCAAAGCAACACCGCCTTTTCCAGAACGAAAAAAGAAGGACCTGCCATAGTCCATGCTCAGGGCAACACAGACACCAGAGCAGCCCGCGTGCCGAAAGGATTTAGGAGACCTCTTACTCAGGGACATGGCGGTCTAGAATAAATTTGTCTTCCCACGTCATAAACTAGTCTTACTAAGTCGATGCTGCTGCCTACGCTGCCCTGGTAAAATTTATCAGAAATCCTGGGTTGTGGTTTTTGGGCGCCAATGGTGATCGCTTTGGCTAGTTTGTGTTCGGTGCGTGCTTTGCTCCTTGTCTGGCGTCGGGCTGGAAGAGTCGTGGACGGACAGATAAGGCATGTGGTCGCAACAAACCCTAAGCCACAAGTAAGTGAGCGCAAGAGTCGCCAATCCAAGTCGCTGTCGTCCCACCGCACGCGAGAGGGATTTTTTCTGTTCGAATAGACAGGCACCAATGACTCGAGCGACACCAGACAGAAGACAGCCTGCCCACGGTGATCCGAAGAAACGTTCATGCCCTCACTGTCCTCCGCGTAGGCGATGCGAGAGCCCACACGTTCTAACGGCAACTAGCCCACCAACTGCCGAGAAATCCTGTGTCCAACCCTACATATATGTTACGTTCTAGTATGGCTCTTTCCAAATAGCACATAACACGAGCGTCGAGCTTTAATATCTTGGCACCACCGCCAGTAAAAGGAGCCTCGAAGACCGTGAACATGAAACTCATACCAATAATATTCGTGATGTCTTGCGAGATCCTTTCGGTGTGACGTATAGTCGTAGAGCATGGGCGCTATATGCGGCAGGCAGATTTCAAGGAGGCAAATCGTTCGAAACACCACGACACTTGGTGGAGATTATACACCTTCCATTGTGACCTCCTGAAGCAACTTACAAGCGACGCCAAAGCAGTGAAGTATGTCGTCTTTCCCATGCCGACGCCTCGTCACGCGTGTCCCTAACTTCACAGTCGGCTAACAATCACCACCTCTTCTCTTGGTACGATCAAACGATAACGTCTTCCACCGAGCACCAACTTAAACGACAGGAACAGAACTATAAAGCACTTCGAAAAATATGTTCCGCAAACTCGCGAGCTAACAGCGCCCGCGGTATCTGTTTTCATTTTTTTCATTAACTGATAATGCCCTCTCTCACCAACACCATCCTATCCTATCCCATCCCGACCAACCGTTCCCAGAAAAGTACCACCCAGATGTCCGATCCACACTTATGTACATCCCAGCCGGGTCAGTTTCAGCCCATCGGCGGTTCCAGAGCACATGTAAAAGAGAAACGAAAGAATAGATAAAAGGGACCACCCAGAGCGATTGAAGGCGAACATCAGCTCCGCCAGCTTTTATGTCTCGCTGCCCATTCGGAGGAAAAACGAGAGGAAGAATAAAAAAAAAAGTCGAAAAAAATCGCTCAAGGTCGCTTTACAGTTGAGTAAGAAGAGAAGCAAGCGCGCCAGGCCCAGAGTTCTGAGGAGTAACAAGAAGGGAAAACGAGAAAAAGCGAAAGTATGGGAGAAGAAATAGTTGATGCTGCCCGCGCATCCGCAATCTTGGCCATCGATCGCAGTCTTTGCCAGCCTCTTATCTCGCAGGAACGAAGTTGAGGCGAGGAGCGCCCACGGTCGCCTGTCTGGGTGTGTCCGGCTCGTCGTCCGTGCTCTCAGGCCCGTCGAATGTGCGAACTTGCTTGAGCTCGCCTGCCAATTCGCTGTCGATATCAGGGCTGGTATCGAGGATGAACTGTTTGAACGAGCCGTGCACGGCGCTAGACTTGCGAGACCCACGTTTGTCGTCTGACATCAGGGGAAAGTCCGAGATGGACGGCTGGCGGGAGGTGGGTGATGGACTTCTGGTGCCTCCGAGGATGAAACTGGTCGGTTCCTCAAAGTAAGTTGTGCGTTCCGCGCGAGGCGTCTCGTCGTACTTGATCTCGGCGAGCATTCTGCCGAGACTTCCAGAGGAGCCCGGACGCTCGAACTTCTCGTCTGGTTCCAAAATGTTCATGTTCGTCGGGATGGCGTTGAGTAAGCACCAGTTGCGGTCGAGGTATTGTGCCAAACGGTAACACTGACGATCCCATTGTTCGCTGAGCATCTGTTGTGTGGTCTGGATGTCTTGCACAGAGAACGCTGAAGGTGCTGCAGCAGGCACTGGTCCAGTGTGAGAAGCCTGTCGAGATCTGGGAGGGGGCGACATAGCGTTGTTGCCAGGTTTCTGTGGACGAGGTAGGGATGGTGTGTACACTGATGCTCTTTGTGCAGTGCGACGGATACTGGTGAAACCACGCTTCATAGCGAACGAAGAGGTCGAAAGACTGGAACTCTTCACAGGCGCCAAGGCTGGGGTCTGGTCGAAGTCGGACACCGCCTTCATGGTCGTCTCTGCGGACCGTAAAGCAGCGGCGCGTCCATCGTCCATTGTGGGCAGGTGAATTATGTTAGTATTGTCAACAATGGAATTGACAAGGTCTGTCAAACCTGTCAAAGGGATTTCGTTGTTGTTACAATAGAGCTCAGCGAGTGTGGTGTTCTCCTTGAGCACTCCAGCAAGCGTGCTGGCTCCTTGGATGCCCAGTTTCTGATTCTCGATGTGAAGAATTCGCATCGTCTTGTTGTGCTTGAGACCGAGCAGCGCATCATTGATGCCCGAGCCAAAACGAGACGTTGCCAGTCTTGACTCCTCGCCAGACAGATTCAGCTCAACGATCGTGTCATTCTCTGCAAACAGTTTCTTGAAAGCTCGACATGTGTCTTCGCTTGCAGCTCCAGGCAACGCTGTCTGCGAGATGTCCAGATATCGAATACTCTTGTTGACCGTAAGAGCGCTGAGGATCTTTCTGAAAGTCGATTGCTCTCTATACTCTACGGCCCGCATGCTGAGATGTGACGGCGCCATACTGTTGGAAATCGCTTGAGTGACGTATTCTAGGTCCTTCGTGATGTGGCTTTGGCTAATGTCCAAATGCAGGTCACGGTGGTTGCCTTCACCTTGCATCATACTATGAAGAAGAGTTGCAACATCGCGACCTGCTAGGTAACTGTTGTCGAGATATAGCTCATGCAAGCAGCTCGATTGCGGATGCGCAAGATACGTCGCAAGAGCATCTATGGTCGCTGTGTTCAACGTTGTCCCGCTGAGTCGCAGTTCCGAGAGACGCCATGTCAATAATGTTTCGGGCTGAAGAAGTGGTTCCGATCCTGAAGTTCGTGAGATGTAGGATAAGTTCAACTTGCGGATGAATCCAAAGATACCAAGCTGGCTGTCGAATGTGGCAGGGTTAAGGCGAGCTGTGTTGCCAGCGATTTCGATGGCTTCCAAGGTGTTATCTTGCGCACGTAACGCGTCCAGAATCAGTCCCAGGCTTCGATCAGTCAAACCGCAGCGGCTCAATTCGATGGCACGTAGATGGCAGGCCTTTTCCACAGCAGCTGCGACCAAGTAGTCGAGATCGGTCTCGCTAAGATAAATTCCATTCAGACAGATCCAGTCCACGTTCGTATTCTGATGGCGGCAGAGAGGGAACAGTGCTTCCACAATACCGCAACCAATATCTTTTTGCTTGACTGGTTCTTCGTTTCGACCAACTTTTACTATCGCGGGCTTGGCCGTTATGCACCCAGAAAAGTCCATGCGACGGAGTTTTCTGCTGGTTGCTGCCATGGCCCGGACCTCTTGCACAAGTAGACATGATTTTTCCAGCTCTTCCCATGCCATTTTTATCGATGTACCAGCCTTCGTTTTGGAGCAAACGTGCTCACAGCCGTAGTTGTCATGAAGTCCGTTCAATCCGTCGAGCGGTATGTGGGCGAAGGAAATGCTGCCGAATGTTTCGTTGTATCGTAAGGTTCGCATGATGGCAAGGCACTCCAGCGGTGAGTATTGCGGTCGTCTAGTGTCTGCAGGTGGTAACAGTTCAAATCCAGGGCCGTCTTCACATTCGTAATTAATATAATAGCGTACGTTCGCCGGGTTTACATCATACGCAACGCAGTATGCAGTCATGGTGCGGTGTAGGCAACTGTGTTCTTCCTCGTGTGACGAAACGGGAGGTGCCAGCAACTCCTCCACAGGCGCTGGCGCGGTGAACTTGAGCAACCGAGACTGATACTCAGGCCGCAGGAAGTTCTCTGCATGGTGGAGTCTAGCCGCAATCTCATGTGAAGATGACGATGCAAGGTACAGGCGCTTTGGTGCCTGTAGTGGCTGACGGAAAGTCAATTCGAATGTGTCGTCCGAGCTGCTCACTCTAACTCCGATCAGAGTCAATATTCCGAATGCGCATTGTGTAGACATGTTGTTCAAAGATGTGCTCGAAGAGCGCGCAAGCGTTTTGGCGTTAGGTATAATGTGAACCTTGTGCACACCAATGGCCAAGAAGCAGACAGAGGAGTTTTGTTTGGAAATGTCGTCCGAGGAAGCCTGTTTGCCAGATTTGCTAGGTTGGAGCCTTTGCACCACTTTGTAGACCGCACAGTTCGCTGGATCGTAGTCGTTCGCACGCTCAATAATACGAGCCGCAAGTCCGATGTTCGCGCTGGAAATGTACTTGTCGTCATGCAGACGAGCCTCCTTGACTGCATTGCGAATAATCCTTAGCCAGACAGTCCGCTCCTCGGGGTTTCCAAACTGCAGGACCATAGCAGATGCTTGACTGCTCTCCTCATCCAGATAGCAGACTTCGATTGCAAAGTATGGTTTGCCGTCATCCAATCTATGGATGGCCACCACCTGCCGCAGAGGCACCCGGCCATCCTTGTCGCCCGATGCGTCCGAGAGGGTTTGCAGATCACTTGCTGAGCCGAGAGAAGACATATGTCCATGTTTGCCTGATGGGCTCCGACCGATTGGGTTTGGTATACTGCTGAAGGATTCTGACGCTTTTGCCTGGCTCTTGTATCTCGTCATTGATTGTTCCGTCAGGACCAAGTATTCCTTCTTCTTTCTGAACATTCCTGTCGTTGTTTGCACTTCTCCGTGCATCAGTACGTGCCTCGCAGGCAATTGTGCATCCAGGCTGGTATCGACACTACGCAACGACGTCGCAGTGGTGTTGACGGCGCTCAAAGGCTCTCCAAGGAAATCGGCGCTGTCATGGTGGCTTCGCATGCTAGGCTTCAACGAGCCAAACATGGAAGGAGGTCGTTTCGAGGTGGTGACCCGCAACTCAGGCCGACGTGGCTTGGGTGAGCCTTGTGAAGTAGACTTGGCCGTGGCCTCATGGCTTCCTCGTGGGATGTCGGGGTGTTCGAGGGCATTGCCGACCGAGGCCCTCTTCTTGTGCTTCATTTCTTTCTTCAGCGTGCGCGGCGAGTGGGCGACGCCATCCGGGTCACTGGAGGAGTGGGTTAAAGTGGATAGGGCGAAAAGACCGGACTTTCTCCTCCCCCAAGAGCCGTACGCGGAATCGTTGCTGCTCCTCGACATGGCGGGCGACGCAGAGGAGCGCAAGCGGCGGCGGCGGCGACGACGGTAGCAACTTGCGAGCGCGACAGTATGTACGGTAGGAAATGCGCGCTCACACGGCTGGTGCCGGGCGATCTAAAAGCGTGAATAGATAGCGTGGTATGAGGGTGGAGCGATTAGAAAGGCAGAGCGGCGATAGCGGCAGTGGACATGTCGTTTGTTGCTGGTGGCCAGCACCGTGGGGTTGGAGACGAACAGACAAAGTGGACTACTGCAAGAGACAGGACACGCCTAAGAAGGTCCCCGCCGTGAGGAGAATATGGGAAAGGGAAGGGATGCGGAGCGAATGCTATTCACGGCGCCAAAGGTAATCGCATAGGCAGAAAGGCGTCGCAGCCGTCGTCCCAACCCAGCGAGCTAGCAGCCTTCTACACGCCCGCCAAGCAGCAGCAGCACCGTGGCACGTCCCCTCGACGTACCTCATCGCCCTGCAGCTCGCGCCGATCAGCACCGCTCGGAGCGGAGTGCGCCCTCGCCAGCAGAGCCTTGGTAGCTTCGCTCATGCCAGTTTCGCACCATCGACGCTTTGATCGCGGCATCTGGCGACATCCTGCACACTGCAGCGACCATCCGACATTACCACCCTTGTAAAGGGATAAGGATTCGCACGCGCGGGTGTCCGCGGGCAGAAGAACGCAGTGGTCGCGCTATCGTATGTCTATTTTCGCATGGCAGCGAAACAACGATGACAAAATGGTGAGAGAGGGCGGGGAGCCTGCTCCGTGCCTACACGATGCGTATTCGATCTGACCTAGCCGTGCTTCCAGAGAGACGGAGCGAGAAGACACACACACGGCAGAGATCGAAGTGACCTGATGTAGGTACTCGATCTTTCCGTGGTCCCTTGAATACCTCATTACTCGCGGCCTGCAAGAGATCTGCAACACAAGCATCCGTATCCCACGTCCTTGCCGACCTGCAATTAATATGCGAGCTGCGGACAGGATGTAGGGCAAAATTTAGCCCGATTGTGGCGAAAGCTATCTTACCAGTAAAGCTTCCGAGCTTGTAGCTTCGACACGAGAAAGCTACTGCTACAACGCATCTCAAAGCTCCTTGTGAAGAAAAATCGCCGCTGACGCTACGGTTTTCTAAAGAGTTTCTGTTTAGAAGCCGTTTCTGGGGCGGGATCAAAACAAGCCGATTGCCCAACGTGAGATGATGTAGTGGGTCGTGCTCGTGCCGGGTTGGCAGAACCCTGGGGGAACTCGTACACAGCGTATGTGGCTTGTGAATATGATGTGGCTGGTTCATGCTTTGCCGAGTACCTCCGCGATCGTGATGCAGCATTGGAGGTCAAGGCGCGTGATTCCAAGCATGACTTGGTGAGTGACAAATGACTTTGGCGATAATTTTAAATAGCATCAGTCAATCTATCATGGTATGAGTTAGTTTTAGGCTGTCGAAGATTTGGTCTTCGAGACTTCTTGTAGCCAGCAGAAAGATGCATTATTCGTAGGAGTCCAGCCAGCCAATCGGCAAACCTTCGCATCCGCCTCAAAGACCACAACTGAAGTTGTAGTGTCTACAGAGTGCAACAAACATGATGAGATATGATTTTGTCCAAGCACGCCTCGGAGTCTTGCAGAATACCGACCAGGCTCTTCACGTATGTGCGCACAGTGAGCTTCTATACGCATATACCATGCTCTATGCTCCATCCATCACCTAGATTGTGAGCAAGGAGCGGCTAACATATGCTACTACTGCCAGCCATAGGAGCATCCACAGAACACATTTGCCCATGTGGTACCACTCACAGACATCAAGACCAGCAACTGAGAGTGCAGTCATCTCAGCCAAGGGATCTTGAAGAACATTTGCTACCTTGCAATTGATGCTACCAGTGATTCCTTGCCTACACCTCCTCGAAGCTCTCACGTTGCCTCCCACCGCAATGATGCGACTCAAGAATCGACTGTCCACAACCTACGGCTTGACACAGACTGATGATCATTAATTCTCGAAGCTTGCCAGTCTTCATATCGCATACTCAAATGGATGCTCAAATGGCCATTTCAGCAGGTATACTCTCGCCCCTAACTACCTATCTTTGCATCAAAAGCTATAACAACTTTCTCATTGCCAGCTAGGTATCACATGCTACTTTCTTTACATCTCTGCTAAACCTCATTTACTCGCTTTTTTGGTTTCAAAATGCGTCGTCATTGTCATTCAACTTATTGGCAGTCACGCATATATTTCTACCATGGTCTTGTTTAGATCAGAGGATCGCTAACACATATCTAGTGCTTCTCGGAGGATGCAGCGTAGTCTTGACTGCATGATTGTATTCCCAACAGTACCCCACCATCGACACACACAAAAACAAGTGCGATGCAAGCAGTACATTCCGTTTTCCAAATCCCAAAAACAGTGTTGTCCATCACATTGCACCCAGCAAGCCAGCCAGCAAAGCAAAGGGTCTCTGACGATAGGTGGGGTGAGTATTCCAGAACAGACTTGGGAAGCGGCGTTGGACCGTGCTTGCTGCTGCTGCGTGCCAGGCCTTGCCTTCCCGCGTCGCTTCCCTACAACGCGTTTCTCGACAACATTCACACCAAATACTCGACCCACCGTTCACGACTCCGCAATTACCGAACATCATTACTCGCACACCAACAATACGAACACTTGACAATTCGAAATGGCTGGCGGCAAAGGTACGCTCATCACCTTCACGCCGACGCGCTGCTTGCGCGCGAGGACCTACGTGTCGCATAGCACTGACACAGTCATCTACAGGAAAGACTGGCGGAAAGACCGGCGGTAAGGCTGGTGGTGACTCGACTGGAAAGACGCAGAAGTCGCACTCCGCAAAGGCTGGACTTCAGGTATGTGACACGCAATCTTGAAATGGAAACGGATGAGGGCGCAAGCTGTCGCGTGGCGCTCTGCGAGTCTGCGCAGATTCTGCTCGTACACAGAATGCGACGCGACTGCGATGGCGGCGCAAGGCCAGACATACGCGCTCCCAGCGTTCCCATGAAATGACACACAGCTAACATTTTTCTTCCCTCACCAGTTCCCCTGCGGTCGTGTGAAGCGTTTCCTCAAGTCGCAAACTCAGAACAAGATGCGCGTCGGCGCCAAAGCTGCCGTCTACGTCACAGCAGTGTTGGAATACCTGACCGCCGAAGTTCTCGAACTGGCAGGCAACGCCGCCAAGGATCTCAAGGTCAAGCGCATCACACCCCGACACTTGCAGCTCGCCATCCGAGGTGACGAGGAGCTTGATACTCTCATTCACGCCACGATCGCCTTCGGTGGTGTTCTGCCTCACATCAACCGCGCACTCCTCCTCAAGGTTGAACAGAAGAAGAAGGGCGCCCAGGCTGCCGCGTAAGCGCGTGGCTACGCGAACGAGAACCGCACCGTCTCGCAGCCAGCATAGACCAAAACGACCACCTGCCAGGGAATAGCACACAGTGACGACGCTCGGGAGGTCTTGAGGTCTGCAAGAAAAAGATGGTTATGCGAACGGGGTTTTTTCCTTTCTTCTTTCGATGAGTGTTTTGGGTGCTTGCAGTGTGGAATACCAAGGTCTTCGAAGACCGTTCGGCGTATAATGGCTTTTAAGGGGTGTGTCGGCGACAACTGGATTATGGTGGCTTCATGTTTTCTCCCTTCTGACGTTCTATGTTTTTTTGCGGAGTTCAGGTAGTGTGACGATAGACACATTACAAATTTTTTGAAGCAATTCTTCTGACTCACCGGAGTGAGATGTGGCTTTGTTTTTGTTCTGAATTCATGATCAACTTGATATATGATGTGTCTATGCGTGCAGCCATACAGTGTATATATCCCGCAGCCATGAGAGCTGTTCCAGCAGCTCTATCGCCAACACCCATATGCTATCACATTGCTTGATTCGTGAATGCTCGGTTTCCCTCCATATCTCCCTCACTTTGCATACTTGGCCGCATCCTCAAAGCTGCCCAACCACCTCCAATCCTTCGCCACCGCGCCCAAATCCTGCAGAGCCTCGTTCACAGGCCCGCCCTGATTCGGCGCCCTCTTGCGCCCCTTGAACTCGACAAAAAACACATAATGCCAGCTCCCCTCGCCACTGGGCCTCGAGTTGATACTCGTCAGCGTGATCTTGTGCTTCTTGAACACAGCTAGACAGTCCGCCAACGCGCCGGGAGCCCCGTGCTGCGCAACCGTGAACGAGACCAGAGTCTTGTACATGTCCCACTCGACCGGCTCGTCAACGAACGTGCGCATGTCGAGCGAAGCCGTCTCGCTCGCGCGGCGGATCACGAGGAAGCGCGTCGTGTTCTCGCTCGAGTCCTGGATGTTGAGCGCGAGGACCGCGAGGCCGTTCTCCTTCGCCGCCAGCGCGGAGCTGATGGCTGCGGTGTGCGTGTCGGCCGGGTTGGCGGCCACGAGGGCGGCGCCGCGCGACGTCGACGAGACGTCTTGCTTCTCGGCGTGCTTGAAGTGGGCGCCGAGGAACTGCTTGCACTGGCCCCAGGCTTGCGGGTGCGAGTAGAGTTTGGTGATGTGGCTCCAGTCTCCTCCTGTGGATGGTGGCGCGGCGGCCGGGTGGCCGACGACGCAGTGGTTGACGCGAACGTAGGCCTCGTTGACGACGACGATGTCGCCGTACTTGCCTGAAAGGTTCGCGAAGAGGTCGAAGGTGAAGACAACGGAGCCATTGCTGGAGTTCTCGAATGGGACCACGCCTCGAGAGGCCGAGCCGTCGGCCACGGCAGCGAAGACATCTTCGATAGAGGTCTTGGGGCGAAGAGTGAACCTAGGTTCTGTGAAGGAGTCCAGGGCTGCTTGGTGGGTATATGATGCTACCGGGCCGAGGTATGCTACGTAGACTTCTTCTTCCATTGGCGAGGTTGGGGATTGGGGGCGTGACATCGTGATGCCTGTATGTGCGTTTTGGTTGTGTTTCGACCTACGAGCAGGATGCTGTTAATTTACGCGAGTTCTGTTGATGGTGCTGATGTCGAGAGGGCAGTGTTTGTCGTAAGATTCGTTCAGTCTCAAGGATGGTTGGAGTTGAAATATTTTTATGCAGTCGATGTGTGACAGTATGTACGTTTAGAAGCTCGTCACTCACGTTGGCTTTTATGAGTGTGGGATCAATTACTATTGCATACACCATTAGCTAACAGCCCCCTGCCCGCACAATCGGCCCTTCAGACTCACCAGAGGCATATGTGAAATACAAAAGAGTAGATACACGCAGAAAGTGACACTGCGGCCAGATATCTGTAAAGTTGAGGTATTTACGAAGGCAAGAGCTCTCAACCGTTGTAGTCCTATGGGGTTGGAGCACTAACCCTAAAATTACAAGTTCGACCGCAAAATAAGAATGTTGAACGTCATGGGCGTATTGACACTAGGCACTAGAGACATATAAATGTACGTAGAAGACATAAATTGGACACGATAGAGTGTTATAATTCTACCCGCAATGGTCACAGCAGAACAAACACCTCGTAAAGTCGGACTCTTATTCAAAAGACAGGCTATAGTTGGATATCCATAATGTACGCGAGCAAAAAACAGCAACAAGCAGTCATGATTCAATCTGAGCAACACTTCAATCCCCTTTGGGCCATCCTTGCATACTTCGTAAACTAAAGATGATGCCACATGTGAACACCGCATTACTCATAATCACATTCGGGAGGCAGTCAGGCCGCAGCACCTATTGCCATTGTCGCCATGAGGAATGTTGGGTGCGAGGTGTAACCAGTGCTGGGTACTGGCTGGTCAATACCTGGGCTCATGCGGAATCGAGGTGATGCCTAAGAAATGTCAGTACGCTGTCACGAAGGATTGAAGATTCTGAATAATGGAGACGTACGGGTTGCTGGTATGCGCTTGAACGTGGCGTCGACTTGTCACGGCCACGAGGACCAGTCACGCGCAGCTCGGAGGGGCGGTGTGCGGCGAGCGTTGTGCTCTCGATGAGGTTTGTCTCACAGTCTGCCGAGACAGGAATGGCAGCCGCAGGCTGTTCTAGCAGCTGCGGGCGAAGCGCCGTCAGGTCTTGCGCAGGGAGCGTCAAGTCTGGAACGGATGCCTCGCTGTTATTGGCGAGGGTGCAGCACCGTCAATCATCGTAGTACTCGTCATCGTCACTGACTTCCTGGAGCTGTTCGAAGTTGAGCTTGTAACGGAGGATGCAGCCGATACCACCGAAGCCCTTCACGAACTGGTTGCCCTCAGAGGAACGGTCACTGACGAACTCGAGGTTGGTACCGAACTCGCGGAAGTGCTCAGCCAACCACTCGAGGAAAGGCATCTGGTCGACGATTTCCATCTCCTGGCCGGTCTCAGAGTCCATGAATTGCTCACGGTTCTGCTCCTGCAGCTTGGTAGTGTGCAGAATGATCTGCGCGCCCTCGCTGGTCTTGAGCTCCCAGCGGGTAATCTCCAAGTTCTCGAAGACGATAAGAGTCTCAGCCGCACCAGCATCGAGCGCCTTGAGGGTGTCCTCAATACCGTAGCAGATCTTGCCACTGTCCATGCTGATCTCGTCGAAGTACTTGTTGATGAGTTTCTTCTCCTGAATAAACTTGACGTTGCCGAGAGTCTCAGTGGAAAGCTCGATGGCTTGGTTGAAACCGTTCTCGCCTCCGTAAGAAACATCGACAATCTTGATGACCTTGGCTGCCAGACGGCCGTCGAACAGGTCGGACTGGTTGAGATCGTTCTTGAAGTCGGCGCTACCAGCCAGAACAAGACCAGCGCAGTTGCACTTGTTGTCGGTGATGAAGTTCTGCACAGCCAACTCGGCGACCTTGCGGACGTAGTTGTGACGCTTCTCCTCACGCAGACGGGCGAAACGCAGAGCGGACTGACCACCACGACCGTGCTTCTTGGGCAGATCAACAGAGAACTTCTGCAAGATTTCTCTAGTGTTGCCGGAAAGGGTACCGAAGAGGGCACCGTTACCGTCCATGATGATGAAACCGTACTTGGAGTCGGACTCGAGCAACTCGCTCAAAGCCTCGGTGTGGAACTTGTTGTCACAGAGGTAAAGCGATGTGTTGATCGGCTTGAAGGGCTCAAAGTCGATGTTGATCTTTCTCTCCTTGCCTTCGGATGTGATGATTTCACCGCAGTAGACGACCAGGCCGTTCGGGGGGACCTTGGAGTAGAGTTTGAGCCTCTGCTGGGTGGAGGTAATAGCGGACAGGACGGAGAGACGGTTGACACGCGACTTGATGTTGGAGGCGGTTCCAAACTCTTCAGCCAACATCTTTGCGGCGCGCGACACCTGATCCTTGGGCGGGATGATGAGGGAAATCATGGAGGTTCCATTTCCACGGGCGGCTTCCAGACGCTTGATGAGCTTCTTGACCTTCCAGATCTCGATGTTCTTGTCGGCCTCGGCGCCGTTGGCGCCGCCTTCTTGTGCGGCGGGCATGTTGGTGGTGCTGAGGGGGTGGTGGGTGACTTGCGGTGAGAAGGTGAAGTGGTCGCGAGAAGTGAGAGAGAGACAACCGAAGCGTCTGTGGGGCTTAAATTTGGCACCAGACTTCACCCACCAACAAAGAGGCTGAGGAGGACATTCGCCTTGCAGCTGTGAGGCTGCCTGGCATGACGATTATGGGTGTGTGTTAACCTACTATCACTACTCAATATGAATCATGCGCATGTCCATTAATTCACTTGCATTGCTGCGCCGATATTAGCCAACAAACAGCACCGAGACACTTTTCTGATTCACCCACTCGTCCAGAGCGGCATGCGCACGCGAGAAAATGATGAGACGTCATCCCTCACGATGAGCACCGAGAGGATACAGATATTTACATACCGAGGTGGCCATCAACGCCGCGGCTGGATTTCCTAGATGTTACAGAGTGGCGCCAGCAGGCGGAACAATGACATCACTCTATCATGAGTCTCGCAGCAAAAGAGCTCTCTTCGGTTCCATACACGATCACTTCAACATGGAGAATCATGAATGCGTACGTACAGCTATGCTCAACAAAGTGGTCTGTGTCTGGCACGACGGGTATATGCGGGATGTGCCACTGTCAACCGCTCGCCTCAGCCAACGGGAATCTAGCAGAGACGAGTTTCCGATGTGCAAACCCCACCTCGAGCCAGGACCGAGCCCACATGCAACCGTGACACGGCTCTTGACAAACTATCAAACGCCGGCTGATGCAGCGCATACCATTATCTCGTCGTCTCTGCCCTGCCACCCCTATCTCCATCTATCTTTTGACCAGGTAGAACGGCTTGCTCTGGGCATGACAGTCTCGAACATGTCAAGCTGCTGCTATGCTTTCCTCATATGCGTTAGCCGGCGCCAACCGCACAGGGCAAGCAAGCCTTAGATTGATATGTTCTTCTTCTGACCCAGCCCGCAAGATAAGCAATGCTTGAACGGCCTCCCTCCCCGACGCTTCCCTGTCTCTAGCGCCACCAGATATCCCCTTGCAATAGCCTGATCACGTTGAGATCTCCCTCTTCAAACGTTTTCTATCTCGTTCCTATCCATTGATACTTTTTTCCAAGCTTCTCCGCTTTCTGCATAGGCGAAAGTCTACAGTAGCTATCACACGACTCGATCGTTCTTCAACCAAGTGCGGTACTGAAGAAGCTTTTCCACAACCTTCTCTCAACCACAATGCCGCCCAAGAGGCAGCCCATACCTCCGACCTGGGGCTCGTACGAGCGCGGCGGCCGCACAGGTTCTACCGACTCCGATCTGAGCCACAACCACATTCACTTCGATGAAGGAAGCGAGCAACATGCCGACGGTACTACAAGTGGGACCGGCGGAGCATACGAGCATGGAGGCAACGCAGAGCGCACCTTGAAGCCGCGCAGGTCTTCCATGTCCATGCGCATCAACTCAATTCGTCAAGCAGGCGGTGTGAACAGCATCGACAACTTTGCGCGCTCGTGGCAGAGAGCTGCGGGATTTTATGAGATTGCTCCTGTACGACAGAGCTTCAGGCACAGCGACGCAGGTGATGATGAATTCGGAAGGGAGCATGTTGAGGGCACGCCAAAGGATCCCAGGTCTCTGCTGCGACAGGCGTTCCAAGACCATGAAAGGAACAGGACTGGAGGCGCAAACACAGGCGAGGCGGTGGAAGAGGATTACGAGGATGATAATGACGCAGGACATGGCTCAGCCAGCAACAGCAAGAGTGGAAGCTCGAACTCAGGAACAGTGAAAGGAGAAAACCAACCTCTGATACAGGAGAGGCTCTCTGGAGTTCACGACGACAGCATTTTCTCGATCGAGCCGCAGCTAGCCTCGCCATTTGGAGGCTCTTATGGAAGCACATGGGGCTCATTGAAGTCCAATCTGAACGAGCCTGCAATGCGCCATGCTGGCCGCCTTTTCCGTCAACAGCAGATCTCTGGAACCACTGATCCTGACAAAGAGCGTGAGCCCCTGCTAGTCAAACAGGTCGAAGAAGACGACGGCCGTGTGGTCACTGTCGTTGTTGGCCAGTCAACTCTTCCTCAGACCATCTTCAATTCGGTAAACGTCCTCATTGGCGTTGGTCTACTCGCCCTTCCTCTCGCGATGCGCTACTCTGGCTGGATTCCAGGTCTGATTTTCTTCTTCTTCGCCGCTGGAAGCACATCGTACACCGCCAAGATTCTAGCCAAGTGTCTCGACGTCGACAACAGCCTCATCACCTTCGCTGATATTGCCTATGTTTCGTTCGGACCCAGGGCTCGTGTTGCGACATCCATCCTCTTCTCTCTGGAACTCCTCGCAACCTGCGTTGCCCTGGTGGTCTTGTTCGCAGACTCTCTCGACGCTCTTACCCACAGCTCACTCGGCCTGACGACTTGGAAGGTCGTTTGCGGTATCATTCTGGTCCCGCTGTCCTTCCTCCCTCTGCGATTCCTGTCATTCACCTCGGTCTTGGGAATCTTGTCCTGCTTCTTGATTGTCGCCGCCGTCTTCATCGACGGCCTCATCAAGTCCGACTCGCCAGGCTCTCTCTGGCAGCCCGCACCGCAGCATCTCTTCCCTACAAACTGGGGCACACTGCCTCTCTCATTCGGCCTCCTGATGTCTCCCTGGGGTGGCCACAGCGTCTTCCCCAACATCTACCGCGACATGCGTCACCCGTACAAGTACCGCCGCGGCGTCAACATCACCTACGCCTTCACATTCACCCTCGACCTCTTCATGGCCTGCGTGGGTCTGTTGATGTACGGCGACGGTGTCAAGGACGAAATCACTCGCAACATCCTCCTCACAGAGGGCGCGCCGGAATGGCTCTCCTTCATCATCGTCATCTGCGTCGCCATCATTCCACTGACGAAAGTGCCTCTCAATGCTCGCCCCATCGTCAGCACACTGGAGCTCTTCCTCGGCCTTGATGCCCGTGCCATGGGCCCGGAGCCGTCGACTGGCCTGTCCAGCTTGTCACGTGGAATTCTCAAGTTCTCGGTACGCATCGCTTGCGTTGTTGCGTTTGTCGTGCTGGCCATTCTGGTACCCGACTTTGATCGCATCATGAGCCTGATGGGTGCTGTTGCGTGCTTCACAATTTGCATTATGCTGCCAGCAGCTTTCCACCTCAAGCTCTTCGGCGACAAGTTGAGCAAGATGGAGAAGACTAGGGACTGGGCGTTGATTGTCGTCAGTGGTGTTTTGGCAGTCATCAGCACGGCTTTCAACTTTGTACCCAAGGAGAAGTTGGGCCTCTGATTCCAGTGGAAGGATGAAGCTGAGATGTGAGCGTTACTTGTAATATGGCGGAATTTTCTGGCAAAATGTCTGGATTTTTGGGTGGTACGGCCTCTTCAGCTCGCTTTGGTCATAAGTCGGCTATTACTATTCAGCATGTCTTGTACACTTTTAGCACACGTACATAATCATTCCGTCCCTGTCACGACGGTTCCCTTGACAGCTACACCTCCTTCTGGTGTCTCGCTCCAGACCTCCCACTTCCCGTCACCAGTGCGCGCTCCGCAAAACTTCACCTCCTCGTTGCAATACAAGGGTGCAAGGTTCCTGTACTCGACTTCTCTGATCACTTCGCCACGACCCTGCTTCTTCAGCTCTTGCTGCAACAACGTAATCATGAAGACAAAGCTCAAAGGTCCGTGGAACAGTCGTTCCTTATGCCCTTCCACTTCGCGACAGTACTCTGGATCCAAGTGAATAGCGTGCGCGTTGAATGTCAATGCTGAGAAGCGGAAGAGTAGCTTAGGATCCGGCATGACTGTATGTGACCAGTCTGCTTCTCGCTGTGGCCTGAGTTTCTTGCCAGCCGACTTGGCCGCTTCAGCAGCAGCTTCCTCCTGCGACCGCGGCTGCAAGAACACAATATTTCGCGTCTCGATCACACTGCAAGGCCCAAAGTCTGAATCTTGGTCCCGCCATAAGCGCTGTCTAACCCTGTGCTCCAGCGTGTTGCGCACCTCCTCATTGCCTTCTGCGGCCGCCAGCTCGGCGACTTCGTCTGCGCTCGCGCGAGCTAACCGCCGCTCGATGCGAACGAACAGCTTCTCCTGACCCTCTTTGCCTTTGCTTTGCACGGAGCGAATGAACTCGGCGCAGACGCCGCGACTGCCGTCGAGCAGCAGTGGTGTGGCTGGATTGTAGAGCACGTGGCCGCCAGCCCACATACGACGGGTATAGGGTGCGCCTGGCGACTGGTCTGGATTTGTGCCGTCAGGGAGCATTGTTGAGGCGGGTTTCGTGGGCTCGAAGTAGATCAGGTGGTGGGGAATTGGGAGGGCGAGGGTCGAAGTTGAGGCTGGGAGGATGGGTGGTGGACTGGATCACTTGTGTTAGTCGAGCAGGTATATGTAAGCTGTACAGGTATGGCATTGAATATGTACTTTGTCGCAGGCAGGTAGTCTGCCAGGCTCATGTCGAGTCTGTAGCTCTGTTGAGGGCTGAGGTCGTCGAAGATGGGCTGGATCTTTCGCAGAGGCATCTCCCGTTGCAGTTCCGCGAGTGAGGACTGCCA
>Ga0265797_10002101_pt1 | contig 34182 bp, 29 predicted proteins | sample P2T30metagenome_FD_192433 | JGI IMG/M metagenome (GOLD analysis project Ga0265797, IMG submission 192433) | Plant litter microbial communities from East Loma Ridge, Irvine, California - P2 T30 | ecosystem: Environmental > Terrestrial > Plant litter > Unclassified | place: USA: California...
GGATTTTGATCGTATGATTTGGAGCGGACACGCGATAGTCGGTTCATGTTGTACTCCAGCAGTCGAGACCACCTGCTCGTTCCGGTTTCCCGCAAAGGATGCTCGGTTGGCGTCGAGGGTCTTTCTGATTGTGATAGATCATGATGATGGGTGTCGCTCGAGGATACGGCCGTTTGCAATGTGTCGACTTGATTAGCGGTCGGGCTGACCGACTCAGTGATCGACTTTTGCATATTGCCGGATACTGGAGATCAGATATAGACAAGCGTGGTATTTCCAATCTTTGGAGGTGAGTGGAGTGGCAATGTGTTGAAAGCAGCTTTTCCTCGGTTAGGAAATGTTTGTCAACGTGCGTTGGCGGCTCGGCTGCAGGTCGTTGTTTGCTACACATTGTGCAGTCAGCTAATGAAACACATGACCTTCTTCACCCTTCTACGGCCTAGCGTACATGTGAACGAGGTGTTTTGTGCAGTTAACATGTGTGGTTGGTAAAGTTAGTGACATCAGCGCCACGCCTCAACATCATGTGAATCCTGTCTTCCTCCAATGATTTTCCAGATGGAACGCTGTGCTTACGTGATGACTATGACAGCAGCAGCTGAGTTTGGAGATATGGCGTGAATGCTAAAGATCTATTCACATGAAAACGTCCTGACCTGTAAACGCCGAGCAGCCGTCATGCAAGCAAGCACCTAATCTAGAAAATGCTGTTGACGAGGTTGCCACCAATAGTAGCACCGGCACCGAAAATGGTAGCATTACCGAGCTTCTTACCAAACTTCTTACCGTTCTCCTCGATCTTGCTAGGAGCTTTGCCTTCGCCGTTGCCCATGCCTGACTTCGAGTTAGCAAGGTTCCACCAGCACATTTGGAAGAAATCAACGACTTGCCAGAGACCTCGAGGGGCGCATTCCCGTAGTTGTTGGTAGTGTCGGCTGGAGGTGCCTTCTCATCGACCTTAACATACGAGCGAGGGAAGATGCCCACCTGGCCAGTGCGAGAAGAACGGCCCTTCCACCACTCAGCGTTCATGTATTCAGTAACAGTGATGTGGTCGTTCGGCTGGAGCGCAAGGTCGCCGGCATCGTTCGAGTTGTAAGGATACAGAGCAATTGCTTGAGCAAGAGGTGGGTAGTTTGCTTGGGGTGGAGGACCAGGAGGTGCGCCATACGCAGGTGGAGCGGCAGCGGCGGCAGGTGAAGGCTGGTAGTAACTGTTGTCTCTCTTCTCTTCGTAGCCGTTGTTCTGCTGGCCGTAGCCGCTGTTGTTGCGTAGGTTCATGTTATTCATGGCGGAAGTCGGAGGGGGCTGAAGGGTGCCAGCTTGCGATTCAGGCGTGGGAACGGCACCGACGGAAATGGGAGCATGAAGGGCAGTCTGCTGCGGCATGCGTTGAAGGAGGTCTGACAGTGTCTGCGGTGTGATGATACCGGCATCGGTGAGGTATTCGAGCTCCTAAATTTATATATCAGATGTAGTTCCGGTGATCTCTCAGGTAAAACGTACGGCTTTGATGGTGCGGATAGAGCGGTTCACCATTGCGGTGTGCATCTCTTCGAGCGGCGCCATGCTTGCGCTTGAATGTGAGCCGTTTGATTTAACGGAGAATTAAAATGCAATGGTTGTATTGTAGTGTCGTGGTGTTGCGATGTGAAGATGCCCGTCTCATAGGGCTGAGGGAAGGCTGAGGCATGTGACGAGGCCTCTCTCGGCACTCGGCAGCCAGTGCGCGACAAGATGCTTGGAACCAAGACTCTCTCTCACAGTTTCTTACTCCTTTTTGTTTGTTTCAACTCTCAAGATGTACGTGAATAGAACTCGAGGGTCTTTCTTACTAAGCGAACACCATCTTCACTATACTACGGCTTGTTATCATGGATCTCACGAGACAATGCATGGAGAGGGCAATGGCACTCTTGAGTCTGCTCACCTGCAGTACCGACATGCACTGAGGATGGATACCTTACTCAGGTACAGACACGATATTCGAGGCCTATCAACACTATCGAAGCCTTCATAAAAGCAACAGTTTACAACCCTTGATCCAACATGCATACTGGTTTGCCGCACATGCGTCTTCGTCGGGCACTACTGCCAAGTCAGGTAACGTAGCGTGAGGCTGAGTGGTGGGATATGCACTCCGCCACTTCAGCCGCCTCTTCTCATATCTCACCAACCTGATCAGTAGTATCCTCCCTTTCTCCACCTTAATGCCATCTCTTTTACCGCAATTTCACTTCGAATGTGCTATCTTCCAACATGGAGGCTTTTGGGCTGGCCGCCGGAGTACTGCAAGTCGCCGGCTTCGGTGCCGAAGTAGGCAGCACTCTTTTTCGATGCGCGAAGAAGCTCAACAATGCGAGCAAAGAGCTAGAACGCATAGCCAGCCAGGTCGAGACAACAGCTTTATCTCTCAAAAGAGTAGATGAGCTACTAAAGGATCCCGCGACCAAGGCACTTCACACGCCTAAGCTCTACGAGGACACCAATACTGTATCGCAAGGCTGCCATGAGGTGTTTCGAGAACTTGATAAATCTGTCAAGGCCTACGAGGCCAAATCAACTTCTGGCAAGATGCGGTTGCTATCGAGAACAAAATGGCTTTTCGACGGTGATCGACTGGCAGAGCTTGGACAAGTGCTCAGACGCTACAATGATGTGCTCCATCTTATGGTTTCAGTAATGACTATCGTGGAAGGGAGGCGAGCTGCGTATGCGTCTCCACGTTGAGCACTCGCGTCAAAGACTGACATGATCACAGCACCAAAGACGAACTGCAGTCATTGGAGGCCAATCTTCAGGTCCTGGCACTGTCGAACAAGGATCTCTCGGACACCAACAAGACATTGACCGAAACGATAGCTACCATCTCGCGAGCGCCAAATAACCCATTCCTCACGCCTGGAATGCCTGCAACGCCCTCTGCGCAAAGTCCTGGGACTCTGACAGTACAGCAAAGCATGATGTTCAACACGTTCGCTGTGGCTCCGCCTACCAATTTATCCCAGCCTCCGCCATATGACCCAACGAGTGACCATCTCCAACGCTGCATGGATTCGGTCAAGGAGCTCGCAAAAACCATCTCATGCGCCATGGACAACTGGCACGGCCACGGTCTACTCGGATGTGCCGACATTCACGGATCATTTGCAAGGATATCTGCAAACCTCGAGCAGCTCCCAGCTGACGTTGAATGTATTCGCTGCACGCGCCGTACATACAAGTCAAACCTCCACAGCTCTCCTGGTCGGGCAAGCCTGCCAAGCACATGCACCTGCGATCTTGATCCCGAGCCAGCGAAGAGACGACGTACGTCGGGTACGCCACAGAGGATCGCCGTCGCAGATCAGAATGCGTTTTGCGGCATCGATTCTGACATTGTAATGTCTCCATCGGTGCCGCCACGGAGTGACCGTCAGACATCATCAGACGAGCCACCAACTCGTCGCGCGAGTTGTGTTCTATCGGATGGCGACTTGGACCTCGATATGGGGCTGGGTCTTCCGGCTCCTGCAGCTGCAGACTTGCCTACGTCTGCGAAGCAGGACACTGAGTCACAGCGTGCTGCAGCTCAGCGCAAATCGGCGCAGCCGAACGAGCTGCCTCAGCCGCGCGGACCGATGCCCACCCCACAAGAGTTCAGCAAGACGGAGTATGAGAGGGACCTCCAGATGGGTGAAGTCAATCGCCAGCATCGCCAGAAGATGTTGGAGGCTCAGCAGCAGCGAAACGCTCAGATGCTCCGCGCGCAACAGGGCGTTCAGTATGGCAGCGTAGAGCCGTCTTCACTTCAGCCTCGGACACCTTGGGAACCGCAGGTATTCGATGGTGCCGCAGCCGTTGACTGGATGGAAGACGACATCGTGCTAGACCAGCACATCGAGTCCCACGACGAGCCATTCAAGGTCCCTGATACGGGGAAGGACGGCGACGATGAAGAACCGTTCATTTTCCAACGGGACGATATCCTGTCCGGGAGCCCTGTTCCCGCCAAAACATCACCAGGCCGTTTTGAGACGGTATCTAGAGACATCAAGCAGCTTCCGGGCGGACAGGGTCTACACTCATCGCCACAGCGAAAGCATACTATTCCAGGAGGTGAAGCTCCGCCGCCTCCCATGATCATAAGAGAGGGTCGTCTCGAGCCGTACATCATCAAAGAAGAGCGTCGCGAACCTCACCAAATCATTTTCCAAAGGGATGAGCCAGACTTCGATAAAGAGGTCAGAGAGGAGGATCAGTCTCTTGTTCGCAGAGAGGAGCCGTCACCCACGGTGCCATTCTATAACTTACCCCCGATGTCAATCAGCTACTACGGGCCACAGTACCGGTCTGAGTCTCGGAGTAGCTCCCGCGAGCCGAGGTATAGGCGTGAGAGGCGTAGATCAGAGCCACCACCACCCATCGTCGAAAGCGAAAGTGATGGCGACGAGGCGCTGTCTAAGGGCGAAATCGACCAGGAACCCATAATTCAAGAAGTGCCTGAGCTGGTTGGTGTTCAGCGGCCTGGGCTAACAAGCGAAGATGAGAAGGAGCCAAGAGGCAGGTCTAAGCGGCCGAGCAACCTAAGTCCTGACATGAGCGATGTTGCGCCCGAGTTCCAAAGAAGAGCGCCGTCGACATACGCTTACTCTCGATCAACGGAAGACACTGATCTATGCGCCTTTCTCTTCCCAGCTAGTGGTGTCAGGAGCCGCAGAGGACATCAGCCACCAGTGACTTCTCTAACCTCTTCTCCTCGAAGGCGGCGATCGAAATCGTGGCGCGCCCCAAAGCAGGCTGGCCGCAAAAGGGTAGACGCCAACCAGCCTCTTTCGGCCTACGAGTTCTTCGCCAACGAACAGCGTGAGAGGGTCCGCAAGGATAACCCCGGTGTCAAGTTCCGCGAGGTTGTCAAGAAGCTCTCCGAGAACTGGAATGCTCTCAGCGACAAGCAAAGAGAACGGTACTATGCCAAGGCCAAGGCCGACAAGCAGCGTTACGAGAAAGGGAAAGCTACCTACGCTGCTGGCAACGATAAAGCTATCTCTTCTACCGCGCTAAGGCGCTTTGGATGTTGTCGCAACTGCGACTGCACCACGACTGTCGAATGGACAACTGGGCCGGATGGCAACGGCGAGCTCTGGCTCTGCGATGCATGCAGCTTGCACCACACCGAGCCGATCAGCGAGGAGGAGAACGAGCAGAATGGTCGGCCCGCCAGTCACAAGCCTCAATCGTACGACGCCGTATCCGATTCAGAAACGAGCCAAGAGGCTCAAGAAGAGCGAACCAAGCTGTATGGCCATCATCTAAGCAGTCGCGAGAGTTCCGTCATTGCAGACCAGTCAAACGGATTCAATTTGAGGGAGTATACGCTTGATATCGCTCCTCCACCAAGCCAGCGGGGTTGGGACAGAATCAAGGATCTAGGACGCAGTTGCAGCACCCGAGACCCAGTTCCACACTCTCCGTCGCAAGAAGGACGCGATCGGGATGGCTCTCGTGGGAGACCTCCTGCCAACCGGGACCGTTGCTATTTTTCGCCGCGAAAAAGCTCAGCCGATAGGTTTAGGACTCCAGCTGTTCGTCATGGCCATGAGCCAAGACGTCACGAACGCAAGCTGAGTCCGACTGAGCATAGGGACCTTAGCGTCTCAGGGAGTAATCGTAAGGACCGACATCGTACTCAAGGAAGCAACGAAAGCTTCGATGTGCGCCCACCTTGGAACTCTGAATGCACGCCGCTTGACTTGCAAGATTCTGAACGTGAGGATAGCAACATCAGGATTTCTGGCGCTGCTAAGGACGATGGCCACAGGCACCACCACCGCCGCGACAGTGAGCGTGACGACAAGGAAGACAGCGACAACAGCGTTTCTGGTGCTGCCAAGATCGCATCGGGAGGTCTCGGCGCCGCTGCAACACTCTTCGGTCGCTTACCGAACGAGGACGATGAAGGGCCGAATTCGCCGGTTGCAGATAGGGGAACCTTCCAGTCAGCTATAGGATTCGCAGGCCTGAGCTTCAATCCATTACCGATCGCAAGATCTTCCCGTGCGACCAACGACAGCTTACCACGGATAAGCACGTCCCAGCAGAACGGCGACGACATGGTAGCAGTCACGTTAGAAGATGGACCTGCCTTCTTTTCCCCTGGAACTGCAGACGAAGAAGACACACAACCGTTGACCGACTCCTCGCATTTCCGACCCTCAGCTTTAGCGGCACCCTCAACACCAGAAATCAAAGAAATAAGAAAGATAAAAGAGGAGCGGGAGCGGGAAGAGAGAGAGGAGCAAGAAAGAAGGAATCTCGCCAGCACTTTAGAAATCCCCAAAAGACATCGCCGTAGAAGCACTTCGAGCGAGGACGATCCGCCAACTCATCGCCCGCGAGACGCGATCCCGGAAGCAAGCCGTGGACTCGGGTTTTCTTTCGAAGGCTCGGATGAGTCTATCCTGCCACCATTACCACTGCCACTACCACCCCCACCGCCGACGACAGACAATCAGCCATTGACTTCTGCTACATACATTCCCGGGAGTGATTTCTACGGGCCTGGTGTTGGCATTCCAATCCTGGCACACCCAGACAGCACAGATTTCACGCCGCGGAAGGACGAGCAGGGCCCGAGCAGGGCGTCTACGATGTCCAATCACAACGTCCTGGATTTCGTAGCATTGGAGGAACTCGAAAGCAGGAGGGGATCCAGGGCACTTGTGCGACCGCATCTCGAGGCTTTTCCATCAGACCAAGCAAGTTCGGGTCCGTCAGCGGATATCTCGAGGCCAAACCGGAGGCCACGTTTGGACCATTCCGACAACGCTGACACAGGCTCAACGCCTGGAAAGGCCATCAGTGGCAGTGACGTCGCAGACGGAGACCGCACTGTGAACGAAGGTGGCGCTGGAATTGACCATGATGATGCGGCAGGGGACACATCAGCAGTACAAGCTCTATTAGCCCGCTGGCTCGATAGCAGTGCGAGCGCGTTGCTTCTCAGACATGGAGGAACTGCTACACAAACGTGAGAGCCATAGCCAAGATCAGTCGCCATCAAAGAATCAGTCACATGCGATTCCACGAAGCACGTGTCGACTATTGGCAACGAGGTGCAGAGCCGGCAATTGAAGTTTTGTCCAAATACAAATCAGATGACACTACTCCGAGGACGAAGGACTTCGTCCATTCGAGATGTACCTGTTTATCGCGCCATCTGACTGGTGGAAACGGTGCCAAGGGAAATGTACATACCAGATCTCCTATGCGGCGTAGATAAACCTGCAGCTGTTCAGTCGATCACTTGGGTGTGCCGTGTCGAAAACGCCACATTAGTAGCATAGAGATAACACGGTCCATTACTTCGACACTGGCATCTTGCTACACATTGCTGATACCAACACGTATGAACCTGCAGTCGGTCCACGATTCACGCGAGGTGGTTATCCACATACCGACCCGGCCCTTAACTCTCAAGCCGAGTCACAAAATCGGCTTGCAATGTAGCCGAAGGTACCGATGTGGGTACCGAATACGCGGCAAAAGTAACCCACTAGCTCGGCAGACTAGACGCCTAACTCCTACTGCGCGGCTAGCACGATCTACTGCACTTCATCAACCCGACTCGCCGCACGAACTGTCCTCGATGAGCTTTAGCTCCGCACCAAACTTCGGAGCTCTGGTCATGTGGACTGGGCGTACGCAGATTCTCTTCAGACCCCATTCCAATAGGCCCTGACGCGTCGAATCTTTGCTCTGCCGCCGCGGAACTGACAACTTCCAAGAACATCGTGATGAACCGGAACCGAGGATGGTCCGATGACTACACGCTTCGGATGCACTTCAATCAAGGTTCGAGGATCAAAGAGGCGACAATCGCTTCGGCGACGACGATAACAACGACGATCGATGGCGGAGTTCGGCCCATCGTCAACACAATCTGGCGCTACGTGCGACAAGTGGATTGCTTGGAGCACGTTCGGAAATCTAACCGGTGCTAACGTTTTCTCACGATGAGAAATAGATATGCTTCGGTTAGTCTTCGACCGGTTCGAGATTAAGTTTAGCATGATGTCTCAAAGTCCCTCACGACCGGAGTGCCCGCTCAAGCTGGGCGACCCCCAACGGCGCTGGGTGGATCTACTACGCAAGGAGGCAAGCAACAACGCCGCAATTAATGAAGTGCTAAAGTAGGTCGCATATCCTCCGAGTTTCTTCTTGCCAATCGGAAGATACCACTGCTTATCATCTTCTTCAGGGCGGTCTGTATGGACGGCCCTCGGCAGGGATTAATGCGTGTAAGGAGTTTTGTCTATTCATTTTGAACTCAAGTACTCGGAGGAGCCCTTGGTATCTTCGAGCTTGAGAAGTTTCCCTTGTTCGACAAACGTCTATTGCGCCTGCTGTTCCAATCATTGCTGGAATATGACCAAGAATCAGCATTCCACCACCTCTACGGAGAAGCGACCACTGAAGAGGCAGCAACAGCCATACCAGTTCCCCAACATATACACCGAGGCCGGCTTCTGCTTCACCCTTTGCACCACTCAGTTCTTGGCCGAATACCTGATCTCAGGCTTCGCCCTTCAATTGCCTCTGATAGCCAAAGAGAACCCGGACATCCAAGACAGCGGTACAAGTGCACTATGGCCTGCATCGTTACTCTCGCTTGTCATGAGCGCAACGCTCTTGATCTTTGCACGTCTATCTGACATGTTCGGTGGCTATTGGTCATTCATGTTCGGTCTTGTCTGGTTGACGATCTGGACCCTCATTCCAGGATTACACAATTCGCCTACCTTGTTGAACTGCGCTCGAGCAATGCAAGGACTTGCGCTCGCAGCTTTCATGCCATCGACATTCGCAATACTTGGCAAGCTGTACGTTCCTGGGCGACGAAAGACGGTTATCATCAGTATCTACTCGGCGTTCAACTGCCTTGGCTTCTTCGGTGGCTTTATCGTTGCTGGAGCCCTGGCGATCGATCATTCACAGTGGTACTTCTTTATCGGAGCTATGCTGGCGGCTCTTACTGCGTTGATAGCATGGTTGACAATCCCTTGGGGACCGACGACTGAACGACACCGCAATGTTTCCATGGATTGGCTAGGATCGTTCTTCATCGTCAGTGGTTTGTTACTACTATCATACGCTCTCGCCGCCGAGCCTTATGCAGACGAGCACAGCGAGACGGATGGCTTCGGCACAGCTACGGTGCTTGGACCGTTGGTGTCCGGAGTTGCATGTCTCATCGCTGCACTCATCGTTGAGTGGAAGTTCGCAAAGTCACCCTTGGTCCCGCTAAGCTTCTTCAACACATGGAGCGTCGTGTCACTATCCCTCGCATGCATGTGCTTCTACGCCTGCTTTGGGATTTGGCTATACTACACCGTAGAATAGTAAGTCGACCCCTGAGACGCCCAAAGCCTTCACGCTATCAGACTAACAATCCTAGTTTCCAAAACCCCCTAGCCAACACCTCAAACCTAGCATCCAACCAAATCACGCTAGCCCTCTGGTACCTCCCAATGGCAATCGCCGGTCTGGTCTGCTGCATTCTCGTCGAGCCTTTACTTCACGCAGTGCATTTGAAGTTACTGCTCATCATCACAGCACTACTCTGGATCGCTGGTCCAGTCATCCTCGCCGCGTCGCCTCTCCCTTTGGACTACTGGGCGAATGCGTTCCCATCTGTCCTCTGCGCAACAGCAGGCATCAACCTCACGTTTACAATCTCGATCGTTTACCTGACCGCCGTACAACCGCCTGAGTCGCAGGGCTTGTGCGGTGCGATGTGTTCGATCTTCCTCGGGTTGGCTTTTGCGTTCAGTCTGCCTATCGGCCAAATCGTCATGACGAAGGTCAGTGGTAGGAACTGGATGATTGATGCGCCGAAGGAGCGGGATGCTTACGATGAAGATGATCGGAGCTCAATGATTGTGGGATACAGGGCGGCTTTCATCTATGCTGCTGTCTCGGCCGGGTTAGGCCTCGTTCTGTGTCTGTGTGGTGTTAGTATCCCTCAGGCGTTGCGGGTTGGGAAGGAGGTTGAGAAGAGTGATGACGATCGGCGCAGTAACGAGGCTGAGATGCAGAGTCTGTGAGAATCTTTGGATGGAACTCCTGGGCTATCTCTTTGTTTCAAGACTCGAACATGTTCAGTTGTGCCAATGTGGACTTCGTCAATTGTAGATTCACGTATACATCACAATCTCGACGAAAAATCACAGCGTTCAACCAATCGATATCTAAAGCTCAGCTCCTTCTATTCATATCAAATAATCTGCGTACCAGCTTCTAGCTGCACACTGCACGTCGATGTCACGATTCTAATTTAAAGTGTGTAACCAATACGTCAACGCCTCCGACCATTCGACCGGTCCGGACTCCGGAGACAGATCGAAAGGCATCCTTGTTTCGGCATGCCGATCGTTAGACCACATCGTGGGGCCGTACCTACTTTAGCGCTGTGGGGTCGATGAGGGCAATCGGAGAACCGAGACACGACAAGGGGCAGGGAATGGATGACGTGGCATCGGGAAATGCGTGGGAAGAGATCTTGCTGCCGTGGTTGTATGTGTGTGCTTGTCATGTTAGTTGGTTTCCGACTGATCACAGAGGATTTAGATCTCACCATCGACTCTCGAACACTTGCTCAATGTATTCTCGACGGCTCGCCAGCTCGATGTGCTTTCCCGGAAGTCACATTGTAGCAGTACCGAGAAGATATGCTGAAAATATGCATCTGGTAGGTGTAAACCCCTTACTATCGAGCATATCTCTCTGCTTGCCTACTTCAGCCATACGTACATGCATGCAGTTAAGCGAACATCATGATAACTTAGGATGGTGTACTGATTACATAACGAGCTGAGCCACGCTGAGTGTTCAGCTCAGCTTTGGGCGGGATGGTTTCTTGCCACGCCATCTCCTTCCGCCATTAACGTCAACCACTATACCACATCATTACATATTGCGATACACGCGCATTCCAATCTCATGCTATGGCTGAAATCTTCGGCGCAGTAGCCAGCGGAGCCGGCTTGCTCTCTCTCGCAATCCAGCTGTTGGAGAGCTCTCAGAAGCTCAAAGGTTTCTACGATGCCACCAAAGATGCACCCCAGGCCGTCGCCGATCTGGGCTTCGAATTAGAAACCATGTCGTTGTCTCTTCGCCAGCTTGAATGTCATCGACGAGGCGACATTCTTGGAGATGAATTGCTTGGCAGATGCCTTCTCATTTGCAACAAGATGGTAGGCAAGATTGAGATCGCAGTGAGCAAGATGGAGCGTCAGTTACAGAAATCACGGAATATGGGAAGGCTGTATGCGGCTTTCAAGGAACCTGATACCCGTAAATTGCTCGAAGAACTGGAGCAAGCCAAGAGTTCGATGTTGTTTGCATACATGAGTTATTGCCAGTATGGTTTAAAATCGTCTGCAACAACTCTTATGGATTCTACTGACACTCTGAAGATCTTGGAACATCCGGGAGGCATCAGATCGGGCTGCAACAGCGCGCATGCAAAACAATCTGCTCACATCACATGAGATGCGACTGCAAGACCTCGATCAAACGATACAATCAGGTCACACAGCCATACTCTCACAAATTGGTTCTTTGGACCGACCGAAAACCGGCTTGCCGCGCTCGGACTCATCCTCTTTCGTCCAGTCTCGGAACCGGCGTCAACAAAATCATGCGACCCAGCGGTCGTCACGGAAACTTCGTCTCAAACTTCCAAATTGGTTCACGCAGACTGTGTGGGAGTTCGGGACCTACGACTTCGGAGACGGATGGGCTTTCCAGATCCGACCGATCAACATACGACCACGCACGACACCTGCGTTCGCTGCCGTGCGCGCGGGAGATGTACAGGCCGTCAAAAGGCTCCTTGCATCGGGAGAATTATCAGCTTCGGACTACGAACATAGCTACATAAGTGATAGGAGCCTTCTCACAGTGAGTTGATCATGCCTCGAAGGTCAACCGAAAAAACATCTGACAAGTAGGTAGATCGCAGCCACAGCTGGACGCCCCGAGCTTTGTGAATTCCTGCTGCAGGAATATCCATGCTATCGTGATGATGCACAAATGCTCAGAAGCTTGACCGAGTTCCTGTATTTCTGCTCGCCGCCAGTTCTGGGCCAGAGATATGATCACGCAGCGGAAGTGATCTTCAAGCTTTTCATTGGCAAGTATGGCTTGCAAATCGACCTGCATGATCTGACAGAGGCTCGCAGCCCGCGAGGGCGCAGAGAGAGCTACGTGGATATACTCAGCTCTGCATGGACCAAACCGCTCCTCCAGGAAGTCATTGCAAGCCAAGGGGTGCCATTCGAGACATGGTCGTTCGCGCAAAGGTTCTCTGCAGCCGTCGGCTCCAAGTTCTGGACTCCAGAGATCTTCGTCGAGATGGCACGTCCTCAAGTCCTCACCGATCTAGCCATGCACAAAGACCCTCGCGGACGGACGGCTTTACATTGGGCTGCAGAACATTTCGCTCTGGACTTCGCTATCGAACGTGTTGCGATGGAACCCCATAGATGGGGTTCATATGCTAAACAGGCACGGGAACTCATCAGCATGGGCGCCGACCTCCATGCTCTAGATTGCACGCGTGGGACGCCTTTCTCGTGTATGCTGCGATGGTTTTGTGATAAACCTTGGCATAAAAACAAGAGCGAGCTTGCGGCACTAGTCAGACACTGGGGCTATGTTCTCGGCTCGGTTAGCAACCTCGACTTGTTTGCCGAGAGAGAGAACAATTTGGTAGCGCAATTCGGAGATGACATGCACGAATTGCGCATCGATGGCATCTGTAATATTCGGACGTACAGGCTGTCCGTCTCGAACGGTTCGGACTTGCTCATTGAGGTAGACGGCTCGCTTCAGATTCAGATGTGGGAGTTTGGTCCGCCGCCTGGAGCCTGGGAACGACCAACTTCCGACATTGACCGTGTGCCTTGGAGGCCGAGTGCCTATCTCGATGGCAACAACCACTATCTGTGGCAAGCCGCTGATCATATTGTGACTCGACCCATGCCAATGCTTATGCGAGAAGAAAAGCCGATATCGGGAACCCTCGCTGGGAATATGTCCGACGCTCGGAAGGAATGGATCGAAGGAGTCAAAGACGACCATGGATTTGCTGCTATAAAGTCGCGGAGGTCCACCATCAAGAACAGACGGCGCGCTGCGTCGCTGCCACCATTCCCAACTTTAGACGATAGCCGCTCGATTCGCAAGACTGAGAACATCGAATTCCGTTTCCATGACAGGTGGTTTTCCAAGGCACACAAGTGTCCGTTCGATATGGTTTGGAAATTCTCACCGTTCTATCTTATTCTCGGAGAATGCCATTCTTTTAGACGATGCATGCAGGGCCGTTGTGACGACTGGGAAGGCTGCATTCCGGAAAGCAATCGCTGGGAAGTTAAGCTATTCAGAGACCAGATGAATGTGGGCGTTTCAAGGAAATTCACAGACCCATTCCATCCTATTTGGCGGAACATTGTTGAAGGAAAACATGAACAGGCTCTATGGAAACTCAGCCAAGAATGAGAAAGTAATGAGTGTGGAAGATGAGTGGTCTTGGGTGAAGCATGGAGCGATATACTACCCGGATCGCGGTGTTTTAGGACTTTGGATCATAATAAACATACCAATATCGCTGAAGGTGGTGTGCTCGAGTCATCATGTCTCTCTATTACCCACATGTCTCATAGATGCTTCCTGGAGAACGTCGTCAAAACTGGCGTGTTGTATCCCAGAGATGTCTCTATCCACCTTCACGATCAAGCTGTGACAAGGATCCGAGGTTAAGGTGCGCGTTCGCCATGAGTTGTTGCAGGAATGTTCACATGCGGCTCCTGGTTTGCGACTTTATCAGCGTTAAAGCGTTATACCCTACTTTTTAATTGCTCCAACACCCACTCCGCCGTCCTGGCATGGAGACTGGCTTCCCGCATCTCACCGGTTTCACTGCAACCGCCATAAGTCCGACTCCCACTCTCAGCCAAGCCCTGGAACACAACAAGCTGATCGCGCATGTGTTCGTCCACATACGCACCACTCGACCACTCAGCGTGTAAGTCGGAGGTCACTTTGTCGGCGAGTTCGGTGGCAACTTGTTCGGGCGAGCGCACTTTTCGATCGTAGAGCCAGTCTCTGCCGAGCTTGTATGTTGACGGGGTAGATGGGGTTGTTGACAACGTTGGCACGGTTGCAACCATCAGGAGATAGTAACGCTTGTCGTGTTTGCTGTCTTCGCATGTGAGAGAGAGGTTGTCGTTTTCTTCTGAGAATCCGCAGCCAAAGGTGTGCTCGATGTATAGGGGCAGCAATGAGCAGAGATGAGTATGTGCAGTGGTTGGTGCAAGGAAAGTCACGTCCAGTCGGCTTGGTGGTGCTGGTTTTGTCGTGGGATCACTCGGATACAGCTGGAAAGGTGGCAAGTTGAGCGTTTGTCTGGCAGGAATGTCGAGGGCGAAGCTACCGATGCTTGATCCGCCATGACTCCAGCCTCGCTTGTTGATCTTCGCTTCTATGGGTGGCAGGCCTATGTTGTGTAGCGTGGGAAGTAGGACCTGTGAGATGTATTCGAACGAAGGTGAACCGGATACGTTCGTGCCACCAGAGATGGTGAGGCGGATAGGAAATTTGCTGAGCATGCCATCGTCGTTGGCAGGAGGGTTGAACAGGATGAAAGGCAGTATTGCTTGCAGAGCGAGGCCAGTGCTGCCGGCGGTCTTGATGTCGAGCTTACCTTCCCAGTATTTGCTTCCGGTCTTCGTGTCTTCGACGAAACGATACACTGGTGATGCTTGCTTGACTTTGCCAGGCCTGAAGTCTAGTGTCTTGCTGCCTCTTTCTGCACCGGATATCGTAGCGTTGCAAGCGTGGGCAAGCCAATTCACGCAGGCGAGGTGTTGTGCTTTGAGGCCACCACCAGCAGATCGGTTGCCGCGTATATTTGTGATTTTGATTGGAGCATTGGTCAATGCTGAGAGACCAATCGAAAGACGAAGTAGCTGTCCTCCGCCTTCGAGGGTGCGTCCATCGAGGACGATGGGTTCGGTCGATTGGTCCGCCATGATCGGGGACCCAGGAGCAAACCGCGTGTCGTGTGTTGTAAGTTTTGTCTTGTGCTGCTTCTTCGCCTCAAGAAGAGACGGTTGAAACTGCTGGCATGGAGAAGAAGAAGCAGGATTGAAAAGGTTTGTTCTCGCGCTTTGAGAAGATCACCTGATGATCAAGATTGACTCATCGTGCACCCATTCACTGCGGCTGAGATCCTTGATTCAAGATCGTATACTTAGGTCGAAGCTTGTCGTTAGCTGGGCGTTCGTCTTACTCAGTGATGATCCGCCGGGTCCATTCTATCTAGACTGAATGCCTGTATGGTATTATAGTTGGGGCATCTCGCAAGACATTCGAAGATCTTCATGAGTAGCATTGGCTGGTACTGGAGAAGTGAAGTGTGATTTGTCGTACATACATCTGATCTCCGCTGCATGGATGCAGTTTGCGACTATCCGTAACACATGGCCTCTCACGTGTCAAGTGATTTTGTTGCAAGATTGATGAAGGTCGGGTGAAGACATTCTTGTTCCATCTTTGAAGACGCCTACTGCCAAGCAAACGCGAACAAGTCCAACACCTCGATGGTCAAACCGAGCAGTAGCAAACGTCTTCCCAACATCCTTCTACCAAAACGATACGAACAACGTCACAAGTCATGTCGAAGAACAGGGCACAAGCCGTGGCACAAAGTGTCGTCCTCGAGACCACCATGGGCTCAATAGTGGTCGAGCTCTACAACGATCACGCGCCCAAGACTTGCGAGAATTTCGCAACCCTCGCATCGCGCAACTACTACAATGGAACCATCTTCCACCGCATCATCTCCGACTTCATGATCCAGGGCGGAGATCCTACGGGTACTGGCCGTGGCGGTGCTTCTATCTACGGCGAGAAGTTCGAAGACGAAATCCGCTCGGATTTGAAGCACACGGGCGCGGGCATTCTGAGCATGGCCAACAGTGGACCCAACACGAATGGCAGTCAGTTCTTCATCACGCTTGCGCCGACGCCGTGGCTGGATGGCAAGCATACGATCTTTGGAAGAGTGAAGAGCGGGATGAAGATTGTGCAGAGGATGGGTTTGGTCAAGGTTGGCGCGGAGGATCGGCCTGTTGAAGAGGTGCGCATCGTGCAAGCGCGGATAATGAAGAGTGAGGATGACTTGTGAAGAGAGCACGGAAACGAGAAAATCGCATCACATGACGCGAGCCAGAAAGTGGTAGCATACGCTTCGGTCAGTAAAAGTGGCTTGCAAATATGGGCCTAACGAAACAAGACGTTGAGTGAAGGCCGATTGGGAAAGGATGCAATCCAAGCGCACAGGTCTGGATGGCCGAATGATGCCTGAAGACAACCTCGACCGAGCCGACGATTCTACAAGACACAAGACACAATATGCAAGTCAGCAGGCCACATACTCTGGATGAAAAGTGTACATACACAGAGCTGGAAGTCCATCATGCAATCCCGAAAAACCCATAGATTTGGTCATAACAGCTATCCAACCTACAGCGACCACCCGCGTCGTACCCATCATCACAAAGGTCCATTAGGGTGGAGCAGAACCTTCGTGTACCCGTCAACCCTCCTATCGAACTTATCATACGCTCCGGGAGCTTCGTCGAGACCAACTTCGTGCGAAACCACAAAGGATGGCTTCGCTTTCCCGCTGATGATCAGGTCTCGTAAGTAACGGTTGTATGCCTTCACATTGCATTGGCCTGTGCCGAGTTTCAATCCTTTCTCGAAAAGCTTTCCGAAGCTGATCAAGATTTGACCCTTGCCGGACTGAGCATCAGGCGCACCAGGATCGGCTGGCACATAAAGTCCAGGAATTCCAAGTCCTCCGGTTGGGCGGGTGACATGGATCAGTTGGTCCAGAACGACATTTGGCTGCTCATTCTTTCCACCCTTGTCCACTGCTTGGTAGCCGACAGCATCGACGGCGCGATCGACCATACCTCCGTTCTTCTCGATGATCTGGTCCACAGGGCTACCCTCGGTGAAGTTGATCGGGATGCAACCAATCTTCTTTGCGGCGTCCAGACGCTCCTTCACTTGGTCGACGACGTAGACATTCGATGCTCCACGGAGGACTGCAGAGTAGGCGGACATTAAACCTACAGGGCCTGCTCCAAAGACTGCAACGCTTTCACCACTATAAATATGTCAGTAACTCATTCCACGCCAATAGCCGGAGGGAAAAGTGACAACCTTTGGAAACCACTGAGCTCCAGGCCGTGCCATCCGGTCGGGAAGATGTCAGCCAGCAACGCAAAATCAGCTTCGTGCTCTGTACCGCGAGGCAGTTTCAAGGCATTGAAATCCGCGAATGGCACTCTCAGATACTGCGCCTGACCACCCTGGTACGGGCCCATAGCAACATAACCATACGCGCCTCCAGCGAAACCAGGATTGACACCAGTACAGAAAGCCGTCTTGCCTTCCTCGCAATTTCTGCAGCGACCGTCGGCGACGTTGAAAGGTAGGACAATCCTGTCACCCTTCTCCAGTAGCGTGACTCCGGAGCCGACCTCAGTGACGATACCCATGTTCTCGTGGCCGAAAACCAGACCACCTTCAGCAGCAGTGCGACCTTGGTACATGCTGGTTTCAATTTAGCGTCAACCTTGTCGTCTACTCTGAGGTATACTCACTGCAAGTCGGAACCGCAGATGCAAGCGGTGGTGACCTTGATGATCACGTCGTCCGGATGCTCAATTTTCGGCAAGTCGATCTCCTTGACGGAGACCTTGTACGGCCCGTCGTAATGGAGTGCTTTCATTTTCGTTTCGGTCGCCATGTTGCTTTGCTGACTTCTGGCTTGTCGATTTCTGGACGTTTGTTGTTTCTTGATACTTTTTTGTTTCCCGGAAACACGCTCACAGGATTTATACTGGAGAGAAGAGTAATGCTGACGTCGTCATGGATATCTTATAAATTGCCATGCGAACGTGTCGGCGCGTGCCCACTTTCCACCCACTGTTGACATCAAGCGGGGAAAGCTGTCAGAGCTTCGACAGCACAGCGGGGAACCCTTCGGATGAACTGATGTCGAACCGCAGCAAGAATATCAACATATCTACCTTACCCGTAGTGCAATAGGGCAGTATTGACGCTTATATCCGTTTCTGGACGATTGACTGTACACGCGAGGCAGCTTGCATCAGTTGCAGGTGGCAGGCTGATAACTTTGCGGGAATACGGATGTGAACTTACGTTCTGACCCGTGTCAGACCCAATGCTAGTGAAAAGAGCTTTATTGCCGACAAGACGTCTTCCGCAGATGAACTACTTAAAAGGAGCGGATGAGACTCTTGTGACCGATCTCATATCCTTTTGTGCTAGAGAACTTTGCATCCAGGATCCAGAATGTCTCTCCATCGATGTCAAACAGCATTGGGACGCAGAACAGTGATTTCCACCGAAGCAAACTTACTAAAAGCCTGCCCATTGACAGCGACAGGAAGAAGGAATGCGGCCATGTGGTCGCGAAGCTCGATTGATACGTCCCATCCTGCAATGCAGTCAGCTCGCTGCGGCACAAGAGGTGGCACGACGATCGCCCCTTCACGTCCACGAATCCAAGAGTACGGGACTACCACCAATAGCGAGCAAGCCGCGGTCCATTGCAACATCCAGGAGCATGGTCCTGGTCAAAATGTCGCCATTCTCACAGTATCGAACCCACGAAAGCTCAACATTGTAAACACGCCACTTCTGCTACAGCTGATCGAAAAATGCAACGCACTACGCAACGACCCGTCACTCCGAGCAGTCATCCTCACAGGTGGACAGGCCGCTCCAGGCAAAGCACCTGCATTCATCGGCGGCGCAGACATCGCCGAGATGTACCACATCACGAGCTACAACCAAGCTCGGCAATTCATCACACGCGTCCACCTCGCTTGCAGAGCAATTCGAACTCTTCCTGTCCCTGTCATTGCTGCCGTCAATGGCTATTCTCTTGGTGCTGGGCTTGAGATAATGGCTTCTTGCGATCTTCGTATCGCGACTGGCATCTCCAAGTTCGCCATGCCGGAAGTGAAAGTTGGCATTCCCTCTGTGGTCGAAGCAGCGCTGCTTCCTGGACTGATTGGCATGGGTCGCACAAGACGTCTGCTCTACCTTGGTGAGACCATTGATGCTCCCACGGCAGAGAAGTGGGGACTTGTGGATCGCATTGTTTCTGATGAACTAGCTCTGGAGGACGCCGTGCAAAATTGGGCCAATACAATCTGTGAAGCCGGTCCCGCTGCGATCAGGGAACAAAAGCGGCTGACGAGAAAGTGGGAGGATTGTTCAACAACTGATGGTATCGCGGCGGGGATCGACTCATTTGCAAATGCATACAAGTACGGTGGCATCGAGCCGAAAGGATACATGGGACGATTTTTAAGGAACAGGATTCGATGATGAGGTTGTCCCCAACACGCGACTCTATACAGCTAGAATTACACATTCTACTTCGACAGCGAAACCCCAGAGATACCCTCATAAATCTCAATCAAACGATCCTGCTTCTCCGCCTTGACCGTCGCCTCATGTGGGCTCCCAACACCACCCGGGTTAAGATACACCCCCGACTTCTCCCCAGCAGCAGACTTCCCAGCCGCATAAGCAGCAATCATCTCCGCCGGCGCATCCGTAGTCCCCATCGCCGACGGACCCCCCAACTTCGTCTTCACCCAGCCGGGATCCAACGAACAACTCTGCACCTCGGGCCAACGCTTCGCCACCGCATTCGCAAGCAAAACATTGTGCATCTTCGTATCGTTGTACGCCTGCGAAGGCTGGAACTCCTTCCTTTCAGACCACGCCACGTCCTTCAAACTCTCATCGCCACCCATGTGCAGTCCCGAACTAACGTAAAGCAGCCTCTTCGGCTTCTCCATCAGAGCAGTAAGAACGTACGGCGCGAGCGAGTTCACGGCGAAAACAGACGCCACGCCATCGGCCGTTTTGGCGCCGTCTGTGTTGAGTCCCAAGCCGGCGTTGTGCACGACGGCGTCGAAGGGGCCGTTTTTGTTGGCTTCGGCGGCGAGGGCGCGGCAGGCTGCGACGGTCGAGATGTCGCCTACGATCACGCCGGCTGCTTTGGGGATTGCGGCGCGCGCTTGAGTGGCGCGGTTGGTGTTGCGGGCGTGCAGGAAGACGGCGTGGCCTTGGTCGGAGAGGATGCGGGCGGCGTGCTGGCCGATGCCGTCTGCGCTGCCGGTGATGAGGATTCGGGCCATCGTTGGTGCTTGTGTTGGCTTTTTGTCTTTGCTAGCTTTTGCTTGTGAATTGTTGCTAGGAAACAAAATAGGATAGGACGGGTAAGGCAACAATGCAATATATCGTCAACCAAGGTTTTGATGTCATTTGTGGTTACATAATCCGGATCCATCAACTCCACATGGTTTTGTCATCAAGATCCAAGGATCGGACTTAGGGAACACGCGAATCACCGCCAACTTGATTCACGGCATCTCTCGTTTCTCCCGATTCCCGTCTCCTACAACCACATAGGTCATCATGTATTTAGGAAAAAAACGTCAACTATGTTCGGAGTATAGCCTTAGGTCTCCTGTTGTTTCGAACATTGTTACACACACATTCAGTCTTGCTATTAACTCTGTTTTACCATGCACCTCCGCGCCACGCGAACTGGCTGGGCCCGCCCGGTACACACTGGATGTCAAACGAAACTGCAAGGAGGCAGGGCGTTACAAAGATAGAGGCGATACAGTCAGCATCGTCGGCAGTACTGTAGACAGGTGCTAAACCGAAACAGCCAAACGTTAATCCATTCATGACTACATCTCCATATCTACGAAAAAGCAAGCGTGGTGAGGGTATCGATGCTAACAACTAAAGACAACCAATGCGAAAAAGAGCGCGCCATCCTTCTTACTACCCAGCACGCTGAAGCATCAACGTCTTCTTCGCAAGCGCAGCGAAGTCCATCTTCGCATGATCGGATGGCATGTGCTCGCCCGATGCAATGCAGTGGACTTTCATCCTTGGGTGGTATTCGAGACCGCTGAGGAGTTTGGGCGTGATCAGGAAGTACTGGCTGCCGCCGCGACCGTCTTCGCGATGCGATGCGCAAGCGATGTTGACCAGGCGAGAGTGAACGAGGCTGAAGTTGTTAGTGAGGGACACAGGATTACAATTAGGAGAATTGTAAACATACCGTTCGTTGCGAGGGTCCATGCCTTGGTTGATCTCATCGACCAGTCTGAAAGGCGCGCGCGCCAAACTCTGCAAAGCCATGAGGTAGAAAATCGTAGAGACGGCACGCTCGCCACCAGATTGCCGGTGGTTGTCGAGAACAGAGAGGGGCTCCGATTCACTAGAAGCTGGGGTTAGTATGAGATCTCTCGCCAGGACACGTGAACAGCAACTCACCGGAACTTGACCCTGATCTGGATCGCCCATTGCTCAAAGTCTTCATCTTTGTGCACGCCGACCTCGCCAGCACACTGAATCTTGGCAAAGTTGTCTGCGAACGCCTCACTGATCTGGCCGACCAAAGCATCCAGTTTCGGCTCCCATTGGCCTTTGATCTCCTCAATCTGACTCTGCAGGTGCTGCAGCGTGTTGTCGAGATCTGTAAGCCTACCACGATCTCTCTCAATTTTTTTCGCGCGATCTTCATATTCTGCTATGATGCCTGCGTTGCCATCTGTAGTCATGTCGAGCCTCGCCTCTGTCGACTGAATGTTGGTCTCCAACTCATCTGGATCCATGGCTTTAATCTCTTCCAGTATCTCGAGTTCGTGCTCGGTAGCGTCTTCGGCGTGTGTATCCATGCACAACTGACCAAGACGTTGGCCCTCGGCGAGAAGGTCTGCCGTTAGTCCTGCGTGGTGCTGTACAGCAGCTTGCGCCTCATCGAGTTGACTGCGTTCCGCTTCATGACGCGCCTGCAGCTGATCCAGGTCGGACTTGGCTTCAATCTTCATGATCTCAGCCTCGAAGAGTGTCACGTACATGCTACGCAGAGCTTCGACAGAATTTGCGTAGTCCAAAGACTGCTGGCCCTTCTTAAGAGCCAGCTTCTCGTGTTTGTCCTGAATCGCTCGTTGGCTATCTCTGTGCCTGTGGATTTGATCTTGCGCATCCTTGAGCTTCCTTTCTGCGGCGTCAAGTTTGGGTTGCAGTCCTTGGAACTGAGCGAGATCACGCTGCTTTTGGTTCTTTTCCTCTTGAATCGCTTTTTGCGCAGCTTCGATTTCACGCCTCTGCTGTTGGTGTTCCTTCTCTTCGTTTCGCATGTTGGTGATCTCCTCCTTGGCCGCTTCATTTTCGACCTCGGCTTCTCTGATATTTTTAGTGAGTTCTTCTTCGGCACGATGGTCGACTGGGGCATCGGTGAAAAACCGAGCGGGACGTAGAGCTGTGACTCGTGTAGATGTCGCATGATCTCCATACTCTCGGCGACGGGTGACTTGGTAGCTTTGGGTATTCGTCACCCATGAACTGATCGGACTTCTGGATAGGTTGTCATGCTGATCCGCCGGAACATCCCGCGAAGTATAGGCCATGGTGTGAATGGCTCTGTTGTCGCACAGCATAGCAAGAACTTCGTCAGGCCCTTCCAGGAGATCGATGATCCACCCTTCTAGCCCGTACGAGTGCAGCTGTTCCGTGCTACATGGACGTTTGAAAGATGTTAGCTCGACCGCTGGCGCTGAGCGGATGTTGATGTCGGAGAGTCTCATGCGAGTATAGAGCTGGTTTTGTAGCGTGGTGAAATCTTCCTTGCATGTAACCGAGAATGCCAGGAGTTCGGACTGCGTAATCATGGTCTCTGCAGCAGCAGCGAGCCTCGGATCCTTGATAGAACATTCCAAGATCGGCGGCCCGAAGACCTCACCCTTGAACTGATCCTTGTTATCCTGGATCCAGCGCCACGCCCTTGCGGCGTCACCGTTTCGAGAAGCATGCTGAAGTTTGCTCGCTTGCTGTCCAGCCTGCGACTGGAGCTCCACCTTGTCACTCTCAGCTTTTTTGATGACGGCCAACCGCTGCTTGCTTTGTGCATTGAGCGTTGAACATTTCTCTCGCAATTCGCCGATTTTCTCGTCGATTTCGCGAATTTCGCGAGTCTTGGCTCTCATCTCCTCGTTCATGGCGGCAGTATCTACATGTGGCGGAGGATTCTTCATCGCCGTCTTGATGTGGTTGATGGTACGATTGTGCTCGGGTATCCTCTGCTTGGTCTCCTTGATGCCGGTATTACCAGCCTCAAGCTCGCCAGAGATACCCTCAATCGCAGTTCCAGTGGCCTCGAGAGCGTTGAGCGCCTGCTTGGAAGTGGCCTCCATAGCCTCGACGAGTCGTTTTTTGCGGACAACAATTTTGTCCACCGAAGTCAGATACTTCTGCTTTTCGTTTACGGCTCGCAAATTGGGCTCCATCTGGCGCTCTAGACGCTTGTATTCACGCTCAGCCTCTTTCCTTTGCTGCTTTGCTTCCGTGTGTCGCTGTTTGGCCACTTTGTAAGCTGGGAATGGCCTGAACTTCTTGTAAGCCTCGAGGCGCTCTTGCAGCTCTGAGCGCTCGCGCAATCGCTCGACATCGCCTTGTTGCATACGTTGCCGGTTTTCCAGACGTTGTAGGTCTTCGGTCAGGCGGCGTTGAGCATCCTCGCTTAGCTTCTGCTCCTTTCGCATGTCTTTGAGCTGCTGGTGCCACTCGGTCATCTGTTCGGGAGCTGCAGCACGCTGCGTTTGAGCAAGAAGCTCGACAGGCGACAACGCCGCAAACTCCACCACGCGGTCCTGGGGCAGGAATTGACACAGATTGTCGACCTGGATCGAGTAGCTACGGGCGAGATCCATGACCCGCTTCTTGTTCTCCTTCTTGCCATCAATCCAGTATTCGACTTTGTTGCCGTCTTTTTGTATCCTGGTTTTGATCACAGGATTGTGTCGTTGCTTCGCCGGGTTTTTTGCAAGCTCGATCTCGATAATCGCCCTTTTTGCTCCGTGCTTGACGAAGTCGCTGATATCTTTAGCACGTCCAAGGTGCTTCGTCTCCCAGCCAAGGCCGAGGCATATCGCGCATACCAGCGTGCTCTTGCCTGTTCCATTTGGTCCGATGATCATGTTCAAGTTTGGGCCGGGCGCAAACTCAACATCGCTATATGTGACGAAGTCGGTCATGTGGATGCGAACGATAGAACCAGGCTGGTGAGGTTGGACCGCATGATCGTTCGCTGCTGCGCTTTTGCCGTTGGGACTGCGGAGGTAGCTGTCTGGTAGGACGGGCTGCTCTGACTATGAATATGTTAGCATGATACGATTCACAGCTAGACATCCCTAGCAAACTCGTACTTCTGAGCCTGGGTCCGCATCCTCTCGGTTGTGAGCTCTGCCATTGCTCAAGCGCGCGCGCTTGTTCGCGTGGCCTTGCTGAGTCGACTCTTCGTCCACAGAGACGTCCTCTTCCTCTTCTTCTTCGTCGGATTCGTCAGCCCGTCGGCGCCTTGCCGGAGTCACACTGCCTGACATGTCCGCAACGGCTTGAATGTGTGTCGCTGGTTGATCGGAGGCGACTTGGTGGGACGTAACGTTCCATAATCGCGTGCAGCGCAACGCGTACTAGGCGCGCTAATTCAGAATTCACTTTCGAACTGTGGGGCACGCTGTTTCTTCAGCTATCGCCCACCGTAGCGTTATTCACTCCTCGAAAATCAAACGACAGGAAGGAGTTGAACCAATAGGGGCAATGGATCTCACCTATCTAGCTGAAGTGCTCCCAGCGAGTACACAGGAGCTGATATGGTGGTCTTGCTTCTCCGTGCTCACACTGGTGGTCTTCACGATACTTTTACGCAACAATGCTGAGGAAGCCATTGAGTTCAGTGTGCCTGTGCCTGAGGCTTGTAGAGCAGGATGGGAAGGCAAACAACTCATCGAACCATCTATTAGGGTATGTAGACATGAGGGAGTCTGGATTCTCTGTGTGGTACTCGCGTTGACTTAGAACCATCTAGATATCTGGTAGTACAGCCGTTCAATGCTACAGTCCAGCGACAGGTAGTTACCTTGGCCTTGTTAATCCTGTCACTGCGGATGGAATCGATCGAGTTGTTGCAAGGGCCAGTAAGGCTCAGCAGACGTGGGCGAAGTCTTCTTTCGCCGAGCGTAGACAAGTCTTGAAGAGTCTTCTGAAGTAGGTGCATTTTTTGAGATGGCACGTGTGTGGACTTGCAGACTAATTGAACTGACAGGTTTCTATTGAACAACCAAGACACCATCGTTCGAGCGGCATGTCTCGATAGTGGCAAGACTCGCGTCGACGCCATCTTTGGAGAGATCCTGGTGACCGCTGAGAAGCTCAAGTGGACTATCGAACATGGCGAGAAGGCACTGAAGGCTGAGAGAAGACCTACGAATTTCCTGATGTTCTACAAGAAGAACGAAGTTCGCTACGAGCCACTTGGTGTGGTTTCAGCTTGCGTGAGCTGGAAGTAAGGATGCCGTGGTGACACCTTATGCTATCCAGCACATACTAACATGACCTAGTTACCCTCTCCACAATCTACTCGGTCCTATCATCAGCGCACTATTCACTGGCAACGCCATCGTCGTCAAGAACAGCGAGAACACTGCTTGGTCATCTGTATACTACGCAAACATCGCACGCTCTGCACTGATCGCCTGCGGTCATGATCCAGACCTGATACATGCTATCACTTGCTGGCCACAGACAGCAGACCACTTAACATCACACCCAGGCATCAGCCACATGACTTTCATCGGCAGTAAACCGGTCGCTCACGCTGTTGCAAAGAGCGCTGCAAAGGTCCTCATGCCTCTCTGTGTCGAGCTCGGCGGCAAGGATGCTGCAATTATTCTCGATGATCCCTCTGGCAAGGCAACAGCGCAGGGCGAGATGGACCGTGTGGCCAGCATCATCATGCGCGGCGTCTTCCAATCTGCAGGACAAAACTGTATCGGTATCGAGCGAGTCGTCGCAATGCCCCAAGCTTACGAGCGCCTGATCAAGATGCTCGAGCCACGTATCCGGGCTCTTCGTCTAGGCAACGATCTCGACAGTACGGCCGGCGGCGAAATCGACGTTGGTGCCATGGTCTCAGCGGCATCTTTCGATAAACTCGAACGTCTTGTCGGCGAAGCGGTTGCTCAGGGCGCGCGACTCCTAGCTGGCGGACATCGGCATAAGCATCCGAAATACCCGTCTGGTCACTACTTCGAGCCAACACTCCTCGCCGACGTCACGCCTGAGATGGCTATAGCACAGGAAGAATTGTTCGCACCGGTGGCCGTGCTCATGCGCGCAGAGAATCCGCAACACGCTGCATCCATCGCAAACGGCACCATCTATGGTCTAGGCTGCAGCGTGTTTGGTCCGACCGGTAGTGCTGCGGCTCGCGCTCAGCTACAGTGGGTAGCGAACAATTCACAGTCTGGCATGGTGGCCATAAACGACTTCGCAGTGTTTTACGCTGTTCAATTGCCGTTCGGTGGCGTTCGTGGATCTGGGTACGGGCGTTTTGCTGGAGAAGAAGGACTACGAGGATTGTGCAATGCGAAGAGCGTTTGTGAAGACAGATGGCCTGGTTTAATCAAGACGGCCATTCCGGGTAAACTTGACTATCCTATGCGTGGAGGTGCTTTCCAGATGGGCAAGGGAGTGGTGGAACTAGGTTACGGCGAGAGCTGGGCGAGGACCTTTGCTGGTGTCAGGAAGCTGGTGGGATTGTAGCAGCTAAACGCCAGACTGAATTCGGCGGCTTCAGGTGAGCGGGTATTCACGAAGGTCATGCATGAAGTAGACCCATCTGACAACGCAGGCCTGCAGTTAAGCCCGAAGGGTCCCTTGGTCTCAAACTCTATATCCATCCCACGCCGCGATGGAGCCCGCTCCGACCGAGGTGACTTGATGGACGAAGCCACACAACATGATCAAAGTAATCTGATAAACGTAGGCTAACGTAATCGTTGCTGAAATATCGATATCGCAGAGTAGCACCAAATTTGTCAAGCTTCTGGAGCCTTGCAATCCCACGTATAGCTCTGCAACGCCAGCCGCCGTTACCGCGAGCCAACGCATCCTTCTTATCATGGCACTTAACAAAGGCGTTAGTAGTTAGTGGCTACTATCCTTAAGGAGGTAGCGCGCGCGGCTAATAAGTCGAACATGATCAAGAATGGAGAGTCCTTACAACCGTCATCCCGGGCAATTTCCAACACTCTGCCCATGTATCTGCAAGGGTGAGCTCGCATCAAGCTCATGCAGAACAGCTTCTACCACTGACACCAGGCTTCACCTCACCATCGTCCCACCTCGGTACATTCACGAACCGGACCGATACGTGCGCGTCTCGGTTGGCGTTCTCTAGCCGCAGGCGCCTCAGACCTGCACGTGCAGCTGTGCAGAGTATCTGGTCCCTACGATTCGCCCATCCGGCTATACCATCGCCTTTCCCGTGCTAAAGGATGCGTGGGATGACCTGCTTGCGAATGGCGTGGTGTGGGTGGGCCTGGATGGGTCCTGGTCTCGTGAACGAAGGAGCTTCATGCTAGCTGTTGTCGCTGCTGATGCTACGCCAAGTGGGCTCCCGAAAGAGAGCGGATATGGACGGCCAGAGGAGGGCGAGGAAGGTATATAAGAGGCCGCGAAAGTGCACATCTTCTTCTTTGGACCATCACGCAATCAAACGACTTCAATCAAACATACCAACAACTTACCAACAACCCTTTTTCCAAACACCAATTCACATCATCAACATGGGTGGCTGCGGACAATGCTCTAACTCCAACTGTGCTTGCACGACCGGAAGCTGCAACTGCTAAAGTGAGTCTTCTTTCAACTTGTGTCGTTTTATGTCGACCACATGCTAACAGACGACCAGTCAACAACATGACGACCGACCCATGACCTTCACCTGTCAACATTCGCATCGACAACGGAATGGACAACGACTCTGCAGGAGAGGGAGAGATCATGGAATGATGCATGACCAGAAAATCGGAGAGGGAGCTGGGCTGGACTCGTCGATGGTTTCGTGAAAGATACAGTCTGTCAATTGAATCTGGGTTCCCCTCCATGTTATATGTGCCTTCCCTTCCTCGCCTGCCATCAAGGTCCTCCATCAAGGTGTCGCTGAACATCAAGGTGTTTGTTGAGAGTATTGTTGCTTGCTGGCAACGTGACTTGCTTATCTGTCGCGGTTCAAGTCCCGTGACACATATCTTCATTACTATTGCATGAGCATGTATAGAATATGCAGATGCTCCGAAGTCACGAAGTGACAGGAGCCAAGATCGCCCGGTGGATCAAGTGTCGTCGTCGAACCCCGTTGCGTCATCCGATCGCTCTCTCCAAACTGGAGTCTCCACGCGCGACCCCACTGCGGGAGGGCAGTGCTGCCTTGATCATGGTCTCGATTGTTGTCTACGTTCATCAAACGTAGATACTCGACAACACATCTGACAAGACCAAACAATTCAAATCCAGTCATTCCATCACACCAATAACACACAAACACGTCAACATGCCCGTTCACCCCAAGGAAGAAGAAGCCACTGGCAGTAAGCTCCCACTAGCATCATCAACAACCCCGCACCAAAACGTTAGAACAAATAGGTTATTAATGCAGCATCTCATCAGGCATCACCGACCAGGTCGCCAAAGAGTCCAGCGACTCCAACGCTTCGTCCCACCCTATGCACGACGCCGACAACAAGGCCACCAGCGGTGGTGCCGCTACCTTTGATCACCACAAGGCCAACCCCGGTCCGGTCATCGCCGACAACCTTGGCGAGCCTGCCAGCAAGGAGGAGCTCAAGAAGAGGTCTGAAGAGCTGAACAAGAAGTAGATGATGGGAGGTGCTATGATGGAGGATCGGATGAGTCGATTGATACGATGCACGAAGTCATGACGTACGACTAGGCACGAGACAGCACATTCGGATCATGAGCGATGTTACGAGAGATGTGTCCCAAACTTGTCGTTCAAAAGATGTGTGTTATGGCCGCGTTGTATTTCGGTCGTGCTGTGACCGTCACCTTAAGGTACATACACACCCTGTCCGCGCTCCCGATCATGGATCAAGGCGGAACTTCTTTACCCGCCCAATCCCAGAACTTCCCCCGATCCTCAATCCTGCGTCCACAAATGACTTCCATCAACTTTTCCGCCGAGAACTCTGGACTGAACAGCTTCTCCTCTTTGACATTACCCCAAAACTCCTTGCTGAAATCCGTCTTGACCGTACCCGGATGTAAGCTGATCGCCATAGCATTCTCTCCGGCGCTCGTCTTGAGGTGGTTATCGAACGTCTTCGTGACTTGATTTACAGCCGCCTTCGATGCACGGTACGAGTACCATCCTCCTAGCCCGTTGTCGGTGATACTCCCTACCCGCGCGCTCATATTGGCCCAAACAGCGCGTTCCGGCAGGCTTCTGAGTTCTTCGAGTGTCGTGGCTTTTTTAGGCAGGAAGGGCGAGAAGTGCTTGAGCAGCATCATGGGCCCGAGAGTGTTGACCTGGAAAGTGCGCAAGGCATTGTCGTAGTCTATCTGACTAGGCGACTTCTCTGGGTATAAGATGCCGGGGATAGCGAGCGCGAGGCGGAGGTAGGAAGACTTCTGCGGGAATGTGGATTTGATTGTTGAAGCGGCATCGACAATGCTTTGCTCGTCTGAGAGATCTCGCGTGTAAGCCAGGATCGTAATTGCAAGCTGGTGCTGAGAAGCCTACCGAGCACATCCACTTTCAGGACGTGAAGTCTGTCTTCGCTGACACCATCTATCCCGCTGAGAAGATTCTCGCGCGTCTGATCGAGATCCTTCCTCGCTGTTGTGATGATGGGTACATCTGTTGTCCGTAAGAGTCGGCGTGCAAGCTCAAGGCCAATGCCACGCGATGCAGGAGTTACCAAGGCCCATGGCTGCATGTTGACTGTGGATATGTAGAGGAATACTGTAGACTGTACATTATGGCGAGCGCAGAAACAGATAGCCCTGCGACAGATGGAATGGTACGAATGGACGAAGGTCTCACTGGCAATGACGATATCGTCGGCGTTGGCGATCGGTGCGAGATTGACTTTGCAGGGATTCGAGGAGATGGCCAAGGGCGCGTGCAGAACACCTTGACTTCGATGCTGTGATGCTTCACACTTCAAGAACAACTTATCAGACGTTCACGAATTGCCTATTACATTACCTTACAGACAGCCTCGGATTTCCTGACATTCAAAATTGCACTTCCTACGAATTCGAAATGATAGATGATCAGTGCGCCCGAAGACCAGAATGGGTTTGCTCAAAAAGGCCAAATTGGCCATGAAACGAGTCGCCTCGAAAGGCCGCATTCGCGACATTGCTCTAGAAGGAACCAAGCCTCTGGAACGGAAGTCTATCGCCAATCAGAATTCCTCGTGCCCATCACCTCAAGGTGGCGTAAAGCCTCACACACGACCCAGATGCACCATCTTGCCCCGTCCACTGTCTCCGCGGCCGCCAGGTGAGAGACGCGTGAGGGCAAAAGTGGTAGGGCCCCAGGCAGCGATAAATGCCCATAAGGAATGGAAAGCATTACGCATCGCGAACAGGACAACTCGTAGCTGGGCTACTATGCTCAATGCTGGGGAGTACTCCTCGATAGAACAATTGCGAGATCTACTGGGATTGCCGTCGCTTTACACTTCTCAAGACGTGTCCACCACGCCTGCTTCGCCCCAAGATGCTCTAATTGTCTCCGTTGACACGGAAAATGAAAAACACGGGAATGACAACCATGTCGTTGAGATTGGTGTGACGATTCTGGACACGCGAGATATCGTTGACAGCGCACCTGGTCCATCCGCCCGTGACTGGATCGCCAAGACCAAGACTTACCACTATGTCGTGGATGTCACGCGTCACGCGACAGAACGCATGCGCACATGCTACTTCGGTGATGACATGTTCGCGGATGCATCTTCAATCAAAAGGCACCTTCTGGGCGTACTCCAAAACTCTGCCAATCCACCATTTGAGCAACATGGCGGACACGGCCGGCGGAAAGTAGTCTTGGTAGGTCACTCCGTAAAGGGAGATCTGGATCAGCTGGTGCGTTCTATGGAGTTGGACCTCTGCAGCAAAGAGACATTTCTCACGACGCCTACGATGGTGTTTGACACTTTCATGCTCTCCCACGACGCCATACAACAAGGTGCCGAGGTCACTTCCTCCCGCCTCGGTAAACTGGTGTGTTGGCTAGGCATCCCTGAACAATATCAACAAGACGGACTTTGCATCGGCTGGCACAATGCTGGGAATGATGCTGCCTACACTATGATGGCTCTCCTCATCTATGCAGTCCACTATGAGAGAATCATAACCGGCAAGGCCGTGCCGATCTCTCCTGAGGATTTCGCTGAATGGCGTCGTTTATTTGGTGCTTCTGAGTGGAAGGAAACGTTTAAGCAGAGATGGATCACCGCCTGAAAAGGTGGTAGAATAGGCCCACTCTGAAAATCGTCGAGTGTCATCCATGGCTGACTTGAGTGCACGTCTAGACATTTGAGTCAACGTGCCAAATTGCAAACATTGATCTCTTGAATGCGTCGTTTATGAGATCTGCGAGACGTGAGATGAGATGGCTTTCACCGTAGAGATATTTGCTATGGAGTCAGTGCCGATCTGAATACAAACAGATTGCATCTCACTGCTTCACTGCATGAGTATAAAGCATGAGTCCCCTGCCACGGATCTCACATCCTGTCAATCAAGAATCCAACGTAAGAATACGACAATGGACAACTTCGACGTGCCCCTCCGGCTGAGACACACCAAACATTACGCAGTCTTCCAAGATCAGGAAACACTTGGCTACATCAAGACACACCTTCAGGGCGTCTATCAAACAGCAAGGCAGGCCTTCATCACCCTCAAACATCTGCGCCTAGATGCCTATGACGGCTATCTCTACGCCACCGACAGCAACGCAGAGTTTGTCTACGACAATGGCATAGGTCTGTTGCACACGCTTGACGGCTCCTACGTTGGTTGGGGCTACCAGTTCATCCGCCCCGGCGAGAACTTGTTGATCACGTTGCGAGTCAAGGCGACTTTTGTGTACCACGAGGACCTGGCTCCGAACTATGAGGACGAGGGAGTCTCTTCTCTGCCCATTGACGACTTTACTGAGTGGCAGTTGCATTGCGAGATTCCTTTTGATGAGGTGGAGGAGTCTTATGGTGTTAACGGAGCCCATGCCTAGTACGACGAGAATGCGAGCGGTGATGTTTTCGCCAGCTTGAGGTTCAATGAATTGGATTTGTGCGGTACTTATTTGGAAATTGGAGGTGGACAGTAATTAGTGTGTAGACAAGAGACCATTGGTGTTGTCTATGTAAGCTCTCGGCCAGTCATGCTTCCACTTACAACTCCACACCACCTGCTAACATTGTGACCACACCAAAGCTACTATTTCACTGGATGTTGTCGCCTCGGGAAAGGCTGGGAATGAAAATACTTCACAGTGACTCCTACAAGATCGACTGTGCAATGCCAGAATGACCTGCGTTGTTTGTTCAGCATTACTACCTACCTTCTCTGTAAGCTGCAGCATCGACATATTAGAATCTAATAAAAAAAAGCGAAAGGGAGCATCATAAGTCTTTCATTCCCGGAACATTCCGTCTTCCGTATTACACGCACGAAAAGCAGAAGGACGCCTGGATTGTCTCCAAAGCCGGCCAGTCCAAATGTTCAAATACAAAAACGTTGGTATACATAGTCTAGCATGGCAAAAGCCGTCGATATATGACGAAGCCTGGTTTAAAGCTTTCTCTTACTGTATACATACACAAATCCGTCTCAACCAACTTAGACTTTCCACAATTCAGTCCCTCTGTCGTCACACTCGTCAACCCTCTTCCATTCCCACACCCGAGAACAGCACTTCCGAACACAGAACATCAGGTCAGAACATCAGGAGACCCCACGCAATTCCCACGTTACGCGGCCCCTCCAAAGAAAGCAGCCCTGCTGCCGTTCTACACGTGTTGCTGGCCCGGATGTTTCGGAAAGCTTACGATCTAGATTTGCAAGCGACCTGCATGCATGCACGCATGGCGTCCATCAGCACTGCAGACTTGACAAAGCCACGGAATGAAGCGAAAAGTCAATCGTTAGTAAGGTACACAGTAGGTACAGTAGGTAGGCATGTAAGTTGGATAAAAAACAGACTTTCGTTTTCTTCAAACATCCGTCTTTCCGGAGATATGCGTTGTTGTGAGCGGGATGAGTCGGCTTTTGCGGGTGTTGTTGCAACAATCATACGGCCGGGCAGGTAGGTACATAATGTATTCTTCCGTCATCACACTACCGTGCGTTGATATACATATACCGCGGCCGCGACCAGCACTCGAGAATGTCGTAGAGAACCGACCCAACTCAACATCGTGACCATCACCTCACTCCACAGATCCATTTCTCAAAAGCACCAATCACCCATAACAATACAATAACATCGCCAACCCAAAACGTAACCATGCCCTCCGCCGACTGGGAGCAGCACTTCCTCGACAAGTTCATCGCCAGTTCATCCAGATCGTCCAGCCCCAGCCCAATCCCCAGCCCCAATTCATCAACCCCACGAACCTCATCGCCTGCTCGCTGGAACTCAATATCCCGACAAAACGACTTCCAAATACCACGAAACACCAGCAGTCTCAGCCCAGCGAGCTCACCTCGACTTCCCGACATCGCGTCAACAGCGGTACAAGCAGCAACAGCAGCTCATTGAAGGCAACGACTTCAAATACTCCGATCTTGCCAGTTAACTCGACAGGTTCGAGTGGCTCGGGGCGAGTTGGGCTTGTGGGCTGGTGCAGGGAGATTATACTACGGAGAGCAATGGATCGTTCTCAGGGCTGTACAGGTGTACGAGCGATAGTTGCCGGCAATTCATGAGGCGTTTGAGGGTTTGAGCGGCGGTTTTGGTCGGGCTGCGGAGCGCAGTGCTGCCATACGAGCACGCGCACGTCTCTGCTGTCGCGACGCGGACAGCATCTTGCCGACAGGCACTGTTTTATGGGTTATGAAGCTTACGACTAGATGTAATTAGGACGAAAAGCGACACGAGGTAATCTGGGATTT
>Ga0265797_10002102_pt1 | contig 34169 bp, 32 predicted proteins | sample P2T30metagenome_FD_192433 | JGI IMG/M metagenome (GOLD analysis project Ga0265797, IMG submission 192433) | Plant litter microbial communities from East Loma Ridge, Irvine, California - P2 T30 | ecosystem: Environmental > Terrestrial > Plant litter > Unclassified | place: USA: California...
ACGGCCCGGTATGCGAACCTTATATCTTCGCTGGCGTTGCGCAAGACCTCGATGCTAAGCACCCCAACATCAATGTCGGTTCGATGGTCTTCACACCTTCTTCGCGCATGCACGCTCGGCTGCTTCAAAATTATGTCAAGACTGACAACTACAACTGTTTGATGGCCGAGCAAGCATTCCTGAACTGGCAATTCGGTCCTGAGGGCGCGTATCCGGGAACGAAGTTGGAAAGGCAATGGGGCGGCTTCTTCCCCACCGAGGGAGAGGGCGATGGCTCGTTGAAAGTAGTGCATGAGAAGCTATGGATTGCAGAGCATGGGTGGATGAAGGAAGAATGGGAGAAAGGATGGAAGGATATGATTGCGTTCTATGAGAGTAAGAACTTCGCGAATGCAAGGAAGAGTGATGGTATCATTGTTGAGAGCAAGTGAGGTGTTAAGGCCTCAATATACTTGTACCTAGATTTTGCGCATGACGACCTTCGTATCTATGGTATTCTCATACCTACTAGAGTAATATAAATGTTAATGCTACGACATTCTGGATTAATCTTCGTGTCGCGATACAATCGGAGCAGGTATATACTTCAGCTTTCTCCTCACAAGTCTTACATCTCAGTAAACCCGCTGCAAAGATGGTCTGGAATACACGCAAAAGAAACTACTCCGAGCATGATGGACAAGAAATTCCCAAAGATCACGCAACAAAGAAAGCGAAAGCCAAAACCAGCGCGTCCGCAAAGAGCCATGAAAAGACGCCAGTATCGTATCCAACACTCTCCCTACTAGGTCTACCAGGCGAACTCCGTAACCATATATTCGAGCTTGCATTGACTGCTCCTTCCAGACATGTATCCCTCCTGCCCAGACCTCCCCACCAACGATCAGGCCAACAGCCACACCAGCATAATACGCAGCCCCACGCGTTCAACCAACTCAAAAGCGTATGCCGGCAACTCCGCAGCGAAACAGCCGACTTGGAACTCCGCTACAACGACGTTCTCGTAGACCACGCCTCGTCGCTCGCAGGTACCCTAGCACGTTGCACACCAAAGCAGCAGGCTTCGGTAAACTTCTCACTACACTACGGAAAGATGGAAGATACCATACCTATCTTGAGAAAACGCTGGATCAGCCCGGTCAAGTGGGATGACCTCGTTGAAATAGCACGTTTCTGCCGGAAACACCCACACATCCATGTCGCTATCAGTTTCGCCGACTTCAAGTATCCCATCAGCTCGAAGAAGAATCATGATCCGCTGGAGTACTTTCTCGCGACTGCGATGTATATTTCCATGGTGTATAGGCGGATAGATCTTACGCATCTGCTGCCGAGGGCGATGGCGGATAGGCCCATGTATGGCATCACAGCGCGTGAGGTTATAGTAGATAATGGAATCAATTTCGGGAAGACGTGGCCTGTGCCCGTGGATGCTGTGAAGGAGTTTGAGGCGGAGAATATGCGGTTTTTTCCGCGGTGGAAGGGTAGGAGAGAGGATGTGGTGGATAGAATTGCGAAGGAGTGGGCGAAGGCGCATCGGATGGACGGCGGAGCTGGGGAGGATTCGAGAGAACTTTGTGAGGCGGAAGTTAGACGGTGGTTTGAGGAGGGCATCTAGGAGGGCGATGCTTCTCCTTGACACCGCAACGTGAGTCACGTGCACCAGACTGTGCTTGAAGGTGAGATGTGTTCGTTATAGTTTTCACACAAAATGCAAAGCTGTGATCTACGCACTAGCCTCCGCAGTGCTCTGCCTTCCGGCTATACTTCCACCCTTCCAACTTCCCTTCGGGTCAATCTTATCCTGCACCCTACTTTGCTCGCCCTCTTTGCCCCAGCCACCGCCACCAGGCGTGTGGATGATGATGCGTTCACCAGGCCGCATGGCTGCCGTGTTTTTAGCACCCATGTTGATGTATCTGTACTCCACATCTTCCTTCCTGATATCGGCATCCTTCTTCAGCAGAGTTTCAACTGCACGGGAAGTGGTAGGCGCATGCGCATCCTCCACAGGTTCCGTTGGACGCTTGGAATCCGAATTTTGGTCGATAGCTTTCTTGTCTACCTTCTTCACCCAGATGTTCAGACCGCATGCGGCGTCCCCTCCTCCTTCCATACCGTATGGATGGTAAACTCTTCGTTCGCTAAGAATACTGACTTGGACGGGGATGCGGAACTCGATGTCCCTTATCACGCCCTCACCACCGATGTGCATACCCTTACCCGCACTATCTTCCCTGAGTGAGAACTCACGGAGCAGAACGGGGTATCTTCGCTCGAAGACCTCGGAGTCGGTAATTCGGGTGTTGGTCATGTGCGTATGAACACCGTTGGTGCCGTTCCAGGTCGAGCCTGCACCAGATCCTCCTGCAATTGTTTCGTAATATCCGAAACCCTTCGTGTCTTTGCGTTCGCCGCTCTTTTCGCCTTCTCCGTATGTTGTACCGCCAAATCCAAACGTAAGGTTATTGCAATCTCCCTGACTTGCAGCGCAGGCACGGAATGCTTTAAGGACGACGTCTGTCACGCGTTGACTTGTGAGAACATTGCCACCTACAACAGCGGCATTGTCAGACGGCGAGAGGAACGACTTCTTGGGGATGAGAACGTGAATAGGCTTGAGACAGCCCTGGTTCAATGGGATGTCCTCGCTGATCAGACAGCGCAGACAGTATATGATGGCTGAGTAGGTAACGGCTTCTGGCGCATTGATGTTTCCGTACACTTCAGGCCCTGTACCAGAGAAGTCGAAGACAGCTTCACCCTTCTCGGGATCAATAGAGACCTTCAGTCGTATTGGACTACCATCATCCATGAAGTCCTCTGCGCTAAGATCTTGACCCTCGAATCGCTTGTATACGTCCTTAAGCAGCGCGCGAACGGACTGCTCCGCATTGGCTTGTATGCTTGTCATGTAGAACTTGACGACTCGCTCGCCATAGTCCGACATTAGTGTGTTGATTAGGTTAATACCCTTTTGGTTAGCGGCGACCTGGGCCTTCAGATCATTGATGTTGTCACTGAGACATCTCGTACCCGAGCAGCCAGGATATTGGCCTGGTTCATCAAAGAGTAGCTCGGTGATGCGCTTCTCGTTGAAGTGTCCTTCTGACACCAGCTTCTCGGATTTGATGGCCGCACCTTCCTGGTAAAGCTCCTTTGACGCAGGGGGCATGGAGCCAGGAAGTATTCCGCCTATATCGGCATGATGTGCGCGGGAAGCGACGTAGAATATGATGTTGTCGCCACTGAACGCGGGTGTGATTACAGTGATGTCTGGCAAATGGGTACCGCCGAACATGGGGTGATTAGAGACAAGGACATCGCCTTTCTTCAGCTTGCCCTTCCAAATGGCGGCTTGTTTGCGGACGCAGGTTGACATACTTCCGAGATGCACTGGTAAATGAGGAGCTACACTGGCGTTAGCTGATTCGGTTTACTCCAGCGATGAACTTACCATTAGCGACTAGTCCTCCATCCGCATCGAACAGTGCGCAGGAATAGTCCAATCGTTCTTTGACGTTTGTTGACACACTGGTTTTCTGCAACGCGCGGCCCATTTGCTCAGCAATAGCCATGAACCGATGAGCAAAAATACTGAGCAATATCGGGTCGACTTCTTTCGTGTCGACCTGCTTATCTTGATCTTCCGTCTCACCAATGTTGATCACCACATGAGTATGGATGACAAGCGCAGTGGCACCAGGCGTCACGACGATGGTCTGCGTACCATCTGCGATGATTGCTGGACCCCTCAATCGATCGCCCACTTCTAAGTCTTCGAGCTTGTAGACCGAGGTATCTTGCCGGCCGCCTTCAAAGAAGACCTTTCGGGTATCGTAGCGCTTTGTGTCTCCTGAGAGGTCCTTTGGTTTGATCTCCTTGAGTTGCTGATCTACACTCTTCTCGAGACCTTCAAAAGTCTTGCCAATGCCGCGAGCTCGTACGTCATCGACAATGATGTCGCGATCTGGTAGAGTAAAGCCAAACTCTTGGTCATGCTGCTTGACGAAAGCCTTACCAAAAGCCCATTCATCGCCGTCGTACTCTTGCTCTGCCTCCTCCTTCGTCGGCTTGATGATCATGAGTGCCGACTCTGTTCCGCGATATCTCAGGTTCAGGTACTCTTCGAAGTGGACATGCTCTTCGTCAAAGCCCTGATCCCTAAGCGTACTCGTTGACTTGCTCTTCAGATCTGCCATCTTGTTCTTCAAGTACTCTCTTACATCCTTCTCGTCTGACCATACGGTAGACTCTGGCTCTTGTCTTTCGTCGACGACATCAGCGAGTGCCATGCCATATGCTGATAGCACGGACGAGTAGCGATGAATCAGGATTTGCGAGATGCCAAGTGCTTCGGCGATGGCGACTGCGTGCTGGCCACCCGCACCACCAAATGTGGCGAGCCTGTGCTTGCTTGTATCGTGTCCACGGGCTTCTGTCAGACTTCGAATCGGCCGGGTCATGGTCTCATTAGCGATCTTGATAAATCCGTTTGCGATATCGTCCAGCGACATCTCCTTCTCCTTATTACCGCCTGCGACCTCTTTGTTAATCTGCTCGGCCAATTCCTTGAACAGTTTCTCGCTCGCTTGTGCATCGAGGCCTTCGTCTTCATTCTTGCCGAAAATCTTGGGGAAGAAGTCGGGTAATAAGCGGCCAAGGAACAAGTTTGCGTCTGTGATGGTGAGTGGGCCACCCTTGCGGTAGCATGCTGGCCCAGGGTGTGCGCTTGCCGACTCCGGGCCTACGACGAACAGTCCGTTCTTCCAGAACAGGCGCGAACCACCACCTGCTGCGACAGTGTTGATGTCGAGCTGTGGAGACTGTATGGTAACGCCAGCTGTGGTGGTCTCGAAGACGTGGTCGTAGCGTCCCGCGCCGTATCTGCTTACGTCTGTACTGGTGCCGCCCATGTCGAAGCCGATGACGGGAATCTTGGTTTCGGGGTCGTATGACGTGAGCGCATAGCCAACCACTCCTCCAGCAGGACCAGATAGGATGGCTTTCAGGCCAGAGAAGATGTCGACGTCTACCAGGCCTCCGTCCGACTGCATGAACTCGCAGCGAGCGCCCTTGGAGCCCTCTTCGCGCTTCACACTCTTGGAGCCAAGGCCGCCTTCGAAACCCTTGGAGAAGCCATCGATGTATTTCCGGATTGCGGGGGTGAGGTATGCGTCTGCGCAGGCCGAGGTGGCGCGCGGGACCAGTTTGATCATGGGCATAAGCTCGTGGCTCAAGCTGACGTGCTCAAAGCCAATGTCCCTCGCGATCTTGCCCACCAACGCCTCGTGGTTGGGGTATGTGTATCCATGCATCAAGCAAACGGCGATGCTCTTCAGTCCGCTATCGTAGACTTCCTGCAGTTGCTTCCTTATCGCCTCCTCCCGCGGTCGTTGTAGTATGCGCACCGTCTCGCCCGATAAGCCCTTGACCAGTTCTGCGCTGTCTCCGGCCTCTTCTATGCTCTTTGCCTGTGTCTGGTTTCTCTCCGGATCTTCCGCGTAGTCTTCCAGGGTGACGCGCTCATCGATCTCGACGACCTTCTTGTACAGCACCTCGGGCTTCCGGATATCCAGCGCGAAGATGTTCGGCCTGCTCTGATTACCAATCTCAAGACAGTCCTTGAAGCCCTTTGTGACCACCATGGCAATGTCCTCGCCCTTCCTCTCTAGCAGCGCGTTGGTGGCGACGGTGGTGCCCATGCGTATGCTCTCGATCTTGGACGTGTCGAGCGGCTGTCCACGGGGGATCTCGGTGCCGGTGAACTTGGAGAGGAGGCGGCGGATGCCTTCGAGCGGCGCGTCATCGTAGTTGGAGGGGTCGACGGAGAGGAGCTTGATGAGAATGTCGTCTTCCATCTTGCCCGTGCCGGGGTTGCCTACGCAGTCTGTGAAGGTACCGCCGCGCTGCCTTGTCAGCTACAGTTGTGCGTATGATAGTGAGACATACATCAATCGCGATGCGGATTCCCCGCCCACTGATCTTGGGAGTGGCCATGTTGACGATAGATGGTGAAGCTCAGGGGCGCAAAGGCATCAACAGGCACGGAACGAAACTTCGAAATGGACAAAAGATGATGCTAAGTCATGCATGACCCGATGCCGGCCACGCGCGACTGCACCACCCATGAGACTCGAGAGTGGGGTAGCGTTTGCTGCTGCCCCGCGACGTTTTGTCATCATTCGATTATTGATCCGTGGCAGGCGCATCATTGCTATCTCCGCGGCTTTCGCTGCATTGGGACTAGTGGCCGTCTCCATGAGCTAGGCCAGATATGTGCACAAGGCCCCCAGACAACCCCACCTTACCTTCGCCCATCTGGCGCAGGCAAACACCTACAAGCCAGCTTCACTGATTTCTATCAGATGCAAGAAGGTTGGAAACCGAGGAGCGTTTGAAAACTCGACATGTGGGCGCTATCGCACGTTCAGTTTGCCTGCATCCGAGCAATCGCTCACACCTCGCTCTATATCCGGACCTCACCCTGGCTAGCGCCTGCAACTCAGCCAGATCATATCAAGAACTATCCTTGTCGGCCGAGTCTTTATGGCTGCCGTATATTCATACCAAAAGACTCTCAAGGCAAACAGACTCCGCTGCCCCTCGTGATCAGAGCTCACGGTGGTGGCTTCATCGTCAACTATCCCGCAGCAGACGACGTCCTGGCGCGACATCTTGCTGATCATGCCAACTGCATTGTAGTCAGTATAGACTATGGCAAATCGCCTCAAAACAAGTTCCCCACGGCTTACGAGGATGTCGTCGCTCAAACGCTCGCCGTGATTGATGACCCAGAATTGCCCATCGATAAGTCAAAAGTCGTCCTCTGCGGCAGCTCAGCCGGAGGCAATCTTACCCTCGGCGCGGCCCAAGACTCGCGGCTCGTGTCCAAAGTTGTGGGTGTCGTATCGATCTATCCTGCCGTGGACTTCGGCCCCGATAGCGATGCAAAGATGGCAACTCGGCCAGATCCTGAAGTCCCTGATTTCATAGGAAAGAGCTGGGATGATGTTATGAAGCTGTACCTGGATGAAGCTCAGAAGGAATCCATGCAGGATGTGCGTTTGAGTCCAACGTACTTTGGTACAAGGGAAAGCTTGCCGCAGGAGATTCTGCTTATCGGAGCTGAGCATGACATGTTCTGCCGCGAGGTCGAAGTCATGGCTGAGAAGCTTGCGGGCGGCAGGCCTAAGAATCCGAACAAGGAAGGCTGGTCGGCGCCGGGGGTGCAATACTATAAAGTATTTGGCCAGCCACATGCATTCGAAGGCTTTCCTGCTAAGAATCCCGAAGCGGAGAAGGCGAGAATAGCTGCAAAAGAAGCCATGTTTGACACCATCTCACAGTGGCTGAAAACTACCTTTTCTAAGGTTGATAGCTACTAGCGAGACTTTGCTCGATGTCAGCGCTTGGGTTGTTCTTGACGTCTCTGTTCACAGTACGCGATTGAGAGTGTTGCAAGCGGATGCTAGAGCAAACGACGATAATGCTTTTATTGATGTTCATAAATGGAATGCTTGTCGACGCGCGGAACACATAGGATACAGCGAGCTCTCAATTTGCCGTTCTTGTCCTGTTTTCTCTTCTTTTAGCTTCTGCTATTTTCTGTGTCGTAAGAGACTTTATGTTCGCTAGCAAATGTTGACGCTCTGGAAGAACTGGGTTTGTTACATTACTTCCAATAGTAAACGATACCTTGTCGAAAGAGTCGGTGAAGCGTGCGTCAAGGTTGATGCTGTTTCATTGCCTGGCCATCGCGCCGTAGACTTGCATTGGGCGTACGCTCACGTCATGTCCTTGACGTATCAACGACACGGACTGGCATGGTGTTTGTACAGAATCAGATCGACATCTTTATCGGACCGTCCAAGCCTGAAGAATCCCATGTCGCGTACAACAACAAAACAAGGACTGAAGATACCCTCGGCAGGCGCCGGGTAGCTGATACCAACATGCTTTCGGCTGCGGGAAGGCAATGCAGTCAGCTTACAAAGGGGTCGGTGATGACAGGCAGCCGGGAATGGACAAACCCCTGACAATCTCATGTCATATACTGCGCAGGTACCTAAGTATATTCATGCGTAGCCGTTGAGAATATCGATAAAAGATCACGCAACGTGCCATTGGGAGTGCGACGCGTTGGAGCGGCTGAAGCAGACGTGGCTTCCAAGGTTCGCCGCCATGTTCACTTGATGCATGTGAAACCGCAACCTGGAGGCTTCCTTGCAAACCTCATACGACTCCGTCGAGGCGTCTCGTGGCCGCCATGCTTATATTAAGGTTGCGGTCCTCGCCGGCTTCATCTCCCGCATGTCAGCTAAAGCCAATCCAGCTAGCGGCATGACATCACTGCACATGGCGCATCCACTTTGCTGGCGCGGCTCGCAACACATCGTGAAACCAGCGGTCAGAGCACTGCGCCCATGCCCATTCCGATATTTGCGCGACATTTGGTGCAATCAGCTGCCGCTATTTCCCATGCCCGGCTGATCTAAGGTCGGGCGCCGTTTGGGGGCTCGACTCGCGTGTGTTACAGGACGGGCGGAGGACAGAGTGCGTCATTGGCAATGCGGAGGGGGTTGCGCTTTATTCTCCGCGCTTTTCTTTTCCTACTTCACTTTGTTGCATTATCGATTTCTGAAAAGGCAGTTGCTTGCGCGAGATTGAAAGAGTTGGAATCATAATCTGTCAAGCACGCACGTGTCGTCTTCCTAACGTGCAACCTTACCACGCCATCTCCTCGGCCCTTTCCACGGTTCGATATCGAAGCGGCGTACGAGCCTACTTACTCACACCACCAACGCGACAATGAATTACGCATCATGGATCGAAGAGGAGAAACTCAAGGTATGCCTACTCCGCGCTTACTGTTGATCGCAAATCTGACACGTGCGGCTCAGAAAACCTTCATCGTGGCCACGTTGGCGTCCACGCTTGTCGGCACGTTCACGGCGTCTATGGGGCTATGGGAGCGCGTCTCAGACAAGCGCCAACAGCATCGACAGAAACAGCGCGACACGAAGCAAGATGGCGAGATCAAGGAGCTGAAGAAGCAGTTCGAAGAGGCGCAGAAGAGAGCCGACGGTAGACAACAGGAGATCGATCGGCTGAAGAACGGCGGAGGGCGCGACGACGTAGGAAACAATTTTGAGAGGGATGGCATGATGGTTCAGAGGATGTATGACCAAGGTTATGGCAGGATGGGCAGCAGGTTCGCCCAGGGTGATGGTAAGTGGATTGCGCTAGAGAACTGGTAAAGACTGACCCCGAGCACAGCCATCGTCGAGAACAAACTACAAGCGCACATCATCTCCCTCCAACAAACCGTTATAAACGTCCTCCAAGATGCCCTATACAACGACCGCCAATTGACTCGCGCCGACATGTCCAAACTCATTGCCGCCTCAAACCAAGCCAGGGAAGGCTCCATGATCGCCCTACAAGAAGCGCAACAGCGACTAGGAGGCTCGCAAGTCGGCGCACCACCTCCACCCCGCCCCGCATCGCCTCCGCGCTCCCTCGTCCCTTCGCAGCGCGCGCCTAGTGCTATCATGCCCATGGACGGCCCCGAGCAACTCTTCTGCCGGTACGCTCTCGATCTACAATACATGCCCGGAAACCCTTTGGCAGCCTCCTTCGCCCCGGGAGGCAGCTGCGCATGTCCTGCATGCGGCGTTCGCCTCGACGTGACCAGCGAAGACTTCTGGATGATAGGCAAGCGAACACCCGTCACCATCTGGGACAAGACAACTGGCTATGAGCACGACATCATGGACACGCGCGAGTTCCGTCTTGCCCAGCGCTTCGTCATTAAGTGCCATACTCCAGATGGCGAGTACGCGTGCACAATCTGTAGCAAGGGCAGAGACGTCGACGCGATTTGCCGGACAGTAGACAGCCTGGTCAAACACGTGGGAACATACCACGATGTCGGCGAACTGGAACAAGAAATCGATCTGCGCGAGGTCAAGGTCGAAACGAAGAGGTTGAGTCTCCCTGCGCCACACGTACCCAGTCCGCCGAGGAGTGTTCTCAGGGAAGAGATGATCTATCGGTGAGCATTTGGCAATCGCCATGATGAATCCTGTATCTTTGGGGGTTGTTTGTTTTATGTCACAGCAAGGCGTTGGGTCGCAAGTATACCTTTTCTGGGGGCGGTGGGCTGCATGCATGCATATTGCGATTTCTTCTTTTCATGATGTATGAGTAAACGATGTAACGGCAGCAATATATACCATCAACAGTATACTTCTCAACGTGAAACATGAATTCAGTCCAAGCTTTCATATCAATCAGCTATCAAAAATGCTAACCTGAGCCCTCCTGAGGTACGCTTGGAGTAGGGAACCAGGCTGCGTCGACATGTCCGAAGTCGATACTAGATGTGCACCAATCCTAGGACCCGGCCTCGCACTGTCTCCAAAATTCTCAAGTCCAGCCTCGCACTAGAGGTCGATCAGAAAGCTTGTGTGAACGTCGACTTCACAAGGACGAGGCTCTGTGTTGGGTGTAGCCGTCTGATCCGAGCTGAGGTAGTGGTCTGTGCACGTGGGGACAGGAGTGGATACGTCATCAGGGTGCTGCAGCTATGGGGTGTAAGGTGTCCACAAGGAGCACTACACTGCAATCTCAACAACGACTCTCGGTTTCGCTGAATCTTTTTCAGATGCTTGCAATATTCTTGCGGTCTTTATTGCTTCATTGCACCAATACATTGAGCCACTCCCACTTGATCCATCGCTCCCCCGGATAGCTACCTCAGCCTACCTGCGTCGCAACATGCCCCCCATTGTACACGTAGTACACGTAGCACATGGAGGACAAATATCGATTCGAACCAGAATTCCTTGCTGGCGTGTTTCTACGCTGGATCTAAGATTCCAATCAACGAGCGGTCTGGAGTTCATAGGGCGTGCCTGCCTAGGTAGGCAGGGCGTGCGACTGGATGCCATGAGCCCCTGTTTACACAGCAGTAAACAGCCTCGCGGTCTCAAAGCTTGAGAGCAGCAAAGACATCTTTCTGTGTGTATCCGGGGTCAAAACAGGAATACCTGACTTCAGAAGCTCGTTGTTGGTCGTGAGACACAGCTTCCTGCATCTACGCGCATCGGAGGCCCATATACCGCGGCTGAAGTATATTTAGTGAACAGTAACTTGCATCCGTAACACCATCAAATCCCTCCAAACAGTAGAAGAGCGTCAGCATGATCGTTCTCGGTTGACAAGTCATGTAGGTTACACGCACGATGTTCGCCGGCCCTCCGCCGCCGCCGGCCCCACAAGACCGCAAGAAATTTTCTTTGCTACCACAACCACCAATCCCAAACTTCAACAACTTGCAGCCTGGTTTGCTACAGCCTGAACGTTACTCTCAGACAGCGTTATCTGAGTATACAGGCGTTTCAATCTCGACTTCTTCCATCAAACAATAGCATCGCCCGGCTAGCTCAATCGGTAGAGCGTGAGACTCTTAGCTTTCACGTCCTAATCAGACTCGATTGGTTATCTCAAGGTTGTGGGTTCGACCCCCACGTCGGGCTTCCTTGTTTTTTGCGCTCTTAGGGACATGTCGTCGTCGTCGCCCAGGAGTTGGGGTGTTGATCTTTTGGCGAACCTTTTTTGCCAAGCACTTCCGCGAGCGCTGACTACGACGCCCTATATCGCTAAGTCAACGTCTATAGGCTCTTTTCATACCTTCTATCGTCTCCTATTATGTCTATTGCTAACTGTTAGGTGTGGCATAATGGTTATTCTGTGTACTCAGGGTTACACGGCGCATTTTCACATCTTGTAGGTTTACAGCTGACGAACACGCTACTGTGACTAGACGCTGTCACATCGACGAACGCTATGCACGTCAGAGCAGCTGTCCTCTCCATTGTGATCGTGCGCGACATTCCCATGATGCCTTTGAAAGTACAATGTCGCAGACTTTAGATTAGAACAACACATGCATCTGTCAGAATGTCTAGCATGAGGATAGTAACCGCTGATATACACATTGTACTTGAGTGTAGGCCTGGGAGCTGAAGTTCTTCTTTCGGTCTTTACATAGGCCGGTATCGGATGCATTGTTGACTTCAAATTGTCTGGTGCAAAACCGCCCGGCAAGATTTGCCATGCTTGTAAGACGCATCAGCAGAGCCCTCATCAACGCATGTCATGATTACAAAACGGTCTTCCTCCAGTGAGTACCCGCGCCACCTTTCCCCGCCTGTAGCGCCAGGCTCGTCGGCCCCATGATAAAAGGGCCGAACCTTCCATGATGCATATAGTACTACATGGATCTTACATCCTCCACGCGTAGCTGTGCAACTGACCATATCCGCTGCAGGCGCTGCCAAGCTTGGTGTCACAACAAATTAGTAGCGACGAGCGCACTCTTCGTGCTTTGGAGCAATGTCAATATGACGTCCAGGTTGTGTCGTGCGATAGGTGTTGAACTCCCTGAAATACCACATTTCCGCTTCATGAACTGACACTAGCCATCCAACGGGCGTGCCGTACCGCAGAAGCCTTGGCAGCTCCACAGCGGTGCCATTTCCGAAGAACCGCGTACCAGAGTAAGTGGGGCACGCAATGTGTTACCACCTCTCACCGATCTAGTCTGAGACTGAGCACAAGGATTCGTCGGGGTATGGCCTGATGAACAAGACCAAGAATTGCAGAATTACTCTCTCGCGCGTGATGCGCTGTGCCAATACATCCCGGATGAACTGCAGGTTATTCATTTAAGTTACGCAAGGAGTCCAGCAGTCTGCTATCCGTGTAAGCTTGCCCTCATTGTCATCTCTTCCCCAGCTACACCTGCAGTGTAATCAACATCATAGCGGCTTCATCCTCCACATCCGCCAGCGCTGCTGTGGCTCAGGTTATATATCAACATGGGCTCCATCGAAGATATCCAAAAACTGTCCCTCAACGGCAGTGCTAACGGCACCAATGGCACGCACATCAACCAGCTCGACGCCCTGATAGTTGGCGCAGGTTTCTGCGGTGTATACCAGCTGAAGATACTCCGCGACGCAGGCTATAACGTCAAGCTCGTGGAGCACGGATCCGATTACGGCGGTGTATGGTACTGGAATCGGTACCCAGGCGTTCGTGTCGACAGCTCCATTCCCCACTACGAATTCTCCGACCCAACGCTTTGGAAGGATTGGACATGGAAGCAGAGGTTCCCAGCAGGCTCGGAGCTTCGCGCTTATTTTGCTCACGTGGAGAAGGTGTGGGATCTGCGGAAGGATACCAAGTTTGATACATTCGTTTCATCTGCGACATGGAGTGATGACGAAGCGAGGTGGACAGTGAAAACAAAGGCAGACGAGATGTACAAGGTGAAGTTTCTTTTGTTGAACACTGGCTTCGCGGCGAAGCGACACATTCCCGACTGGAAAGGCATCGACTCTTTCAAAGGTCGGATCACATTGCCGTCGCAGTGAAACTCACTAACCTTGGATCAGGCACCTTCCTCCATCCCTCGTTTTGGCCTCATGAAGAACCTGATCTCCGCGGCAAGAAGGTGGCTGTTATTGGAACTGGCGCTACCGGCATTCAAATAGCGCAGGAGCTGAGCAAGACTGCCAGCCAGCTCACAGTCTTCCAACGGACACTGAACATGTCAATGCCAATGCGTCAAGTCGACTACGACCTTCCGCAACAAGCCATCGCCAAGCTTGAGTATCCGGACTTCTTCGCAGCGTTGAAAACACGCTTCTCGGGCTTCTCGTTTGAGTTCATCCCCCACTCTACATTCGACGATACGCCAGAACAAAGAATGAAGGTTTACGAAGACTTGTGGAGTGAAGGCGATTTCAAATTCTGGCTTGCGGCTTATCAAGACATGCTTTTTAGCAAAGAAGCCAACCGCGAAGCATACAACTTTTGGCGAGACAAGACGCGGGCGAAGATCAATGACAACAGAGTCGCTGATACACTCGCTCCCATTGAGCAACCCTATTCCTTCGGTTGCAAACGTATCGCGCTGGAGAATGGGTACTTTGAAATGTACAATAAGTCCAACGTCTCTCTTGTTGGCATCAGCGAAAAGGGTACGCCAATCCAAGAGATTACCGAGAAAGGCATCAAGACCACAGAGAAAGAACACGAGTTCGACTACATCATCAGCGCGACCGGTTACGATGCCCTTACCGGTGGTCTGAAACAGATCGATATCCGCGGTCCGTCAGGCGAGAGCTTGAGCGAGCATTGGAAGGACGGCGTAAAGACGTATCTCGGAATGGCTGTCGCAGGCTTCCCGAACATGTTTTTCACATATGGGCCCCAAGCGCCGACTGCGCTGTGCAATGGTCCCACGTGCGCTGAGCTGCAAGGCGGCTGGATCTTGCAAATGATGAACCATATGAAGGAGAAGTCGCTTCGTAGGATCGTAGCCCAGAAGGAGAGCGAAGATCAGTGGAAAGAGCTCATCTGGAAGCTTGCTAATGCTTCGCTGTTGCCCAGTGTAGATTCTGTGAGTCGCAACGAGCCGATGAATCAAGAATTGTGGTATACTAACGCTGCGATAGTGGTACATGGGAAGTAATATTCCTGGGAAGCCTAGAGAGCCATTGATGTACATTGGAGGCGTGCCGACTTATTACAAGACCATCAACGAGACGGCGGAGAACGGGTATACTGGATTTGATCTGTCGTGAGGTGGCATAATAAGCGATGAAGATGCGAAACTCTTCATGCTCCCTCCCGGGAATGGATGGGTGCATGACCGCGGGTATTCCTAATTTCTTTACAGTCCGGTTAACGGGGAATCAATTAAGAGTGGCTGTTGAGCGAAAACCCGGGAGTAGTGCGGTATCCGGAGGTTTACAGAAGGTGTTAAGATTTTCCTTATTTGCGGAGTGCTTGATTTCCGAGGTCAGGGGCCCGAACGAAACGCGCTAGCTGCTAGCGCGCTATTATCACACCCACGATCATCAGACTATGCCATCCGTCATTCCATACCTTTGGTCAATGGCATTCAGATTTTTTTGACCATGGGTCTTGAACGAGCACTGTTCATGAGGGCTATCGCAGTGTATTGAGAGTAAGCACACATTCCGGGCGAGTGCGTATGACGCGACTTCTTCGCACAGGCGCTTTTGTAATTGCTAACCCTCGGTCGGAGAAGACGGCATCATCGTCACGAAGCGCGGAAGCTTCCGCCATGCCGCAATCGAGGCTACTATCTTCATACATCCGCTCTCCGGACTTGCGACTCTAACAATGCATTCTCGTCGCAATAACAGTGGCTGCACAAATTTTTGTTCATCAAAACTCCATGAACAGGACGAGGCAGCCTAACTCCTAGATGGCTTTGCGGTCACAGCCACACGCGGAACATCTGGACGGTTCACTGGACCAGTCGGCAACTCGAAACTGAAGTAACTTCGTATAGACTCTTCCCTCTCAAATTTTACCTCCTCTTTCTCCGTTTCGGCTTTCACTTCGGAGCCTCTCGTCCCGGTGCTACCACTCACGGTACGTTCGCACCCGGTAATGCGGAGTAAACGGGCAAACCAAGAACAAGTGCGCTCGATGCGATGTAGCAACGGTCGTAGAAGGGGAAGATTGGCACCCACCACGGCCAATGAGCTTTCCACCATGCTCCACGCAAAGATCGGTGTAGTGAAATCTAACCTGTCATTAGCTATGGTGTTCAGGCCTTGAGAGCTCATCGGACATACAAGTTATGTCATCATAATGCGTCGCTATTTCTTGGCCTATCCTTACGAATTGCACAAGTTGCATGACACCAGCCCCACACACACTGTTCTTGGTCAACGTTTGCTCTATATGGGGTTCGATGGGAATACTTACACCGCTCCAAGCAACAGGATGCAAACTGCCGCAAGTCGAATCTTCCAGTGCATCTGCAGCTGGTATATCACCGGTATGGGTGTGGCGAGAATAACAAAGTCTAACATGAAACCGCTGGTTGAAACATAGAAGTAGAAGGGTACCTGCTCCACACACTCGACCAGGCGGATTGGTGCGTACTCAAACGTCATCCAAATAATCTGCGGATGTCGGCATTGGAACAGCATCGCAAACAAGAAAGATACCATCCACACCGCCACGACGACGATCAAAACATTGTTAACGAATAGAAACCGCGGATAAACCCAGAATACGCGACGGTAGAAGCATAGTATAGAGCACTTGGTAAATCCCAGGGAAGCTACTGCAAGCAGTTGCAGGGTATAGTTGACCTGTAGCTGTGAGTAGTTGTGGAGTTGGCTGGAAGAGGTCTTTACCTTCTCGAATACCGCTAGTTGCTTGGTGAATATCGGGCCATCAGGACCGTTTATGTTTGTCTGATGCTGGGCCATTTCTCCAAGTTCGGCGCCTAGAGCTGAGTGAGACAACGGCGATTTCATCATTCGGTAGTCACTGACCAACAACCATCGCAGCAGCCATACCGACTACACATATCTGTGTGGCCGTGAGTCAGCGTTTGGTTGAAGGATTCTTCGCATCGCTTACCAAAGCTGGGACTATCAGCACATCGTCAATACCAGGTTTATTGCCGGTCTTCGTATGCGCCCAAAACCTCAACAACACCGAGGCAATAGCGAACAGCGCTAACGTCAACGCTAATGCGATGAACTTGGCAGCGCTCCACGCCATGCAGCTCCTTCTGTACTGTATGCAGTAGATAGTGCACGTTCGCTTAGGCAAGAATGAGGCACAGCACTCCAGCTTCTGATCCACCGGCGTGTCGCGATCTGTACGTGGTTGCTGCGATAAGAAAAATGTTCCGTTCGGGTTGATATGTTGTGCAACAAGCGTGAAGCATGGAGAAAGACAGCCGTAGGAGGTACCTATGAACTTTCCCTCGTAGGGTCGCGCCGCAGCTGACTGTGCCGCAACCGTAAGCAAGCCGGCATGCCACGCACGGCTACAAGCAAGGGCTTGCTAATTCATTACCACTCCAGCGGAAAGCATTATCCCACCTTTCGTCCGGTGCCGCTTTACCCAATGTTCAAGCTTGTGATTGTTCGTACAGCGGGCGAAATGTTAAAGCATTGTCAGTTAGAGAAACATAGCAGCGTCATTCACAATCCTACATTTGGTTTCAAGCACAATGTCGTATCGCAACAAAGAAACAGATGAGGCTGATTCCACATACGTTCTCTCCGATGACGAGACTATGCTTTTCCGAGGGATGAGGACGCACAGCCATAGGCCTCGATCTCTCCAGTCATTCGTTGTCGTCGCGGCTATCGCAATTGGATACATTGTCCTAGGAGCCCTCTACATCAGTCTCCGAGTTCAACATTCGCGCCTGGAGTCGGAGGCTCGCAACTGGAGACCGGAGCTCTTTCCTTGTATGTCGTGTCAATCTCTGCTGCTTGTCTGTACTGATTTTATTGTCAGCTCTTGCCGCATCAAGTGCGTATCGCAAAGACACTCGTGTGTTCCCATTGACCGTAGCGGGAACACCGTTTGCAGGCTTTCCGAGCGCAGAACTCGATCATGCGTGGCATGAACTCCTGGAAGGTTTGCATGACCGCAAAAGCCGAAACTGATTTGTAGCTAAATTACACGACTTGATAGGTACTATCATCAAAGTCTCCGAAGAAGACTTGGGTTACTACAATGTCACGTCTTTACCCCTAGCTGACGGCTCCGGCTTCGCATCTGAGATCTTCATGACACATGAGCTGCATTGCCTTGTAAGTACGTCTATCAATTTGCAGTCTCACAATGGAGATTGACATCAAGACAGAAAAAGATCAGGCAGTGGATATATAAAGAGACTTATTTTGAGGACGTGCAAGGACTGTCTCGCAATGAATTGGAGCGGCACGTCAGTAAGTCAAGGCACTTATTGAAACAGCCACGTGTTCCGAACTGACATTTCTCGAAGACCATTGTATAGAGACTCTGCGCCAGGGCATCATGTGTAGAGGTGATGTGTCGCTCGGAACGTACACATATCTCTCTGGAGGGGGAAATGATGTGACAGCGCGAAGCTGGGCAACACACCAATGCGTGGATTTTGATGCCCTTATGGGGTGGACTAAATCCCGTGCCATTGATATCTTCGCAGATGGGGTTCTAATGAAGCCCGAAGATGTGGGCCCAGAGCACATCACTGAGAGAACAAAGCCGCATTGATCTTCGCACGTGTGTCGTAAAGTCGCATATCAACTCTAGTTATCTATTATTCACAGCCCTCGCGTCTCATTGACAAAGTTTGCATGAAGATCATGATTGTGTAGGGCCTCTGCCCTGGAAATGCCCCACTCATTAGCCCAATCGCTCAGCTCGTCAAAGTTCCTGCATGTTCTCTCAGTCTGCCATCCAGAAATTCCTCGTGCGGTGTAGTTCATCATCTCCAAATTAGAGTCGGCGAGACAGATAAGTGATTGCCGGAGGTATTCGAAGCAGTGTCGCACATGGTGATGGCTGGTGCGGTGGTTCTTCTCCCTCGATTCATCACCCATCTCCTCAAGTTTGCCATCTACGGAAGCCCAGAAAGCTTGACGTAGCATGTTCTAGAACACCTTCAGTCTCGTGAGAGCTGGAAAATAAAGTGGAGGTACTTACAAGGCAGTGCAATTCGTGAAAGGCAGCAATGCCAGCTACGTTTGGTGCAAGGACTGGATGCTGAACGAAACCAAGCTTCTCCGGGAACAGAGAGGCCCATGCAGCGTCACTCTCCTCATTAGGTCTTTGGGGAAATGTTTTGTCGAACTGCATGTAGTAGTGAACATCGCCAGCTGGGACTGCACTCTTTTAGTAGTGTATTTGGTTGACAAACGTGTTGGTACTCACGTATAGTAGTCGGAACTTCAGTCGCATTCCGAGAGCCCAGTGTATATCCAGTACTCAAGGCCCCAAGCACGGACAATGCGACAATAGAGCCCTTAGCAATCTTCCGCAGTCGCGACTGAGACCTGTTCACAGGTTCCATGGCATCAACACCATCTTCCGAAGAAGAGACAGGTAGGTATCCTTCGCGTTTTGCCATGTTGGAGACCTCGAGGTTGCACGATCGAAGGCGTGTAATGGTCGCAGAGCGAGCGAGTTCTCGTCCACGCGTAATCTGATCACGGCTTCGACTGCCGCATGTATTTGGAGCGCACAAAAGGTATTCGATATCCTTCCAACGAATGGCATAAAAGCAGCAAGTATTCGACCGGTGCACTGGGTCAACCCGTAAGCGTTCTGCAAGGAGACTTCCCAAACAGAATATGCGAGCGTCTGTCATTGATCAACCCTGCATGCGGATGCAGTCGGCAGGCCACGCGAGTGGCGCGAAGAAGGAGATAAAGCTCGGCTGTTGTGTCACCGTCCATTAACTGACTCAATCGGTTAGTCGCTTGCGCCGCCATTGCGGCACAGCAATCCCATAATGACAACAGATGCGGTATATCCGGAACTATTCAACTTTCGCATCGCGACGAAGGAACAGTTGCAGTAGCTCATTGACGTGTACGAAGCAATGCAATGCGATGCTATGCGACGTGATCAGAGGAATAGATGGTCCGACGAGCCGTGATCATGTACCAGTATAGAAGTTCAACGCAGTCCATGCCCAGGGGACGGCGAGACGCTCTGATAACACGTTTGATCCAAATACTTCCGAGTTCCATCAAGTCACTATCACACTATCAACTATGCGTTTCAATTCCTTGGTTCTTGCCGTCTTGGCGTCCAGCGGCTTCTATGCCAGTGCCTTGCCCGTTGAGCCGAAACGAGGTAAGCCGAGATCTAAAGTTGGCGGTCAATATGTCTTACTGAAACGCGAAACAGATGCTGCTGCTGTTGCCAAATCAGAGGCAGCTCCAGGCTTCAAGCCCGTGATCGTATGGGAGCACACGAACAGCGACGATGACGACGGCATGGTGTATCAATGGCGTCGCAAGGAGTAAAGAATCGGGAATGAGACCATCAAAAGTCAAGAACCACCGTCTTCGGTACTGAATGGAGGGACCGTCTCGATCCCGATCGTTAAGTTGAGCAAATGGAATGAACTCATAATGTAACGCTCAATACAGACACCATGCTGTGAATGAATTGGACTCAGCTGTATTGTTTGCATGCCCCACTTACCCTTTCCACACTACCTCAACGATTGATAACGTCGAGCCTGGTGGTTGATATACCTCTCGCAACTGATACCTGGTATCAATTTTCTCGAGTAAGCCTTTCCAATCATTCAGATCGCGCTCTTTGGCATTTCCAATTTCCAACATAGTTAGATCCATGGCCCTGTGAGTCCTTGGTGAGAAGTACGCTGGCGTGAAGAGCTGCATACACGTACCTTAGCTTACGATCAAGATCATTGGGAAGCGCGCCAGGCGGAGGCATCAGCATATCCATGATCAGCAGCCTGGCGCCTGTCTTCAGTGCCGGTATCAACGCCTTTAACGTCTTAGTGCAATATTTGTCTGGCCAATTGTGCAATGTGTGTCGGTAGTAATAGACCTCAGCACCTTTTACTGGCTGCTCATCGAAGAAGTCGTGAGCCATGAACTCCACATTCAGGCCTTCCAACAATCTCGCATTCGCAACCACTCCAGGCAGATCTTGCACAATGAAGTGAAGGTCAGGGTACTTCCGCGCTAGTGCAAACGCTGCGTCGCCGTGAGAGCCACCGAGGTCGACCACCGTACCAGACGGCGTTGCAGCCCAGGGATATCCGTCCGTCAAGTGACGTAATGATAAGCCGTCGCCCTTGGTAAAGAAGCTCATGGCGCCACCAAAACGACGTGCGCGCTGCGGGTTCTGCGCTAACACGGCATGAAGCGGCAAGTTGGTATCATTGGCGAGCGCGAATCCCTGGGAATTTGGTCAGCTTGGATCGGTAAGTCGCTGTATGAGCTCACTGTTTCAGTAGGCTCCGCTGCCTGAGGCCATTTTGTGAGCGCGTCGACCACTTTATGGGCTGCAGGCCACATATCGTCCACTGACGCGCCAATCCAGTCTGCTACGCAGGCATCGTCCGCGATCTGTCTTGACGCTGCAGAATGGGCTATGACGCCGTACCTAGGCTCTCGAAAGATGCGATATGCAATGCCGAGGCGAAGGATCCGGGCTATGGCTCCTTCGTCCATGCCAATGACAGTTGCCAGGCGGTTAAAAGTAATCTCCCCATCCACCGGTACCTTGGATGCGATATCGAACCGAGAGATGAGCTGAAGATATACCAGAACATTGTGCTGCAGCTGATTTAGAAAACTGACATATGTCTGAGACACGGATGGTGCAGATACGGACGTGGTGGTTGAACAGCAAGTCTCGAGGATGCTGTAGGAGGTCGTTTAGCTCTTGGCTGGCGCGAAGAACAACGGTACGTGAATGCTCAATGTCAGGCTGCAGTCCCAGATCCGAGGGGCTCTCAGCATGGAACGAAGGATGTGGTAAACCGTTCTGGTTGAGGTAATCGTCGATACGCTGGGTATGTTGTGCTACTTGGGCTGCCAGCTCTGCTATGCGGCTCTGCGTTCCAGTCATGGTGCGTAATACACGATAAGGTCATCTCTCAACAAGGACGTTGACCGCATTTATAGCCCACACATGTGATGCGTGGAGCATAGTCATCCTAGCTTAGCTCATGTGGACATATTAGGTATGCTCTCAGAGCTGCTTGACCAGGCGCGATGACTGCGCACAGATACTTCAATCCATGGATGTGTGCCCCCACCTGATCGAAGATAGCATCAGTATTCGCTGTCAGAAGATGTGCGATCAAAACTCCTGCTTATAACTAGATTTATCTGTCGTTGTAGCGCAGATGACCTCGCTGTGTGACTTGTGCGTAAGTTGGTAGATTGAAGGTTCTGGGTCACGGAAAGGGTGAACGCCTGGGCCACCATCCCGAGGTCTGGATACAGTGGGGCAACCAATCAGGAAGCGCTTTTGTCCGAACCGCTAGCCGCCGCGGAATCCTCCACCCCCTCTTTGCGAGATGTACACAATCTTGGAACGCTCACCAAAATCATCATTGCAGTAGCGCGTAAGCTAGTCTATCATCCTTTGCAAGGTTTCTGGATAGACCGGAGACGGGAGGTATATCGAAGATGATAGGAGCAGACCGTAACGTCGGTTAATCACTTGGGTATGATGAAGATGGGTGGCCTAAGAGAGGCGCAATGCAGCCTCGGACGTACACATCATCCTCGCATCAATTGCTTGTCGCGCTTTTCCCTTTACTGTGCCGTGATGACCGCACTGTATGGCGTTATAAACGCAGGGATGTACCGCCCTCCATCCTTTGCGGCACGGCGGTCAATATGGAACACGAAACACTTTTACCAACTTACACCGAACAGTCAAAACAAGCCCATGTTGATCCGGACTACGATCGTGATGCTCTAGAAGACAGTGGCAGGATCTATAAGGATCGGAAGATAAGGACGAAATCGCCTCTTGTGTTGAGCTTCTGTCTCTGCTTGATCAGCCTACTCACTGGCTTCTTTGCGAGCTCGTTGTTAGAGAAGACAAATCGAGACTCTGCAAAACATGTTTGCAGCGCACCTTCTATACGGCGCGAATGGCGAAGTTTGAGCGACTCGGAGAAAGACGTATACGTCGATGCTGTACGGTGTCTACGTACGAAGCCCTCGCGCATTGGGATGAACCATACGCTTTACGACGACTTTGCCTACGTGCATTTCCAGTCTAATAAAGAAAGTAAGCATACTTACACCGAAGAAGAAATACTCGGCTGCTTATGTTTCCTGATAGTACATTTCGCGGCGGCATTCCTTTCCTGGCACCGTTATCTCATCCATACCTATCATCAGCTCCTCGTGAACGAGTGCCATTACGCTGGAGAACTCCCGTGAGTGCGTGAGCCAGAGATGACACATCTTACTAACGTCATTCAGATACTGGGATTGGACGCTCGACTGGCAGAACCTCGCCGCTGCGCCAGTGTGGGATCTCGACCATGGTTTCTCAGGCAATGGTCGTGAAAGCTCAAAATCCAGTGTTCCCTTCCCGCGCTCACATTGCATTGAAGATGGTCCATTTGCAAATTTTGAAGTCGCCCTTGCAGATGCTACGTACGCGCCGCATTGCTTGACGCGCGACTTTGGCTCTTTCAAGGATGAGCCTGTCGCAAATCTATCGCAGCATCTTCGTCCGAGTGCTATCGAAGCTCTTTTGGTAGAAGACGACTACTACAAGTTCCTCGTACGATTTGAAGATGGAGCGCACATCGCTATACCTAAGTTCATCATGGGAGACTTTCGATTGTTTACTTCACCTAATGGTACGTCGGTTTAGCTTTGCTGGCTTGCGGTCGATCGCTAACACCTTGAAAGACCCAATATTCTTCCTTCACCATGCGCAAATTGACAGGATCTGGTGGAAGTGGCAGCAGTATGGCCCGCCACGGCGACAGAATATGTATACAGGCAGCTTCAAGCCTAGGTCGGAGGAGCAAGCAAGTCTCGATGACATCGTCTCGATCGGAGGTCTAGCACCGGATGTCAAAGTCTCGGACATCGTGGATGTACGATCGGGCATCTTTTGTTATACGTACTAGAACTGCCATACCTAGAACGATCAATACGATGATGGAGTGGAAAATGCCCTAGGATCCGCTCAAACCCCAACTGTTACAACGGCCCTGTAGTCACGACTGCTGGCTGCTACATGCATCAACCCAATCACAGGATACTGTAGACATGGGATGATGAGAAAATGATGGAAAATTATTCGTTTGTTGATTCTAATGTTAGATGTCTTCTAGATAAACACGCTTGTACAAGGACAGAAAAAGGGGAGCTCGCGAGCACGTCCCATCCTTGACGTCACCCGCTTGGCTATGCGGAACTCGAGCCGCGTCGTGAGCTCTGACTATCCTCCGCAACCAAACCACCGTTCGTTCAAACCTGCTCTCGACTTTCTGTTACACCCTTTCTTTCTTTTAACCTTATCCACTCTGCCAAGTCCTGCTGGCTTCTCGTCATCGATTCGTATCGCTGGCCGTCAATGGCGGTGTCGTCATGACCCTGCAGGTGCAGATACCAGTAGAGGACACCAACAAAGAAGCCGCCGCCGACGATATTGCCAAGTAGTGCAGGAGCGATACCTTTCCAAACATACATGCCGATGGTAATGTCTGGTGAGCCATGGAAGATGGCATTGGGTATCAAGAACATGTTGGCGACGACGTGATCTGATACACAGTCAGCTAACTTGTAGATATGCACACGAATGTGTGGTACTCACCGAACCCCAGGGATACGAACGCAAACGTCGGCCACCATATCCCCACTACCTTGGAAACATAGTCGCGACCCGAACACCCGAGAAAGCAGGCCAGACAGACCAACCAGTTGGCGCCGATGCCTTTGAGAAAGATTTGGTACCACTCTGGCTCGACTTGCTTCTTGTAAGCAAAGTGGAGCGACTCTTCTCGATATAGTTTTCCGTCGAATAATCCACCGTCTATCACAACAGGTCAGCTTCAAACTTCCAAGTCGCTGCTGCTATCAGAGACTTACATCCGACGATCACACAAGACACGAACAAACTTCCTGCGAGATTCCCAAAAAAGGTTACCACCCAATGCCTCAACATCCGCCAGATGCTGAGTCGTCGATGTAACGCAGCAACGGTCGTGTACATGAAGCTGCCAGTACACAGGTCGCTGCCAGTCATCTGTACGATAACTAGACCGTACGGAAATACGAGCGCGGCAATTGTCTTGATCAGGCCTGGAGCATTCTCCTGGTACCATGGCGAGGTATTGGTCGAGATGAGCGTTGCGCATGCGAAAGACAAGATCATGCCAGCGGAGCAGGCACTGAGGAAGCTCTTGTCGACACGCATATACGCCTTCTTGACGCCCATGCGCGAGACTATCTCGAAAGACTCCTGAGGAGTATAGGCATTGTTGGTTGGTTGGTGCATGTTGTGAGCCCGGTGTTGATATGGCATCGATGAAAGAGTTGTCGGGACTGCATTAATAGGTGTTGCTGTCCCAGAGGAGGGGTTCGATTGGACATGCATTGGCAAGAGGTTATGAGGCAATACAGGTCTTGGTGATGTTGATCTGTGGGCCATGTTGATGTCGTGGCTGAGGCGATTCGTAACGGAACTCACGACGCTGAGCAGCGGAGCCGAAGCAAAGTAATCAGAGTTTCAGCACCGATGAAGAGACGGAAGTATCCATCAAATTAAATACAGGAAGTCAAGTGTGACTCCTTACAACCACCCATCCCGAAAACCATCCGCGCGATCTCCACAACATCACCGAGGACCGAAACACCTACGGATACAAAGTCGTTCAATTTTGGCGCGCAAACACCTTGCTTATCACAAAGATGACAAAAAGTGCCAAATAGGGAATGCGGTACCGCAGGCTTGCGGCTCAATCCAAGACCTTGGCGGCTCAACCAGCGTCAATGAGACCGAGAAGTTTGTCGCCAAGGTGTCTGGGCGCAACGACGCACGAGAAAGAGCCGCAACACTACCACTGCACCCGACGGTCGATATAATGGTGATGTGAGGGTGTGAGTAATCGTCTTCAACTTTGGGGCCCCGCACACACTCCGCATACACTCCGCATGTGAAAGAAAGGAGTGGCTGCGCAGGCACAACACAAGGTTGGGCATCATGCTCTTTTCGGGCGACCTGCCACACTATCGTCATAGAGCGCCTGTATAGTCATAATACACCGATCTTGGTGTACCGACTGCTAAGGTATGTAGTGTGAGTATACAACAATCTTACACGTGGCATGGAGCTCATTTCCTTCGACATCTCGTGCTTTCGCAGCTCTCATGCGGGTGCTGCATCTGGTTTGGCATAGCCGCCGGGAGCGACATGATCCTGTGCCCAAGATTAGAAAGAAGCTTCTGGGAGACGGTCCCGACCGTAGTGGCTTCGAAGCGTGAAGCCTTGGGATCGATTCGCACTTCATCTTGAAAGCGCGGAGTCTACTAATGCAACTGCCTGCCTTCTTGACCCATTTCCTTACCTTATGCGCTGCTGTAGCCGTCGTAGCTTGAGGATCACTGCGGGTTTTATTTTCCAATGCTCTTTGTGTACCAAATTAATCTATCTTGCAGTTGCAGAGGGTATCGGGGCAGGGAAGGCGCGTTCGAATGGGTTGGAGACGACTCCAGAGCGAACAGATCGTAGCTAAAGTGATCGTGATTATGATGAGCGATGACGAGCCTCGAAATCGGAGATGAATCTGGCATTCGCGGTCATTTTGCGGAGGGTTGATGATGACCGCCCCGTGTGTCCTCAAGGAGCTTAGTGTTATCGATAAGACTAGCGTGAACTGGACGCGTCGACGCGCTCAGTCAATTAACGGCAGGCGCGCCCCAATCATCGCCAACTTTTCCCTTCTTTCCTCTGTCGTCCCACCCCGCAATTGTCTTTCTATCGCATATCAACATGGCATCCCGACCGGAAATCAAGGAGGAGGATGAGTCGGGTTTCTGCAAGTTCTTCCGCAACTTGCCTGAGAAAGACGATGAGACGGTGCGCATCTTCGACCGCGGCGACTACTACAGCGCCCACGGCGAAGATGCAAAGTTCATCGCAAACACAGTAAGTGCATGCGAAAGCATTGGCTTATGTTCAGTATATTGAAACGCTATTAGGTATACAAGACCACAGCCGTCATCCGAAAGCTGGGACGAGAACCCGGCCTCGAATCTGTCACCATGACTATCACCGTATTCCGCAACTTCCTCCGCGACGCACTCTTCAGACTCAGCAAACGTATCGAGATATGGCAATCGACTGGCAAGCGCATGGATTGGAAGGTGGTCAAGCAGGCCTCACCCGGCAACCTGCAAGACCTGGAGGACGAATTGGGAGGTCAGATCGAGAATGCGCCCATCATATTAGCGGTCAAGGTGTCCGCAAAGGCATCGGAAGCACGCAATGTGGGTGTATGCTTTGCAGATGCAAGCGTACGGGAGCTCGGTGTTACAGAATTCCTTGATAACGACCTCTACTCCAACTTCGAATCGCTGCTCATCCAGCTCGGCGTCAAGGAGTGCCTGATACAAGTCGACTCTACCAAGAAGGATGTGGAGCTGGGCAAGCTTCGGACGATTGCCGATAACTGCGGGTGCGCTGTGGCAGAGCGGTCGCACGCAGACTTTGGCACAAAAGACATCGAGCAGGATCTGCCGCGGTTACTCAAGGATGAGCGAGCAGCCGGCTCGCTGCCGTTGACAGACCTGAAGCTAGCTATGGGCTCAGCTGCATGCCTAATCCGGTATCTAGGGGTCATGTCGGACTCGTCGAACTTTGGACAGTACCAGCTCTACCAACACGACCTCTCGCAATACATGAAGCTCGACGCTGCCGCGCTGAAGGCACTCAACCTCATGCCGGGACCACGAGACGGCGCGAAGAACATGAGCTTATACGGACTGCTCAACCACTGCAAGACACCCACCGGTAGCCGACTGTTAGCACAATGGCTCAAGCAGCCGCTCATGAACGTCGAGGAGATTCAACGACGACAGCAATTGGTGGAAGCCTTCGTCAACGATACCGAGCTAAGGCAGACGATGCAAGAGGAGCATCTGCGGTCAATACCGGATTTGTACCGTCTAGCGAAGAAGTTCCAACGCAAAGTCGCAAACCTGGAAGACGTCGTGCGCGCGTATCAAGTCGTCATCCGATTGCCGGGCTTCCTCAGCTCCCTCGAGGCGGTCATGGACGAGCAGTACAAGGAGCCGCTTGATGCGGAGTACACGGATAAGCTCCGCCAATACACAACGGCATTTGCAGGCCTGCAGGACATGGTAGAGACGACGGTGGATCTCGAAGCGCTCGACAACCACGAGTTCATCATCAAGCCTGAGTTTGATGAGTCGTTGAAGACCATCCGAAAGCGCCTGGACAAGCTCAAGCGCGACATGGAGTCAGAGCACATGCGTGTGGGCGATGACCTCAACCAAGATACCGAGAAGAAGCTATTCCTAGAAAACCACAAAGTCAATGGCTGGTGCTTCCGACTAACCCGCAACGAAGCAGGCTGTATCAGGCAAAAGAAGCAGTATCAAGAGATCTCAACACAGAAGAACGGAGTCTACTTCACCACCAACACACTACAAGAAAAGCGACGAGAGTTCGATCAACTTTCTGAGAACTACAACCGCACTCAATCCGGCCTCGTCAACGAAGTCGTCTCAGTTGCATCGTCCTACGTTCCTGTGGTCGAGAAGCTCGCCGCCGTCCTCGCACATCTCGATGTCATTGTTTCCTTCGCCCACGTCTCCGTCCACGCACCCACCTCATACACTCGACCTACCATGCACGCACGCGGCACCGGCAACACCGTCCTCAAAGAGGCGCGACACCCTTGCATGGAGATGCAAGACGATATATCCTTCATCACAAACGACGTCTCTCTCGTTCGCGACTCGAGCGAGTTCCTCATCATTACCGGTCCCAACATGGGTGGTAAATCCACATACATCCGGCAAATTGGTGTCATTGCCCTCATGGCACAGATTGGCTGTTTCGTCCCTTGCTCAGAAGCCGAGCTCACGATCTTCGACTGCATCCTGGCTCGTGTAGGCGCGAGCGACAGCCAGATCAAGGGTGTGTCAACCTTCATGGCAGAGATGTTGGAGACAGCAAACATTCTCAAGTCTGCGACAAAAGAATCCCTCATCATCATCGATGAGCTTGGTCGTGGCACAAGCACATACGATGGTTTCGGTCTCGCATGGGCCATTTCTGAATACATCGTCAAGGAGATTGGCGCTTTCGCGCTGTTCGCTACGCATTTCCACGAGCTGACTGCGCTGGTGGACACCTACCCACAAGTCCAAAATCTACACGTCGTAGCACACATATCTGAAGGCAGCGCTCCTGCACCCGACGCCGACGGAGACGCAGACATGGACGCCGCCACCGCCGTGCAAAAGAAACGCGAAGTCACCCTCCTATACAAAGTCGAACCCGGTTTCTCCGACCAGTCCTTTGGTATCCACGTCGCAGAGCTCGTTCGTTTCCCACAGAAAGTCATCAAGATGGCAAAGCGAAAGGCCGACGAACTGGAAGACTTCGCTGGAAAGCACGAAGAGGGTTACGTTCAAGCCAGTAAAGAGGAAGTGGAGGACGGAAGCCGAATGCTCAAGGAGGTACTGGTGAAGTGGAAGGAAGAGGTAGAGAGCAAGGGGCTGACGAAGAAACAACAAGTCGAGAGGATGAGGGAGCTGGTCAAGGGAAACCCAGAGCTTATGGCTAATGGGTTCTTCAAGGGTATTCAGGCCTTGTAATCTTGAGTATGCAAGCCAACGGTGTTTCGGGATGTAGTAAAACTCTGTACCCGGATAAGAGGCCTGTCGTAGCTTTAGTCAGATTCGTGAGCGTATTAGCATGATACCAGTAATTTACATGTACCACCTATTCCCTAGTCCTCAGTATAGGCATCGAAGATGTCTGAAAGTTCAACATGGGAAGCTGTACAATGTGATACCATATGGGAGGTTTGTGGAGAACAGGAGCAGTTTGCATCGATAGGATTGCGCGCAGCTCAGCAGCTGGCTATCTTGAAGAGTAGGAGACTTAAATCACGACCATTACTATCGTGCGCCGTCCCTTACGTTTGGGCTCATCCCCTTGGTACTGTGCCAAAAGTCTTACTCTCAACACGATTCGTGCGCAGTCTGGGTACTCCTACCAGACTGGTACTTGCAGTAGAAGGCTTGATGGCAACTCCACTGAAACCCATGCCAAACAACCAGACCGTCGCTCTACCCGCATCATCTCTTCAACTCCGCAAACCTCCTAGAAAGCTCATCCACATCCGGTATCTTACCCAGCCCATCCTCCTTCTTCGCCGGCTTCTTCGTATTCGCTTCGCTCTTCGCTACTTTCGCCGCCGCACTGCCCGGCAACTTCAACCTCGGCGCTACATTATCCGTACTAGGGCTGGGCGGAACAACTCGCAGCGGACTTTGCGGGCCCAACTTTTTGGGTGTCGAGGCTTTTGCCAGCGCTTCCCTTTCTTCTGCCTTTTTGCTTGTGCTGTCGTCGGTCGATATAGGGTCTTCGAGATCGGCGTCTGCTTTCTCCGCTACGCCACCTGATGGTTCGTCGTCGTCGTCTTCTTCTTCGTCTTCGCTCTTGGCTGTGCCGTATGGTACTCCGTAGAACCTCGCAATCTCCGTCATGTACGCCTCGACCAGCTCCTCCTTCGGTGTCTCAACCTTCAACTTCTTCATCACCCTCTCTGCAACACCTTCACCTTCCATACTAGCCACCGCGACATCCTTCCCAAACTTATCCACCAACAGCGCCCTCACGGTATGCAGTTCCTTGATCTCGGTTCGCGGCGCGGCGTATATTATGCTGCGAACGGCTTCTTCTAGCGCGGGGTCGAGGAGGGTGGAGGTGGATGCGGAGGTGGTGTTTGAAGAGGATACTTGCGATTCGAGGAGTTGGGAGCGCGCGAGGAGGAGTTCGCAGTAGAGTTCGAGGATCTCGTGCAGTTCGGTCGTGATGTCGGTGCGGATTATGTTTTCGACGCGTATGCGCGCTGATTGCACTTTGCCGACCTACACAGACGTCAGTTCTGGGACCTAGAGGAGAGTGTGGTGGTATTGGATACGCGCAGTTGCCTTGCGCCTGGGCGAGGCGATGCGACAATTGCTTGTAAGGAGCTACCGACGTACCTCGATCAGTTGCGCCATTTCTCTCCTTTGTTGCTTTACTTTGGCGCTGTCTTTCTGCTGGACCATGCGTAGTCGCGATATGGACAGCTTGAGCTGTACCTTGAGCTTGTTCTGCCCCGCATTAGCTGGCAGTCGCGATGGCAGTATGTGGTGTCGCCATGGAACGTACGACTAACGAGACTGAAGGCGCCATCTTGTATATTTGGCGATAGTATCTGAGTACGTGTAGTAATTGCAGTTACGGCGTCGTTGATTGTCGTGTCGGCGTCTGGTGTTGGCTGGAGCTAGTGGTTGGGCTGGGACGTGGAGGCGGGACACGCGCAGGCGTAGGGATGTCTTGGTGGGGTTCAGCGGCTTGGGTCGTGGCGGTGCACGGGGTGACAATGACATCGCGCGTGAAAAGAGACCACACGTAGACATACATAGCCATCGATCTTTCGCTTCAACGGAACCCATTCAAAGAAGGCTTTTTATAGAAGGACTACACCTTGAAAGTGTGAATTTGAGTTGAACCATATTCGGCTTGCACACTACGACCCGTTTTCCCAAGCAACGTCGCCTTGCATGTTGCCTCATCCCTGGTACTCTTCTTGAGATCAGAGCAATGTTACAATTTCTGTATCCATCTCTTCAAGCATCTCCTTGAGACGATCATTGTACTTTTCCGTAAGCCCATCGACATGGTAGCCTTCCACATACCCAGGATCTCCTGGTCGGAGAGTAATGGCCCACCACCCAGCGTAATGTACATCGACGATGCCAAGGCGAACATAGTGATCTGGACGATCTTTCTCCATCACAATCAGCGCGCGTTGCCGATCGCCTGGCCATATAGATGGCCCTTGTTTGAGAGCGAGAAATAGCAGACACAGCCGAGCTTGGATGTCATGACAGGGAGCCAGTCCCACGTCGTCCCATTGGGGATTATCATGGGTCATTTCGTTTGATCCCGGTGAAATTCTTTCATTTATTGCTTCCTCGAGCGATATTGGCACATCCAATCGGTGTCGGATGTCCCAAAAACTGATCAGAGGGCAGCGTAAAGTGATCGCAGCTTCAGTGATAGCACCGGAAACGGTCGGCCCATGCACTGTATAGCGGACTTCGAGGATCTCAACATTGGAAAGAACCGTGTCCGCTACCCCCCATTCAACGCCTGCACTTATGGATGCCCAAGACCAAGTAGGTATGCTTCCAGCCATACGCTTTTTGACTGCCGCCAGCAGACCCTCGGTCCATTCAGCTTGCCCGAAACGAGTGCGCCATAGCATGTCAAAGAAGAGAGTCGATCGCCAGATTCCAGCAATATATTCATCGCCTGGTCGGAGTGACTGCATTGTCTTGGCAATTGCGGCGATTGCTGGCAAGCGATCTTTGCTGTAGGTAAGTCTCCGTTGGCTGTACAATCTCACCATCTCATGCCATATCGCTGTAAGATTCGAATCTTTAGATTGGAGCTTCTCCTTCGCGCGACTTATCATATTGAGATCATGGATCGATGTTGATATAACCTCTTCTCGCTTTCGACCTTGGGACTTGACTGCGCGTCGACATTGCCATATAATCTCGTTGGGACCAAAGTGTACAACGCGGGGAGATAATACAAGCTCCTGGAACACCCATGCTCGTTTTAATAGCGGCCACGTAATGCCCGAGTCTTTTAATGGCCGTACATACACTCCCGAGTGGCCTGGAAGTGGCTTACCTCGAAAGTCGGGATCAGCAGTTCGAAATAACCCTTTTGTAGCGTTCTCAGAATCCGATGCTGCGATCGTGAGGAACGCGTTCGCATAAATGTCGGCCATAGTCGCAGACTGACTACGCCAGTCTTCGTCGCTATCTTGAATAATACACAGGCTGTCGATCCATAAGTAAGAAACCTTGAGGAGTCGGCAGATAGTAACGGCGTCTTTGAAGGTCGCCGGAAGGCTACCCATGGGAATGCCTCCATTCGAGTGGTCAATGAAGTTTGAGTCTGTTGTCCGGAGTATACCCTCGCCACCTCCCCAGCAGTGACTCAAACAAACATATTGTGCGGGGCTTATATCTTGTAGAAGGAGCAGCCGATCTTCTTCGATTTTAAGGAATCTTGCGCCTGTCCGGCCGCTGACGTCTGCACTAAAAGCCGATCTAGCGCAACCATCGTGGCTCTTTAAGCAGTCTTCCAGCCAACTTTCAATGGCTGAGACAGTGTTATCCGGGCCAGTCGAGTTTGGCAATAATCTTCCTGATGCTGGGGAGGTCGCTGGGGAAGTTAGTGAGCACCCTCTGGCAGCTGTCAACTCACGTACCACAGAGATCGAAAAGTTCCAAGTAGAGCGCCACAGAGTCTCCAAAAATATTCAATCGAAATGGCCCGCTGTATTGAATATCGCACCTGGGGGCATCTGAACCTAGTCGTGCTAGAGCCCACTCTACACAAGCCAGTCGCACATGAGATAAAGGGCATTGACTCTCAGCGCCTGCTCGAAGCTGGTCAGGAGTCTCAGACAGCTTATCGCATACTTCACACGTATGCCCACCGCATATGAGCTCGAAGGCTTTATTTTGCGACGCCATTGGATGTGGTTTCAGGCCTGATCGCAGGACGCAAACTTGCGCAGATGATTTGTAGTGTTTCGCCTTCTTAGTTTCAGCACGAAGATAGATGGAGAAGCATATGTGGAAGTCCAGATTCGATCGAGCTCTCAGCGCTGTTGATAGTCATCGCTTGCTTAGATGCAATGAACGTAAACGAACCCCACACGTTGCGAATCGGTGAAGCACCTGAGATGACGTCATCTGGTCTCTTCAACTTCGTCGCATCTCACTTTCGCCAAGATCATGATCCTGTTCAGCAGGCGGGATTGGTAGGTGATTTAGTGGCAATTTGGTATTGCACATAGGTGTGACCCTTATCTTGCCTATCGATACTCATGTCGTTGGAGCAAACTATGGAAGCAGCCCATGCAGGTTCCATAGGGTTCTGGTGTATCAACTGGAACACAAAGCTGTAAAACAAATACTTTCGGTCTTTTGGCCATTGCCAGTCCATCAACTCAAGTTACGTCTATTTCGTGATAACGCAGCTGGTACATATGATCAGAAATATGCCGCTACATGATAATATTGCTTGACAGATACAGCCTTGTGTGTATCGATGCTCGAAGGATACGCTGAAGGCAGTAGGCACCGCCTGCCGGCTTAACGCACCTAGAGATCTTGATGTTCCATTGGGGTGGCCCATTTTTAGTAGACATGTGGTCGTTATGTATGATGTAGAAGCACAAAGCGGGGTGTTTTATGCACCCTCCGGTTCGTCCAAAAGCGGTACACACGTCTAACAGCAGGAAACCCAGGTTTCGACGCATATCGACTAGCACTCGAGATCCCAGGTATGATAGAAGTGATCGGCATGCAAGCAGGCGCATTAACCGACGTTTCAAGCTGACAATGCAGCTACCCACGCCCAATAGGTTGCGCCACTAGAATGTTACTCCAATCAGGAAAACTGCTGCTATCACGATGCATGATAGTACGAGAAATCTCTTTGGGCGTCGGTTT
>Ga0265797_10002103_pt1 | contig 34152 bp, 30 predicted proteins | sample P2T30metagenome_FD_192433 | JGI IMG/M metagenome (GOLD analysis project Ga0265797, IMG submission 192433) | Plant litter microbial communities from East Loma Ridge, Irvine, California - P2 T30 | ecosystem: Environmental > Terrestrial > Plant litter > Unclassified | place: USA: California...
AAGTAGAAACAGCCAAAAAATTAAAAAACCGCGCTGCACCAGCGCGGTTACAAAAACAAAAGTGCGATTGGGTAACGAAAAATTAATTTCTTTCTGCTCTGCAAGTGGCCCAAATGCCTAGCGAAAAGCCAACTTGAAGGTATTCCAGGAGCGCTGCGCCGTCATCTTTAGTGAGCTAACCGCTGACAAAGAAGCAGGGTTGGGGCTCATAATTTGGTCGCTGGCCACGCTGGTGGGCGGGGCGGCTACGGTTGTGCTTGAGGCAAAGGCATAGGCCGGAACCATGCTGCTGAGCGACTTAGGTAGCGCTTGCGCGTCGGGTTGCTGACTCACCGGTAACTCCTTGGCTGGTTGGGCGAGGCGGACAGTAGGTTGCCAGCTTAAGCTGGGCGCTTGCGGATGGTTTAGGGCTGCGCCAACCAACAGGCTGGCTGCCAGCCCGGCGCTACTCACGAGCAGCGCCACGCTCACACTCAGCCGGAAGCTCCAGCTCGAAAACCTGCGTAGTACGTAGAGTTGTTGCACAGAGAGAACCGGCCGCTGGGACAGTCGATAATCAAATATAGGCGAAAGCCCTCGCCAACCAAGAAATTGTGGGTAAAAGCCAAGTATGTGCCGCCGCGTCAGGAAGCTATACTTTTATTGGGGCGTTGATTCTTTCGTGCGTAATTCGTACTTTTGCAGTCCCTTCCGCAAAATCGGCAGGGTTTATTAGGTAAAAAAGGCCCTCCCGATATGAAAAAGGACACGCATCCCGAGTACCGCCAGGTAGTTTTCCAAGACACCTCGTCGGACTTCAAATTCATCACCCGCTCCACGATGACCTCGGCCGAGACGATTCAGTGGGAAGATGGCAACACCTACCCGGTGATTAAAATCGAAGTAAGCAGCGCTTCGCACCCCTTCTACACCGGCAAAAACATGTTCATCGACACGGCCGGCCGCGTGGAGAAATTCCGCACGCGCTACGCCAGCAAGGCGCAGAGCAGCGCGGGCAAAGAATAGCTTTTTGCGAAGCTATTAGCTATTGGCTGCTAGTCGTTAGCTTTTTAAAACTCCTTTCGGCGGCCCCGAAAGGAGTTTTTTTGTGCCCTAGCCCGGCCGGCTGGTTGTAATTTCGGGAAGCCAAAATCAGCCAGCCAGCGGCTAGCGGCTGATAGCTAAAAGCTTATAAAACAATGCGCGTTCTGCTCTTCGACGACCCAGCCATTCGGCCGCACCTGCTGCCCCTCACCTTCACGCGGCCGGTGGCGGCACTACGCTGCGGCATCCTGACGCTAGCCGAAAAATGGCAGCGCCGCTTGGGCGCGCCCACTGTGGGCTACCTCACGCAGCCCTACTTACAGGCCAAATTTCCGGCGGGCGACGTGGCTGGACCCGCATTGGTCATCAACGGCGCCGTGTGCCCCGACGACTTGCTGGTACGTCAGGTGCAGGCGCTAGCGCCCGGCCAGGGCCTGTATTGTGATGAGGTGCTGGTGGCGGCCCACCTCGCCGATGCCAGCCAAGTAGCCGAGCTTATCCAGGACGGACTGCGCGAGCAGGTGCAAGTGGCCGAGCCAGTGACGGTTATCAGTCGGCCTTGGCATTTGTTTTTGCGCAATGGCGTCGAAATTCGCCGTGATTTTGCCTTGCTTACGCAGGGCCGCACCTCGCAGCCGGTCGGCGATGCGCACACCATCGTGTATGCGCCGGAGAATATTTTTATCGAGGAGGGTGTGAAAATCCGGGCCGCGATTCTCAACGCCGAAAGTGGCCCTATTTACCTGGGCAAAAACTCGGAGGTGCAGGAGGGTGCCATCATTAAAGGCCCGCTCGCGCTGGGCGAAGGGGCCGTGGTGAACGCCGGGGCCAAGCTGCGCGGCGACAATACTATCGGCCCGTATTGCAAAGTGGGTGGTGAGGTTGGTAATAGTATCTTGCTGGGCTACAGCAATAAAGGTCACGATGGCTACCTCGGCAACTCGGTGATAGGCGAGTGGTGTAACCTTGGGGCCGACACCAATACCTCAAACCTCAAGAACAATTACGCCCCGGTGAAAGTGTGGAGCCACGCTGCTCACCGCTTCGTAAACACCGGCCAAACCTTCTGCGGTCTGCTCATGGGCGACCACTCCAAGGCTGGCATCAACACCATGTTCAATACCGGTACGGTGGTAGGCGTGGGGGCCAATATTTTTGGGGCGGGTTTCCCGCGCACCTTCATCCCGTCATTTAGCTGGGGCGGCACGTCGGGCTTCGACACGTTTAAGCTCGACAAGTTTGCTGAGGTAGCCGAGCGCGTGATGAGCCGACGCGGGCTGGCGTATGATGCGGTGGAGGAAGCCATTGTTGCGGAGGTGTTTCGGCAAACTGAGGAAGACAGAATCTGGGAGAAGAGCAAAGTATAGGTATGGAGCTTTCCGAAGAAAACAGGCATACGCTCCTCCTTTCTGTCCATCAATTAATTGAGGAGCAAGCGGGAGCGTATGCTAATGACTTATTTCAAGGGCGAGCGCTGAACCTTGATTACCCACCAAACGGAGGCTTGTCGGTAGAGGAAGCCGCTGTACTGCAAGTAGTTCACAATAACACCCTCTTGCAAGCTGCCCTGCGAAAGGTAATAGCGAGTTGTCCAGCTGAGACCATTTTTGGATTGCTCAATCTACTTGACGGAACCAGCGACCCCGAACACGGCGATTGGGGCGGGGTACTATTGATTGATAGGCCCGACGAAGAAGAACAGCGGCAGTTTTTACATGACGCTTTTTTCGAAACATACTGGGATTGGCGCGCAAAGCGGCGTAATAAAAACTGGCGTCTAGATAATTTGCCCGAGTAATGCAGTTTGCCGATATTCCCAACCAAACCGCCCTCAAGGAAATCCTGCGCCAGTCCGTGCAGCGTGGGCACGTCGCGCACGCGCAGCTATTTCGCGGGGCCGAAGGCTCAGCAGCGCTGGCGCTGGCGCTGGCCTACGCGCAATATCTCAACTGTGAGGCCCGCGCCGACGATGCCAATGATAGCTGCGGCCACTGCCCGGCATGCCTGAAAATGGGCAAATTGGCGCACCCTGACCTCAACTTTATCCTACCCACCACGACTACCAAATCGGTGCCCAAAGATGCTACGAGCGCCAAGTTCGCGGCCGAGTGGCGCACCTTTCTGGCCGAAAGTCCTTTCCAGGGCTTCAATGACTGGATGCAGCACATTGGGGCCGAAAACAAGCAGGGCAGCATCTCGAAGGAAGAAGCTGGCTCGCTGCTCAAGCTCGTGTCGCTCAAGGCGTTTGAGGCGAAGTTTAAAATAGTTATCCTCTGGCTACCCGAACTAATGCACCCGGCCGCCGCCAACGCGGTGCTCAAATTGCTCGAAGAGCCGCCGCCCGCTACCATCTTTCTGCTCGTTAGTAACGAGCCCGAGCGGCTGCTGCCCACCATCCTGAGCCGAGTGCAGCCGGTGGCGGTGCGGCCATTTTCGGAAGACGACATCACGGCGTACCTCACCACGCACTACCACGTGCCCGAAATCAAGGCCCGCCAGGTGGCGCAGCTGGCCGAAGGTAATTTGGGCGCCGCCATCGCGAGCCGCGACCAGAGCGCCGACCATAACTACGCCGAGTTCTTCATTAAGTGGATGCGCAAGTGTTTCTCGGCCAAAATGGTGGATGTGATGGCACTGGCCGATGAATTCCAGAAAATGGGCCGCGAAAACCAGAAGGAGCAGCTCAGCTTTTCGCTGGGACTGCTGCGCAAAGTACTGCTTTTTGGCCTCGACCCGCAGCTGGTACCGCACCTGCCGAGCGGCGAGCAGCAGTTTGTGCAAGGCTTCAGCAAGTTTGTGACGCCGCGCAATGCCGACCAGCTCACCGAGGAGCTAAACACCGCCCACTACCACATCGAGCGCAACGCCAACCCGCGCATGGTATTTATTGATACCTCGCTGCGCCTGGGCCAGCAATTGCGCCGGGCGTAGGGTGCGGGGCTTGCCCCCGCCCGGCGTTGTTTAGTAGCGATACCGGGCCACCTAACGTCGGGCGGGGGAAGCCCCGCACCCTACTGTAAATTTGCCCTATGCGCCGCCTCCCCTGCCTCATCCTCCTAGCTAGCCTCCACCTGCGGCCGGCGCGGGCGCAAGTGGTCGCCCTGCCCGACCCTATGCCGCCCGCCGATACTGGCATCCACCAAGGGCGGTTTATTGGGGTGGTGGCCGGTACGGCGATAGTTTATGCCCTAACTACCTATTTCTTAGGTAAGACCTGGTACACCAAGCGCGTACCTTTCCACAGCTTCGACGACAACGGCGAGTGGCTGCAAATGGACAAGGTGGGCCACGCCACCACGGCCTACGCCATCAGCCGGGGCGAGTACGAGCTGTTTCGCTGGAGTGGGGTCAATGAGCGAGCCTCGGTGCTCACGGGCGGCCTTATCGCGCTGCTCTACCAGACTACTATTGAGGCCTTTGACGGCCGCTCCGAAGGCTGGGGCTTCTCCAAGGGCGACATGGCGGCCAACCTCACCGGCGTAGCCTTGTTTATGGGCCAGCAGTACGGCTTTGGTGAGCAAAAAGTGAGCCTGCGCTACGGCTGGCGGCAAAGTGTTTATCCTTTCTACCGGCCTAATCTGCTAGGAAAAACCGCTGGTAACCAAATGCTAAAGGACTATAACGGCCAGCAATATTGGCTGTCATTCAACGTAGCTTCGGTGCTGCCTGTGGGGCCGTCGTTTCCACGCTGGCTCAACCTCGACCTGGGCTACAGCGCCAGCGGCATGACTGGCGGCCACGCCAACCCGCCGTATTTCGACGCCAACGGCAAGGAGGTGAAATTTCGGCGCTACCGGCAGTTTTACCTCTCGCCCGATATTACGCTGGCCCGCCTGCCGGGCGTGCGTGGCTGGGGAGCGCAGCCGCTGGTCAGCGCCGGGCAGTTCTTTAAAATCCCTGCTCCTTCGCTGGAGTACAACCCGGTGCATGGGCTGCGCGTCCATTCCTTATTATTGCCCAAAGACTGAGTGCAGAGTTTCGCAGAGTTTTAGGCGAGAAAACCCTGCGAAACTCTGCTAACTCCGCGAAACTCTGCGTTAAATAAGCTATGCCTGAAAACATCATCCGCCTCGCCACCCGCGCCTCGCGCCTTGCTCTGTGGCAGACCGAGCACGTGGCCAGCCTGCTCAACCAAGCTGGCCTGCCTACCGAAATAGTGCCCATGCAAACCACCGGCGACCAGGTGCTCGACCGCTCGCTGGCCAAAATCGGCTCCAAAGGCGTCTTCACCGAAGAGCTCGAAGAAAGCCTGCGCCGCGGCGATACGCACCTAGCCATCCACTCGGCCAAAGACGTGCAAAGCACCATTCCGCCCGACCTGGAACTGCTGGCTTTCCTGGAGCGCGAGCAAGTCAACGACGTGGTGGTCAGCTTTAAGGAAGATTTTGATATTACCCGGCCCGGTATTTTGCTCGGCACGAGTAGCACTCGCCGCAAGGCGCTGCTACGCCGCTTATATCCCCAGGCCAATACGGCCGAAGCGCGTGGCAACCTCCAAACCCGCCTGCGTAAACTCGAAGAGGGCCAGTACGATGCGCTGGTGCTCGCCTATGCCGGCGTGCACCGAATGGGCTATGACGGCCTCATCCGGCACTACCTGCCCACCGACCAGTTTGTGCCGCCCGTGGGGCAGGGCAGCATTGCGGTCGAGTGCTCACGCTTTTTAGATGAGGAGCTGAAAGCCAAGGTGAAACAAGCGCTTGACCACATCGCCACGCACCGCTGCCTGCTAGCTGAGCGCGCCTTTTTGCGCCGTATGGAAGGCGGGTGCAGTATTCCGTCGTTTGCCCTGGCCACGCTCACCGAGGCGGGCGACATTCACCTGCACGCCGGCATTGTGAGCCTCAGCGGCGAGGAATACGTGGACTTTACGCAGACTGCGCCCGTCGAGCAGGCCGAAGGTCTCGGCCTGGCCCTGGCCGAACGGGTGCTGAACCACGGTGGCGAGGCTATTTTGGCCAGCATCCGCGAGCAGCGGGGCGAGCTGTAGCGGCTGCGCTATGCGGTGTATTTTTGTGTTTAGGTCGCATGTGATTGCCTTTTCCTATGATTGCTCGTTTGTCTCGCCTCGCGCTGTTGTTCGGTTTAGTACTGCTGAGTTTTACCAGCTGGGCGGTTAAAAACCCGTTGAAAAGCAAGAAAGACGAAGTGATTACCATCAGCACCAGCTTGGGTGATATTCGGCTTATTCTCTTCACCGACACGCCTTTGCACCGGGAGAACTTCCTGAAAAAGGTCAAATCGGGCTTCTACAACGGTACAACATTTCACCGCGTCATTCCGCAGTTTATGGTGCAGGGCGGCGATGGGAATTCCAAGGACAGCGACCCCACCAACGACGGCCAAGGCCAGCCCAACGAGCCCACCATTCCGGCCGAGCTGGCCGCCGGCCACAAGCACGACTACGGCGCGCTGGCCGCCGCCCGCCAGGGCGACTTTGCCAATCCGCAGCGCGCCAGCAGCAGCAGTCAGTTTTACTTAGTTGAAAACCATCAGGGCACGCATTTCTTGGACGGCCAATACACCGTATTTGGGCAAGTCATTCAGGGCCAAGAAATAATTGATAAGATAGCAACCCTCCCCAAAGATGCCCGCGACCGCCCGCTCACCGACCTGAAAATGACGATGAAGGTGGAAAAGCTCAAGAAAAAGAAAATCACGGACCTCTACGGCTACAAATATTAATGACTGCGAGCGGGCCGCCGAAGTACCACGTCGGTGCTTTGGCGGCCCGCTTAGCTGCATAAGACTAGCGCATGAAAATTCTGCTCACGGGCTCCAATGGGCTGCTTGGCCAAAAGCTGGTGGGGCTGCTGCACCAGCACCCCGAAGTGGCGCTCGTGGCCACGGCTAGGGGTACCAACCGGCTAGCCGACCTCTACCCCAAGGTGCCTTTCGTGCCGCTCGATGTGACCGATGCGGCGCAGGTGCGCCAAGTACTGGCGCAGGAGCAGCCCACGCACGTTATCCACACGGCCGCCATGACCCAAGTCGATGACTGCGAGCTCAACCAAGCCACCTGCTGGACCCAGAACGTAACTGCCGTCGAGTATTTGGCTGCTGCTTGCGCTGACCTCAGCATTCACCTTACGCACCTCAGTACCGACTTCATTTTCAACGGGGAAGAAGGGCCCCTCAATGAGGAGGCTGTGCCCGAGCCCATTAGCTACTATGGCGCGAGCAAGCTAGCCGCCGAGCAAGTGGTGCAGGCCACGCCCGGCCTGCGCTGGGCCATTGCCCGCACGGTGCTGGTATATGGCACGCTGCACGGTGGTGGGCGCAGCAACATTGTACTGTGGGTGCGCGACTCGCTGCACAAAGGCCAGAAAATAAAGGTCGTAACTGACCAATGGCGCACGCCTACCCTGGCCGAAGACCTGGCCGAAGGCTGCTGGTTGCTGGTAAGCCTGTCGGCGCAGGGCATCTACCACATTAGTGGCTATGAGCTACTTACACCCTTTGAAATGGCTGAGCAGGTGGCCGATTTCTTTGACCTCGACCGCACCTTGCTGGAGCGCGTCGATAGCTCAACCTTTACGCAGCCGGGACGCCGCCCGGCGCGCACTGGTTTTCTCATCGAAAAAGCCGAGCGTGAGCTTGGCTATCAGCCCCGCTCTTTCAGAGAAGGCATTGCCTTGCTGGCTCATCAAACTGCTCAGGCGTAAAAAAACCCGTTGGCAGGACCAACGGGTTTTTCAGCTATAAACCTTCCGCTTTTTAATAACTGGACTCGAATACTGGACGCTGGATAACGCGAAACTTATGGCAAACTCTGCCGAGAGGCAGGGCTTGCAAGGCGATAAAAACAAAACATCGACTAAAGTTGGGAGGGCCAAAAGCCCACCAATAGGCCACCTACTAACAGCGCCGTGCGCTGGCGCAATGCTGCTTCACCTAGGGCACGGGGCACTAGGCGTCCGTCGGGCGTCATAAAATCGCGCTCGGCCGACAGATAAGAAAAATCTTCTGCCAAAGCTCCTGCCGGCGATAGGGCCTGGTTGAAACAATAGGTAGTGCTCATGGCATGTAGTAACTGGAGAGGAATAAGAAAGCTGGGCTGATTGGTAACTCAGTTCCGGATTCTGATACAATTTTAGGGAAGCCACTTGGCCATGAAAAGGACAAACCTGCATTTTTTAAGACATTGACTATTCGGGATATTTATGGGTTGAAAGGCCTAAAAAACCCAGTATAATTGAAAATAATAAGCTGGGCATTAGCAAATTTTTTGAATTAAATAGCTGATAAGTAATAATTTGTATAAAATTGGTGAATTGTCTGCTTCTTATTTTTTTGTTAAAAAAGTTCGAAAACAAGACATTTGACTAACCAAAAATGCTCCTTTTTGTAGGCCTTTTTCGTCAAAAAAGGCCAGTATTAACGGTTAGAGCGGGCCAATTGCTGCAAAGCCAGCAGCGTAAAAAGTAGCGCGCCACCAGCGCTGACCAGTAGCCACCAAGCACCGGGCTCTTGGCGGAGCATACTTAGCAGCTGGCCCCAACTGGAAACGTCCGGGGGCCGCCCGACCCCTAAAAAGGCTAGGGTGGTTTCTAGCCCAATAAGGCCGGCTAAACTTAGCGGTACGGTGGCTCTTAGGGGGCGGCAGGCGTGTGGTAGCGCATGCCGGAACCATATTCGACCGGTAGTCAGTCCGGCTGCTCGAGCTGCTTCTACAAAAGGAAGGGTACGAACCTGTAGCATTTGGGCGCGCACCTGGCGGGCGGGCTCAGGCCAGGCCACGGCCACCAGAAGTAGCAACAACTGGCCCGTTGAAAGGGGAGGGCCGGCCGCTAGTGCTAGTACCAGCACCAGCCGAGGCACCGCCCCGAGCAGCGTAACCGCTGCTTGAAAAAGGCTGTCGAGTGGCAGCGGCCAGGCGCTGCGGCCCACCCACAGCAGGCGCGGCGCGGCCCACCAGGCTAGGGCCGCCGCCGCCAGTAGCAAACAGGCAACTTGCCCGCCGCCGGGCAGTGCAATAAGCCACCATATTGCGGCTAGTAGCACCAGCCCCGCCGCCAGCGGTAGCCGGCAGCCCCGGTTACCCCAAAAGCCCGCGCTGCCACCGGCCAGTGCGCCGATTAGCGCGGCCAGCACAGTAGCTGGTAAGCTCAGCAACACCACTTGCCGGGCCCCAAATAGTAGTTCGGTTAGTACATCGCGCCCGAATAAGTCGGTGCCCAGCCAGTGCTGGGGCGCGGCGGCCCAACTAGGCGGCTCGGCTACGTGAAGTAGGTCAGGCACCCCGGCTGCAAACGGTAGTGGTAGCCAAGGGGCGAGTAGGCCTGCGGTGCTCACGGCCACCAGCCAGCCAACGGCGAGTAGGGGTAGCGCCTTGAGGTGAGGGCGGCGCAGTAGTCGGCTCATAAGGCGAGGCGGATGCGCGGGTCAGCCAGCGCATACAGTGCATCGGCCAAAGCCAGGCCTAGCAGGCGCACGCCCGCCGTGACCAGTACGCCTGCCACTACTACGGGGTAGTCATGGGCCGCGGCGGCCTCAGCGAGCAGGCGGCCCACGCCAGGCAGGGAGAAAACGGATTCTACTACTACTGTACCTGCCAACAGGCTAGGTAGCAGGCTCGCAAAAGACGTGAGCAGCGGCGGCAAGGCATTGGGGAGGGCGTGGCGGCGGAGCAGGCTGGCGGCGGGCACGCCTTTGGCCCGGGCAGTGGTAACATAGTCGGCCCGCAACTCGTGACGTAGCGCAGCGGCCAGCGGCAGCGCTAGCTCGGGCAGTACGGCCAGCACCAGCGTCAGTACAGGCATAATGAGCTGGAGTAGGTAGGCCCCAAGCAGCAAGCCGTCGGGGTTATCGGCCAGCGAATAGGCTGGTAAAAGGTCGAGCGCGTCAGGATTGGCAAAAAGGAAAAGCAAGCCCAGCGCCAGCATGAATACCGGGATGCCCTGCAAGCTGCTGAGCACCAGATGTAAGGCCGCTCGCCCGCTGGTAAGAGACGCTGCAAGTGGCCCACCCGCCAGCACTAGCCCCAGTGCCAGCGCGACCAGCGTAGCTGCCACCGCCGCCAGGCCCGCCAGCGGCAGAGTGTATACTAGCGCAGTGCGGAGCTTGGGGCCGATGGGCTGGCCATCGCGATACGACCAGCCTAGCTGGCCATGCAGCAGCCCGGCTAGCCAGTGGTGATATTGGTTGTGGGTGCCGTGCCAGCGCCAAGAAGCCGAGTTGCGGCTGATGCGGGTAACGTAAAAAACCGGCTCATCGAGCCCCAGGCGCTGCCGCAGGGCTTGACGAGCAACGGCGCTCGTGGACGCAGTCCGTACTTGCAAGTCATTGCCACTGCTGAGCATCGCGTCTTCGGTACCCACTGCCAGTAGCCGGCTCAGGATGAAAACCAGTGAAGCAGTAGCCCAAGCGGCTAAGCCCGCACGTCCGAGTTGTAGCAGCAGCCAGCGTCTCATGCTACGCCTGGCCTATTGCGCGGCCGCAGGAATACTGCCGGCGATATTCCAGGTGGCGGCGGCGGCGTAATAGCCTGGTTTGTAGCCCGAAGGATACAAGTGCTGCAACTCACGAGCAGTGGCTAGGCGATAAGGCAGAAAAAAGAGCGGTACCAAAGGTGTCTGCTGCTGAATTATCGTCTGGAAGCGCCGCAGCAGCTTGCGTTTCTGTGCGGGGGCACCGGTTGCTGCAATCGCATCGATGAGGCGGTCGGTGGTGCGGGTGCTGAATTTCGTGAAGTTGCTCTTCGGGATAGCGCGCGAGTGTAGCAGCATCGTGAAATCAAAGGCAAAGGGCGTACTGCTCAGTTTGCGTACATAGATGTCAAAGTCACCCTCTTGTAAAGCAGTCGTCAGCGACGAAGCCTCAGTGGGTAGCAATTCCACTGGGATACCAAGCGCAGTAGCGGCCGACTTAAACTGAAGCCCTACAGTCGCAAAAACCGCGTCATCGGCGCGGTAGCGCATTCTTATCTTTAGCGGCTGCGGAGTATGCTTGGATTTGGCCGGTACCCAGCCCGTTGCCTGGCGCTGCCAGCCGGCTTGTTTTAGTAAAGACACCGTTTGCCTAGGGTCGTAGATAGGCAGGGCCAAGCTATCATTGTAATAGCGGCGGTTGCCAGGGTGTACCAGACTTGCGGTGCGTAGGCCTTGACCCAACTGAGTAGCTTGTAGCAACTTAGCTGGGTCAAACAACCGGGCTAAGGCTTGGCGCGTCAACGAGTCGCGTAATATTGGCTGGCGGGTATTGAAGCCGGCCATGAGTAACTCGTAAGAAGCAAGCGAATAAAAAGATAGCTCCTGTTTCGTGGAGTCGTCTTCCCGTAAGTGCTTGAACGCCCGTGCTGTTAGTTGTGGAAGTACATCTAGCTCATGCCGCCGTAGTGCTAGGGCGGCGCTGGTTTCATCCGGAATAATGAGGTACGTGAGCTGCCGTGGGCGGGCTTGCAGCACAAAGGGCGTAGGCCGCAAGGTGTCGGCCCACCAGTGCGGCTTGCGCACGAAGGTCAGAAACCGGTCAATTTCCCAGGCCCGCAGGCGGTAGGCACCGCAGCCGGGTAGGCGCTCGGGGTGGTGGCTAGGGTCGGCATGCTGGTAGCGGCTCACCAAAGCGCTGAGGGCAGTATCACGTGAGGGGAGGCCCGGAAGATTGGCTAATTGTGCCAGCGAGTAGCGCCGCAGGGTGTGCTTCGCATCGAGGGTAGTTTCGGGTAAGACCGGGAAGTCGCCGGTTTCAAGGCGAAAATCAGGTGCCTGCCCCCGGCAAACGAGGGTAAAACGCCGGGGAGCGGCGGTATCGAGTTTGATGGCCCGAATGAAGCTTAGCTGCGCCCGTGCCCTTTCGTTAGGCAGCCCTGGGCACTGGTAAAGCTTGAGCGTGAAGGCTACGTCGGTAGCTAGTACCGGGCGGCCATTATCCCAAGTGGCCGCCCGGCGTAACTGATAGCTTAGCTCGGTAAGAGAGTCGCCTACTAGGTGCACGCTGGGCAGCGAGTCGGCCAGGGCGGGTACGTGCGTACCCGTTGCAACATCCAATTGCAGCAAGCTGCAGTGCAGTAGATTTAGAGCATCGACCGCATTCTGATTGGGCTGCACCAAGGGCGATAGATTCTCGGGGTCGCGCACCCAGCGAATTCTAACTATCTTGTGTTTCTGATGCTTATCTAGCTGCGAGCACGCACTACTGCCGATAGCTAGCAGAAGACAAATCCACACGTACTTCATTTAACCAGCGGCTTAAAACTCAATACCGGCAAGTTAAGGAAGTAACGGGTTGTGGGAAGCTAGTCGTGGTCCCAGCCAGTGCTGCCGATGCTCGGGTCAGCGGGCGTAGTAGGCGCTGGCGTGCCCGTATAGTCGTGGTCCCAGCCGGTGCTGCCGATGACCGAGTTGGTGGTAGGAGTACCAGTATAGTCGTGGTCCCAGCCGGTGCTGCCGATGTTGTTGGTAGGAGTGCCGGTGAGGGTTGCAATCTGAATCAGCGCGAGTACAATCAGGTCAAACATGGTAGAAAGGGGGGTGAGGTAGGTGATTAACTGATGCAAAATTCCCTACCTGACGAGGCGCTGCAAAGGACAATGTTTCCGTAAACCGGACATTGAAAATTATTATATTTTTTAGGATTATTACTGGCAAAATAACGACGGTAATATCCAAAGTCCACAAAAAAATGGACTTTGTTCTAGTCTCTTCTTGCAATAAAAAGCAGAAATTGTGACATTGCTTCGTGAGAAAAAAGCTCACCTATTGACATTACAAAGGTTTGGCTCAGCTGAGAATTAAAAAAGGACAAAGTCGTTGTTTTTTTATATGCTATTTTTAAGGCTTACATTCGCATAAATTGCGCTGTTTGGCCTGAAAAGGCACTTTTTTGATGAAAGAAATTGCGAGTTTGGCGCGAATTGTGACATTGCGCCGCCTGCGGAACGAGCCCTTGCTTGACCTAGATGCTCGGCAGCCGGGCAAGGAAACCCAGCTAGCTACTATTTTGGCTGCCGACGCGCATATTACTGGTGCCCAGGCGGCTAAGCAGATATATGGCAAAGGTTCGGAAGCCAGCCAAACAGCTTTTTCGCGGCTTCGGGCCAGGGTGCAGGATAAGCTGCTAAATCACCTATTTTTTCTGGACCACACCGATGCTCGCCTGCTGGTAGCGCGGCGTTACGAGCTCGAATGCCTTGACCTGTTGCACAAAGTAACCATTTTGTACCTGGAAGGTGAGTACCGGCTTAGTGAGCGCCTGTTGCGGCGCTGCCTGCGTGAGGCCGAAAAGGGGGAATTTACTAAATACGCCGAGCAGGCCTGCCAGCGCCTGAGTACGCTGTATGCCGAGCAGCGACAGCTGCACAAATACAATACGCACAAGAAAAAGCTGGTTAAATTGCGTCAACTTCTTGTGAATGAGCAGGAAGCCGAGCAGCTTTATACTGAAGTAAGCCTGACAATGGCGCGAGCCGTGACGATGCGCCGCACTTTGCTGCCCAAAATGCCCGGCTACATTGCCAGGGCCGAGGAGCTACACCAGCAAGCCGATACGTTCGCGACTTACCTAGCCCTTTACCGCTTGCGCGTGCTGTATGCGGAGCTGACGGGCCACTACGACGAGGTGATTCGCTACACCACGGCGGCTACGCAGCAACTGCGGCAGGGCAAGCTAAACGAGCGCCGTTTCGACCAGCGCTTCAACCAGTTTATGAGTGTGTATGCGCACTTGCGCAGCCGGCAGTACAAGGATGGTCTCAAGCTGGCCGAGGATTTTGCGGCCGACTTGCACCCTACTTCCAATAACTGGTTTTACTTCTACGAGCACTACTTGCTGCTGGCCCTGCACGCCGGCGAGTACGACCACGCCCAGCGGCTGCTACACGTGGCACACAAAAACCCGTCTTTTCCGAAGCAGCGGCCAACGGCCCAGGAGCGCTGGCAACTACTACAGGCTTATGTAGAGTTTGTGCAGCCTGAAGAGATGCTGCCCGCCCGCCGTCGCAACCACATGGCTACCTCCGCGCTGTTGGTAGTGCCCGAGTTCACCCGCGACAAGCGGGGGCACAACGTGGCTATTCTGTTGTTTCAGCTACTCCACTACCTGCGCCAGCGCGAGCTAGAGCCCGTGCTCACGCGCCTCGAACGCTTGCGCAAGTACCAGCAGCGGCACCTGCGCGACGCCGCCACGCTACGCAGCCGCACGCTGCTGCGCCTGCTCATGCTGCTCCCCGAAGCCGAGTTTGACCCTGAAGTGCTCGCCAAGCGGGGCCAGCAGCGGCTGGCGCAGCTGAGCCAGGCTCCTATGGTAGGCGATGCTGATGCCGAAGTAGAAATTATTCCCTACGAGCGGCTTTGGGAACTGACGCTGGATATCCTACGGGTAGGTAAGCCGCAGTAAATGAACCTAATATGCTTTATTAGTAATATTAAGGCTCTACCACTACTTCCTGCGTGGCGCAGTGGCTGCTGGCACAATCGCCGGGCCCGTAGCCGCGTAAGCTGAGGCGCACCTGGTAGCGGCCCGCCCGGCGAAACGTGTGCTCGATGCGGCGGCCCTGCTGCGTAGTTTCATCGCGAAAATCCCAGATATAGGCCACATTTTGGCAGGTAGGCAGGCCCGAGTCTAGCGCGTCGAAAGTAACGGGCTGGCCTACGTGAACGGTGGCCGTAGGCCGGCGGAAGTAGATAACGGGCTGGGCCAATAAGTCTACCTCAAAGGTCTTCTCGGCCGGGCGCACCTCGCCGGTGGCGGGTACCAGCACGTCGAGCACGACCTGGTAGCGAGCGCGGCGCTTGTAGCAGTGGCTCACGGTGAGGCCGGTGAGGGTAGTGCTGTCGCCCATTTGCCAGCGGTACACGAGCGGGCCGGCCGCTGGGTCTACGGAGCGGCTGGCGTCAAAATCAACGCACAACTGCGGCAGTATCGGCGGCCCGCAGTTGTCGCCGGCCGCCTGCGCGTGGGCCTGCCGGCCGGCGAGGATACCGGCTATCATGGATAAAGTAACTGATAATGTACGTGATACATTCATAGAATAGATGCCAAGAGCTGCCCGTGAGCGGGCCACCTGCGCCGTGGCAAGCGGCCCTGCCCACGGGCAAAGTAAACCTACGGAAGCGGCGCTTACAGCCGATTGAGCCGCTGAAGGACTGTGCGTAGGTAGGTTTGGCCCACCGGAATATGCTTATCCTTAATCAGCAATGAGTTGTCTTCCAGCGCCTGAATGCAGTTGATATTGGCAATAAAGGAGCGGTGCACGCGCACAAACTGCGAGGGTGGAAACTTCTCCTCGATGGCCCGCATCGTACTGTATACAATGAGCTTGCTGTGACTCGTGACGATGTGTACGTAGTCGCCGAGCGCTTCCACGTACTGCACCTCCTTGAAATCGACCCGTACGAGCTTGGTATCGACCTTCACGAACGTGAAATCCAGCTCCGTAGTCGGGGTGGTCAGGCCAACGATTTCGGCTTCGGTGGCCCGTTCGGTATTAATTATTTCGAGCACCTTTTGAGCGGCCTGCAAAAAGCGCGGGTACGACAGCGGCTTGAGCAGGTAGTCGGCTACGGCAAATTCGAAGGCCTGCACCGCGTAGTTGTCACTGCTGGTAATGAGCACTACCTGCGGCAGTTCAATTTGCATTCGCAGAAGGTCGATGCCCGACATCATCGGCATTTCGACATCCAGAAAAAGTACATCAATGGGCTGCGTTTGGGTGCGTAGCATTTCGGCTGCTGCTACTGCGCTGGTGCAGGAGCCGACGGCTTGCAAAAAAGGCGTATTGGCAATGCAGTTCAATACTATCTGTACGGACAGCGGGTCATCATCGACAACCAAGCAGCGAAGCGGCAAACTGGCGGTCGCCGACTCAGAAGGGGAAATAGTCATAGTAGAGCTAGGTTTCATAATAACTACTTTAGTGGAGCTGATAATTGTATAAAAGTAATGACATTAGGCGAAATAAGCTAAAATAGCAGGATAAAAAATAGAAAAGTAGTAGGGGCTATAAATGGTAAAATATAGACAAAATTAGAAATTGCTAACCTAAGTTTAGGCACGCTCCTGCAAAAGTGGGTAAAGCTGCCCAAATTGCTGATGAATAGCCTGTAGGAGCGCCTCACAGTGGGCGCAATCCTCGCGCCGGGCGCTCCGCTCAAGCTCATCGAGCTGGGTGTGCAGCACCGGCACCCCAAAATAGGCCACTTGGCCCTTTAGCTTGTGGGCTACCTGTGCCAATTGGGCCGCATCGTGCGGGAAGGCGGCGGTAAGGAGCTCTTGCAGTGGCGGTGCTTCTTGCAAAAAGGTATTGACAATCTGCTGAATAAAGGAGGTGTTGCCGCCAGATAATTCTTCGAGCAGCTGCCAGTTGGGCCGCAACGCTGCCGGGTTTTCCGCTTGCGGAATCGGCTGGGTTTCGCTGGCCGAAGCCGCGATTCCGGCCGTGGTGCGGCCCGTAAAATAGGCCAGCCGAGCGTGCAGCATGGCTGGCTCGAAGGGCTTGGCCAGGGTATCGTTCATGCCGGCTGCCAGGGCCAGGCCCCGGTCTTCGGGCAGCACCGAGGCGGTGAGGCCGATGATGGGTAGGTGCTGGGCATCGGGGAAAAGCTCGCGCAGCGCCCGGGTGGCCGCGTAGCCGTCAAGCTCCGGCATTTGCACATCCATGAGCACGGCGTCGAAGGGCTCAGTAGCCTGCGTGACCTGCTCCACGGCCAGGCGGCCGTTGGCGGCAATGACGACCTGCACGTTCCAGTTTTCTAGCGTTTTGCGCGCTACGAGCTGGTTTAGCTCGTTGTCCTCGGCCACCAGTACGCGCAGGGCGGGCTCGAAGGCGGGCAGCGGCCCGGCGTGCGCCTCGGGCTGCGCCTGGGCGGCGTCGGCCACGGGGTAGGTTACCTCGAAGAAAAACTCGGAGCCCGCGCCTTCTTCGCTGCGCACGCCCAGCCAGCCGCCGTGCAACTGCACTAGGTTGCGAGCGATGCTCAAACCCAGGCCTGTGCCGCCAAACTCGCGGGTGGTGCTGGCATTGGCCTGCGAAAAGTCTTCGAAAATGGCCCCCAGCTTATCGGGTGCGATGCCGATGCCGGTATCCTGCACCGCAAAGCGCAGCGCGACGTGCTCCGCATTGGGCGGCGCGGCGGCAGACAAGCCCACGTGCACCGTTACGCTGCCCTGGCGCGTGAATTTCAGCGCGTTGCTTACCAGATTTACTAATATTTGCTGCATGCGGGTAGGGTCACCTAGCACGGCGGCGGGCACCTCGGGGGCCACTTCCACATGCAGTAGCAGCCCCTTGCTATCGGCCGCGTAGCGGAACATAGTGCTGAGGCGGCGCACCGCATCGGGCAGGCGGAAGGGAATTTGCTCGAGCGTGAGCTTGCCGGCCTCCATCTTCGACGAGTCGAGGATGTCGTTGAGAATGACCAGCAGGTTTTGCGACGACGAGCCGATGGCCGTGAGGTATTCGGCCTGTTCGCGGGTGGGCTGCGTATTTTGAAGCAGGTTGGTGAGGCCGATAACCGCGTTCATCGGAGTGCGGATTTCGTGGCTCATGTTGGCCAGAAACTGCGCCTTGGCCCGGCGCGAAGCCTCGGCCGCGTCGCGGGCCACGAGCAGGTCGCCGTTCATTAGCTCGATGTCGGCATTCTTCTGGCGCAGCTCGCTGGTGCGCTGGCGCACCGTTAGTTCGAGTTGCGCCCGCTGGGCGCGCAGCAGGCGCTCGCGCCCGCGCACCACGGCTAGCACGCCCGCCGCCAGCGCCAAAAAGCCGAGCGCCAGCACCCAACCCTGCTGCCACCACGGCGTGGCAATGCTGAAGCGGGCGCTTGCCACCGGGCTCCAGGGCGTGGCAGCGGGGCTGGCATAGCGCACGCGCGCTTCCAGCACGTACTTCCCGGCGCCCAGGCCCGGAAACTGCGCCTCGCCGGCCGGGCTAGGGCGGCTCCACTCGTCCGAGAGGCCGCGCAGACGGTATTGGTAGAGCAGCGGCTCATCGCCCGCCGCCAGGCTCAGGCCCTGAAAAGCGAAGCTAACGCGGTGTTGCTGCGCCGATAAGGTGCCCACCGCCGTGGGTAAGCGGCCTTCGCCGTCTACCTCGGCCCCGGTGAGGGCGAGGCTAGGCGCGGCCGCCGCGTGCGCCGTCCAATACTGAAGCGCGGCCCAGTCGAGGGCCAGCAGGCCCGCCTGCGTGGCCACCCATACCGTAGGCCGCGCGCCCCCCGAGCTAGCGGCGGCCGGCAAAAAATTGCGCGCCAGCAGCCGGATTGGGCGTGCCGTACGCTGCCCGGCATCGAGCAGCGCCAGCGCCTGAGGGTGCACCAGCAGCAACTGCCGGCCCACGGGTAGGATGGCCGAAATATAGTCGTCGGGCAGCCCTGCGCTAGCGGCGCCCAAATGTTGCCAGCGCACCGGGCCGGCCGGGCAGTAGTAGAGGCCCTGGCCCTCGGTGCCTACCCAAATGGTGCCGTTGGCATCTTCGGCCAGGGCGTTGGCCGCGAGGCCGCTGGCATTCAGCTTGTAGTGCTCGAAACGGCGGTGGCCAGGGTGCCAGGCGGCCAGGCCAGTGCCATGCGTGGCCACCCACACGCGGCCGACACGGTCGGCCAGCAAGGCATAAATCTGGTTGTGCAGCAGACCATTGGCGGTGGTGTACTGCACGGCCGGGCCTGTTGCCACCCCTGCTGGCGACAGCGGCAGGTGGTAAAGGCCATCGGCTGCGGTGCCCACCCACAACCCAGACTTGGGCGAGTAAGCCAGCGCCGTCACGTCGAGTTCGGCAGGCAAACCCGGCACGCGCGCCGCCGCTCCAGCCTCCGTGGCTAGCCACACGCCGCCGTGCGCCCGGCCCTGCCAGATGCCCCCACCCAAGGCCAGCGGCCGAGGTAGCAGCGTGCGTATCGGCGCAGCCTGCGGGCTGGCTGCGCTCGCATTGGCGAGCGCAGTGGGCAGATTAATCAGCTGATTGCCAAAGGCAGCCAAGATGCCCGGCTGCGTTGCGGCCAGCGCTACGCCGGCCGCCGCGTAGTTAGTAGGCAGGTTTAGTAGCTGTGCAAATCGGTCGCTGTGCCGCCACAGGCCCTGGCCAGCCGTGCCGAGCCAGGCATTGCCATCCTGGTCTTCAAGCAGGCAGGTTGGCCGTACCATATCGGCATCGAGGCCCAGCGGGTAGCGTCGTAGGTACGCCCGCAGGCGCGCCGAATCGGGGGGCGCTGGCCCCGATGTAGGCGGGTGCCAGCCTGCTGGCAGCTTGGCAGTAGCGGGCTGGGGGCGGAAACGTGCACCCGGCACCGGCCGTAGCGAGCGGCTGCCCTTGTCGTGCGCCACCCAGAGGCGGCCAGTAGTGGGCTCCTCCCACAGGCCCGTTACGAAGTTTTCGGCCAGGCCATCGGCCGTGGTCAGCGTCTGAAAACGGGTGCCGTCGTAGCGCACCAGGCCCTCGGCCGTGCCCAGCCAGAGGTAGCCCTGCCGGTCTTGCAGCAGGCAGTAGATAAACGGTTGGCTTAACCCATCATTTGGGCCAAACTGCTTTACAAAGGCGGTGGGCTGCGGCAGCTGGGCCGCCCCAGCCACCCCGCTAAGCAACAAAAGCAGCCCCAGCACTACCCGCCAAAGACCAGCAACACGCAGCATGAATACGAAAATCAAAACCCCAGGCCAGTAGCCGGCGGATGGTCGAAGCCAGACTGTGTCGGCAAGTTAGGCAGGTGCTCGGGCCTGCGCGGAGCAAGTCCGATTAGCGCGGGTCCTTGCTCGGTAAACACTAGTAAGTAGTTGGCGAAAAGCCGAATCACCTGCCCGCGACAACCTTAAACCCGGTGAGCCGGCTGCTGATGGGCAGCGCGCCGCCGCTTAGCGAGGCTACGGGGTCGGTCGCAATTGGGCTAGCTACGTTGAGGCGAGTGCGGGCAATGCCGTTGGTAGCTAGGTACGTGAGCACGGCTTCGGCGCGCTGCTGGCTGAGGTCGGGGCTGGCGTCGGCGTCGGCTAGGTCATTGGTTTGGCCGATGAGCTCCAGGCGCAATTTTGGCTGCTCGGTCAGCAATTGCTTGAGCTGTAGTAATTCAGCCGCGCTTTCGGGACGCATTTCGGCCTGGCCCGGTACGAAGAAAATGTTGTGCAGCGTCACCGTAGCACCGGGCACCGGCCGGTTGAGGGCAATATCCTGCAGCAGTTCGACGTAGGGCGCACTGGCCGGCAGGTCAAAATGAGCCGAGTGCAGCAAGTAGCCCGGCTGCCGCACCGCAAGGCCATAATTGGCTCCTGAAGGCATACTAATGAGGTAGCGCCCTGTGCCCGCATTCGCCTGAAAAGTAGCTACCACCTCGTTTTTCTTATTATCAACCAGCTCAATGGTAGCGCCCAGCGGCTTGCGGCTCACCGCATCCGTAATGATGCCCTTCAGGATGGTGACGTGGGCCGTGGCCGCCACCGGAACCGGTGCGGCGGCGGGTGCTACTGGCGCCATTGGTGCCACCGAAACGGGCTTGGGCGCCGTTGGGGCGGGGGCTGGTTTTGCTAATTTAGAGCCTGCTACCTTCGGCGCACCGGGCTTTTGGGGCGCGCTGGGTTTGGTGGTCGTGGTGGGTTTGGGGGCAGTAGGCTTCGGCGATTTGGCGGGGGCTACGGGAGCCGGAGCGGTGGGCTCGGGACCCAAAAAAGTGACCCGGTAGATGTCTTTGCCCCCGAGGCCACCCGGCTGGTCGGTCGAGTAATAGGCGTGCTGGTTCGAGGCGCCCATTACAAAATATACGTCATCGTCAGGTGTGTTAATGGGCCAGCCCAGGTTTTCGGGCTCGCTCCACTGGCCGGTCGGCATGAGGGTCGATTTGAAGATGTCATAGCCGCCAATCGAGCTTTGGCCTTTCGAGGAGAAATACAGCGTTTTGCCATCGGGGTGCATAAAAACCCCCTCCTCATCGTAGGGCGAGTTGATGACGGAGCCCAGGTTTTGGGCCGGCGTGCGGGCATCTAGCTCCACGCGGTAGATGTCGCGCCCGCCGCGCCCGCCCGGCCGGTCGCTCACAAAGTACAGAAACTTGCCATCGGGCGAGTAGCAGGCCGACGACTCGTGGTACTTGGTATTGATGCGGGCGCCGAGGCTTTTGGGCTTGCTCCAGACGCTTCCTATGAGGTTAGACTCGTAGATATCACCCTCATTATCTTCGAGATATACCAGCAAGTGCTGCCCATCGGCTGAGAGGCCTACCGTGGCATCGTGGCTGGGCGTATTCACGGGCGCGCCCAGGTTGTGAGCGGGGCCCCAGGCCGTGCCGTTCCAGTCGCTTTGGTAGATGTCTTCCAGCATGCCGTCGCCTTCGCTATCGAGCTGCCCGCCCGTCGAGCCCGACCGACGCGAGGTCAGTAGCAGTACCGTTTCGTCGGCCGAAATCAGCGGCGCGTAGTCCGACATGGGCGAATTGATGGCTGGGCCGGCATTTTCGAGCAGCACCCGAATGGGCTTGGCTTGCAGCTGCTGGCCGCGGTGGCACTCGCGCACGCGCTGCGCCAGGTCGTCGGTGGTCACTGCCACATCGTCGCTGGTGGCGTCGGCGGCTACCGGCCGGGCCTGCTCATATTCTTTGATGGCGGCCGCCCACTGCCCATTCAGGTGCAGCGCCCGCGCCAGCAAATAATGCATGCGCGGCTCGGCAGTTGCGTCGAGCTGCTGCGCCTTTTGCAAATAGGATAATGCGGCTTGTTTCGTGGAGGAATGCAAGTAACACTCGCCAATCTTCGCGTTAAGCAACGCGTTGTTTGGATTGAATTTTTGCGCCCGTAGGTAGTGCGGCAAGGCGGCCCCAAAACGTGCCGGGTCGGCCCCCATTTCGTGGTCGCCTTCGGCCAGTTCGTGCTGGGCTAGCTTCAGCCCGTCCTTATCAATATTGAAGTGCTCTTTGGTAAACGGCACATTCTGAGCGCGGACTAATGTGCTTCCAAGCAATGAAAAGCCAGCAAGCAGCAGGGAACGAGTAAAAAAAAACATAGCCTAATGCAGTCGGTAGTAAAGGAATAGGAATTGAATACAACTGACCGAACCACTTAGCTGGCTGCCAGTCAAATCGGAGTGAAGCCGAATGTTATTTGTATAATTGCAAGAATTTTATTACGGAACAACTCATCATCAGGCTAAAGGTAAAAAGAAAAAAGTGCAAAATCGTAAACATTTTTTATTGGCTCCGCACTAGCCAAAAATCGTCTGAACCTTTTGGCCGGGTTGCTGCTTATGGAAGGCGGCGCGGCACCAAGCGTATTTTTGTAAAAACCAGCGCCTAATCCGCGCTTCTTATTTTTCTCCTACTGTATATGGCTGTTTACCCCGAATACATGGTAGCCCCCATCCGCCAAGACTTGGTGGAGGTCGGCTTCGAGCAACTAATGTCGCCGCAGGAAGTGGACGCGGCTCTCGCTGAGAAAGAAGGCACCGTGCTGGTGGCCGTAAACTCGGTGTGCGGCTGCGCCGCCGCCAAAGCGCGCCCCGCCCTTAAGCTGGCCTTGGCCAGCGCCGACAAAAAGCCCACGAAACTCGTGACCGTTTTTGCCGGCATGGAAACCGACGCCGTGGCTAAAATGCGCGAGCACTTCCTGCCTTATCCGCCCTCTTCGCCCTGCATCGGCCTGTTTAAAGATGGTGAGTTAGTGCACATGATTGAGCGCTACCACATTGAGGGCTCCGACCTCATGCGCATCGTTAACAATCTGCAAGGCGCATTCGAAGAGTACTGCTAGTAGTCTTGCTGCCTCAAAGCGCACAAAAAAAGCCGTTTCCAGCCAGGAAACGGCTTTTTTTGTGCGTTAGGCAAACCGCATTATGTAACAAGTTTTCGTCAGGTCTTTTGGTACACGCCAAACAGCAAGTCGCTGGGGTTGTGCAGTAAGAAATTGTCTTCGGCGTCAAAAAGCTGGCGTAGTAGCATCTGCGTGGCCGCGTCTTCTGGTAAAAAGTGGTGCGCAATGTCTTTGAGCACCAGCGTCAGTAAATTGCCGCCCAGGGGCTTTTCTTCGAGCACCGTAAACTGGCGGTGAATGGCCGGCAAAATAGCTTCGCTTTCTACGGCTTCCGATGGGTCGGCCACCAGCATGCGCAGGCGGCCCGGCCCGCTAATGCGCGTTTTGAGCTGGCTGGCCATGTACCGGCGGCGGTAGGGCGCGGGTAGCTGCCGTAGCAGCTGGTTGGCCGCGACTAGCTGGGCGGGTGTCCATTGCAGGCGATTTGGGCCCACGTAGTCGTTGAGTACCAGCAGGCCGCCTGGCCGCAGGGCCTGCCACACATGGTCCACCACCGCCTCTATCTGCTGAAAATGGTGCAGCGCCGAGTGGAAAAGAATGACGTCGTACGCGGCCGTGGGCCAGGGCTGTCGATTTACGTCGCGCATTTCAAAGCGCATATTGGTCAGGCCTTCCTGCTTGGCTTGGGCGGCTGCTTTGGCCAGTAGCGCCCCGGCAATATCCACGCATTCTACTAGCTCGAAGGCCGAATGGCGGGCAAATGCCAGCTCATGGCTGCAACTGCCGCTGCCCAGCGAGCACAGCCGCAGGCCGGTGCGCCCGCGCAGGTACTTCTCTACCACGTAGCCTTCGTAGGGCCGGGCCGGGTCGCCGGTAATCTTGGCGTTCCAGCGGCCACGCACGGCGGGTAGTATCCACCAGTTGGCAGTTCGCAGGCTGGGGTCGTCAAAAGCGCTCTGGGTACGAGCCAGGGCGTTGAGGTTCAGTTTGGAAAGCAAAAACCCTGTGCCCCGCTGTCGCAGCTTGGCCAGGGTTTCTACAAAATCGTCGGAAGTAAGCAGGGGCATAAAGTGAGCTAGGCGGGCCATTATAAAGCGTCCGCCCCACCAAAAAACAGCGTTCGTAGGCGAACCTACGAAATCCGCAAGGAGGCTAGGCCAAACCAGCCTAGCCTCTCTCAAAACCAGCCAGCCTGCGCAGCAGGCGTATCCGTTAAATCCTAAAAATCCGTTTGAATCTGCGGTCTAGTTCGCTACTTCGCTCAGGAATTTGATGCGTATCAGCCGGACTTCCTCTTCCGTGAAATCATCCTGGCCCAACTCATTCATAGCCACCGCGATATTGTCGGTCGTGGCCGTCATAAAGTAGTCGTAAATCTCGTCCTGCTTGTCTTCGTCCACCGCTTCGCGGATGTAGTAGTCGAGGTTCAGGCGAGTACCCGAGTAGCAGATGTGCTCGATTTCCTCCATCAAGTCTGCCATCGAGATGCCCTGGCTGCGGGCAATGCCCGTGAGGTCCATCTTCTTGTCAATCTGTTGGATAATGTAGATTTTGAGTTTCGAGCGGTTAACCGTTGATTTGATAATCACGTCGGCTGCCGTTTCGATGTCGTTATCCTCCACGTACTTCTTGATGGCGGCCACGAAGGGCGCGCCAAACTTCTGGGCCTTGCCCTGGCCCACGCCCGAAATGTGCGTTAGCTCGTGCAGGCTTTGCGGGTAGGTGGTGGCCATTTCCTTCAGGCTGGGGTCCTGAAAGAGCACGTAGGGCGGCAGGTTTTTCTGCTTGGCTACTTGCTTGCGCAACTCCTTGAGTTGGGTAAACAGCGCCTCGTCGTGGCCGGCTGCCTGCTGCGACTTCTCCACATCATCCTCTTCCTGCTTTTCGGCCTCAAAGTCGTGGTCTTTGGTGAGTGTGATGCGCTGCGGATTCTCGATAAAATCGATGCCCTTTTCGGTAATCCGCACCATGCCGATAGAGTCGATTTCCTTCTCCAGCAAGCCGTTGAGCAAGCACTGGCGCAGCACCCATAGCCACACCTGCATGTCGCCGCTCAGAGTCTTGCCCTGGCCGTACACCGGCAGGCCGTCGTGCCCGTAGCTGTCGATGTGCGGGTTGCGCAAACCCAGCAGCACCTGCGCAATGTGGTCGAGCCCAAAACGAGCCTCGGTTTGCACCACGGCGCGTAGCGCGAGGCTGACATGCTCCACGCCTTCAAATTTCTCTTTCGGGTGGCGGCAATTGTCGCAAAAGCCGCAATCCGTGTCGAGCTGCTCGCCGAAGTAGTGCAGCAGCTGCCGGCGGCGGCACACCGACGACTCCGAGTAGTTCGTCATTTCCAGCAAGAGCTGCCGGGCGTTGTCGCGCTCGGTCACGGGCTTGTCTTTGCTGAATTTTTCGAGCTTCAGAATATCATCGTAGCTATAAAACATCAAGCAGTTGCCTTCCAAGCCGTCGCGGCCGCCGCGGCCGGTTTCCTGGTAGTAGCCCTCGATGCTCTTGGGCGCATCGTAGTGAATGACGAAGCGCACGTCGGGCTTGTCGATGCCCATGCCGAAGGCGATGGTGGCCACAATCACATCGCAGTCCTCGCTCAGGAAAGCATCCTGGTTGTGCATGCGGGTATGCGGGTCGAGGCCGGCGTGGTAGGGGAGGGCGCGCACGTCATTTACGCGCAGTAGCTCAGCTACTTCCTCTACTTTCTTGCGGCTTAGGCAGTAGATAATGCCCGCCTTGCCCTTGTGCGACTGCACGTACTGAATAAGCTGCTTTTTGGTGTTGCGCTTGGCGCGCACCTCGTAGTAGAGATTGGTGCGGTTAAAGCTGGTTTTGAACACGCTGGCATCGTCCATGTGCAGGTTTTTCTGGATGTCCAGTTGCACTTTGGGCGTGGCGGTAGCGGTGAGGGCAATGAGCGGAATCTTGCCGCCGAGGTTGTCAATAATACCGCGAATCTTGCGGTATTCAGGCCGGAAATCGTGACCCCATTCCGAGATGCAGTGTGCCTCGTCGATAGCCACAAACGAGATGGTAGCTTTCTGCAAAAAGGCGATAGTATCCTCTTTAGTAAGGCTTTCGGGCGCCACGTACAGCAGGCGTACCTCGCCGCTTATCACGTCTTTGCGCACGCGGTTCATCTCCGTCTTGGTCAGCGTCGAATTGTACACCTGCGCATTTACCCCGAAGGCCGACAGTTGGTCGACCTGGTTTTTCATGAGCGCAATGAGTGGCGAAATCACGATGGCCGTGCCCGGCATTACGAGCGCCGGTAGCTGGTAGCACAGGCTTTTACCCGCCCCGGTGGGCATGATAACAAACGTGTTGTGTCCAGCAATAATGTTTTGAATAACAGCCTCTTGCGTGCCCCTAAACTGGCCGAAGCCAAATACTTCCTTCAGTTTAGTCTTGATTCGGGCAGCGGGAGCCAGTGGCTCGGCAGTAGCAAGCATCGGCATGGAATAGTGTCAGGGTGATAAAGGAGGGCGAGGGAAAGTAACGAAGATAAGCACAAAGGGAATCTTTTATAATGAAAACGGGTTTGCACGCCTGCTATTTTTGAAAGGGGCCAAAAGGGCGGTGCTTAACGCATTGGGCCAAGGTACTTCAACTGGCGGTTCGGGCCGCTAAGCCGACTCGCCGTAGCTTTGGCCGTGCATCCGATATCCAACTTTCCCGTGCTGCCCGCGCCCGTTGATTTGCTGGCCCTGGCCCGCCAAGTGCTGCTCGAAGAGGCCGACGCCCTGCGCGACGTGGCCCAGGCCGTGGCCGCCACTCCCGATTTTGAGCGTTGCGTAGCCGCGCTACTCGGCCTGCGGGGCCGCGTGGTGGCCACCGGCGTGGGTAAAAGCGCCCATATTGCCAGCAAGCTGGTAGCCACGCTGAATAGCACTGGTACGCCCGCGCTATTTATGCACGCGGCCGACGCTATTCACGGTGACTTGGGCATGATTCAGGCGGAGGATTTCGTCATTGCTATCAGTAAGAGCGGCGACACGCCCGAGATAAAGGTGCTGGTGCCGCTGCTGCGCCGAAAAGGTGTGCCGCTGGCTGCCCTCGTCAGTAATGCCGACTCGTACCTAGCCCGGCAGGCCGAGTACGTGCTGCACGCGCCCGTGCGCCGCGAGGCGTGCCCCCACGACCTAGCGCCCACCACCAGTACCACGGCTGCCATGGCGCTGGGCGACGCCCTAGCCGTGTGCCTGCTCGAATGCCGCCAGTTTTCGGCCCAGGATTTTGCCCGCCTGCACCCCGGCGGTACCCTCGGCAAAAAGCTGTACCTGACCGTGGGCGACCTCAGCCGCCAAAACCAGCGCCCGCAAGTGGGCCTTGAAGCCCCCTTGCGCGAGGTGCTGTTCGAAATATCGGGCAAGCGCCTTGGGGCCACGGCCGTGCTCGACGCCGAGGGCAAGCTGGCGGGCATCATCACCGACGGCGACCTGCGCCGTATGCTGGGCCGCAGCCAGCTCACCGAGCTGGACTCGCTGAAGGCCAAGGATATTCTGACGCCGCAGCCAGCTATTATTGGGCAGGAAGAATTTGCCGTGGAGGCGCTACGGCTGATGCAACAGCGCAATATCACGCAGCTGATAGTACTGGAAGACGAGCAGTTCGCAGGCTTTATTCACCTACACGATTTGCTGCGCGAAGGGCTAGTGTAAAAAACGGCGCTAACTTCACCGGCAACTGTGTTGCCTACAATTGCCTTTACCGCTTTGGCTGCTCCTGTCCTTTCGTTCCTCATTCCGGCTTACAATGAGTCGGCGCGCCTAGGAGCCACACTCGGCCAAGTGCTGGCCTACCTGGGGGCGCAGCCCTACAGTAGCGAGGTGCTGGTGCTGGACGATGGCTCGACCGATAATACCGTAGCCGTGGCCGAAGCGTACTTTGCTTCGCACCAAGGTCGGGTAGCTACCCGGGTACTTAGCTACACTCCTAACCGGGGCAAGGGCTATGTGGTGCGCCAAGGGCTGCTGGCGGCTCAAGGAGTAGTGGCCATTTTTTCGGATGCCGACCTCTCAACACCCGTGGAGGAGGTGCCGGCCGTGCTGGAGCCTATTCTGAGCGGTAGCTACGACGTGGTATTTGGCTCGCGTGCGCTCAGTGGCAGCCAAATTGGCCAGCATCAGCCTTGGTTGCGCGAAGCCAGTGGTCGGTTCTTCAACCGGATGGTGCGCCTGATTACCGGCCTTCCTTATGCCGACACGCAGTGCGGCTTCAAAGCTTTTCGGCTCGATGTATGCCGCCCAGTGGTCGAAGGTGCCCGGCTCGACCGCTTCGGCTTCGATGTAGAACTGCTGTTTTTGGCGCACCAGGCGGGCTTACGCTTGCGCGAGCAGGCCGTGCGCTGGAACGACGCTGCTGGCAGTAAAGTCGGACTGCTGAGCGGGCTGCACGGGTTTCGCGAGTTGTGGGAATTGCGGCAGCACTACCGCCGCGGAAGCTACGCGGCGGCACTGGCCCGCACGCAGGCTGTAGCCGCCAGCCAAGCCCGGCGGCCAACTGCTGCATAGTTCAACTGCTACATTTGCAGTTCTTCATAAGCTCAACCTTACACTATTCTACATGCAAAGTACTTATCTTGTTGTAATGGCCGGTGGCGTTGGCAGCCGGTTTTGGCCGTTTAGCCGCACGCAGCACCCCAAGCAGTTTCACGACGTAATGGGCGTGGGCCGCTCGATGTTGCAACTCACGGTAGACCGCTTTCGCGGCATCTGCCCGCCCGAGAACGTATTCGTAGTAACCAACCGTGACTACGTGACGCTGGTGCAGCAGCACTTGCCCGAACTGCCGGTAGACCAGATTCTCGGCGAGCCCATCGGGCGCAATACAGCGCCCTGCATAGCCTACGCCAGCTACCGCATTGCCCAGCGCGACCCGCAGGCCACCATCGTAGTGTCGCCCGCCGACCATGCCGTGCTGCGCGAAGAAGAGTTTCGCCGCCTCATTCGGGAGGCTGTAGCCGCCGCCCGCGAGCACGAGGTGCTGATAACCCTCGGCATCCAACCCTCGCGGCCCGACACGGGCTACGGTTACATTCAGTACATGGATACGGGCAAAAATCGCTTGCCCGAGTCTAACCTTTATAGAGTCAAGACCTTTACCGAGAAGCCTAATCTGGAACTGGCCCGCATGTTTCTGGAAAGCGGCGATTTTCTTTGGAATTCGGGCCTGTTCGTGTGGCGCGCCGATACGATTATCGAGGCTTTTCACCGCTCACTCAGCGATGTGGCCGAGGTATTTGAGGAAGGTAAGCACGAACTAGGCACGCCGCAGGAAAAGACATTCATTGACGAGGCCTACGCCCGCTGCCGCAACATCAGTATCGACTTCGGTATCATGGAAAAGGCGGACAATGTCTACGTGCTGCCCGCTGACATTGGCTGGAGCGACCTCGGCACCTGGGATTCGCTGCACCGCGTGGGCCAGCAAGATGCCGCCAATAATGTGGTCGATGGCGACGTTATCCTCTACGACACGCAGGACTGCATCATCAAAACGCCCCATGAGCGCCTAGTAGTGGTGCAAGGTCTGGAGGGCTACATCGTGGCTGAGCACGATAACGTGCTCCTCATTTGCCAGCGCTCAGAAGAGCAGCGTGTGAAAGACTTCGTGGCCGATGTGAAGGCTAAAAAAGGAACGGGCTATAACTAAGCAAGAGTAGCAAAAGTGATGTGTAGAGAAAGAAAGAAGGCCCGCTGCACAGCGGGCCTTCTTTCTTTCTCTACACATCACTTTTGAGTGAATTTTAGCTGCTATTCGATGCCGCTTGCTGCCAAGGTCTGGTCGGTTGTAACCTGAAATTTAAGCCCGGCTTTTGGCCACCTCAAACAGCATAATGCCGGCCGCCACGCCCACGTTCAGGCTTTGAATCTGGCCACTCATCGGGATGCGCAGGCGCTGGTCGCAGAGGCGTAGCAGGTCGGGCGAAATACCGTCTTCCTCCGAGCCCATGACCACGGCGATGGGGCCGCTAAGGCTGGCAGGGGCGGTGTGGCCGAGGTCGGCATCAGCCTTTTCAGTACAGGCCACCACGGTGAGGCCGCTGTTTTTGAGGAACTGGATGGTTTGGTGCAGGTCGGCCTCGCGGCATACGGGTAGCAGGTTGAGGGCGCCGGCTGAAGTCTTCACGGCGTCGCCGTTGATTTGGGCGGCGCCGCGGGCGGGCACTACCAGCGCTTGCACGCCCATGCACTCGGCGGTGCGGGCGATGGCGCCGAAGTTGCGCACGTCGGTCACGCGGTCGAGTAAAAGCAAAAACGGCACTTTACCGTCCTCAAATAAGCCGGCCAGTAGCGAGTCGAGTGGGGCAAAGTCGATGGGCGATACGTAAGCCACCGCGCCTTGATGGTTTTTGCGGGTCATGCCCTCCAGCTTCTCCAGCGGCACCATCGACACGGGTACGTTGGCCGCGCGGGCCAGGTCCGAAATGTCCTGGGTCATGCTGTTCTTAGTGCCGCGCAGCAGGAAAATCTTGTCCAGCGTGCGGCCCGCGTTCAGCGCCTCCAGTATGGGGCGCAGGCCAAACAGCATGTCGATGCTGCGGTCGGCCGCCGGGCGGGTATTATGCTGTTTGTAAGGTGCGTCGGCGGGCTTGCTGCGCTGCACCTGCCGGCCCTGCTCGTCGTAAAACGGGCGCTGCGGGCGGGCGCGGTTGGCCCCCGCATCGCCGCTAGCGGGGCGGCGGTCGTCGCGATTATCGCGGGGCGCATCGCGGTTGTCGCGGCGCTCGGGGCGGCTGTCGCCAGCTCCTTCACGGAAGCGGCGCGGTACGTAGTCGTCGTCAAATCCGCCGGTTAGCGGACGGTCGTTGTCTTTCTCCATCGTTCTACGGCGGCGTACCAGAGCGATTCGTACTCGGGGCGGCGCACCAGTTCATAGTTATCAGGTGCTAAGGTACTAGGGCGCGGGCGGAAGGTAAACGAGAGCTCGCGGCCACTGGCATCGAGCTCGGTATATTGCCAGCGCTCATCGCCGGTGGGCAAGCGGCGCACGGTAGCGGGTGCGCCCAGCACCACGTATACCAGGCCGCGGTCGGTGAGCCAGCCGGGTTTATGGCCGGTAAACAGCTCGTTGGCCGCCGTCACGAGGCCATAATAACGCCGGATGAGGTCGCGGGCGCGCCCTTGGTCGCCCCCGGCGGCCGTCAGCCAAAACTGGTCTACGGCGCGTTTGGGGTTGGCGGCTTGGCGCAACTGCTGGCGCTCGGCAGCCGTGGTAAGGTAGAGCAGGTTTTCAATCAGCTCATCGGCCGTAGTTTGGCCTGGAAAGTCGCTGCGCGTAACTAGTAGCGGTACTGTGCGCGCGGGCTCGCCGCCCGCGCCGCCCACGCGTAGCGCATATAGCCCCTGCTGCGGCAGGCGCAGTAGGTGGTCGGGCGGTAGCGGCGCAGCCGATGAGTCGAGCACGCCCAGTTGGCGCGGGGCGGCGGGCTGGCGGCGCGGGTCGGCAAAGGGCGGCAGTGCGGCCACGCCCGTGGCGGCGTAGCGTCGCCAGCGCACCGGCTGCGGCAGCCCAAAACCCGCCACTACCACCGCTTCACCAGCGCGTACGTAGGGCCGGGCCAGTACCATGCCCATCGAGTCGAGCAAAATAAAAGGCCGGGCCAGCCGCTCGGGCGTTAGGCGCAGCCAAGCCGTGGTGACCGGGTTTTGGTCGGGGCCTTCGGGCTGGTTAGTGAGCGTAGGCGGCTCTAAGTGCGCTTGCAGCACGGCCCCGGCCGGTAGCCGGGCGGCGGGTAGCGCCACCGTGAGCACCAGCGTTGGCGCGGTGGGGTCGGCACCTGGGTAAAGGCGCAGGCGCGGGGCGGTTTGCAGCAGCGGTTGCTTGGCATCGTAAGCAGGCCACACGGTGAGGCGCAGGCGCGGCAGCGCCTGCCCGGCGGGCTGGCCCGGCTGGTTGAGCAGCACGCGCAAACTGTCACCCTCGCGGCGGGTTTCGACTAGTAGGTGGCTGGTCGCCGGGCGGTAGAGGGTGGCAAAATCGGGGCGCGGCGGCACCGATTGCGCCCGTGCTCTGGTGCCCAACAAGAGACCCAGCAGCACGAATCCAGCGCGGCCGTTGTTAAACTTGCGCCCCAATTGGCCGTACTGTTTTCTTTCTTTCTGCTCGCTCCCTATCATGACCGTTCTTCTTGCGCTGCTGGTGTTTTCGCTCCTTGTACGTTACTTGCTGCCCGTGGTGCTGCGAGCAGTACTCGGTAGCTTCGTGCGCCAGCAGGTACACAAGGCCCAGCAAGCCGGTTTTTACCCGCCCAGCGGTGGCCCGCAGCAGGCCTACCAAGCGCGACAGCCCGAAACGGCACCCGGCCAGGTGCGCGTCGACTACGTGCCGCCCACCGCGGCGGGCACCGAGCGCAAGCCCGAGTTTCGGGGTGGTGAGTATGTGGACTATGAAGAAGTCAAGTAAGGAAGCTTAATACCCGCTGGCCGGTACCAGCAGCGGTTGCTCCAGCACCTGAAGCCGCGCCGAAAAGGGCGTGCCGTTATTAACCGAAAAATCAGCTACTGCCTGTGGGTCAAGCTTATCATCCTTGAGCAAGCGGGCGGCGTAAATAATGCGAGCGATATTAATGGTGCGAAAGCCGCTGGCCGGCACGTTCATTTCCACGTACAAGCGGGCCGCGGTGAATACAAATTGCACGTACCCCGTGCTACCCGTTGGGTTGCTAGGGCTGCTATTGGCGGGGTCGCTGAGCGTGAGGTATTTGACGACAAACAGCCGCTCGTTTTGCAAAGAGCTGACGTAGTACATATCACTAACGCCAAATACCGTTTCTCCCCCTGGCTCGATACGGGCATAAGGCTGGCGGTTAACGGTAATAAGGTTGCGGCTGACGGCAATCTTCTGGGCAGCAGCCCCAAGCGCCGTGAGGCTGAAAAGCAGCAGAAAGAACAGGTTTTTCATGGAGGAAAAAGGTTAGTATGACCCTCCTTTTTCAAAACCAATGCCAGGGTGTGAGCGGCCCGGCCCGCGCCCGGGTGCCTAACCAAGCTGGCTTAGGGCTAAACTTCAGTTAATAAGAATACTAGGTTCGCGCTAGCTAAAACTAAATACCGAGTCCAAAGCGAATGCCCGAGCGGTTGGGCTCGTTGCGTTGGAGCGAGGTGAAGACGTCGACCCTACCAATTTTGAAAATGTGCTCGATGCCCGCGCCCAGCTCCAGGTAAGGGCCCGATTGTGCGGTTTGGAGGTAGTTGAGCGAAAAAACTTCCTGCCATTTCAGGGCTTTCAGCAGCGGGATTTTATTGAAAATAAACCCATTGAAGTGGTGGTTGAAATGCCCTTCGAAGTAGCTGTGGCGGGTGCTGAATTGGAAATAATCGAGCAGCTGAAACTGGCTGAAATTGCCGGTCAGCAAGGTGCGGTTGCCCGAAAAGTGGCGAAAATCGATAAACGTCAGATTGGCCTGACTGCCCACAAAGCCGCCAATAACGGCCTCGTAGGCCGATGTACCTAGTAGCCCCAGCTGCACCGTCTGGCGCACCGAGCCTTGTAGCAGCGTGTAGCGCACCTGGGTACCGAGCACGCCCAGGCCCTGCCTTATCTGGCCCGTGAAAGTGGGGTATTTGGTGCCCAGGTTGTACTTGCCATCTGGACGCGTGATAAACTGCGTGCCCGGCCGGTAGCTCACCACCAGCGAGAGGGTTGTGGCGCGGCTGCGCCCAAAACCCGTGCCGTCGGGCATCTCCTCGGCCACGGGCTGGTTGGGGGTGAAGGCGCGGCCCCGCACGTCATTCCAGAGGTAGGTGCTGGTGTTTTTGAGCTCGTGGCGGTCGAAGTAGCTGGCCGAGCCGCGCACCGAAAGACCATTCACCGGCTCCCAGAGGTAGCTGATTTCGGCCCCGTCGCGGCGGTAAAGCTTGGCGTAGTTGCGGTTGGCCAGCAGCGAGTACACCGAGTTGATGAAGGGCGTGAGCTGCGAGTTGCGGTCGAAGTTTTCGATGGTGCGGCCCGCAACCAGCCCTACCTGGCGCATTTTCACGGGGTCGAGCTGCCAGGCCAGCGTGAGGCTGGGTTGCAATTGCTCGTTCTGAAAGCCGTAGCGCAGCACCGGCGTCAGGGTCACGAAGCGGCGGTCGTCGGTGCGCCGGGTGTAGGTGGCCTGGGCATTCAGCACGTAGCCCTCCACGGTGTTGTATTGCAGCTCATTGAAGATGGGCTGCACCGCGATGCTGCGCTTGAGAAAGCTATTGCGGTAGGTGTAGCCGCTCAGCAGCAGCTTGGTCGGCGCAAACTCGTTGCGCTTGCGGTCAAGCGAATCTTGGTAGGGGCGCGAGTTGCGGACTACTTCCGAGCTATCCTTTTTGTGGTAGTCAAGTTTCTCCTCCTCAGTCAGCGGCACGGGCCTGATTTGGGTCCAGTACGAGCTGTCGCGCTCGTTCACGCCCTTCTCCACCAGCATCACCTCGCCCTTCTTCATCTGCGCAAACGGGTCGTTGCGCACCGAGTCGCGGCGGGCCTGCTTTACCTGGC
>Ga0265797_10002104_pt1 | contig 34136 bp, 30 predicted proteins | sample P2T30metagenome_FD_192433 | JGI IMG/M metagenome (GOLD analysis project Ga0265797, IMG submission 192433) | Plant litter microbial communities from East Loma Ridge, Irvine, California - P2 T30 | ecosystem: Environmental > Terrestrial > Plant litter > Unclassified | place: USA: California...
CTTCAAGTCACGGACGGGAAACTGTTGGGGCCGAGCATGCAGCAGACTTTGAAGCAATCGCTGCATTCATTCGACTCAGTGCTATATTGCGCCACTCGGGACGGCAGAGGGCCACGAGGCTTGGATCGAGTCGGCAAAAGCTTGCGGTCATGTGTTTCGACAATGATTCAGGCCTGACAGACCCTGGGCCGGCTGAAGAGATTTGGGCTTTGGATGAGGTATCATTGATACCGCAGCCACGTCCGATTATGAGGATGAGAGCCCCAAGCGGAGGTTCGCAGGTTTTGATAGGGCGAGGCCAGGTGTGGTGAAGTATAACCATGATTTCCACGCACCATCGAAGTTCTGAAATTAATCGCAGAAATAGACTCGGAACCACATGATTACGCGAGAAGACCAACTTAGTCACATCCCCAAGTTGCGAAGGTTTTCGTTGAGAGGTGTCGCCGACAAAAGCTTTGACTGCTGCGGACTGATGAAGCTGGAGGTGGGGTTCAACTTTGTTCCACGGGCCCTTCGTGGCCATTACTCGTAGTGCGTTTTTGCAGATCCTGGGTCGTTCGTGCTTGCGAGCGGGGTGAAAGCTATGGCGCAACATGATGCCGCGTGTGCCCACCGTGCTATCCAGTAGCTTAGAGAATGAATGAGCGGTATCGTAATAAGAACTGAACGTGGAACGCCCATGATGCCGCGTCGCCAACCACTTCGGCCAGAATGTCGAGTTGGACGATGGCCGGATTTGACGACGATATAAAGTTTGGCCGCTTTGCTCTAACGCAGGTGACTAGTCGCTAGCGCGTCATGCACATCATGCAAAACAAGCCAGCTGTTGATTCGCTGCTTCGAAAGAAAACGTCAAACTGACTGACAGCGGTTGACAGGTGGCTAGTCCCTTAGCGCTGAAATGATTTTGGTCTATGCATTCAGCTAATGTAAGTATAGTGTGACAAGTCACACGTGCTGCAACAATGGCTTTACCACCACTGTGCCGAGAGGTCGAAAACATTGGATTTGGAACTTTTGAGATGATTTCCTCTTCATTTGGAATGTTAGGGGGAAAAGAAGGGAGCCCCACGGGACAAAATAGCACGCCTACTCGATACTCCGTAACGCCGGTCCTGAATGATTGTCTGGCAAGATGCAGCGTGAGACGGTCTCAGTCCACTGGGGCATGCTTGAAGAGGAACGATACGCTCTCTCCGTTGTGCGTCCGCCTGCAAGCCTCGGCAAGCTGTGCAATGATGGTCAGCATGAGAACTGCAGTGATGCTCGCGGTGCTTACAGTTGGGCTGATGTCGATGGTCTCGATTCGATCACAAAGCTCCTTCTTGTCCTCGTGGGGTACCGTGTTGGTAACGACGATCTTCTTCAATTTGCTGCCGTTCAGGGCTTCGATAGCGTTGCCACTTAGGATGCCGTGTGTGACGATAGCAAGCGCATCTTTTGCGCCTTCTGCTATCAACACATCTGCAGCCTTCACAAGCGTACCGCAGGTGTCAGCCATGTCGTCCACCAATATAGCGGTCTTGCCCTTGACATCTCCAACTAGCACCATTCTCGAGACTTCGTTAGGCCGCGTACGTTCCTTGTGAATGAGCGCAAAGCCCAGATTCAAGCCATCGGCAATAGAGGTAGCCCTGTGTCTGCGTTAGCGTTCTATCTTCTCGAAGAAACTGCTTCGGAGAGCAACTCCGGACATCAAACACTAGTGCAACAGCATCGAAATAATGGCTCATCTCCCGCTTCTGGAAGAAAGCCGGCTATACAGGTAGTTTTTACCTTTTTGCGCCTCCCGCGTCCGGGCTCACGATGACACAGTCCTTCACCTCAAGATTCTCCCGAATCCAACGTAACGTGCTTGGCTCGGCGTAGAGATTATCAACCGGGACGTTGAAGAAGCCCTGGATCTGACTTGCGTGGAGATCCATGGTGATTACATGATTGCAACCAGCAGTTTGAAGCATATTGGCCATGAGTTTAGCGGTGATAGGCGCTCGAGACTTGTCCTTCTTGTCCTGGCGCGCGTATGGGAAGTTGGGGATCACCGCGGTAATGCGGCGTGCCGATGCTGTTTTACACGCGTTGATCATGATCAGAAGTTCCATGAGAGCGTCATTGACGTCTCCGGGTGGACTTGACTGTAGGATGAATACTGTGACATGGTAAGTGACTCATTGCCGGTGGTAACTTCGTACGTTGTTGCATACCATCCTCGTCCCGGACAGACTCGCCGATAGTTACAGAAGTCTCCTGGTTCGAGTACTGAAGCACTAGAATCTTGGTAAGCTCTATGCCTAGTCTGCCAAAAGTCAGTGAGGCTCGAGTTTGTTGAATATTCAACATGTTCGAGGATCTATTCTGGTCGCCATCCTCGACACCCGCAGTGTCGAGAAGGCGGTAAAAGCGCCGTGCATCTTTTCCAAGCATAATATATCCGGCACAGTGGGAGATCGATAGGCAACCGCAAGAATGCAGGGCCAAATGATAGTGACAAAGAAATGTGAGAGATTTGACTTACCGGTCAGCCACAAGCCTGGCGAGCTCGGGATAGCTGTTGCCAGTGAGCAGCTTGATGCTGTTGGTGGCCATGGTGTTGAGAGAGGCTGTCGAAGTGATTGGGCTCTTACCTGGAGCAGCGCTGGTGGACGCAAAGGACTTTTTCGCGTGCAAACGCGGGCACGGACCGTGCGGAGTAAGGTGGCGCCGTGCACCTCAGCCACAGGCTCCCGCCTCCGCTAGGGTCGTACACCACGTACAGTACACTGTACAACAGCATGACTATCGAAAGCAGACTCCATGTCCCTGCACTTAATCACAATATGAACATGATCTCGACCAGCGATCAGTATCGCAACCCTGCCTTATCTCTTCCGCTCCTCCGGCGTACTTGCCATTGCCCTTCAATCTCCGAGTCAGCGAGTCCACAGCACATTTGCAGTTGTCCTCATGGCCTCACTTCTAGGTATACCTTGCTGGCCTGTAACGCATGCTTTCAATTCTTGATGTTCAAAATCATCCGCGTTGGCGACAAGATTGCGATTATCCATGCCTGGAAGCGCGATGTGATGATACTCATCTGAAGTGGTCGAACTCGAGGCTCCATGCATCCGTGACGTTTCGAGCTAGTTTGTCCTTGCTTTTGAGCCCCGCCTGGGCATCTGCAAACGTCCCGTTGCCGTTGAAACAGACTATAGCGCGCAATCCTATATTATCCAAGCCTTGCCTTCGTCACAGTGCATTTCGCCGTGCGTAGTAGAGGTACTTGCCGCCCATTCTCCACTGTGATGTAGCTGTCACAGCAACTGTCATATCTTTGCCAGATCATGTCGCACCGTACAGCGATCAGGTTTAATGACTAGCAGCGCAGTACAAGTAGTGTTCTGCCGTAGCGGCAACCCCCCGAGTCAGCCACGAGTGACCGTGGAACGTACTTGGAATTTCTCAGACACCACACATCACGTATTCTGGGACGAGGCAAAAATCGAGGCTTGGAACGTCATTGCTTGTGCTCGTCGACCCCTGCAGGTCGTATCTTCATACAAAATGCGCCACTATGGCATCCTCTGCCGCTTGCCCCTCACCAATCCTAGAAACATGAAACAAGCTCTGCCGAAATCATCATCGACCACCGAGCATGCAAAACAAATTTGTAGTGTGCTGAAGTATTATACTGAAATCATCGTTCTGAGGCGACCTGGGTATTTAGATGCGAATCAGAATAAGGGAAGATGCCGCCATGTACAAAACATCGCTCTATGTACAGCAACAGCGAACGAAAGCAAAGCTCCTATAACGACGAAGGAACAGTAAACGTGACGTGAACGCAGGCCGTTGAACAATGATACAAGAAAATTCGTAGACAGTCCGAAGTGATGAGATTAGTGAGTCGCCACATAGGGCGGGCTGATATGTCGTGGTGTCAAAGGAGTCGGCAGGTTGTGCTAAAAGGCGTTCATCCTAACAAGTTTGCTCGCACATCTTACCAATGGCCTTCTCAATGTCGGAGAATAGGTTGAGTACATGGCCATCGGCGTAGATCTTGATCGACTCTGTAGTCTTACGATCGCCAGCTGTCGGAGCCAGACTACTCTCTACTTTGGTCGGACTTCGGGGTGGCGTGGTCTGAGCGAGGTCAACTCGAGGTGCAGCGGGATTAAGTACGATGGCTGCAGCCACGTGTTCGAGCAGTTTCTGGCGGAGGCGCAAGCGTCGGTTCTCAGCCTGTTCCAATTTGAGGATGAACTCGTCGATGGAAACGTCCAGTTCGGCGAGGGCTTCCTCTTGTTTCAAGAGCGATTCGCGGGAGAAGATTACTGTTTCACCACGTCGAAGATAGGAAATCATGCGACCATGGAGTTTTTGTCGGCCGGCCCGCAGCGACTTATATGTCTTGCGGAGGTAGTCACAACGTTCGTCAAGGGCTCGGAGCTCCTGCGTCGAGGTTAGCATAGTAATACAGCCAAGTGAATAACAAGTCCTACCCTTGATAGAGAAGCAACGTCACGCTTGTTCAGAACTTCGAAGTTTCCTGCTTGATCGTACGCCTGCTTGTGAAGCAACTTCTTGTCTGCGTCACTCATGCGTCGCGAGGCTTCGGGCACACGCATCCCTTGAGGTAGTTGCCAAGCATCGGGTGCGGAGATGCCGTCGTTGTTGGCCTCTGACACGGTTCTGCTCCTTTCTCTCTTACTATCCCGTCGCGAGGGCCGACCACGGTCCATGACAGAAGACTCGGACATGTTCCTGTTGTGCGAGGATGATTGTGCTGCCATTGGATCCCGTCTTTCGACTCGTGGAGAACCCCGGCTTGATGCCGGAGACGCCGCGTAGAAAGGGCTTGTGAAGGCGGATGGTGGAGTAGGGAGAGGTATGACATTGTTCGGTGATCGCCTATCAACTGCGCTCATTGGAGTAGTTCCGCCGGAGGCCAGAGATGCTGGGGTCAGGAGCTGAGTTCTGCTTGCTTTGGACGTAAGTACGAGAGGTGGCGGCGAGCTCTTGCGTTCGGTAGCAGGTGACTTTGGTGGTACCTGAGGCGGTTGCTCAAGTTCTGCTTGGATGTTCGTGGTGTTCACTTTCAGTAAGGGCTTTGGGCTGGCGAGAGGACTGAGGATGGGGGACAACGGCTTCCCATTCACTTTGAGAGCATCAGAAGAGAGGGGGGTCGTCGCTTGTTGCATGAGCACAGGAGATGGGCCAGTGACACAAGACACCATGGCATCACCAAAAGGGTTCACCCTCCAGTTGGTTCCTGGAGCGCTGCACGACCTTTCATGGCCAAAAGTCTCGTGGGATAGCTGGCGAAGGGGAGGTCTGCCAGGAATCGTAGCTTGATATTATTAGCCGGGACAGGCTTGCTATGGTGCACTTGACTTACGTGAGTCGATGGCCATTTCCTGCACGGTGGTCATGGTGTTTCCAAGTTCTGGTACGCTGACCTTACGTCTTCTTGCTAATGAGCCAGTGCGTTGCCAGAACGGTACACTCTCAGGCAGGACAGCGGTATCACTGAGTGAGGTCGAAGATCGTCCAGCTGAAAGAGCGGCAAGCTTATCGAAGGATGAATTGAATTTTGCGATGCCAACAGGACTCCTCGATGCAGGCCAGAGTTGATAGCGAGATGAGGTAGGTTGAGAGAGATTGGCCAACGAAGGGCTCTTCACTAATGATTCTTTTGGCGAGCTGGTATCTTTTGTTGCCTGTATTTCTCTCAGTGAGCGTGAGCGACGAGGCGGAGAATAACTCATTTCAGGAACAAGCCACCTGAGAACTTACGCTCATGTTGAAGGATGTTTCCTGCGTTATATAAACAGAAGTGTGCTCGGCACCGGACCTCATACAATTGGCGATGTGATTCATGACAGTTGTTTGAGAATGCCGTGGGTCGTTGTCTGGAGTGCAAGGTTATGAGACTCGGGAGGCTGGCATCTCAAACTTGACGGCGTACCCTGCATGAGACTGCGGCAGGCAATGGAGCTGCTTAAGTGTGGCTCGCTCAAACTGCTATTGATACATGCGGCAGCGAGCAGGCCCCTGCCACGCCAAAGTACCAATAACGACGATGCGTCTAGGCTGTCGGCGGCGCACCCAAGCTTGGATAGGGCACGCCATGGGTTGAAACACGAGCCTAACCTCCCTTGTCTGACGATTCGTGGGGAACAGTGAACATATAACGTCACAATTATAGACTAGGGTGATCTGCATACATCGTGCATTTGCGGCAAAACTTCGTAGTACTTGCATGGCGCGATTTTTCGGTGTAGTGGTGATCTGCAGAATAGGTATTCGACGCGAAGCAGAGGGTAGTTAGCGCACCCTTTCGCGCACCTTTTGGCGCACCTGACAGAAGTCAATTATCTCTGGTGTGCAGGCCGTGGGCAATGAGCGGCGGGGCGGGCGGAGTATACTTACGAATGCGGTAGGACGGCCGGTGTACGTGAACGAAGCTGCTGAACTTCTGAAGCAAGTCATCTCTGTGGGCGGTTTATTACATTTCATTACCGGAGAATGACAGTTGAACGTTTGGCGGATAGTCGGCGGGTGCAGGAGTAGCGATAAACCAGCCGATCTGCTGGTCACTGCCACGCTGCCATGCCATGTTCCATGGTGGATGGAGTTGCGGCAGTGTGAGCGCACGGCGCAGATGCTGTTGCGATAGCCGGCCTACGGGAGGTGGGGAGGAGGAAGCATCATCACGAGGCGAACGTTGAACAGGGAAGGTGCAACCGCAGCCAGGGGAAGGTGCGCTGTGATTGGACAATGGCTGAGGCGAACTTTCCAGATCATTCACGGCGGCCATCGGCATCATCCTGAGACGCTGGACATTTCTATTCTTGCAAAGGCGATTGCCTGCTCACTACTTCCGATGCCGTCGGTACCGGAGGGGACAAAGTATCTTGATGAGATGTACCAAGAAAGTCTTGTGCGAGTTGTAGTCGTGAGCGCCCGCATGTGCTGTGCTGCGAACCGATGCTAATCATCGTGCAGCTGCCTATGCGAATAGCAACAGGGACAGGAACACAACTTGCTTTCTCCATACCCCTCACTGCGTTCACCGTCATTTCCAACCGATGCGTCTCCGAAATCTTGTCGACAGGAAAGTGGACGTGCAAATTTCCCAGTGCGCAGGACGTATAGGCGAGGTAAAGCCTTATACCCTGTGGGCCATCGCTTAGACGCGCGACAGGGGCTGCCACGTTTTGTTTTACCGTGCTATCCACTTCAGCGTCCAAACCAAGGCCCAAGAAGAGCCCCAAAGCTGACCATCCATATACAGTGTACACCTACCGTAGCTACCTACCAGAGTCTGCGGAGCTGGTGGCAACATCAGCTTGTTACCCAGCTGTCCATCCGATTCCTGGAGACGTCTTTCGAGCTGCAAGCACCTTCTCAAGTACGAAGCAGGTATCATTCGTGGCCGGGAGTTCCGTCTGTTATCATCCCCGTCACCCCGTGGACCCGGAGAGTCGCGGCGCTTTCCGTTCACTGCCAAGTTTCTCCAGGGTGTTCGCTCTCCATTTCGACATATCGCAAACCTCTATCGTGCGCCCAAGTCCATCTCTCGACTGGGCAACCAACTGCATAATGACCTGCGTATGCAATGCAGTTGATAGCGGGTGTGCCCATACTCGCCCTTACGCCTTTCGGCTGCAACAGCGGTCCGCGCGGATCGTCCTTTACTGCTGAGAGTGCAGATAGCAGACCTGCTGAACAGGTTGGCTCGTAATCGTATGCGGCTGCGCAAGCGTTTCACGCTGAAATCCTCGTCTGTGCTCAGATTCACGCGGATTCCCTAAGCGACCACTACCACTGAGAATCCCGCACATTACACAACCATGTACTGTCATTGAGTATAACGGCTACAGCCATCATGACCAGTCTTTTCAGAACGCGCTCTCCCGCTATCCATTACTCGTCATTGCTTTTGCGATGGCCCTTTCTCCTCCATGCGAGCCTTGTTCCGAAGTCACGCCAAGGCATGCGGTGATTAACAACCCTAGCAGGGTTTTGCTGCGCGAGCCTGCCACAAATTAGTTTGCACAGAGTCAGAATCGTGCGACCCAGTCCACAAAAGGCAAAGCGCCAGCGTTTTCATCCAGTGCGACGCCTCCACTCATCACAACGACTCGCAGTTGAACTCAAGCTCAATTCCAAGTTATTCTACATTTGGAGATTTTGGCTTGAGACGAAAGCGTCCAGCGACCGTTTCGAGCAGAGCCTGCATCAGTCACAATTGTCTAATTTTATCGGCAATGAGCAATACTCAGCACATTGTGTCTGACAGACATTGCTTCTTCGCATCCGTAAGCACGCCCAGCATGGTCATCACTTGTCCATTCGAAATAGATGCACCTTCACCTGAGGGTTGAAAAGGCCCGGCGTCAGTGAACACTATCGTCAATTGGAATATCACCAAACCTCACAGCACATCACATGTGCCCTCGCACAAGGTACATCCTGAAGGCCTGACTCGAACACTGTTAGCCATGCGTTTGCGGGACCCGCCTCATCATGATCATCAGGGAGATTTCCCTCGGCCCATCCTGCCTTGTCCGCTGTGATCATACAAGAAACGTGGTCGTCTAATTGGCGAGCCGATATCCCTGGCCAACGGTTTTGCAGTTCTTGACTACGGAGAATTCTCGTGGCACTTACTCCATTCAGTCCGATAGCAGTCAATGCTTGCGAGTCACTGCAACTGTTATCATATGTGTAGTGTCGTTACCGATGACCTAAGCTCTCTTCTCCACTTGGGCCTTGGTCTATCAGCGAGCATCTAACTTACAGCTACTCATTGTCGGTAACTGGAAGCGGCCGATACTGTTAGGTTACAACGAGTCTCGCCGCGGAGTCTGAACCCGATTCAATACCCACGGTATCACAAGCGAATACCTATCCTCGTGTTCGGATATGCGTAGAATCGCTCTCGAGGCCGATGGCTTGGATTTCTTCATACAAAGTGGCTCAGGGAAAGGTTCCTTCATGCTAGTCACGGCAGTGTCAGAACCGACGAAGCACGCGAAGCAGAATAAAGAACCAGGATAAGACATGCGCGATTGATGACACAAGTCAAGTAACAGATATCACAGCTCGTCTTTTTACTATCAAGGCGTTTCATCACATCTACACTCAACCTCTCGTCGGGCCATTTGTGGCGACCTGCTACGGGGCAGTCAACAGTATGTACCGAACGTTATAGAGCTTGCCGGCAGTATTGCCGTCGCTAACGTACTGACTGGGACAGTGACTTGGACTACTCGTCTCGTGGCATCTAGCGCAATCTTACTAGATTGACGTGGCCCGGGGAAATTCTCATTCGTCCAGCCTGGAGAATCGCAGCACGTCTCGTACACACAGAAAAGACACCAAGTACTGGATCGATTATCATTCGGCTAGTAAAACTTTTGCAAACCAAATGACCAGATGTCATATCTACAATATGTCGCCCACGATCCTGTCCTATTGGAAATGCCAGATAAGAGGCAGACAACTGGGGTGGGTCGATTTGTCGATTGGCTATACACCGTCTAGTGAAGCAATGCGGGCACCGCATACCCCAAGCCAATTGTCAACTACACTACTCATGTTGGTATTCCTAGGGCCTTCAACTCGATGTCGCTAATCTCACAACAGCCGGTGAACAGGAAGGCAGCATTATATTGACCGATGGCAATGGCAAAACGCCCCACTTCACGCGAACGGAGTCATAAGCTGCAAACAACACGATTGCGTCTCGGCTGCTGTGCAACATGTACGACATATGCGATTCCGAGCAATAGGTTACACCGAATCACGCCGAACACGAAATTTGGCAATTTCTGCGGAATAGCAAGAATGCACCCAGCACATCAGCCATGACATCCCAGTCGCTACCAAAGAGACAACAAGTCCAATATGTGCTCCCAAGCTGTCGGCATGAGACGGATATAATATCTGATAAGCTATTGCATCCCCGTACCTTGTCGCCGCATCGACCACGGTCCAGCAAATCGCAATCGTGCCCGCATCTTAAACTGTAATTCAACGACAAACAATCCTCGTCCCTCACATGATACGGTCTTCAAGTACTATAAGGCTCCTGGTAAACTTGAAGCACACCACAGCCTGAACTTGCTGCCTCTTCGTTCCCTCGCGGTGTAATACACGCACTCAGGCTTTCCGGCTGTTACTACCTACAGCCCAGATCATCCGGCGATGATTCAGATCGCAAGACATTGCGCACATGAGTCCCAAGGGAGCAGACCAGGCACCAGGTCACGCAATCAGTCTCACGGACTCCCGCATCGCTCGCTCGCCCCGCTTGTGTGACGTGGCACGGCCTCGTGGCAGTGGTTAAGATCTGGGGAATGCCTGCTCTGTGTGGGGTAAATCGTGGTCAATGCGCAAGTCTGCCGGGCCCAAGTCGACACATCATATGAGAAGTACTAAGTTCAGGAGAGGATGCAGGTACGATGTATGTGCGAGTCAAAATTGAACTGCGAATGTGCGAAAGACGCAGTCCAAGTGCTGGGCTGGCTGAGCCAACACGGCAACGGCATGTATCCTGCAGCACCAGGACAGGAACGGAATAATTACTCAGCCTAGAGTTTAGTATACTCAAAAACACACGCACGACATACTCATGATTGATAAAGTTTCTTCCACAATGACCAAACGCCCCAGGAAGATCTCGAGGCGACATCACCTCACCGCTCTTCCACATTCACCACCTACCCCTTCGCTAGGCTACCCATCCATCTTTAACCGGAATGCTTTCGTTCACGCATACTTTAACACCCACTGCATACACGCCACGAGGCAATACTGCTAAAATCGCGGTACTGCATCTCACCCCAGTTTGTCGACCCCGCAAGCAACGCCATGCATTAGCGCATGTAGCGTGCCTGTCAGGTAGGGTATATGTGCGGGTGCTAAGACGCCACGTCGTTCGTTCGGATAGATCGCCAATTGTAGTAGTACGACGGCCATCAAGATGCACTCCTGAACAAGGAACAAGCTTGCTGGACATCCCCTTTTTCCCTGTTTACACGTGCGGGGAAATAGGGCGGGCGCGTTTGCGCTCGTGGTACTATAACGGCTCGTAGATCTTATGTCCTAGATTTGATCTCGTGGCGACTTCGGTAGCAGTGAAGCATTTTTTACTGTGGAGGGGGAAATGTGTAATATGTGTACAAGCATAGCGTAGTGACGCTAGACACAGTTGAACGTCCTATTTAGGCCCACCGTGCCGCGTTCGCAACTCTTGCTGCAGCTGTCATCGCACTGCGTCCAGATTCGAGTGTGCCAAGCCTCCAATGCCCATGGAATTCTGAATCCTTTCATCGTATATCTGTTACACTTGCGCCGATTCGCATGCTCCACGTGAGAGAAAATGAGCAACTGGCAGTAGTTCCGGGATTGTTCGCCTATCGACTTGCACTTCTTGGAGTAGCCTCCACACCCTTTCGATTATCTTGAATACAAAGTGGCTGGGCGCAGGATGAGGGCTAACGTAGCTCTACGCCTAATCGGTCGACGAGGAGCGACCCCAGTTGCTCATGCATCGCATTAGCCTCTTCAGTGGTGAGACTGCGCTCGAGGCTGCGGTAGTTGATGCGGTAGCACATGGACCTGCGACCAGTTTTTGGATGCGTGAATTCATCTATCAGACGCACATCTTCCACAACGTTGCCGCACACCTCGCGCGCAAGTTCCATTACATCGTTTTCGTGAAAGGTGTAGGGCGCAGGTACAGGTGCAGCTGGCGGAATCAAGGTTTCGTTTGCACCTTCTGGTTTCGATCCGGAGGGAGGTGACGCAGGGGAAGTGGCAACTCCCACTGATTCCGGTACATGAGTGGATGGGGCGGCACTCATATGCGATCCCGATCCTGCATGTGACCCAGTACTCGCGATCACAGGCTGGTCTGAAACCTGACTTTGGCTATGCGAGCTCTTGTTTGGCTCTGCGGTTGCTGTAATCGGCGTTGCCTGCAGAACTTGAGCTGCACCGCCTGCTGCGCTAGAGCTGCTGCGCAGCCAGAAGGCGATATCCTTGAAGCAAACCGGGTACTTGCTAAAGGGGACAAACTTCTGGGCCGGTTTGGCTTCGCTGAATTGGGAGAGGAAGCGCGTGTCTTTGGACCAGAATAGGCGGATGTCAGGAATAGAGTAGAGCAGCATGGCGATGCGCTCAAGACCGATGCCAAAAGCCCAACCAACGCGTTCCGGTACGGATGCGTTGTCTAGAATCGGTTGCGAGACGACTCCACAGCCTAGAACTTCGAGCCAGTCTCCTTGCCAGTACACTTCCAGCTCCCAGCTCGGCGAAGTAAAGGGGAAATAGGCTTCGACCCAGCGTACCTGTAGGGGCTCATCTGTTGACGTGGCATCCGTAGCACTTCTGGCAGCGTTGAAGATGGTGACGACCATGTCCTCAAGACTGCGCTTTAGATGTGCGGCGACGGCCTCAGCTTCTTATGGCGCATGTCTGGACTGGAGCGGGTTACGCTCAATATGGAAAGGCGGGTTGGGGTCCTCGACGGCGATATCATGCTTGGGTAGCTTTTCTACGTCTTCCCATATCACCTCGGCAACTGACTTGCCAGCTCTTCCAGCCTGCTGCCGATCCCATGTTCGTGCTCCTTCCATCTGATGGAAGACTGGGTAGTGGCTCCTGTCGATCTCATCTCGTCGATACACGTCTGCACTGATAAGATAGCCCGCACTCTCATTCTTTTGGAACGTGTCAGCCTGATGAGCTGAAGTGTGCGTTCGTAGGACGGTATCTTTGTTGATGTAATATGTGTCTGTCTGACTGCGGCCAACATGATCCAGGGGAAACCCTAGCGAGTCGAAATTCTGAGCAGTGGTCACGACTGGAAAGAGGTCGTTGTGGGTAGTATAGTGCGGAAATCGTGACTCAATGAGCTTTCGAGTGATGGTCAAAGGATGGTCGGCCTGAAGATGGAGCCGCCGCGGTATGGCATCGAGGATTGTTGAGGGTGTGTTATACCAGTCGTCCGTCTTGTACGTTCTTCCTTCCACAACTACTTCTTTCGGTATTTTGCCTGACCATTCTTAGATTTTGCCTTATCGAAGATTCAGCGAGAGGGTCAACAGCGCAGGCTGGGGCCGATGTAACCGGAGTACAAAGAGTCTTACACCGTAGCTATCATCTCACTGTCGGAAATGTTCTAGTGCTTGATTTGATGTTGCCAGTAGTATGATGCATCACATGACAGCTAAACGTACCAGTAGAGTTGTGTCGCACTGTGAGCAGCCACGGCCATGGCGCACGTGATGGCCGTGGTATCCGAAAAGGCGTCTTTCGGCTCAACTGTCGATATCCAGCAGCTGCCGATATTGGTATTCGCATCTTGACATTGATGGTTTTACTCGTCCAGCCGCGTCCACCGCAATGGCGCCCACGCGACGCCAAGCCCAACACCGTGCGCGTAGCCGAAGTGCATGTTTTGCCGATGACGTCCGCGGGTTCTTTGCTCGGTAACATAACAATCACCGAACAGTGAATTGGACTCGACAACACCCGTTCTTAAGGTCACGGGCCCCTCTGTAGGATACATGCAGCTTGTAAAACACATCCTGCTGTTATGTCGGCCCTCACGAAAAAGGTGACGGCACCGGAGCTGAAAAAGAGCAACGATGTGATCAACACACCAATGCACTATCCTTTCTGGTTTGGCGGAAGCGCGAGTTGTTGCGCGACCTTTTTCACACATCCGCTGGATCTTGGTAAGTTTCTTCTCGTGGTTTTGACATCGCATTGGCTTATGATTGTGCAGTCAAGGTACCACCAACGCAACACCTAGCTTCGTAGAAGACTCACCAGCAAAGGTCCGATTACAAACACAAACACATGGCGCTGCGCGATTGAATATGATACAAATGTTTCGCCATGTCGCAGTAAATGACGGTATCATGGCATTGTACCGCGGCGTACGTCCCTTTCAAGTCTAGCATCCCAGCCAATCTAACACAATGCACAGATATCCGCAGCGCAACTGCGGCAAGGCACATACAGCATGACACGCTTCGGCGTCTACGAGACCCTCAAAGACCGCATGACAACCCCCGAATCGAAACCCTCGTTCCTCACACTCGTCGGCATGGCCTCGATATCAGGCTTCCTCGGCGGCGTAGCCGGCAACCCAGGCGACATCCTGAACGTGCGCATGCAAAACGACGCAGCGCTCCCCCGCGAACAACGGCGGAACTACAAGCACGCGATAGACGGTGTCCTGCGCATGGCGCGGGAGGAAGGCGTGGGCAGCTTGTGGAAAGGCGTCTGGCCGAACTCGTCGAGAGCGGTCCTCATGACTGTTGGACAATTGGCGACATATGACGGCTTCAAGCGGACGCTGCTGGAATACACGCCGCTGAAAGATGGGCTCTCAACGCACTTCACGGCTTCGTTCCTGGCGGGCTTTGTCGCAACGACAATCTGCTCGCCCGTGGACGTCATTAAGACCAAGGTCATGAGCTCGCATGGGCACACCAACATTCTCAAGCTCGTGACTGAAACTACGAAGGCGGAGGGCATACGCTGGATGTTCAAGGGCTGGGTGCCGAGCTTCATCCGCGTTGGGCCGCATACGGTGCTCACGTTCCTGTTCCTCGAGCAGCACAAGAAGATGTACAGACAAGTGAAGCGTGTATAGACGAGCAAAGATGTGTCAATCTGTGAGGGGAGGACGAGCCGATGTTAAAATGCGCGTCTTTTGATACCATTTGGGCGGAACATACTGCTGGATGTAAATACGCTTGCTGCATTTCATGGCGTTTGGGCGAGCCTAGACACATGTAGAATACATATTTGCATACAAACAAGTCTTGCATTTGCTTTCACGCGTGCTTCGACCCACCGAAGGCTCACAAGCGCTAACGCAAAGACATGGAGTAGCCCTCGATAGGTGATTTCCAAAGGAATTCATTGTCGAGAGCACTTTCGTTATGAATCCAGCCTGCTAGCTACAACCTACCCCACCGTGAAGACTACCTACCCCACCGACCTCATCTAATCACGGCTCCTTCCCTCGCAATACCATGCAATCCCTCCAGAATATCACTTCCACCCAGCAATCCAACAGTCCCCCTGCCCACACCCGAACTCCCTCCTTTATCACTCCAAATCTCATGGAACCTAATCGCCATATCACTCGCCGCCACAACAATGCACCCATCTCGCACACCCCGTCTCGGCCATATGTCATCCGCGCCGCTCAAACTGCGACTTCCCGGGCCCTCATCCGCTGGTGCGCCACTACTCGGACTCCCAGGATACGCTACCGCACACAGCGCACGATTCTCGTCCCACCACGGCACCGCAACGACCTGCTCGCAGCTCGGCCAAGCGAACACAGCAACACGGTACGGATGCTCAGGTTGCGTAAACCCGAAGGTTGCCGCAATCTCCCGCCGTGTTTGTGACCATACGAGGCTGGTGACTTGGGCAGCGCAGTCGATGGTTGCGAGACAGGTGCCTGAGCGTGTGTGGTAGAAGTGGATGCATCGATCGTTTGAGCCACCGCCAATTGCGATTAGACCGGTTTGCCAGGGGCAGAACGCCATGGCTTTGACGGCGGCGTTGAGCGTCCATTTGTGTCTGGATGCGGTGTGGGGCAATTGAAGGACTGGACTGGCGCGGTTTGAGACAGTATAGATTGACTCGCCGCCAGGTCCTTCGCGCATGTCAAGTGTGGCTGCAGCATTGCCGCTGCTGTTATTCTGGCGTAACATCTTCTTGGTCTCGAACAGGAAGCAGTTGTTGTCATTACCTCCACTTGCGAACAACTCACCGTCTGGAGCCCATGCTAAACCACAGATCTGCTGTGTATGGATCGTCATGCGAGCGAGCAGTGTCATCGCACCGTGCCAGCCGAACAGCGCACTCTGAGTCTCTGATGGCCACTCAATGCTGTAGAAGTAAATGTGGCCAACTTCATCCCCGATGAGCAACTCTTCGGTTGCGACTGTCACGGCTCTGTCACGTAACGATGGACGCTGGACGGTCGTTGGTCTCCAAGAGACGCATGATACAGGCTTGGGCTGCGCGGCATCGAAGCGAGGTTCGGAATCGAAGGGGCTCCATAGTGAGATCCGACCGTCCGCTCGACCTACAGCTAGGATTGCTTGTGCGCCCTGTATGGAGGAGAAATCTAGAGACGTGACGTGCTGCACAGCTAAGGCGGCAGATCCTGCGGGTACCGCATTCAATGACTCTGGTGTATCGACTCCGGAGCGTTCAGACCACAAGTGAACAAAGTTGCCGAGACCGACAGCCAGACATTTCGCTGTGTGAGAGTATGCAAGTAGGGTACAATAGTAGTCATCTCGTAATTGAGGCGCATCAAGAACTGTGGTGAAAGATTAGCAGTTTTCAGTTGGCGTCTCCTGTGAACATATCTGAAAGGTAGGATCGGTACGGCTCTTTGAGCGCCCTGCCGAGATCGACTGTTCGCTTCAAGGTGTCAGCAAGACGAAAGTAGTGCTTCAGGACAACCAAAACGAACATGGTGTGATACTATCCTTGATCCAGGCACCGTCGCGCCAAGCATGCTTGACATTCGATGTACGGCCACCGTTGTATTCATTGTGAGATGGCTCCGGCGAATGCTGCAAAATGCGGTCGGCCTGATCGACATCCAGGGCTAAGGCGATTCGCCGTTCGTGCGCTTCAAGTTCGGCTTCCGGATCTGCGCGATTGAGGAATGAAGACCTATACAGCGGAGCATTTGTTCCACTGCCGAGCATACCACCTCTGCCGGTCGAGACGCCAATGACGGTATCGCTGACAGCAGAAGGTCCTCCAACGTTCCACACAGCACCTGCGCTAACTTGTCGGGACCCCAGTGAGCTATGTCTGTAAGTCAAGATAGCATTCCTTCGATGTGCACTGGCTCTTCCCACGATCATTGAATGAGCCTCTCTGAGACCGCGCAATTCGTCATTGAGACGACCACTTCGACGTAACCGACGGCTGAAGGCGTCCGTATTTGGCCGAGAGCCGCGGCCTGTCTCATGTACCTCCAGGCGTTCAGACGGCTTGTTCAATTCGTAGCTCTGCCGGGTCACGGTAGGAGGGCGACGACAAGCGATGAAGCGGTCTGGAGTACTGCACTGGCCTTTGCGTGGTGATCGAAGCGAGCCGCCACGGGCGGCCCATTGACTTGGTCTCAGAGGGGAGCTGGCGTGACGAAGAGGGAATCGGCGGAGCTGCTCTGACAAGGTGTTCGATGGAGAGTTATCACTGCCTACGAATAGATGTACTGCAGATTCGATTTCCGGAGTAACCCCATGCGAGTCGAATTCTGTGGTGAGAAATTTGGCGTCTGGCAATTCGAGTAGGCTATCGGAGAGGCTTCGATGAGAGGACTTTCGCGTGTGTCTCAATGGAGTGTCTCGAACTACGTCGCGTTCATCCTTTGCATGTGGAAGTTCAGTGGGGTCAAGAAGAGACTGGCCGGCTTCGGGAGCTGAGAGATCGTGTACATCAGTGAACGTGGGGGACCCGGACGGAAAGAGTCGTCTAGCATATGTTGTAGACTGCCGCTTCACGGGCGAGTCGTCGTCAGAATGTGGTTCGATGACCTCGTTGGAAGCATGAAGCACTTCCGGAATAATAAGAGCGCTGTGGAAGGAGCCAGACTTGGACTTGGACTTCGTAGGAGAAGCTGGAGGCGTGAAGAAAGGATGTTCCGCATCGTCGTCGACATCGCGTGGAAACAGACACACTCGACTCTTGCGAGGCGATCCAGGTGTCCTGGGTGAGAAGCAGCCTTCAGTGCTGATGGTCTTGGTGGGCGAAAGGGGCGGCGTAACGTAGCCGGACCGAAAGGAAGAGGCATCATCGTCAGTATCGCTCATGTTGTTCATCTGTCGAGATTGATGGTGAGCTGCTGGGAGCTTCAGCACATGTCGAGCAGTGCATCGACCGGCTTTCCGGACGAAGCAGAGAACAGTGATGATAGGAGCGAGGCAAACTGCCTGCTATGAACGTTATTGCTGCTCGGTTAGTATAGCAATGATGGTGAAATGTTTCTAGGATTCAAGGTGAAAAGTCACAAAAGATGCAGGGTGGCCAGGCGATGACAGCAACCGTGAGGGATGATGTGCGGGAAGGCACGCGACGCGTAGTGGGGCAATATTTGTCCGAGGCAGACTCTCGAGGCAGGCGCAGAGCTCCAAGCAACCAATACTACAGCCATGGCAAGTGTGAGTTCGTCCAGCAAGTGGAATGGTGCACAGAGTGTCGCTGATTTGCACAGCATGGGATATCGCGCGGCTCAGGTCCAGTCGTGCGCTCGGAAGAGGCGCGACAGAAAGAGCTTCAGCACATCAGCCAGTACAAAGATCTGGTGGATCTTGTGAACACGAAGGTAGCATTGATCATGTCCATGATTAGGCGAGAATGTTAATCAGGCGCTAGAACAAAGAAAGGCAATATACCATCGAAGTGCTCGGCCACATCACGAAGCTGCTGAACGAGAATCCCGAATACTACACGATATGGAACCACCGACGAAGAGTGCTGAACTCGCTACTGGCCCCAGACAGTCCGACGCAAGCTTCTGATGAGCTCTTCCAGGGCGACTTACAGCTCACCTTTGTGCTTCTGCGAAAGTTTCCCAAGTGCTACTGGATATGGAACCACCGAGACTGGCTGTTGCGCAGGGCAGAGTCGGTACTGGGTGCGAAAGCGGCATACAAGCTCTGGTCAGGAGAGCTCCAGCTCATCAACAAGATGCTGCACGCGGACAGTCGGAACTTCCATGCATGGAGCTACCGGCGCATTGTGGTATCGCAAATCGATCGATTGGCTACTACCGCTACGGAGGATGCTCGTAGCCTTGCCGAGTCGGAGTTTGAGTACACGACCAAGATGATCAAGAGCAATTTGTCCAATTTCTCTGCCTGGCACAACCGCAGCCAACTGATCCCCCAAATCCTCAACGAGCGTGGGGCGGACCCCAAAGCACGCCGCGCCTTCCTCGGCGCAGAGCTGTCGCTGATATGCGAAGCCATCAACACGGACCCGTTCGACCAGTCCATATGGTTCTACCACCAGTATCTGCTGTCGACCATGTCCCCACATTGTCCGCCACAACAGCTAGTTGTCCAAGATTTGACCAACGGCGAACGGCAGAGCCACTACGAGCACGAGATGGAGTACATCAGGGAGATACTGGAGGACGAGATGGACTGCAAGTGGATATATGAAGGACTGCTGAGACTTGCGGAGGCGTGTCTGGAGGTTGATGCAGGGACGAGATTTGTGGCGACGGCGGATATGGTGGCGTGGCTCGCTGAGCTGAAGCGTCTGGATCCGCTAAGACGCGGGCGCTGGGAGGATCTAGAGAAGCGGCTGAATCTGTGAATGTAAAACTTGTTCAAGGCTTGCTCTTCTGCTCAGTCTGCTCTTGTGCAGTCTTCTGTGCAGCCGGTGTCGCTTCTCTTGTCGCATCCTTCTTCCAAGCCCACAGTCCTAGTAGTGACGACCATGAAGATGAATCTGGGGTCGGTGTAGAAGATTTACCTTCGTCCATCTTTGGCTCGAGCGGGGCAGGTACATCCTGGGGCGATGGAGGCGAGATGGCATTTGCGGCCATAGGCTTGAGACCCTGACTGGTCAAGGCAGCCTGAGCCGCGACTTCGCTGTAGCAAATATGAGTGACGTTGAGTCAATACTACGGCCTTCCAACCACATACCGGTTGTATTCGTCTTCGAGCCTCTTGCGCCTCTGCTCCTTGAACTCTCTGTCAAACGCTGCAACACCAATTGACACGCCCAGGGCTGTCGCAAGTGCAACTGGAAGTATACGGCCGGACATGCTGACCCGTCATTCAACAAAATCGTAGTGTTGCGCAATTGTTCGAGTGGGGTGAAAGTGAAGTGTATGACGAAATGGAGCTCGCGGAAAAGTTGTCGGCGGCGCACTTCCGCCTGGCTGCCAGGCGCGCTAGTCGACGCGTCTGCCCAGCGAATGCACTCTCAACTGCCACCAAGCACCCCGCCGCCTTACACAACACGCACCGCAATGCCGATCCGGCCCAATGTCCAAATGGCGACAGAAAGGATTTGTCCAGGACTCGGATGAGGAGGAGGAAGAATCCCAGCTCGAGAGCCAGCATTCGAGGGAGAGTGGCAGTGTGCAGACACGCGTCGAGCCCGTTGGGGATACCGAAAACAATGGGGAATTGCCACGAGGAGAAGATGAGAATGCGGTGACATCAAGGGAGGAGGGGAGAGGAAGGAACAGCGCAAGAAGCTCGATTGAAAGAACGGGAGGAGAAGAGCCGAAGAGTCCAGCAGCGACGTCTTCTGCACCACGACGCCCCTCGGCCTCTCCATTCACGCCTCCTGCAACACACGAACCAGCAAGAGAGCCTACAGAGAGCCCTGATCCGCTACAGGGCTCTCCGTCGCCCAACCCTCGCCGCCGCCACCAAAAGGCCGTATCTTCGCAGATTCTGGGCTCTCCAACCTTCGCAGCCAGCCAGGCGACAGTCGAGCCACAAAAGCATGAAGGCACTACTTTGGCTTCGCAGGCTCCGAGTGAAGCCTCGGTTCAGCTGCGTCTTCCACCTGTCAAAGGAAGCCATGACGCAAACACCACCTCCAATGTCCTGGGTGCTTTTGGTATAGGGCCACTGTCAGACGACGAAGCGCTGCCAGACAACGACCCACCGTCAGACAACGATTCACTCTCAGAACCGCCGACCGAACTCAACTCGCCGGAGCCGGCTCCCCTCGTGCCCCACCCTCACCGCAGAACGGCGGTCCAGGTAGTCATACCGTCGTCGACTGCGCTGCAGCAGCAGATCTTCGAGCAGGAGGCAAGGCGCGAGTTCCGCCAGCGCAAGCCCATTCAGCTTCATCCTTACGCTCTGGAAGGTGAACTATACCGGCGGGAAGTACAGAGTAGAGGACTCAAACCTGTAGCGCGGCCAAGGTCTCCCGAGCGGAGGACAAGACAAGACGAGGCCGAGACCCAGGAGAATGAGTTTGATCCAAATGACACACCATCAAACAGTCCTCCCGAGCTTGATATTCCAGTCTCCACACCCGTCCAGAAGCAGCGGAAAGAAAGACCTCGAGCCAGCTCGCCCAGACGTCGCGCGTCTGACCGGACGACGCTCAGGCTGCCTGCCACACAGCTCCGACATCCAAAGAGGAGGAAGTTGGACAATCCTTCAACTCAAGCTGACGTGGTACACAGAAGCATATTTGACGACCCACCCACGCCTGGTGACATCTGGGCTGTGCCTCTACAGTCGCCGCCATATTCGAGCAGTCCGCCTCTCATTGGACATGAATTTACTCGTCGACGAGGAGCTCTCCCTGTTATTACTCCTGCCGCTGCCCTCCCTACGCCTTCAACATCTTCCGTCTTTCAAGATGATATCCGCCCTTTCCCAGACTCTGAGTTGGACCCTGTTCCACTTAGCACTCATCGAGGTAGCGACGGACCACGACGCACCCAACGGATCGTCCTGAGCGACCAATCGTCCTCAGATTCCGAGTCATCTGGCGAAGCAGCGCAAAGCGATCATGAGCTCAGGAAGGTTGGCAAGAAAATCAAAGGTGTTCTGCCGGCGTCGTGGCTGCGTTTCGATCGAGAGGCACAAGAGCGCCGGGAAGCTCAGGCAAGAGAACGGGAACGTGTCCAAATGAATATTACGCTGTCGCCAGAACCTTCTGAACCTCAGCGTGGAGTAGCTCAGAGGGTCTTCCGACGTACAGGAACTGGGGGCAGGTCTTCGTCACTGACCACGCCAGCAAAGGATGTCACGGTCATATCTGATGGGTCTGATAACGATGACGACAATCGTGTCCACCATGAGGTCCGGAATGCACGGAACTCAGCGGCAGAAGCCAACGCCATAGCCTCAGCACTAGACGACAAGTACGCCAACGACGACCTCGACAATATGGAGAATGATCGCTTGCATTTGTTCGCCTTGGGAGGAGCGAAGCGCAAAAAGCAGACTAAAGTTACAGATGCTTTCGGCAACACGAAGAGACTGAAGGCCATTGATGGCACTGCGAGAAAGCGACACACCGGAGGTATAAGCAAAAGACACGCCAGCTCGAGAAAAGCGCGTCGAACTCCACCACCGGCTATGAGCGTGATAGACGCGGACATTTCACCCTCCAAGCAAGGTGAGAGCGTGCCACAGTTCATGAGAATTGCTAGACGACAAGCACTTCGCAGGCCCGACTTGGCACGTCAAAGCCTTCAGTCGAAACAGCTGCAATTGCACAATTTTCGAGACACCGCAGACGCGAATGTAACTCTGGAACAATGGCGTTGCGGAAAGCTGAAGCCGAAAGCCAACGCTCCTTCGCGACCCAAAGCCGGACGCTCACCACTAGCGGGCATTGTCGACAATAATCAGTTTGTGGAAACGCCGACGCGAGCCTCGAAAGGCATAGTACAAAGCGACACAACATCTGAAGCAAGACAACCAAGCACTCGAAGACCCACAGATCGCTTAACCGGCCTTGGAATTTTCGACCGTGATGCGTTGCCGAAGATGGCCCATTCACAGCACGCCAGGAAGAAACCCAAACCACCTCAAGTTCTGGAGCGTGCCAACCACAGAGGCCCTCCACCATTGAGGACTGGACAGCTTGAAGGCGATGAGTCGGTCTACGGACGTGGTCACAGGAAGATTGCTTTCGAACAAGGATTGAGACATGCTGACCGCCAGGCTCTTGCCTTGATCTCAAAAGACGACTCTTTCATGAACCCGCAACTTGCCCGGTTCCTCGCGGACGACAATGATGACGTACCGTCACTTCGCTCGGCGAACGACATCCGAGAGCAACCAGTGGAGAATGCGAAACAGCAAACAGCTACATTAAGAAGACGTCTCATTCGCAAGAAGGTGCAAGCACAACGGGTCGATATTGAAGCTAGAGAATTTCGGCAGCCGAGCGAGCCAGCGGTTCAAGATGTTATGATTAGCCACGGTGCGGATCAACACGAAGGAGTGGTCACCGTCGAGAATGACAATGTACTGCAAGGACTTGGTCCGTACAGCACTCGTTATCCGACGACATTCGACGTGACTTCGCTCCAGCCTGGGACATACTTCCACGCGTCAACGCTCATTGGATCGGAGGGTTTGAACTGGGCCTTATCTATGGGTCAGCCTGGTGCTAGAGATCTGGATGAGGCAGCCGGGTACTTCTCGATCATCCAAGACTCAGCGAGCATCAGATGCGGACCATGGAATGACGAAACGAGCTCAAGCTTGATCAAGCTGGTCAGCGACATTACAGCACCATTAGACGACGAGCCGAAACGCTGCGAGACAGATGTGGTACTCGAGTCGCTGGCAGGCCTCACACAACTCTCCAGATCAGTCATACAGTACTTTCATGGCCACCTTAGCTTCTCCGATCCGATTGACCGCAAAGCGTTTGCTGCCAAGATGCATCAATTCACCTTTTCCGTGTTTGATCAGCTTTCCGTCGTGTATGCCCAGAGCGACCAGGCTATGTCTTCTATAATAGCGCGCAGCTGCATCCAAAGCATCACCAGTGTACTTGCGTTGAGCGTGCAGACGTCTCTAATCGCCAGAAGCTCTGTCGTCGAGGAGAACATACAGAACGAATTCCAAGGGTTGATTCGCAACATCGTCAAGTTCATCATGGCGCACGTGGTCCGCAAAGGCATACCTGAGCTTGGCGAATTTCTTGAGCAGAACAAAAGACATGCGGCAAGGCAGAATGGCGTACAGGGTTCTGACGTGCTGGTCGAAGGCGTCGTCGTGTGTATGCATGCTGCCGAGAGCATGGGACAGCCTGGAAATGTCTTTTGGGACCTGGTCAATCAGGAAATATTGTTGTCCATTGCAGGCGCTACGACCGTCCACATCCTCGAGGCCGCTTGGGCTACACTGTTCACTCTCGTTCCCTTCAGCGAGATTGACGTCTCCGGTATACCTTCTCGAGATAGGAGGGAGAGCTTTGCGCATGACGACTGGACCTGTATCAGCGCCATGTTGAGACGCATCTTCGAGCTATACCCCAGCACGCACAAGAAACATGGTAGCTCTCTGAACGATTACGTTCGAGCGAATCTAGCGAGGTGCCATCGTTTGATCAAATACTGGCACTGGCAACGGCCAGAGTCAATGCTCAACGCCGCCTTTGACTTTTTTGGGAAGAACGGTCTCAGACAACTACAACGAGAATCTGCCACCGGATCCGTTTCACTTTTCGAAGACCCTACGGCGGAACAACCATTGAATCTGGAACAGAACGACTGCTCGTTCCATGTCGCCTTGAAGTGCCTTGCTTTAGGCCTGAGCAACATGGGGCAGACATACGCAGAAAAGAAAGTGCGCAGCTTTGTGTTTCGGCTCATCCCTAACCATGGGCGAAGCTATCCGAAAGATCAATCGCTCGATGAGGAGAGTCTTGCTGCGCTTCGAAACCACCATGACCTGTTGTGCACGCTCTACTGGGCTGCTCCACCTAACTGCAGACCCAAACTCAATCATATCCGCTGCTTGGTGAGCCATGAGACCTCTCATCGCGAAGCCTGCAGAGTCAATGTCCGTGCCTGGACCAACCTCACGACTTTCCAATTGTCGACCGACGAACCTTATGCGGCCGCCGAACCGTTTGCGCTTTGGCACAAAGACATCATCCACCAGACGCTCAAGCAATACCGACTTGCCAAAGTCGAGGCCGACGACTATCTTCATTCCGGGGTCTTGGATGGGACAACAGACGTCTCTGCACTCATGGTGAAAACTGCCATGGAGAAAAACCAAGAGCAAGTAATTGCGACGCTTCGTGACTGCATTGCAGGCATGAGGAAAGCCATGCGATCTGCATCAACGGCAACGCCGCTTGACCGGTTCATCACCGATTCGGATATCGTTAACATGCTAGAGCTACCACACCTCGAGGATCGCCGGCTTGTCACCGTCATCAGGGAAGCGTTAGCAATAGCCCAAGAATATGCCAAGCTATACAAGAACTCCATAGTGAGCAAGGAAAGCCAGCGAACAAGCGAGGATAGTCAAGACTACGGTGACTTCCCAAATATGGATGATTTGGATGACTCTGGGCCGCGGCCGGTCGCAGCAGCACAGCACAATGCTGGCCTTGATTTCATTCAAAAACCGCTTTGGCACTTGATGTCCAACGCCTTCGGAGCTGAGACTGCTCCGGATGACGATTTGTTGATGGACTGTGTTGATACCTGGGTTCTCATTGCAGATGTGCAAGTAGCCGCAGGAACTCGATCGTGGTCCTTCTACATCGACCCCTTCAGCCAGGCGTCGTGGCAACAGCTACGTGATACGGAACAATCACGCAAGTTTGGCCCATACTTTCTGTCTGCCGCAGCCAACTGCAGTGGTACATCGTATGATGAGCATCGCCCTGAGTATATGACAGCCTTATTACTGGCGTTGGCAGATCGAGAGTCAATGCTTCGGTTCCAACATCGCTTACTGTCTGCTATCATACGCATTAACCAAAGGCATCCGCTTTTGAAGAACCTGCCCTTCTTCCACAACCCGCACGACGACGAGTGGGATATCAATGCCGACACGGTCCGCTTGCGTCGTCTCGCGCTCATCTCCAGCATCTTGTCCAACATGCGAGACGATCTATACGCCACCAGGAACACTTCCGAAGTTAGGAGGACGTATGCAACCATGCTCACGGACTTCATGACCAGGTTGAAGAGCAACTTCCTCCAACTGCATCAAGGCACAAAAGTCACGGGAGCGTACGTCGAGTTCGTCCAGAAGATCGTCCAGTTCCTGAAGCAGTACACCGGCGATATATGCCCAGTGCTCAGCTTCTTTACGGACTCGGTTGCGTTTCCACTACCATCCACCGACCCGACGTACGTTGTGGCTCGTCTCTGCGGCTACGCGCCAAAACTGACAGATACGGGCACGGCGAAGCAACTGTCTGTCTTCGTACAAACCGTCGCTCAACAAGCCGCGGCCGACAACCAGCAAGCGTACCTTGTCCACCAACTTACAACCGCAATTTGTTCAAACGAGGCACCAGCTGCTGATCGGGCAATGCTTCGCTCTGTACTCTTGCAAGGCATCTTCCCCGAGTACATCGAACAGGCGTTCTCTTCAAGTGCAGCCTTCCTGATCGCACGACCACTGCTGCAAGCGCTGCGGCCGATACTAGATACGATGATTTTTGACCTGCGCGTCACTCAGCCAGAAAGCCTTTCCTCGATTGTGGGATGCATCCTTGCCGTTTCACATGCCTTCATTCGCGGCACCGAGCACTTCAAAACGAGCCCGACGCTCTTCGAACAATCGCACAACCTCGCCGGTATTACATTCATGCTCGAATCAATGGCATCTCTTGCACCTCTCATGGACTACATCTGCAATCAGTCTTCCTTCGAAGGTCGCAGGCGCACACCCCCGATTGTCGCATATATGCAGGACTTTGGCGCGTTCGTCGCAGAAATGCTGGACGACACGGTGCCGCACGAAATACCATATTACCAAGGCAACGCACACGCGCCACCTACGGACAAGCAGCACAGCAACCTACTCGCCTTTTGCAAGCGGGGCCTAGACGAGAGCATTAAGACGAATTGGAGCGAGGATGCAGATGGGATATGGTTCGGTCAGGGTCAGGCGAAGAGAGCGGTTGTGTTTGATGTTGGCAGTCTGGAAAAACAGAGGATGAAGGTGATCAGGGCTGTTGCAAGGTTCGATGAAGTTTTGAGCGATATTGAAGGGAAAGAAGGGGGAATGGTAGGAAGGAGAGATGCTGGAGATGATGTTGTTGTGTAGCGTTTTGCGATTGTGTTTAGCGGCATGGGTGGCGTTTTTGAGTATATTTCGCGTTTTCGGTTTAGCGATAGCATGGCAATATTCAACTGGTGTGATCAGAAAAGCCCTGTGCCGTTTCTTTTGGACCGAACTGCCTTCGCAGTGCACAGCTACTAAACGACCAGCGATGTCTCTAATGAGAATGCCAGAAGCGCAACCTGCCCGATCTGCAACCCAGCTTCTGTCCGCACGTTGCACACCATATGCGCAATACGACATATGGCGCCGTAGATGTTCGCCGTTGAGCATAAATACCGTCTGTGCGTTGTACTGTTACGCTCGCCATGTCCTTCGCACCAAATCATAAGGTGAAAGAAGCAAGCGCCTGTCCGTAAGCCCAAGATTTCAAACTACAATGCACAACATGCCGGCTAAATTACACTACTGGTTGGCTCTCGCTCATTGCATTATTGCTGCCTCTAACGTTATGTTTTCACACAGACAAGAATGAACCTGACCCTGACGTCATTGCATTGGTTCGCTTGTATTCTACCGACACCGGGATATGAACGCTCCTTCTCGCGCAACAATGCAGGCCGACCAAGACTCACCTCCGCATCATTCAAGGAATATTTGGTAACAAAGACTCGAATTGTCGCTGGGCCGCGCCCATCACCATCCTGACGACGCGTATCTAGCCTTGATGAGTACACCTTCCGGTCCCTGCTCACCCATCTACTTTTGCCGGCCTCGGTACTCTCGGTGGGAAAGAGCCCGTTCAGCCATTCTCAGGATTCCAACCATCTGCGGGCCTCCATGCACTCCACCTTTCCCCAGATTAGCGTGCCTGTCGTAATTTCAAGTGCGTGGGGAAAGTCCAAGCTTGAACCAGGTCGCTACAAGATGTCCGACCCAACGGCCACAACGTTCATTGGCGTTCCTGTCAAACTTTTCGAACCATCATGAAGACCTTCCAGAGGTTCTCGTGTCTTTCTGCCCTGTCACTCATATCATCCTTCTCCAATAGCGTCGGGGTCAACGCTCAGAACAACTCTCTAGGACAATGGCCATTACACGACAATGGTTTAAACGAAGTTGTTCAATGGGATCACTACAGCTTCAAAGTCAATGGAAAACGACTTTTCGTCTTCTCTGGAGAAATCCACTACTGGCGCATACCTGTTCCAGAGGTCTGGGAGGATCTTCTTGAGAAGATTAAAGCAGCCGGGTTCACGGCCTTTGCTTTTTACGGAAATTGGGGTTTCCACAGCGCCAACAACCACACGACTGATTTCGAGACCGGGGCACACAACTTCACGAAGCTCTTTGAGATCGCGGACCGGGTCGGCCTATATGTCATTACACGTCCTGGACCTTATGTCAATGCCGAAGCCAATGCCGGCGGCTTCCCCCTATGGGTCACCACAGGAGCTTACGGTGCACTACGAAACAACGACAGCCGTTACCTGAATGCTTTGGATCCGTACTTCTCCGAGTATTCAAAACTCACAAGCAAGTTCCAGGTAACCAAGGGCGGGAAAGCCATCGTCTATCAGATTGAAAACGAGTATGGCGAGCAATGGCGAGACCGGAAACTAAAAATTCCCAATGATGCTGCCGGTCAATACATGGCTGCTCTGGAAGACTTGGCACGCGAAAGTGGCATCGACATTCCCCTAATCAGCAACGATCCAAACATGAACACCAGATCTTGGTCGAAAGACTATGCCCCAGGAGCGGTCGGTAATGTCGATGTTGCTGGATTAGACAGCTACCCGTCCTGTTGGTCTTGTAATCTGGACGAATGCACAAGCACCAATGGGAAGTATGTCCCATATCAGACGATCGACTACTATGATCACTTTGTGGAAGTCTCAGACACACAACCGAGGTTCTTTCCGGAGTTCCAGGGAGGATCTTACAATCCGTGGGGCGGTCCAAAGGGCGGATGTCCAGCTGATATCGGTGCAGACTTTGCCAACTTGTAAATGCTCTTACAACGCCATGCTCCAATTTCTGACCTTTGCAGATTCTATCGCGACCTCATTGCGCAGCGTTCGACGGCCATCTCGCTGTATATGGTTTTCGGTGGAACCAATTGGGGTGCATTTGCAGCCCCGGTTGTTGCGACTTCATACGACTACAGCAGCCCAATAAGCGAATCCCGCAGGATCGACAGCAAGTTCTACGAAACTAAGAACTTGGCTCTGTTCACTCGCGTCGCTGAGGACTTGACGGTGACCAATCGACTGGGCAACAACACTGGATACTCCACCAATCCGGCGATCGAGGCTAGCGAATTACGCAATCCGCTCACAAAAGGTGCTTTTTATGTGACGCGACACACCGAGTCATCATCTGGGACCGTGGAGTCGTTCAAACTACATGTCAGTACCTCGGTCGGCAACTTGACGATTCCACAGCACGCTGGCTCGATCGTCATCAACGGCCACCAGTCGAAGATCTTGGTCACGGATTTCGCCATCGGCGATGAGACACTTGCCTACTCCACAGCCGAAGTACTGACCTACGCAATGGTGGATAGCAAGCCTGTTGTTGTACTCTCTACGGGTGTCGGCGAGTCGGTCGAGTTCCACGTGAAGGATGCCAGGAATGGCTCTGCTACCAGTCCTGGGGGACGCACAAATGCTACTTTCCACTCCGAGGCGGGGGGCATCACGGCAAACATTGCGGGTGTATATGGAATGGGCGTCTATGCGTTCGACAATGGCGTCAAGATTGTCGTCGTGGATAAACCAACGGCGTACCTCTTCTGGGCTCCTAATCTGTCCAACGACCCATTCGCGCCCGTGGACCAATCTAGTAAGTCGTATGGTACTATAGTGATGAGAACGAGTTTAACATATCGTAGTCCTGGTTCAAGGTCCATACCTTGTTCGCAGCGTCAGCGACGAGGACGACTGCCTAGCGCTGAAGGGCGACATTTTGAACGCCACCACAGTCGAAGTCTTCGCAAGCTCCAACGTGGCATCACTCTCATGGAACGGCAAGCAACTGCACACTACTCGTACAGCATACGGCAGCTTGAAAGCAACGGTCGCCGCTTTCAGTGGCACCATCCAGCTCCCCTCATTGAGCACTTGGAAAGTTCAAGACACCCTACCGGAGAAGCTACCCTCGTACGATGACAGTGGCGCCGCTTGGGTTGTAGCTGACCATCTCACTACACCCAATCCTAGAAAGCCGGATACGCTCCCCGTGCTATACGTTGATGAGTACGGCTTCCATAACAGCTTCCATCTCTTCCGTGGATATTTCGAAGGTCCAGCGACTGGCGTCAATCTCTCCGTACAGGGCGGGCAGGCCTTTGGATGGAGCGCCTGGCTGAACGGCGGACTCGTCGGTTCCTACCTTGGTAATTCTTCCGTCGGAGTCGGTAACATGACGCTCTCCTTCTCAAACGCAACTATCAACGCGAACGGCACCAATGTCCTACTCATCGCCCAAGACAACACTGGCCACGATCTAAGAGCCGATGCAGTCAAGCCTCGTGGCATACTCAAGGCAACTCTACAAGGCGCAAGCTTCACGAAATGGAAGATAGCTGGCGAGGCAGGTGGCGAAGAATCTCTACTAGATCCTGTCCGGGGCCCGTTGAGCGAAGGCGGTTTGACCGCCGAACGTCTCGGCTGGCACCTTCCGGGCTTCGACGACTCAGCGTGGAACACCACCGCGCCGTCCACGGGCTTCTATGGTGCTGGTATCTACTTCTACCGCACTGTTGTGCCGCTCGACGTCCCTGCCGAGCTTGATGCTTCGTTTGCATTTGTGCTGAATGCGCCGGCATCTCAGCATATCAGGGTGCAGTTGTTCGTCAATGGATACCAATACGGGCGCTTTAACCCGCACGTCGGAAACGAGAGGAAGTTCCCTGTCCCACCTGGTGTTTTGAACTATGCGGGAGACAATATTATTGGACTGAGCGTCTGGGCACAATCTGAGGAGGGTGCGAGGGTCGATGTGCAGCTTGTTCAGGAGTATGCGGTTGAGAGCAGCTGGAGCTCTACATTTGACTCGGAGTACTTGAGGCCTGGGTGGACGGAGGAGAGGCTGGTATACGTTTAGCAGACTGGTCCTGGCCATTGTGACACTAAAAAAATAGAGACGAGTGATGATGGAAATTTTGTAGCTATAATACTACGCACGGGGACAAACCTTATGTACAAATGGGTATAAGTTAAGAACCAATGTGAAGATGAGACATGACTGAAGTCGCAAGTCTCAAGGAAGGAAGGGCAACAAAGTACAGCAAATATCTATAGCTTGAAACATTGCCGCTATGGCCCATCTCACCCACACCCGAAGATACTGTTGGCAAAGCCTGGCGGTCCTGCAGTTGGCGCTTGAGAGCTTTCCGAAGCTTGTGATGGCGCGTAAATCTCCACCGCGAGAGATGTGCGAATTGTAACTTCAGTATCCGTATCATTCGTCTTTGCTTTTCCTTTCTTGCCAGCCTTGGCTCTGTTGTCACCCGTTTTCGCCTTCTTCCTAGGCTTGTCCTGTGTCTTTGACTCCGTCGTTCCATAGCGGTGATATTTCTGTCGACCAGGTCTCCCAAACACTTGCTGCGGTCTCTCGAGCTTTGCAAACATGCCCTCACACTCTTCTTCTTCTGGTAATATCGGTAGTACCTGTGCGTTCTGTATGATCTCAGTGATACCAACATCGTCTTCAAGTTCTTTCGCCTCCAAATGCTGCGTGCGGGACATTTTCTTTGCCTGATCGAAGATGGCGTGTTCGATGGTGTTCTCCAAGACCAACGTCTCGACTTGTACAGGGCGTGTTTGACCGATGCGGTGCGCACGCTTGATGGCTTGGGCTTCGATGCCAGGACGGTTGATGGGGTTGACAATCAGGACCACGCTAGCTGCGTTGAGGTTGAGGCCTAGGGCACCACAAGCCACGTCTATCAAAAGCACGCGTACGTCTGGATCCTCGTTGAAGAGCGCAACGTACTCCGACCTTTTTGTATTGTCCAGAGTCCGAGCATAAATGCGATGGTTGATGTACAGCATTTCGAGACATTGCGCGATGTAGTATGCGGCGTTGTCGCCGTCGTAGAACACGATGATCTTCTCTGTAGCCTGGTGTCGCATGATCTTGTCGACCAGGTACGTTAGCTTGGCTGAAGTCGAACCGATAACCCGGGTGTTGCGGAGTGGTGATTCTGCCTTCAGATCTGCCTGCTCTTCTGCTAAAGTAAGCTTGCGCTTTCGGACACGTACAGGCGACGCTGCTTCAGCAAATGCTTCTGCTAACTCAGTCTTAGAAGCCTTTTGCGGAGAGGCTTTGTTTGCCGACGCTAAAGCGCGACGGCTTGTCAGAGGCTGCGAACCACCTATGCAAGAAGATGGCACACCGGTCTTGCTTAGTTGTGGATCACCAGCGTTCCGTTCCTTGGCTTCTGTCGTACCATCTTCAGCCTCTATTATGGCAGCGATTCTGGCTTTGCCGGCGTGTCCTACCACGTCGAGACCCCCAGCCGGTTCCGCCAAAAGCAGATTGCTGTCGACATGCAATTGGCCGTCGAGTAATTGAGTTACACCGATCATGGCGGGTTTCGCAGGGTGGGACAGAGAGAAAGCTTCTTCAGAGTCTGTTGGCCAAGCTTCGACAGCTAATCCCACTTCATGTGCTTTGCTGAGTGCTATCCATGCTTCGGACTGGGTCAGCCTGGAAATGACTTGGCTGCTTTCCAGTAGTGCAGCTGCATCCGCTGGTACACACTTCTTGTCCTCCTTACTGAGATACTTTTCTGTGGTCTCTAATGTTCCAAGAACATCCTCAAGTCGGAAACCAGTCCAAGTGAAGTTCGACTGACGCAAGTTCTTGATCAGACTATGTCGAGCTTTGGCACTGTTCTTGTGGAAGAGATAGTCCACGTCGCTGCGCTCACTGGTAATGGCATTCGCTCGCAAAACCTGCACAAATAAGTTTGCAGTCATCTTGTCGTACCAGCAGGGCTTGAGATATACTACGTGATGGGTCATTGGTGGTAAGACGATGTCCTTCTCCACATCTTCCGGCCTCGTCTTGACCACTAAGCCTCCAAGCGTGCGTAGAAAACAGGACGAGAATCCAGAATAGGTTCGCTTATACTGGTGCTCGTGGCGATAGACATAGTCATCCCACTCGAGCTTGCCCTCGACTGATGCATCGCACCACGGGCGAACCGTGAGGAAATTTGAGGCTAGTGATCCGAGAGCCTTTGCAGCTTTGGCACCATCGATGTCTTCAAGACTGAAAAGCTTCCGCTGCTCTATGGCCGCCTCGCGAAAGGTAATGGTATCGTCATGACTTGTGTCAAGTGTGGACATTTCAAGCTCTACACCGACCAGGTTCTTTGCGGGTGCTAACAGTATTTTTAGTGCGCGAAAGTACAGCGAGATCATTCGTGACTTACTTCCAGAGACAACCCAGCGTCTTTCGGCTTGTATCTGCATCGCTACCAACACAGCATTGGACATGGAGGACGAAAAGCTGTGGCCTTCATCGATGATGATCCGCAGCCAGTGTAGCTTGCGCAACGGTGACTCGTAGACACTCCCGTTTCCCACACAATTGCAATCAGGCAGCCTCGTAGCTCCAATATATGGGCATTCGCATGTACGAACAGCACCCGCGACCGCTCGTCGACCATACTCGTCAGCACCGTCTTGGATTTCTTGTTCGAATCTGTTACGCGTAAAGAGAACCACATCGAACTTCATAAGCTCGGTAGGTGCTGGTAGATCGCTGACAAACTTCATGCGGTCGGTATCCTGCTGCTGTTTGGCTTTCGGTCCTCGTTTCGGCACTGAATCAACTACGAGGATGTTCAAGCCTCCTTCAAGCACATGCTTCCGTATCTCAGACTGCCACTGATGCAGTAAATTCCTTGGCACAACAATGATGGTACCGGAGCACAGCACGAGCTGCCGCGGAGGAGGCACCCTGGTGTTTCTGTTCATCCGCGGTAAGTCGGGTGGAATTTCATAGAATGGTAGATTGCCGTTCAGAGCGTCCTTCAGGTTGGAGTAGTCTGCGTCGTACGTTCGCTCGTGCTGTTCGACCAAATTCCTTGCTGGAATAGAGAAACGTCCAATCGTGGCTGCAGCCATATCCAACATTCTTCCTACTTTTGGTCTCACCGGCGCGGGAGGAAGATAAGCAGCCGGTATTTGTGGGAGATGACCTTTGGTTGCCAGGATGACAGACAAGCTAATGAGTGTTTTACCAAGACCCATTGTCTCTGCAAGAATGCCGCCTCTGTTGGCTTCGTAGTATTTCGGCTCTTGCAAGAAAGATCCATCACGTGCGCCGAAGAAAAACTGCTTTCTATTCGGAGATGTTCGC
>Ga0265797_10002105_pt1 | contig 34099 bp, 38 predicted proteins | sample P2T30metagenome_FD_192433 | JGI IMG/M metagenome (GOLD analysis project Ga0265797, IMG submission 192433) | Plant litter microbial communities from East Loma Ridge, Irvine, California - P2 T30 | ecosystem: Environmental > Terrestrial > Plant litter > Unclassified | place: USA: California...
CAGATTAAGAACATGCTGGCAGAGCGATGATTGGCATCTACGACATGATGTACTCTAGAGTCTCACATTGAAAGTGGGTAGCTTGTTGCAATTCGTGTAGCATTATGTATAGTATCTACGATGGAGGACACTGCGATTAGCACAACCATGAACTCTGCTTGACTACGCACATGCACATCCTCAGAATGCATTGTATGAAGTGGTTGGTCAACTCTTTAAGCCATTGAAGCAAGTTCCGATCTTGCATCCCTTACTCACACTGCTCCCAGTCGTAGCTAAACCCCTGCTGCGCACCATAATACTGGTTTCCAAGCTCCTCACTGTACGAGTGCTCACTATCTACGACACCTTTCTGACCGTCTTTTCCTTCAACCCACATCTCAGTGCGGAACGAAAACGTCCCACTTCCGCAGTTAGACTGGGGAATGAGCTCAGGTGGGTAACTAATGTTAGAGTAGTGCTCTTGAGCGTACTGACCAGATGAGGCAGGACCAGTCAATGCGATACTATCTGCGACCTGTTTGAGATGTCAGTGAAGTGGCAAGATGTTCTACATAGAGCGTACCTCTGCTCTCCCACTCCCCTCACCCACGTAGTAAGCAAAGTCCCAGTAAACCTTTACTACCTCATCCAACTCGTATGTCATGATTCCCTTCGTCCCATTCTTGTGCAGCCTCAGCTTATACTTCTCCGCCTCAGCAGTCTTTTCTACATCTTTGTATTCCTTGTATGATAAAGTCGCCTCGCACCATGTATGGCGGGGGCCAGCCTGAAGGTCAACACGCATCCATGGGTATGCGATAAACCAATAGTAGATTTCACTACCATCGACAGTGTTGGAACCGAAAGTTAGGCGCGTGGTGCGTGAGACCGTGCCATTTTTGCCCGAGTCAGGACAGCCGGGACCGCGTAAAGACGAGATGGTAAAAGACCAATTTGGGGGGAGGATGCGAAGGGGGTTGGATTGACCAAGAGCTGTTGTGAAGCCAACAAGAGCCACGACTGTGTTTGTGAATCTCATCACAGAGATTGGCACTTGATGTACGTAGGATATCCAAATGCACTAGAAGCGCTTGTTTGTGGAGAGTTACTTGCTCTCGGAGGTCATTTCGTCAGTCTTTATACATGCGTATGTGACTTTCTCAGCTTGTATGCCTGGGTGAGACCCGGGGTAGTCTGCCGTCACGATATTCGAACAATCTTTTGGATAACATCCGCAATTCAATGAGTAAATTACCCTACATCGTCGTACATGCAATTCTATATTGCTATATCGGTGAATTGAGGGGGTTCGCTGTGCAGACCTAGCGCTCGCTATATCGAAACCAGGCCACGGTGATATTTGGCGGTATTTATGAGGGTCGGTAGGACGTACGTGATAGGAGAAGAATCTAGGTGGCAACAATCAGAGGTACAATTAGCTAATACTCATTTAAATTTAACTTGTGTCACCCGGAAGCCCGATATCTATAAGACCAGTGTGCTTTGGTCGCGCATATGCAGAGGCGACCCCGTTCGTATGGGACTGCTGCATCAATATGAGCATGAAAGAAGCTGTGGGGGAACCCTGGAAAAAGAGGGTATGCAGTCCCCTGCTTAAGGTGCTGACGCTGTGTAGCACCGGCTGTGTTCGTCAGCAACGTGAAACATGACGAATGAAGGCAAATCAATAAGGTAACTGCTTCTCTATGCATAAAGTAGTATGGGTGCCTTTAGGCTGTGTTGCTAGTTGTACGTGAGTAGATGTGAAATTGCTTAATGCAGTCCCTGTTGCTCAGACTGCTGATGGATTGCAGGAGGTTGCGACAGGAGAAACTCGACAAGAATGACCCAGAAACGCGCTATTGGCAAGCAATGTAGTTGATGCTAAGTGGAAGATGACCAATACCAAAACCCCTTGAATGCGGTAAAAAAGTAAAATAGTTCCTGATCGCTCAATGCTCGAAACCGATACCCAGTGCACCATTGAGGTCCTGGAAGTCGCCCCTCAAGATCTCAATTCCATTACGCTTGACTTCTTCAACTAAATCTTTGATTTTTGGTGTCATGACAGATGGCTGGAAACCAAAATATTCATAAGCCGTCTTGCTCGGCAAGCTCTTGCCAAAGCGGCGCATTGAGATAGCAGCGTCGGCATAGCGCTCCCAGCCGTTCGCCGCGTAAGCTTCGATAACGACGCTAGGCTTGCCAGCTTTTGGCTTCAGTACAGACTGTTTGTAGTCACGAGTCTGCTGTTCGAACAAGCGTGGGCAAGGGAAAGATACGACACGGGCTGTTATGCCATGCTCAGACTTGAGAAGATCGCGCGTCTGCATAGCGAAGACCATTTCGGATCCGGTACTGATGAGGGTAACGTCGAACTCCTCTTCTTCCACAAAGACGTAGGCTCCTTTAGCAAAACCCGACCGCGATGACTGGTTCCACTGAGGTAGGGCTTGGCGAGATAGAGAAATGATGCTGGGCGTTTCAGTAGCCTTGATAGCAACCTCAAATGCACCGGCTACCTCCTCAGAATCGCAAGGACGCATGTATAGCAGATTGGGCATAGCGCGGTAAAGCGCGGCGAGAGCAATAGGCTGATGTGTAGGTCCGTCCTCTCCAGTACCGATTGAGTCATGCGTCGCGATGTGAATTTGCTGTAAACCTTGCAACGCGCCCATGCGAACAGCCGGTGCTGCGTAAAGGTAGAACATGAAGAAAGACGACGTGATTGGAAGGAAGGTGCCTTTGTTGAAAGCTGCTAGACCATTAGATATGGCACACATAGCGTGTTCGCGAATGCCATAATGTATGTATCGCCCAGTGTAGTCTCCGTTCAGGCCGCATGCGGTCTTCAGCTCAGGCTGAATGAAGTCAGTAATATGATCAGAGCTTGGTTGGCTAAAGGTTGGCTCTTACCGACTGGAAGTCCACCTTCTTCTGATATGCAACATTGCAAGACGGGGTGAGGTCCGCAGTGCCAACAAGAAAGTTGCCCATGCTCTCACCGAGAGGGTTACCAACCAATCCAGCCGACTTACGCGTCGCGGTCGGCTCACTAGGAAATTCCCCCTTCTGCGGGATGTACTTGGTCCAATCAGCAGGCATCTTGCCCGCAACACGGAGCTTAAACTCCGCAGCCAGCTCCGGGTACTTCTTCTCATAGTCGCTAACAGTGGCAGACCAGTCAGCTTCAAGCTGCTTGCCACGAGGAGCCACGTCTTCAAAGAAGCTGTACATGGCCGATGGGAGAACGTAATGTTCATCTGGGTTCAGACCGAACGACTTCTTGATGTTCACGATGTCGTCGAGCCCGAGCGCAGCACCGTGGGTCGCTGGTGTTCCTGCCTTGCCCGAGCCAAATCCAATGACAGTGCGAATGTTGATGAACGTAGGCTTGTCGCTACTTCGGGCATTCAGGAGCGCATGGACGATGCTGCTAACGTTCGAATGGCCATCAAGGATATCGACAACATTCCAACCAGTTGCCTTCATCTTTTCGTTCATGTCTTCCCCAGCATTTGCGACATCGGCGGTGCCATCACACGTAATATTGTTGTTATCATAGATGATACAAAGATTGTTGAGCTTCCAGTGACCGGCTAGCGACACTGCTTCGAGACCCACACCTTCTTGAAGGCATGCATCACCAATCATGCACCAGGTCATATTGTCGACAACTGTGTAGCCATCCCGATTGTATGTGGCAGCAAGATTCTTCGTGGCCATGGCGAGACCGACGGCATTAGCAACGCCTTGACCAAGAGGTCCAGTTGTGACTTCGACTCCCTCGTTCTCGATCTCGGGGTGCCCCGGGCAAATTGAGTCATATCGAGAGCTGTGATAGGACTTCAATTGCTCTGTTGTCATGCTTTCAACTCCGACGAGGTGCATGAACAGATATTGCCACAAGCAAGCATGGCCTGGTTGAAGCGTTAGCTCACATGCTCCGTTCCAACCGCTCGTTTGTAGCATTCGAAAGCCGCAACAAGGATGCACATACCATTTGATAGAACGAAACGATCGCGGTTGAAGTAGTTGCCGTTTTTCGGTGAGAATTTCATAACATACTTGTATAGGGCGACACCGATAGCAGCCATGCCCATGGCAGAGCTATAAGACTTTGTGTTAGGTTCGAACCAAAAATGAGTGTGACTGGAGCATCTTACCCTGGATGTCCGCCATTGAACTGTTGGCAAAGATCTGCGATATATGCGCGGAAATATTTGAGTACAAGATCGTGTTTATCCGACTGATCGAGCTCCACAGCAGCAATGCCAGTCACATCATGAATCTTGGTTGCTACTGGTTTGATAGGAAGATCATTTGAGACCTTGTCGTAGAATTCGAGAGATGGTGACATGGCGGATGCAATGAAAGTGATAGTTGAGAATGTATGCTGTACAATATCATCAGCAGGAGATTCAGTCTTTAAATGTCATCGTCGTTGTCGATTACGACTGCCCAAGAGGCCGCTACAAGCGGGCTTCATCGCGACGAGATCGATTCGAGCACTTCCTTGTGGCCGTACCGGTAGCTGTAAGATCGTTGGGTACTCTATTGAAGCTCTGCCGTACAAGAGCGTGACAGTAATCACCAGGGAAACCCGAATAGGCAATTCGGTGCGCTAGCGCAGTCAAAGCTAGCTTGGCTAGAATCCGATTGGAGCTCGATGCGAGATGTCGCAGCTACCAAGTTTCCTCAAGGTCTCATGGATGCGGGGCCCCAGAATCGCGAACCTGGGGTATGCGATAGGCAGGCTGTGTTGAATCCTAATAACTAGCATGATGGCTTCTGGAATGAGAAGCTCCTTACATTTGAAGAACTGCTTACACTGTAGATGGGCGTCACTCTCCAATATGCGTTACTTGAGATGCGTCACTCAACGCCATAGCCATTCATGTACACAGTTGTAAGACGATTCCAGGAGTTTCGCATGTATCATGAATTTGTGTTGCCACCCCAGACGTTAACTAGATCATCTAGTATTGTGATCGACGGAAACTTGCTGATACTCAAGACCATCCTAAGAATTTCGAGTATTTCTGCCTGGCGATCTTTTGTCTCCGTGCACAGTGCCGCTGATACCGATTCAGTTTGCATAGTATACACGGGGTTGGGTGAACAAACCTGCATAGATAGCCTGGAAGCAAACAAAAGCCGAGGGTGAGTTCTGCGATTGCTGTGCTAATGCTATACCGCAAATTGTCGAAGTGCTTTCGCGTAGGAGCTTGAAGCGTGTCTGATACATGTTAAGACCTCCGGTGGATGGCTGATTGAGTACCATTATGATTCGTGCAAAATGGTACATCTGAATAGCAGCGGCATGCGCGGGAGGATGTATCCATATTGGCGTCAGATTCGCTTCGAGCGCTGGATTCGGTGAAGATACATGATGTCCAGATTGGATGGGTATGGGCTCAAAGCTTGGCGGTAGGAGACTCTTCCATGCGTCTAGCATCCGCAATAACGTTTCTCCTGCTTCGATGTATCCGGCGATGTCACCCTGCTTAGGTGTTGCAGCAAACTGTACGCATTTTGCTGCGATGTATATAATACGTGTAGCCAGTCCTTCTGATGTAAGTTCGGCCATCGGCACTCTAGGCTGGTGTATTGTCAGTGCCGGCCGCCCAGTACGGAAAGCCGCCCAGACGTCTTGCCGTAGCCATGCCCACCAGACTGCTCGTTGCAAGCCATCGTTAGACTCGCCGCTTGTGTCTGAATTTCGTTGTATCCAGAATGCTCCCCTTAGATGGCGATCCCAGTTACTATGATCCGAGGTGCTAGCTGTCCCAAACATTTCTTGTCTCCGTTAGTATACTGAGCAAATATCACTCCTGCTGCTCGTACAAAGGCAATACGTACCATATGTCGAGATCATGATAGCAGTGACGAGTATTTCGCGAGACTTCGTATACGACTGATACAGTAGATTCTGAGATAGGTATTGCAGTGTTTCATAATAAAATTGCTCAGCAAGCGTTCGAATTGTCGGCGATGCACTGGAAGATGAAGCGGGCGTGCCAGGCGGCGCTTGTGACGCAATATCGTTGTTTGCATCCTGATCCTGAAATAGCGCCATGTGACAGGCACCTACTGCCAATAAAGACTTCAGCAACCCTACATTATGCAAGGCCAGATGAGGCACAACATTAGCAAAATGCTTCACCGGGTCGAACAAGTCCAGTATTGGTGCTACCACGCTGACGTAGTGTTCGAAGTACACCAATTCTTGTCGTTTCAGCTCAATCTTCGTCTCTGTGTTCCATGGTTGCTCAGGTATCGCAATAGTATGCACATCGACGTTGCTGAAAGGGTTATCATTCGCTTCTAGAGCAACAGACTGTCGAGGTGATTGTCTTCTTGAAAGGCTAGCAATGTCGAAATTCCAGCGATTGCTATGCGTTTGTCCTTGCATATTGTTGATCGCGTCTTCGGCGAGTAGATCATACCTATCAAGTCTTAGTTTCTAGTAGCTTTCATAAACAAGTTGGCATCACCATTCGACTGGTCCAAAGTTGGGGGTCAGACTATCCCCGAAATTAAAAAGACTGTCGTCAAGGAAGAAGTCGTCGTTGGGTATCACGCTCTCGGAGAGCCCTGGCTGTTCTGCGGGGAAAGGTCCCCACGATTGTATCGGTTCTACGGGCTCTGCACTTAGCGTTGAGATGTCTGCAGATCTTGGCTCGGTCTCATTATTTCCTGTCACAGAATCTGTGGTAGCTGAAATGTCGTCGGGGTTATACGCGCTTAATGCTCGTGGTCGTCGGGGTGTAGGAGCTTTTTCAGCATATACACACTCGCGGTGGACTCTCTCGCAATTTTTGCAATTTGGATGACTCTCATCGCACTTGACTTTGCGCTTGCGGCATGTCAAGCTGTTCCACTCGTTAGCATTGCGCTCATGATGCGTTGCGTTAAGGCAGCCTGGCACCTGCCTTCACAAAACACTGACGATCCGGAAGTTTGTGACTTACCAGCCTGTCGAAGTCCTCAGTCCACGTGATTTGGAGGGCATATTGATCTGTGCTGGGGCTGAAAGGCAGTGTGCGAACTGGTCGTCTCGAGCGAGGCAGCTCGATGCGGGCAGGCGAACTGAAATACCAGGCACGCGGAAGCTAGCCGCAGTTGCGTGCTAACATTGGCAGAAGCTCCACATGCCCGTCGCCATCAGAGGCATTTGCTGCGGGGAACCCTGGATGCATTGGCAAATACGAGATGCTGAAGCACGGGGTGACGGGTGTCGTGGGTATGACGCGGATGAAGATCGTCCCGAGCCTTGTTGGTGTTATGTAAGCGGCGGTCGCGGCCTATCAGATGGAGACACCCTAAACCTGGACGAAAGATCGAGACTAGCGATATGTTGTAACATGTATTCAGTCTCTAGGATAAACCTACTGTGTTGTACTGTTACTCTAACGTACTATGCGCGACTCTGATGGCCTCAAGACCTTTAGCTTACATCTAGCCCGGCCTCTGATAGCACCGTCCTGTCTTCTTCCCATTCTCCCAGAACACAAGCCGTTATGCTGTTTTTCTGTCCTTTCTCACATTATGCTTACCAACGCCCTTCGGAACCTCATACATAGGATCTGACTGCGTACCGTCTCGAACCCTTGTAGTGATACCCTCGGCTTCGTAGTTGGGCTCATAAAATAGGCTAGCATTGCGAAAATGAATACCATATAATAGCCAGCGGAAGCCACGGGCGGTGGCGCAGCAGTAATCCCAAGGACTGGCCGCCTCCAGCAGCGCTTCGTTAGGTCCACACTCGTACACTTGCTCCGGAAATTTTGGAAGCCGCTCAATGTCGTATTGCCTCCACGGAAACGCCCAGTAGTGTAAGATAGCAAACACCAAAGTCTCAGCGCATGTAAGCAGACACGGGATTCCAAGATGAATATCGGAAAGCGAAATGAATCGCGTTTCATGTAGTACACGAAACCGGATGAGCAGGGAAATAAGCCATGTTTGCCAGTAAGTAAGGAAGACAATCAGCTTGACGCATACCATCTTGAGAACAGGTTTGTTGGGCGCGAGATCTTCTTTGAGCTGGTCGTAGACTTGATGCATGCAATACATGGCTACAAGGATAGAAACGGCGTCGAATATGGCTGTCCATGTGGATGCGTATCGTGGATTGTGTTCCTCTTTGCAAAGCCGACCGAATAATTGCGTGACGCCGGATATGATGGTTACGATGGTTCGAAGGACAACGTATTGGAAGATGCCGATATAGTTGATCTATGGATACATCAGCGAATGTTTGAAAAATGCGGGCGGCGCTGGCGCTAACGTTGAACCAAGTGACGCCGCATCTGGGCTTCCTCAGCCAGCCTTTATGTTCACCACCACTCAGCTTCTGGACCCAATTCAATGGCCAGCCCCAGTTCTTCGGTTCGGCACTGCGAAAATAGTTTTTCTGCTCGTGAAGATTGGGTGCTATGTAGTGACACATAAGCGTGAAGAAGCTCACAGTAGCGTAGGCGGCGTAGCATTCACGGATAAGTTCCCAGTAAACCGCACCGCCGAAGAAAAGGTAGGAGAAGAACGTGGTCCAAGCATAGACAGGGATGACAGCGAGGATGCGTATGATGTGTTTTTGTTCCCATGAGCGAAGGCAGTGCAGCGCGTGTTGCATGATGTGGAAGATGGAGAGGCCAACGGCTAATGAAGCTAGAGTACAGCAAACGTTGAGAGAAAGAAGACGGAATGTGACGTCCTCATCGCTGAAGGGTAGAGGCTCTTTGAGTACTAGAACTTGAGGATGGTCATTTCCACATGAACCAGCCATGGTGAAGGACGGTAATGAGCTGTGTAGACCGACGGATTCACGTTAGTATACTGTACGGTAAGGTGTCTCCTTCTCGAGACAAAAGGTTGATGCAGCAGCAGCATGAAATGTTAAGAAGTCGCAATGAGCACGTACCATCCACTCCTGCCTGACATAGCTCGTTGACCGTTTTCTGCCAGGATGGCACGAGGAAGGGTAAACTTGTCGGAATAACATCGGAGAAAGCCCAGCCCGTCATCTCGGTTCCGAAAGTTCTTCATGCAAAAGTTGTATTCCTTCACGTAGCTCATCCTCTCCATATGTCTCCTCTTCTTCCTCTGTATCCACCTCGCCCTCGCCCTCTGAAGCCACCGCCACCTCTACCGCCTCTATAGCCCTCATCGCGTTCTTCACCAACCTCGACGATCCTGTCGTCTTCATCGAAACTGTATTTGTACTTCATCTCAGCCTTGATACCCCGTCCTTTCCTAGTCTCGCCAGGTGACCAGTCTCTACTTGTCTCGGCTTCCAATTCCTTCAGTCTCAGTTCGGAGATCTCATCTGAAACAGGCAAGTAAAAAAGTTGAGGTTTCGCTTCTGTAGCGCTGAACAGGTCGTGGAGTGTTTTGAACGAGGCTTCAGTATCTTGCCGTGTGTCTTTTGACGGAGCGGTCGAAAGTGACGGTGTGAGTGGTTGTTGTATGGATGGTCTTCGTACGTCAATGCTTGCGCGTGGGCCTCGTGGTGCGTTTGCAGGAGCGCTTGATCCGACTTCTTGAAACACGGCTGTGACTGAACCATTGCTCGATTCGGAATACACAACCTCGAATCGCTTCGGGTTAGTCGGCAGTTTATTTGCACGGGCCTCTTTCTCTGCAGCCAACGCGTCCTCTTCCTCTCTGATCCAGTCTTTTACCGTCTCGTCCGGAACGAAATCTACCCATAACTCTTTCCTGTTGCCCTCTGGTGGCCAGATGGAGCCATGGAGCGACGCTCGTACTCGTGATGCAGCGGTCTTAGTACTGAGCAGTACGAGAGCATGCGTCTTCAGCGAATCTAGGAAAAGGTCCTCAACTATGGTAGGGTCCGGTGAGCTAGATGGTGGCGAGGCAAGAGAAATCAAGTGTGCTCGCAGTGGCTCTGGACGCAGAGGGCGCATAAAGTTGCGGATGTACAAAGCAGATGTTACAGGGTGAAGTGCGGGTACTGTAGGCCTGTCGTCAGTTAAGGCTTCCTGGGGAGTGTCGTCTGCGCTGGACTTCACCAGGTCTTTGTATCGAGCAGCCTTCTCCTTTTTCTCGCGCTTGGTATCTGCCTCCACGGCTGGTGGCTGCTCTTCGACTGGTGGCTGCTCTTCGACTGGTGGGGTGCGATTTCCGTTCGTTTCGTGTGACTTGACGTCTGTTGGGCTGTCGGCCTCTTCCTCCGGTCTTCTTTGCTCCATGACTGTGTCTTCATCTTCGTGCAAGTGGATTTCAGGAGCCGGTTCTTGAGCTGGCTTATGTTTCTTTGCCTTGATGTCCTCAGCTGCCATCTCTGGTGTGCCACTCCTTCTTTTTCTCTTCTTTGAATCTGCATCTAACTCCTCTGTGTTCAGCCTCGATGTGTCGATCATCGGCGACCCTGGAACCGCAAGTGTGTCTGGCTTCTCTACTGATTGCTGTTCATCTGATGCGATTGAAGCCATCTTCTCGTCCGCTGTTGCATCTTGCAAGTCTTCAGCAAGTCCAGGTGGTGGCTGCACCATTCGCAACGCCTCAGCAGCCGGCCCAGGAGCATCTGGCAGCTCGTCCCCTGCAACCTGGACCTGTTTTACGTCCTCGACTTCCGCATCTGTAGGCTCTGTAACGGTTGGGCCAATGGGATCCGCGGGCGGCGCGTTGAAGACTCTCGCGGGTTGTATCGAACCGGGCTCGTCTATATTGGTGGCGTCTTCCATAGGCTCCTCTATTGCCTTGATCTGGTCTGGCGGAGGAACGTTGCTGTCAATGTGCGAGATTGTCTCAGGGAGGGGTTCGGTAGTCGCTGCAGGTACAGGTGGTGGTCTCGACTCGTTTTCGTGGTTCGGTTGCTCTGGTTCTACAGATCGGTCAGTAATCCGAGGCTGACAATGTTGCATTCCTGCGCATACCTCCAGTCTCTGAGAGCGCGGGTCCCGGGGCATTCTCTCTGCCAGCAGTGTCGCCATGGCCAACTTCTTCCTTGACCTGCTCCACCGGATCGGGCGGCGCGTCTGCGTTCTCGGTACTCGCGTGGTGCGCATTGGAAGTTTGAGCAGAACTCGAAGTTTCAGCACCGTCTGCCTCTTGCAACTTCTCGATAATCTGCGCTTTTCGTGTCAGGCCGGTACTCGGTATACTACGATCCTTCAACAGCTGCCGCAATTGCGCGACCGTCTGCTTGCTGTAGTCTGCCATGGTCGAATTATGCACTCAATTGTGGTAAGGATAACAAAGTGACAGTCGCATAGACTTCAGAACATCTATGCGCTTATCCACCCGATAAAAGAATGCTAGGTAAAGGAGAGTGAGAAGATGCGACAAGGCTAAGTGGCCGCGAACGTCACGCTTCAATGAAGTTCGCGTCCGTTCCAGGTAGACGCTAGTGGCTTGGCGTACATCAACGTCCCGCGCGCCACGTGGGGAGAGGGTTGCATTAACCGAGCGATCGTTGCATTCTGTCCTTTTTCTTGTGTTCGCGCTCAACTTCTCATGCCGGAGGAGAAGGACCGCATATTGTATATTTCGAAATGGTGACGACTTCACACCTGGTAGTGCGAGGGCTAGAGCAAGGAAGACTTGCTCGAACGTATGCGCGAGTCATACGAGATCTAAGACATTGGCAACCACGGGGGTACAACATGGTAGCGCACTGGCTCTACACATCTCGAAAGATCGCATGACATGGCTCTATTCAGTTATCTTGATTCCTGCACTAAGACTGTTACATATTACGCACACGTCTACTAGGTATGATTGCCTTCCAGCAAAGTGACAACCTCGATTTGAAAACTGTTGCTTGAATATTGCTTGAGTGTAGAGTGAAGCGTCTGCCAGCTCTTCCCTACTCCCTAGAATCTCTTGTCCTCGATCGAAAAACCTTAAATGCTTCACAACCTCGTCCCCCAACAGCGAAATGTAAGCACTAGAAGGAGCTCATTTAGATAAATCACGACCTCAATAATTTGGCACACTCGTGCAATGATCATTATGTACAGTTGTACAACAGGATGCTCGGCTTTACCGCATGTTTTGGTCAGCCCGTATACAGATGGCGGTGTTCGGGAACTCCATAGCCGTACTATCTGAGATTCTTCTCCGAAGGGGTCGGAGCGGGCCGGAACCACCACTGTCGTCGATCGCAAATATGTTTAAGAGCTGCTATGAGGTTAGCCTTGATCTAAAGTGGACTCACAAAAGCCCGAAACGAGGCGAGCAAAAAGCTAATTGATGACTAGCGCGCAAGACAGGAGCAATGATGTAGATCCTAACGAATGAGCATTGGGCTGCTCACAGCCGATCTCAATATCCAAGAACGCACCATTCGCTTTAGGTAACACCTTCAGGCTTGAGTACAAGGTGTTGACTGAACTAAAAATTAACGTAATGACGAATAGCACCGTGCTAGCTTGTAATGATGAGCTTGGAAAGAGCGCACCTTTGTATATAACACTGTTGTCCCATCGTAAGACCAGACCACACCCAAGTACCCAACTCACAATATTCTCTTTATCATGGCACGTCTTTTCCTCCAAATACTGCTTGCTGCCGCGAGTCTCGTCGCTGGTCAAAGCACAACATGTCCAAATGAGGTTGCTATCTACAATCAGCAAGACCGTACCATGAGCACGATTAGCAGTCAGTATAGTCTTTATCGAAAGCAAACAAGACCGTATACTAAAATATGCCACAGGTTGGTTCCTAGTTCCTGTGCCGAAGGACGCTGTGAAGAAGGCTCTAAAGGAATCGTTCTCGAGTTTGGTCAACCTACAAGGACTAAACCTGCTGCCTCTCCCGGCGGAACTGAACTTCCCGGCTGGCATGCACCCCGTCATTGTCAATGCTGGAGCAAATACCGACATCCGTCAGGGTGGTCTCCAGCTTGCCACAGGATTGATGACTGCCAGCTCCATGATACCATATGTCGGCATCGGCAACTCCCAGACGCCACTCAATGCACCGCTTGTATCTCTCCTGGCAGGCGTGGACCCGGTGACGCAAGGCTATGTATTCGGTCTCATACCTTCTCTGGTTGGTAAGTAAACGACATTCATGTACTGATATCAGTTCATCATAGCTAATGCTCAATTGTACAGCCACCATAGGCGGCCTTCTCACTAGGATCGGCGCTTTCCTCCCACTAAACGCACCGCTCCAGACATACAGCGATGGCTCTTTCGGCATCAATTCAAAGTGGGCACAACTACCCAACTCTCTTAGCGGCCCAGGTCTGTACGCCGAGGCTATTGATCTCAAGTTCGTCAGCGAGCCCAACCAAGCCATGCCCAGGTACTCTCTCGATATGTGGAAGAGCATGTTGAACCAACCTCTCATGCTCGGCAGCGTCGGTAGCCTCCTTACCCCCAAGTGCCAGCGCAACACCCAGTTTTTCAATAACGCCACGGCACAACCGACTTTCCGCTCTGGTAACGTAACGCTTGGTCCTTCGGCAGGTGTTGATGTACTCGCTGCTACCTTACAAAAGGCCAGTCCGGATGGTTCAGGCTTTTACCAGAAAGTTTATGGCTTTACTGCCTGTGCGCAGACCGTAGGCTATGGCGCTGTTATTCCGCTAGGGGAGGACTGTGAGGAGGCTGCGCAGGCTGTTAAGAACACCCCTGGAGCCTTGTGAAGAGCAGTATTAGATCAGATCATGTCGACGAATATTTTATAATATCCACTCTTCTTTTGTTGGCGACGTGCTAACCAAATTTCAATGCAATGTTTGTCGATTGAGACGGGAGGCAACTGCCGCGGTACGAAGATCGTCACGTCATTACAGTCGCGTTTCCAAACCTGTCGCTTTCACAGTGCACACGCGTCTTTTCCTTGACTCACTAGCCACCCTCTCCATCTTCGTGCGAGCGTACTTGTTTCGCGATCTGTCAGCCGGAAAAATCTCCGGTTCTTCTGAGAATAAAAGCTCGAGGATGCCGAGTAATGAACGTACTTTGCCATGCTGGGTTAGTGCAGCTGATTAGCACGCAAAATCTACGTCACATTGACCGGAGATGTCCAACAGCAATCGTGGGTGGTCTCTGTTTCTAGACTATTATGCGTTTCATGGTCTTTTTCCTCTGTTTTTCCTTGCGGATTTGATGTCGAACCTATATGAATGCCTGCTACCTGTCGTAATTTCACATCATCATCTCATTGTTTGAACCACACGTTATTAGGAGAACTGAGTCAATTTTGAGCAATTGCAAGTCCCTTTTGAATTACGCAGCAAGAGACTATTGACTAGTATCATGGTTTCGGAAGACAACACAACCCCTCCATCAACATCGAATGCAGATGTAGATCTCGAAAATGGAAGGCGATCAAGGCCAAGGCAGCGGAGCAAATCGACGTCTGGATCATCCTCGGATTATGAAGAAGAAGAAAAGGATCTTCATCATGACGGTCACCGTCCATCGCGGAGAGAGCTTCATGAAAGCATCTCGCGCTCGCGCAGCACACGGAGCTTAGCACGAGACAGGACAGTAACAGCGACCGCGAGTGGTATGAACCAGCCATTGGGCGACACGATTTCCAGGCGCGACACAGTACTTTCACGAATCCGTACACGACCGAATGTTGCACCATTCTCCCATCCTCTCGCACATCAACAGACGACAGCAGATGTGCTGGTAGACTTCGATGGCGATGACGACCCGTACCGACCGATGAATTGGCCTACTAAGAAGAAGGTGACTACGACCCTGATGTACGGCTTTACGACTATGAGCGCGACATGGGCATCTTCTGCATATTCGGCTGGCACACGACAGATAGCAGCCGAGTTCAATGTTGGAAATCAGGTAGCTGTATTGGGTACTACGCTCTTCCTCTTCGGATTCGGCCTTGGTCCGCTACTGTGGGCGCCACTCTCCGAAGTCTATGGGAGACGACTAGCAGTCTTGACGCCTATGCTTGTCGCAATCTGCTTTAGCTTTGGTAGCGCAGTAGCAAAAGACTTCCAGACGCTAATGATTACTCGATTCTTCGGTGCCTTCTTTGCTAGCGCACCAGTCACAAATACCGGTGGTGTCTTGGGAGATCTTTACAGTCCCGCATGGAGAGCTTTGGCGATGGCCGGCTAGTAAGTTGTGCCTATACGAAATGCATGTGAGACATACACTGACTTCGTGTTTTCAAATCTGCAGTGCGATGGCAGTGGTCGGAGGTCCATGTCTGGGACCTATCGTATCGGCGGCCTTTGTCGCCAATCCTTCATTAGGCTGGCGATGGACCGAGTACTTTACCGGAATTCTTCAAGCAATCATCCTCGTCATCGACGTTGTCTTCATTGACGAATGCTACCCACCAAAACTTCTCGTCTATAAAGCGCGTCGCCTTCGCCATGAGACAGGAAATTGGGCGCTCCACACCAAGTTCGAAGAGTGGGATGTCAGCATCAAAGAGTTGTCTAAGAAGTTCCTTCTCCGACCGATACAACTTCTCATGACACCCATCTGTTTTCTCGTAGCACTTTACGCCAGCTTCTGCTATGGCATCCTCTACATGCAATTAGGTGAGTCCAGGGCGTATGAATCATATGCGAGACATGCACTGACTTTGTATCTTCTTTTCTGCAGGTGGAATTCCGATTATCTTTGGGGAAATGAGAGGCTGGCCAGCTGTAAGCGCGACACTGCCATTCCTGGGCATCTTAGTCGGCGCAATAATCGGCTGCAGCATCAATGCCTATAATCAGATTCTGTACAACAAGGTCTACCATGCAGCTGGAAATCGCGCGGTGCCTGAAGCACGTTTGCCGCCGATGATGCTTGGATCTGTACTATTCTCCGCTGGTCAATTCATCATGGGATGGACTGCGGATCCACAGTATCCTTGGATCGCTCCTGTCATTGGTCTCGTGTTAATGGGAACCGGTTTCTTCACCATCTTTCAAGCTGCTCTAAACTACTTAGTTGACACTTTTACATTGTATGCGGCGAGTGCAGTAGCGGCGAATACCTTTCTTCGAAGCGCTTTCGCAGGCGCTTTTCCATTGGTTGTCACGCCGTTATATCATAACATTGGAGTTGGTCCCGCAAGTAGCATTACTGGTGGTTTCGCAGCACTGCTTATCCCAGTGCCTTTTGTGTTCTACATATACGGGAAACGGATCAGGCGGTCAAGCAAGTGGAGCCGTGGTAGCGTGTTCGATTGAGCAACGGATAGGGAAGTATATCGATAACATATTGATGATTGTACTTCTGTAATGTACCAGGTCGATAAAACTTATTCTGAATTAAGTTTGTCCCACATTGACACACACAAAAAACTCCCCGAAGGTACAAGCTGCTAATTTCCTGTAGAGTTTTAATGCAGATCAAGGTGCTCAATTTCGTGGTACATTATGGTAAACCTAAATACAACTTTAGTGGTGTTCTACCGCAATGAGGCACTAGGCAACAGAATTCGTCCTCACATTATGCTTCCTCACACAGCGGAGACCGAAAAGGATCTGGACGTCGACATAGGCGAGTATAACATGCTGTATTTTGAACGAGAGCGCATCGAAGATACTTAGCACTCACGTCAGAGCTCATGCCGGTTTCGTGTTCTCTATAGTCGAGTAGGCAGCGCACGATAACTGGTCCAAGAAGATGATCCAACGCCATGCCTGGGCATAGTTGACAGAGTGCGGTACATTTTTGGTATCGTTGCTGTGATGAAGAAAGGAACAATGCTGAGGTACAGCATTCACGACTGTAATGACGTACTAGGGCGCCGTTCTACTCCGACGCGTCTCAGACATCTGCCATCCACTAACACTTGCACTGGCATAAGCTGGATGATGTTCACGTACGGACCAGATCACACTTAGGTCATCACGATTTTTATTTGTTAAGTGACGTTCAGCAACATGTGTTGCAGAATTGCGGTCTATTAGAAAACAGGATAACGGAGAGGACCATCCGCGACCGAATGGTGGCATCGTCTAAGTAGATACGCACCGGTTCGAGATGCAGAGATGAGGTGTCGAATAGCTTCGAATTCTGATAGGACTCAAAAAGGCTGGAGGATACGACATATGGGTACATTTTGTGAGCAGAAGTTCGTGCATTGCTTCTGTATGTTCACAAACTCGCTATACTTGGAACGCAACGCCTTCTCTCTTTACCATGGCCTTTCCACCACTTGCAAATCCAGTACCCTCACTCCGGATCTCCACAAGTCCAGGCCTGGGCGCCTTCTCCTTTTCTTTGTCCTTCTTCTTCTTCTTGCCATCCTTAGCGTCCGGGACTGTAGTGAGATCCGCATCACAAACATAACAGTGTACAGTCTCCGGGTCAGGTCCATCGTCATGTGCATCTCTCTGATGGCGATGTTCTGGCTTGAGAAACTTGTCGACACATGGCTTGCAGAGGACGTGGCCGCATGGTATAGCTAGCATGGCTTTTGTGCTGTTCGAGAGCGCTTTCTGGCAGCTGGGACATGTGCGGACAGACTTTCCGGTATCGGCTGACTTCTCTTCGTGAAAGTTGACGCTCGTCAGGCTTTTTAGCGACAGGCTGTGCGGTTGGTCAGGGTGGCTAGACGGGCATATAGGTGTCTGCCTCGCCTTCTCCGCGCTTGTGTGGTGTTGATCGGGGGTCTCGCCTGGGACCCAGAAGCTGGGTAGATGACCCTTTGCTGCTTTACGTTCGGCGTCTAATGTACGTTTCGCCTTGCTTTGCTCTTCGTCTGCGATGCGCTTGAGCTCTTCTTCGTCGATTTCGAATTTACGTTTCGTGCCTCTGGTCTCTCCAGCCTTTGCATCCTGCTCCTCTTCTACTATGATCTTGCCGCCCTGCCTTCCAATGACTCTTGCTGATGCGCCTGCTTTGTCGGAAAGCCCCATCTGAACAGCCTCGAATTCCTCGACTGCCCGCAACCGCGCTTCCTCTTCTTCTCGAAGCTTTTGATCCTCATCTTCTAGCTTTTGGCGTTCGTTGATTTTTTCTAGCCTTTTCATTTCTTTCCGTTGAGCCAAAAGATTGGTCATGGCACACTCGCGGCAGAATAAATCGCCCTGTGAACAGCATACTGGGTCTACTGAAGGAAGGAGACATAGCTGGCATGAGCCAAACGGTAGAAAAGAGTCACGAGTGAGACGTGTTGCCTGCGAGCCCCACCTATCTTTGAGGGCATTCCGCTCGTAAGACGTGAAGATGGTCTTTGGAGGCGGCATGTTAAGCCAAGTCTAATGTGATAGAGTCGCGAGTCGCAGAATGCGAAGTTTAGACGCGACTTTTCGTGATGCAATCAATAGAGATGGCAATCCGGGTGATAGTGCCAGGCTCAATCACACGATGGCGTGTACCAGACTTGATGATGTGCACGGGAATTGTGAATGCACGTCTAGTGTTGTAAGGTATTGGGCTCGTGTTGTAGTGATGGAAGAGTGAGTGCTGAAGGCGGAAGAGCCAGCCACTCGCCGCACGTGCAGGCCGCAATGCCGCTAATCCCTGTCGCAGAATTCCCAGTCCCTGGCGGCGGTGACGTTGGTTGGTCGCAGCAGCCAGCTATTGGGCGCGAAATCTTCACATGTCGCCGTCAACCCCACGACAACCCCAATGCGACCAGAGGAGCAGCCGGAGGCTCCCAGCGGGCCATGGCGCGCGGCGTCCGTCTTCACCATGGGCGCTGTCGGCCTCTTATGCAAAGGTTTCCTGACCGGGCTGAGCAAGGTGGAGACGCACGGAATGGAGGGCTTCTTGAAGCTGCTGGACGAGAGGGAGGACCCGGCGAGTAGAGAGAGGGGCCTGATTACTGGTATGCCATTGCAAAGCAGGTAGAATGCAACAAGTACTAACGAATGCATAGTCTCGAACCACATCTCCGTGTACGTACGTTTGCCGTAACCTCGCACTCGCAAACCATGGATTCCGCTTATACAATTTGGACAGAATGGATGATCCGATATTATGGGGCATACTGCCTCTCAGCTACATGTTCAACCCAGACAACCTGCGCTGGGGACTGGGCAGCTACGACTTGTGCTTTACCAACAAGTATGTTCCCTCTAATAACATTGCAACATGGTCAACTAACGCCATACCAGAGGACTGTCAACATTCTTCACCTTCGGGCAGGTTCTCCCTACACATCGATCGGCGCATTCTCAATTCGGCGGCCTCTTCCAGCCTACCATAACGCAAGCGATCCGTCTCCTCTCGCGCGGGCCGTTCTACGAGCAAGACGCACCAGTAAAGCCTACAACGTCTCTCAAGAGCCCGGATCTGATCGACCCCTTCACTGACGGCCACCTCACATTCTCTACAAATGGACAGGACACGTTTCCTGCGCCCTCAGCATATCTCAGCCGGCGGCATGCATGGGTACACATCTTCCCAGAAGGCATGATCCACCAAAGTGAAGACCGGATCATGCGCTACTTCAAATGGGGAGTATCTCGACTGATACTGGAGAGCGACCCGATGCCAGACATCGTTCCCATCTTCATTGAAGGCTTCGACAATATCATGCATGAGACGCGCACATTCCCACGCTTCATACCACGGCCGTTTAAAAACGTTCGAGTGACATTTGGCGAGAAACTGGATACTGAAGAGGTGTTTGGCGATTTGCGCGCACGCTGGAAACAGATGCGCGCAACTGAGGAGCGGAAGGAGGGCCAACTCGAGGTCGGTGTGCTAAATGAAAAGCTCAAATACTCTCCAGAGGCTGTCAGCATACGCAAAGAATGCACGCGACGGATGCGGCAGGCAGTACTGGACGTTAGGCGGCAGCGCGGATACCCTGAAGATGACCCCAAGAACAGCCTCGCAGAGACATGGTTGAGAGAAGGCCCAGGTAGAGAGGGTCGCAAGGAAGATGGCAGCATCACAAAAGACACATGAGGCGCTTGAAGGGCATATTGTATTGTGTATGTATATGCGACTGCAATGTAGACTGCTATAGAGGAAAGCAAAGGGGTGAAACATGGCACCCAAAGAAGGATGCCAGGCAGACGCCTCGTCAACTTGGAAGCGCGGCAGAGTGTCAGATTAGATCAAGTAATTACACCATCAACGACTCCCGTCTCTGCGCGCCGATCAACCACAACCTCAGGCGACCGAGGGGGTTTCGTCATTGCGAACAGAAGCAGGCACCACGATGCTGTTTGGACATGGCGGATGTGTCTCTGGCGTGCTCGTGTCGTCATCCACTGCTGGCTCCGCGCCCTCACCGAGACCTTTCCAAAGCGGACCTTGGGCAGGAACGATGAAGGTGACGAGGCTGAAGAGTCCAAGCCCAAATCCGGATTCACGGTTTTGTCGGGAGGGCGCGTAGGGCACGGGCCCCAGGCGCGCGGGCGAGAAAGTAGATAAAACCTGCGTGGCCCGCTCTTCGACAGTGGCAGATGCTTTCACCGCCCGCACCAGACCAAGACCGAAGCAGCTTCATAGCGTCACCCAGACTCGCTACAAGACCCAATTACCGCGTCATCTCTCCAAGGTCCCTGTCCTCCAAGCACCAGCCAATGGACAGCAACTGGGCCCCACAGTCGCCAGATTTATCTTCCTACTACTACTCCGCTGAGCAGCCTACTCATCCCCAGCATACAGGTTACAGAGGTTCCATTTCCCACGTCGCGCCGCCCTTTGCTCCGACACATCCTGCTCCGACACTGCAGGCCAACCCTGCGCCACAGCCTTTTATGCCTCGCGGCGTCAAGAAGGAGGAGAGCATGCAAGATGCAGACTACATGCCTGACGCGTCGGTGCCCGCCATCATGGCAGACGCGGGCAGCGGCCTCGGCGGGGCAGACACGCCCAACACCGACCACATCACCATCAAGAACCACTTCCCGGTCGCGCGCATAAAGCGCATCATGCAGGCCGACGACGATGTCGGAAAGGTCGCCCAAGTCACGCCTGTCGTCGTTTGTACGTACTCGTCATTCTATCCGCACACGCACTTGCCTAACACTTCACAGCCAAAGCGCTTGAGCTCTTTATGATTTCCCTCGTCACCAAAGCCGCCGCCGAAGCCAAGGCGCGCAACTCCAAGCGCGTCGGCTCCATCCACCTAAAGCAAGCCATCACCAAGACCGACCGCTTCGACTTCCTCAACGAGATCGTCTCCAAGGTCGCCGATGCGCCGGAGAAGAACGAGGGTGACATGGATGTGGATGGCAAGAAGAAGAAGACTTCAAGCCGGAAAAAGAAAAAGGCGGAAAGTGACGACGATTTCTGAGTCGGACGTCGGCAACTCGCTATGGGCCTACAGCCCTTCTTCGTATGTCTCTGTATGCTCGTGCTGAGCTCTTGCTGTGCACATTCGAGGCGACGACATTGCTGCTAGCCACCTTCGCGCGGTCTGTGACAACTGCCAGAAGACTGCACACTGTTCATGTGGCCAAAGTCCAACCTTCTGACACTCCAACTGGGGGTGGATTCGAAACACTGGTACCGGTACCTTGTGGATTATCGCCATATCTTTCCGTTGTGTGGTCATGTATCTTGGTGGCCACAGATTACGGCCAGTCACGACGTTTATAGATGACGCTTCTGGCAGTCAAGGCGTTAACTATTCCGGGACATTGCATGGGCGGCGTTGTTTTGTTATTGCATGGATTACGATACCAATGAATACGGATACATGATTCTTCTCACTCGGTGCTTCTTCGCCCAGTCGTGTCGCTAACGGAACAATTGTGTCCGCGGTCCGAATACAGCGCAAGCGTCACAATCGCAGTTTACGCGGTGTGTAGCCGATGGATAAACAGCGTTGCGAGCAAAAGAGCGCGCCCACCAACCAGGTTTTCTCGGTCCGCGCAATTTATCCGCCCATCTCCGCAGATCCCCACAAGTTAACGGCACCCCAGATACTCTTTCAGGAACAGGCCGTAGATCGGTTCCTGCGCCATCCCAGATGTATGCTCGTGTCTATGCTTAGCCTCATTTCTTTCCCTACATCCGTAATTTGGGGACCGTGGCAGCGGCAGGGTATTAAACATGCGGATACCCGGTGTTTTTGTCGGTCGTGGCATCGTCATACTCTCAAGCTGTCAATCGAAGAACGATTGAGCCAGTATGATCTTCTCGAGGTTAGCAGTGCTCCTAGTGGGCGTTGCAGTGTCGGTACAGGGCCATGCGATTGAGATCGAGTCGAGAGCCTCTGGCAAACTTCGCCCCAACCCTTCCAACGGCCACTGGGTCGATGCGTGGGCATCGATGCCTCAGCTCACAGAGCCAGCAAACTTGCCGCCTGCTCCATTCGTATGCTACGTTGCTCACGCACTATCGAGTTTGTACTAACACCACGTACCAGAATCAAACAGGCGCTGTCTTTGTCAACTCTACGATCCGACAAACTTTGTACATGACCACGTCAGCCCACCAAATTCGCCTCAAATTCTCCAACGTCTTTGGCGGTTCCAATCTTCCCATCACCGCCGTCACAGTTGCCCTCCCTGTGAACCAAACCGCCGGTATCTACCAGGTCCAACCCCAAACTGTTCAAAAGGTTACCTTTGGAGGAAAAGATGGGATCAGTGTACCGAACGGTGCCCTCGCAGTGTCCGACCCCATAAATTTTGAGATCAAGGCGCAGCAGATCGTTACCGTAACCATGTACCTTGCAAGCGGACAGACGACAAACAGCATCACCAGCCATCCTGGCTCCAGAACTACAAGTTGGTGGCAATTCGGCAACGCAGTCTCCTCAGCTAGTCTCGACATCAGCAACTCTACCACACAGTCCGCAGCACATTGGTACTTTCTTTCCTCCATCGAAGCCTGGGTTCAACCGCGTGTTGGCTCCCTGCTCATTGTTGGCGACTCCATCACTGACGGCCGTGGATCCACAACCAATCAAAACAACAGATGGCCCGACCTGCTCCTTGCGCGCCTTCAAAAGAACCCCTCAACCAAGTACATTTCCGCGGGTAACCTGGCTGCAGGTGGAAACCGTATCTTAGCAGACGGTCTCGGCCCCAACGCGTTCGGCCGTATTGATCGCGACGTCCTGGCGCATCCTGGTGTAAAGTATGCCATGATCTTCGAGGGTGTAAATGATATCGGAAGTGCACCTACAACACCCGAAGCGCAAGAGCAGATTTATCAAGGACTGACTCAGGCGTACGAGCAGATGGTCACCCTTATCCACGCCCACGGCATCCCTGTTTTCGGCGCTACTATCACACCTTTCTCTGCACCAGCCAATTTTACTCAACAACCTTACTCTGATCCTGAGCGCGAGAAGACACGTCAGCGGGTCAATAATTTCATCCGCACCTCCGGTGTTTTTGATGCCGTCGTGGACTTTGATAAGTTCCTGGCCAATCCCACAATACCGAGTCAACTCAACCCGTTGTATGATTCTGGAGATTATCTTCATCCTAATCCTGCCGGATACCAGTACATTGCGGATAAATTCCCTATTCAGATTTTTGGTATGTGGGCGAATGGTGCGGATGAGTTCAGTTGGGGTATGTAATACGGCGGAGAAAGCCATACTGCAGTGACTATTGGGTTTTGGGAATGTATATATCGAAATGTGCTAGTACGATCATGCGTCAGCCAACATGAGCTTTTCAGGAACATATACGTAATTGACGTAAACTTTGTACTCGATGTTTTGGGTCACGCGGGAAGGACTCGTAACTTGAACTCTGATACCAATATCGTGCGCAAGGAGATGTCACATCGCTCTCCAGATACGTCTGCTGCGAGACCCTGCGGCGTCTCGCAAGGCAAGTCCAGGCACGCAAACACATACCATCTTCTATTTGACTTTAATATCGGCGAACTCGGACGAACACTGGCTTGAAGACCAAGGTTTGGAAAAGTATCTCTAAGCACCCAAATATGTTAGGCACTCGCTACATGTGCTCATTTACGGTTCTTCCTGCTCAAAATCACCTCTTCACCTCCACTCAATTCCTCCTCGAAGTCACGATAATGGACGTAATGCGATTACAGAGAACGAAGATGACGCCTAGTGAGCCACGCCTAGAACAAGATTACGTAGTCACATGTAAAGACCAGGTTTGGTGTTAAAACCAGACTTAGACTTCTGCTCGCTGATCGATCACCAAAAAGGCGTGTTCGTACGGAAGGATTTGGAGTTTCCAGAACGAGTCCTTGACTGGAACATAAGAGCCTAGTGTGCGCCTCACAGCAAAGCAAAGACTCGAAAATGCGACGTTGTGTTGAGTCGTCTCTGTAAAAAGCATCAGATCCATCGTGTGCTGGAGTTGATTTTCGTATATACATCAACAGGATATCGCTGTGTCCAAGGTATCTTCCCTAAAAGATGACCGAAGTCGCTACTGCAAATCGAACGCCGTTTTGAAACCGCCCGTGATCAGAGTTCCGTAATGTTGATAACGCCATACCGACAGCCCCAGAGCCATACATCCTGTCACCAGTTTGCGTGTTGTGTTCCTTACACAATACCTTGCGAGAACCTCTCCACGCCATTCTTGATCTCTCTCACGATCTCCACTGCCTCGTTGGTGCTCTGAGCTTCAAAGTCATATCTCTTCGTCTCCCTCTCTTTGAAAACAATGACTCGGAACATCTTTGGGTGCTTTTTGCTGACCTTGCTACCAACTACGCTGCTGAAATGCACAGTCGTCGTCTTGCCTTGGCCTTCAACACCAAAACCACCACGCGCCCCAGTCTTAGACTCGCCAGGCATGATGTGTATATACTCGTTATCAAGAGCGATGATCCGCGATGTCGAAGAGGCAAAGGACATGGGTTGTTTGCGGAGAACAGCATAACGGCGGTAGTAATTCGTCGCAGTAAGGGCCAGAGCACCAGAATCGCCAGTTCTGGCGAGTGGATGGATGAGACCTTGGCCAGAGACAGCTGCATTTGTTCGGTCACCCTTCTTTGTCTTCTTTGGCGCACCGCCGGTACTGATGATGAGAGGTGCATTGGGTGATGATGATCCAGGCGATCCTGCAAGCCCATAGACGCCGTCACCCACGAAGCGTCGACGCACGAGATCCAGATCCATTCGTGTGTCGAGAGCCTCCACAGTGCGGTCAGGTGGCGCTACTGTAGTGCTGCCACTCACTTTAAGGATGTACAAGGCTTTCTCCAAGCGTAAGTCGTGACATACTTGATCGAATATATCAGCAATGTAAGTGTCCGTAGTGCAGGGAATGTTGAAATGTTTCGTGTTGAAATTCTCGTCGGTGAAGTGGACGTTGACTGTTTTGGGGGCGCCTGTGCGGCTAGCAGCATGTGTTTGAGGTACCTTTGGTACGTCGGCAAGATTGCTGGTATCCTTGCGCGTCGCTGTCGGCGCAAACGAAGGTCCGGTAATGGGGTTTCTGAAGCTCTTTGCACGGCTTGGAAGGGGCTTCAGGGGCTTTTTCTCCTCTTTCTCGTCGGGACCATCGATTTGCGATGCGACAGCACTGGCTGCCTCTTGACTATAGATCGGCGTGAGCTTCTCGTTCTCGCCAAATTCTCGTTGAGATGCCTCGACGAGCGCGAACTCGTCCCATGGCTTATCTCGCGCTCGGGGGCGCATACCACGAGCATTGTTTGAAGCGAAGTCTTTCAACGGCTTGTTCCTAGTCAAAGGCGGGAACTCGTCATCAACCTCGCCGTCATCATACATGCGCATGACCCAGCGGTTCACATTCATCTGTTCAGGAGAAAGTGGCGGTTCGAGTTTCTCCTCTTGATAACGATGCAATGCGTATCCGATCGCTTCCGCGACAGTGGGGCCTTCACCTTTGTCGTTGAACTTTCGGATGAGCAGCTCTACAGGTTTCGAAGGCTTAGACGAGAATGGGCAGTAGAGTTTGATGTATAGAGGGTTCTGTTGAGCTTCGCTAGCAGCATTCCACATAGCAAAGCGCTGTAGCGGATTCGATGGCTTCTGCTCTTTGGCTCGAAGTGCTTGAGTCAACGCGCTTACTGGCAGTACAAAGCTGATCGGCCGTGGTGGAGGCAGTGCTTGCAGTGTTGGCGCAATGGGCTCTTTCTTCTTTTTTGGTGATAGGTTCTGGAAAGGTGTCAAGCCCGGCATTGTGGGAAGGTCACCACCTGCGGGAGAGGAGTCCAACGGGTCACCACCTGCACCGATAAGAGATGCGCTATCGTCGGAGCCAGAGAATTCGGATGTGAGGGAGTCGTCTGATTCATCGCCTTCGTGTAGAGCTTCAAGGCGTGCGCGTGCGCCGACAGCCCCTGCTGCGTCTTCCTCAATACGCTTGGACAGCAACTGGCTTGCGCCAGCGGCTTTGCGAGGATTTACCCTCCTCTTTCTGAACGACGAATTATCAAACTCATTCTCCGAGGACATCTCACTGCTCGTTATGGTGTCTCTTCTTGGTCTGCCTTTGCCCGCATCTACAGCGTCCAACGACCCTCGCCGCAATGCATCGTCAGGTGGCCGGGATGGGGATGTGATCATGAGCGAAGGTCCTTCTCCAGCTTCTGCCAACTCATTGCGTAGGGCTGATCCAGGCATGGGCGACGATCCGGAGCGCGTCCGTAGTGGCATCTTGGTGAATTTGATTTGGTTGGCCGGTCTGGCAATTTGTCAGTTCAGTTCACGTGGCGTACGACGGTCGCCTACCTTTGCGAGTCGTCATCTTCATCGCTCTCGTCGCTAAGGTCACTGCTATCATCCTCCTCCAGCTGTTCCTTCCTCCGCCTCCGTTTCGCGTTCAGTGTAGGGCCCACCGTATCGTTGCTTCCCCCTCCAGTGACCATGCCCCCCTCCTCCTCATCTTCACCGAATCCTTCTGGCGACTTCAGGCCAGCTGAGCGCGGGGCCTGAAAGTATTCCGAGGTGATCGCCGTGGGTATTGGTGGGGAATAGGTGCGCTTGATGTCGGCGGCGTTGGGAACCCAGCCTGCAGCGCGGAAGGCGGGGCTGTTCAGGACGCTGGAGTCGACATTGATCAAGCGTTCGCCGACGCCGTCTTTGATCGACGAGAGGTAGGCGGTTCGAAGCTGGTATAGCACAAAGCTGCTCAGGTTAGCTGACAAGTATGTCGCGCAAGTAAGATGGGCGTACTCTTCGTTCTGAAGGAGCGACATAGTTGGAAGGTCAAGGTATCATAGTCTCGTAGTAGAAAGGTATGCTCAGACCAGCTGAAAGGGTATCATGAAGCCATAAAGGGCAGATGTAGTGAAGCATGTGGGGATGTGAATGTGTACCTTGGACCCTGGCTTGGCATCGGCCCTTGTCGCGGCGCGCGTGCAGTGATCTCATCGTCAACTTTCTGAATTCCTGCGCCAGACACCCGCCTCTCAACGAACGCGCCAAAACCACCATGAATCTACTCGCCGGGTATTCTGACTCAGAGTCCGACGGCGAAGCGCCGCCCGCGCCAAAAGTAGTCGCGAAGCCATCCGCGAAGCCAGCCTTCCAGAAGGTCGTCGATCGCTCGAATCCAGGGCGCATCAAGGTCAACCTTCCCGGCGCGTTACAGTCGCGATCCGACAAAGACGATATCCAGGATGATGCGCCGCCGGCAAAAAAGGCGCGCCTGGGTGGAGGTTCGTCGTTCGGTGGCTTCAACGCAATGCTGCCTGCGCCGAAGAAGCCAAACGTAAATGCCATTTCAGCATCCGAAGGTTCCAAGACAGGAGGCAGAGGATTAGGGAAGGGACTCGCTTCTGGTGTCAACCTGAAGACTGGCGCAGAGCCTGCGTTCAAGAGGGAGTCAAAGGTGGAGGCGGAGGAGTACGACGAGACCGGCAACCCGATCAAGAAGGAGCCTAAGTCGAGGGAAGATTTCAGGGCTATGCTAAACCTACCAACACCCAAGTCTGCGATTAAAGCAGAGGTGAGGTCAGAAATGCCGACACAAGAAACAGAGGCAGAGCCCGAGCCACAGCAGGTGCCCAAGCCTGTTGCCCCACGTTTTGTACCTATGTCTGTCGGCAAAGGAAAGAAGAAGAAGCCTATGGCTCCTCGACCAACAGTAGCATCCAACGAGATGAGCACTGCGACAAACACAAATACAGATGCATCCACATCACAAACGCAACAGCCACCTCTTGAGACTAAGGCGCGGAAGCCGAAGGTCTCTCTCTTTAGCGTCTCGAACGAAGCAGAGCCTGCGCCCAAGGAGACATCGGACGGCCAGTATCAACCACTTCTCTACGACGGGGAAGAGGAAAGAGATGTTGCTATGACGGAGGGAGCATACTACATGCCACCAGCACCTGAGGTGGCACAGTATGCTCCTTCATCTACGAGTGGATCTAACCCTCATGACCTAACCAACATTGCTTCTGAGTTGAACCTATCGGAAGCAGAGCGCCGCCAACTATTTGGTAAGAAAGGACGCGGTGGACCAGACTTTTCTGGTGCCACGATCAAGGACTTCAACACAGACATGGAGTATGCCCATAACGAGAAGCTACGGCAACAGGGTGAAGCAGTGCAGCATAATCCACTCAAATCTATATCTGGTACTGGAAAGAATAGCCTCCGAAGTCTGGTAAACGTCGCGACCACCCAGAAGGATGCACTGGAGGATCACTTCGCTGCTGGTGCTCGAAATAAGAGAGAAGCAGGCAATCGGTATGGCTGGTAATAGTATGAGGCACGCTAATTTTTGTGGAGGAGAACCTCCGGGGCCACGGCTAGAATCGGGGAATCTCTGACTTAGGGAAGGCGTTGGCGCTATCATACAGACTTCAGGCACGAATTGTGCTTCTGCTATTGCCCATTTGGACCTAGCCGCCAATTGTGGGTCCAAGGGCTAAGTATGTTACTCCTTGCTTCTTCTGATCCCTGCGTCCAGTGCTTTTCGTTCTTATGCCTCTCAGTGAGTTAGGCCATAGGTGACTCTCAGATTGACTGTGTTTCTTTGTCGAGTCACTGTCACTATGAGTTTGCCTGTTATACACCAAGGTCGCATATATCTTGTGATACTGTTGACTCCGCTTCTGTTTTTCTCTTGAGCTATCGAAACTCTAATGCAATCTTTCGATACCAACAGTCTGTAATCCGACTTGACCTCACGCATTCACTGATGGCCAATTAGTCAATCGCGGTAAACATCCTGGTTTATGGGTGATATATGAACTTGCAGAGTGCTACGAGTCACTTTTGGCTATGCTGTAGAAATCTTAATATTGATGTATATGCAGAGTATTGGGTATCATCATTACGTTTACTTCCCAGCTGCAGCTTTAGCGGCAGCCTCCTTCTCCTTCTTCCTCTGCAGATACCTTTCCTTGGCACTGCTGATGTCCTTTTCTGTTTTCTGACTCTTGCGTGCATGTTCCAGCTTCGCCTGTTCCTCAGCTTCTTCATCTGCTTTTCGCTTGTTCGCCGCTTCGATTTGTTCGACGACCATCTGTGTCTGCCGTTCGCGTTGCGCGTTCCTACCGGATTTGGGCTTCGTCCATGCTGACTGTGGTTGGTCTGCAGCGGCAGTGGATGTAGATGTGGAAGAAGCGGGCTTAGGTTTCGCGATGATGTTGAGTCCTGCTGAGAGGAGCTGACTTTTGTCTGCTACCTGACCTTCTTCGTTGAGTATGACATTCTTTCCCTGCTTACGCAACTCTTCCACAATTTCAGCGTCTGTCTTCTCCTTCTCGGCTTCTTCGACAGGAAGTTTAATGCCCTCCTTCAGTGCTCTCGCGGCTGCCTCCATAGCCTCCTGATGCCGTCGCTCCTGATCTGCAAGCATCTGCTTGTGGAATCCTTGCATACCAAACTTCTTCTTCTTCTCTTCTTCTGCTTCTTGCCGCTTCTTCTCTTCCTCCTCCGCTCTTCGCGTCTCTTCTTGTTGAGCCTTGTATGCGCCTGTTACGAACTTCTCCTTGTCGGCGAATTCGTCGCCCTCGGCTTCGCGCTCGCGTTGGATGAGTTTATCGCGGGCTCGTAATTGGTCTTTCTTACGCTGCTCGGCGGATTCGAAGAGCGCGTCCATGTACTTCGGTTTCCGTTCCGCGGCGTTGTCGCGCTCAGCAGCCTTCTTTGCGGCGTTCACTGCGTGAAGCGCGTCGTAGGCAGCGTCGTAGTCATATAATGTGGCATCGGCTTCCAGTGCCTCTTGTGCGCGTTTCTCGGCTTCTGCGGTGCTGGCAGAGTATGCGATGGTGGTGGGATCATCTTCTTTCGGTTTAGGTCTCTTGGACGGAGGAGCTGGAGGTTGGCCTTTCTTCGGCTTCTGCGGCGCTGGCTTTGAGGGCCCCGATGAGGCAGAGGCAAGCGTGTCTTCGAAGCTAAGCTCGCCAATCTCCTGGACGCCATCCGTTGCTTTGGATTTGCCCTTTACATCTTCCTCCTCGTCATCGAATAGCAGCTTCTTCTTCTTTCCCAAGGCAGGCTTAGCAGCAGCCTTCGCGAGTGGATTTGCGCCCTTGTTTTTGACATTGAGGCCGAATTTGAACGACATGTTGGGTTTAGTGTCGGAGTGGTGTTAGAGTCGCGGTCGCGAGTTGACATGTCGCATGCCAAGACGCTCGCGCAACCAGTGAAATCATCAGCACCTCCGCGCCTTCTCCGCAACTCACCCTCCTCCACTCTCAACCTTGGGATGACCGTGGGCATTTCACCCCCGTACCTTCTTGCACATCTCACTCATGCATGACTGGCTCCTGAATCATCATAGTCCTCATCATGGAGGAGCAGGCTAGCGACGCGACAGCGGAGGACCTCTACACCAAGGCTAAAGCTTCAAGGTTCCACTTCAAATCCGGCTCCAAACGTCGCTCAAAGCGGCACGTACGCGAAGGCAAAGACGAAAGCACCGACGACCATACTTCAAGGAGACACAGGTCGGATCGCAACAGTCAAGAGCGCCGCAGCCACCGCGATTCAAGACGCAAACACAAGCACAAGCATCGTACCTCTCACGAGGACCGTCACCCCACGTCTACACGAGATGGCGCATACTACGACCCTGACTATCGTCATCGCGAATCATTGTTCGATAATCTAGATGAGTCAGGCGCATGCTCTCCCGGTCCTGGCCCGGCTCCCGACGAGGCCTTCCGCGAGTCGCTGTTCGACGCGCTAGCCGATGACGAAGGCGCAGCATATTGGGAGGGCGTCTATGGCCAGCCTGTACACATATACCCTGATACGAAGCCTGGCCCCGATGGCAAGCTGGAACGCATGACAGAGGAGGAGTATGCAGACTACGTGCGGACGAAGATGTGGGAGAAGAGTCATCAGCACATCGTTGAAGAGCGCGAGGCGAAGGAGCGCGCGCGTCAGCAGCAGAAGGCACAACGCTGTCAGCTTGACAATGAGGTCGAGCAGGAAGAGGCCGAAAGAGATAGTATTCGGCGCCGTATGGAAGAGAGCCTACGTCGAGGCGAAGAGCGCAAGAAGGCCAAGGAGGCGGAGGCTGCATGGGAGAATTACACGACCAAATGGGGCGGTTTGAAGAACGTTCAACGTCTGGATGGAGAGACAGATACGAAAGTGCGTGAGCTCATGCCGTGGCCTGTAATTTCTGGCAAGGCAAAGCATGTGTCAAAGGAAGAGATTGAACGCTTCTTGAGGAGCGCAAAGACGTGGAAAGAGGATTCGGTGGCACTACTGAAGGCGGAACGAGTGCGTTGGCATCCTGACAAGATGCAGCAGCGGTTTGGACAGCACATTGATGGCGATACGATGAGGCAAGTCACGGCGGTTTTCCAAGTCATCGATCGGCTATGGAACGAGCGACGCTGATTGGAATGTGCCTTTACCACTCATACGTTCGCATTGCCACGTTAATATTTTCTTTACTTCGAGATACCCACAACAACGCAGCTGCATCCGTTTACCGGCATACCCACCAGCGGCTATCGGTCTCGGCAGCGAGTTAATATCAATCGTACTACTCCGTCACCTCCTTTCTTGGCACCAGGTCACCGTACATTGACAAACTTAATCTCCGGCTTCCAAGAATCTTGGCGCACTGTATTCATGACGAAGCAACTGGGCTGATGTAGTTAAGCATGACGATCTTCACTATGCTGGCGCTTGCAATGCTAAGGAACCGGCTAAATGCTTGGTCTTGGACCAAAATGCTTTTGCCAACGCCATCGGTGGATATATCATGTATGGTCATCTGGTCGTGTCGCATGCCGAGATGGATAAATTGTAGACAAGCTAATGATGCGAAGATAGAGTGGCTTGACTGCATGCTTCGTGGGTTGGCATAGTGCTTGAGTGAGCTTGATCAGGCCCCGAAAGCTTGTGCAATATCAACATGTACACAATTAGGTATACAAGTGCGATGGGATCTGGCTCTAAAGCCGTTAAGAATGGAGAACAAGTGCAACGAGTCAGGGTGGTTCTGAACGAAGGTGTCCTCGCTCCACTCTTGTCGCACTACAGTGTGTCGGACCTATAGCATGACAGGTGAACACCAAACCCATCTCCATCGGAAATGAACTGTTTCAAGTTTCAAAACTTCGCCCTCCAACACTTATCCAACCAGCATTTTTGGTCCCTGAATAACCGGTGGTCTGATCTTGTTTTCAGAACACGGCTCCACACATGGCGACGGGTCGTAGCCATGCACCCCACAGTTACAGCGGCTGATATACGCCACTAGCCAGGCATGCTCTCACGACCGCTGTCCTCCAATTTGGAAAGCCTCCTTCAAGCCGATGCGTAGCCATTGTTCACCGGCGATCCCTGATGCTGATCAGTACGTTGCAATGCCTCCATTGATATATAAGAGTCTCTGATGTCCATGAGTGAAAGACACCAAGCATCTCCAATTTGAACAGACACCATGGTTGCTTTCTCCTCTATCCTCCTCGCCCTCGGCAGCGCCACAGCGGCTCTCGCCTCGCCCCTCAACCTCATCCTAGAGGCTCAAGCTCAGGAAGAGTCTGCCAACCTGACTGCACGCGCTACCCCCGCTGGCACTGGCATGAACAATGGCTTCTTCTACTCTTTCTGGACCGACGGTCAGGGTCAGGTTACTTACAACAACGGCGCCGCTGGAAAATACGATGTTCAGTGGTCCAACGTTGGTAACTTTGTTGCTGGCAAGGGATGGTAGGTTGCTCTCATCACCTCTACACACGATCATACTAACTCCCTTTTTCAGGAACCCTGGCTCTGAGCGTGTAGTCACGTACTCTGGTACCTGGAACGCCGCCAACGTCAACTCTTACATTTCGCTCTACGGATGGACTCGCAACCCACTCATTGAGTACTACATAGTCGAGTCCTACGGCTCATACAACCCCTCTTCTGCTGCTCAGAAGAAGGGCTCCGTCACCTCTGACGGCGGTACATACGACATCCTCCAGACTACCCGCACCAACCAGCCTTCTATCGACGGCACTGCTACCTTCCAGCAGTTCTGGTCGGTTAGGACTAGCAAGCGTGTCGGTGGTACTATCACTGTCAAGAACCACTTCGATGCTTGGGCCAAGTACGGACAGAAGCTTGGTACGCACAACTACCAGATCCTCGCTACTGAGGGTTACCAGAGCTCTGGCTCTGCTAGCATCACTGTTGAGGGTCCTTGAACGATGGCTCTTTAAGGTGTCGAAAAGGCCTCGTGGCTAGAATTCTTGTACATACACGCAGACATTTCTGAAAGCTATCAACAAAATGCGCATCACATATTGATTAATTTTGTGGATCAGTGATTTACAGTTTATACCTGTGGCGAGCCGGCAGCATCGGGCGATCTATGCCCGAGGAACGGTTTTCGAAACACGCGACCTCACGCGTTGATGAACGAACCTCGGAATCTTCCAAGGTTCGACTCATCCCCACCCCCGAAGCCACTGACATCAGCCTTGACAGAACTTGTCGGTGTCATCGAATATATTGCATTCGCTGATATACAGTAAGACGGACCCCAGGACTACCTAGATAACATCTTCCCCACGGATAACTCAACGCCCATACGTGAGGCCATGACATTGGTCACTGAATGGGCGAGTGACTACGGTAGTATTTCACGTAACTTACAGGGTATGCGAGCTTTTGCGCATACGGACAGGCTGTTACCAATGGCAGGCGCGTACGATATTTATGGCTTGCAGGGGCGCAGACAGACACTCGGATACTCTCAGCCTTGTTGTCTGTCGCAGGTAAGCTGAGAGCATCATCGAGCGACGTCGTCTTTTCATATCCTCTCATACATTTACTCGTGTGTTATTCACTGTTGTACCGATATCTTCACTTCACCCTTGCGATTACAGCCATGGTTTGTGGCGGCAAGCTCATCTGCGACGCGCGGAAC
>Ga0265797_10002106_pt1 | contig 34052 bp, 25 predicted proteins | sample P2T30metagenome_FD_192433 | JGI IMG/M metagenome (GOLD analysis project Ga0265797, IMG submission 192433) | Plant litter microbial communities from East Loma Ridge, Irvine, California - P2 T30 | ecosystem: Environmental > Terrestrial > Plant litter > Unclassified | place: USA: California...
GAAGAGACGCGAACCAGGCGTCGAAGAACCCTTACACGACCGTTATCATCCATCCGATAACGAGGACAATGATGACTCTGATGATGACTATGGCGAAGACTCTTCTTCATCTGACATTGGTGTTGAAGATGCGGATACGGTTGGCAGTGCGAAAAACATGAGTGGCGGCACAGGTGGAGGTGACCAGAGCAAAACTAATGGCCAGTTGAAGTCACAGAAGACCGATTTATCGCCCACTGAGGATCATCAGCCTCGCCAATCGATGTCTACAGTTCGTACAAGCACCACAGCCGAGACAGATGACACTTCATCCAGTAAGGATGTTAACAAGCAAAACAAGCGAGCCGAAGAGAGGAGACATCGTGGGCTGATGCAGTGGAAGCCCGCACGGAATGCAAAGTTTGCGAAGGACGAGGCCAAAATTGGGCTGGCTAAGCTGAAGAAGAAGGTCACTGGAGGATTGGATGGACGGCAACCTGGCGTTGAGACTGGTGAGTTACATATATTCATCCTATACAAGAGAGGCATGCTAACATTTCTCTAGAAACTGGATAAGTACGTGCGTGAGCATGGCATCAGTTCAAAGGATTTGTGAGTTGCTATGAAAGTGGTCATCGCGATGTCACAAAAAGAAAGGGTGTAATCTTGAGGGAGTCTGGAGATCTTTGCAGTACATTATGCTGCTGACTGTGAGCTTAATGATGTCACGAAGTGGATGAAGTAACCGTAGCAATCATAATAGCTAATAGAACCTTGATCCTAAGCTTGTTCATCGGTAATACCGCACCAAGTAATGGCGGTCACAGTCATGATACGTTGAGCTTGGCTGCGGCAGGACTGTCGTCACGACTAGCACACCGATATTTGGCGATCATATCAGCGGAGTGAGCACGACCCCAACATAAGCGGGCGGGAGTCCAGAAATCACAGCTACTGTAGTCATGAAACAGTGATGAAATGTATCCGAAGTACCTGCACGCAGTGCGAAGGTCGCCGGACTTACACGTCTGCCTTGCCCAGTGTCATTGCTGGCCTGAGAAGAACCACAGCACTATGCTATTATAGTATACCAGCTCGTTGGTTGACAATCGAACCATTGAATTTGGCCCTCATTCCAGGATAGCGGTCGGTCGAGTCGTTGTTCAAGGCAGGATCGACCCATTTTGCTTCAACCCCATTTACGCGCCGGCGCTTGCATGAGGCACGGTAAGCCACATAATTGCTTGACAATTGCTTACAGAACTAGACATAATTCGGGGAACTCTAGCGTTGATCAGAATGGGTCCAGGTCCAGTTTCTCGGCTGCGCCGCATGGCGGGCGCTTAGAGCTGAAGGATGACGGACGGGACGTTTTATTCTTTACGCCTTGCTCACCTGCCCAATTTGCGTGCCTTGGATGTTGGGTGTTTACAAGTGAGACATGCGAATAGACTTCATATCGTAATCTGACTAGATCATGGTGAGTTGTGCCGGTCGTTTCGCGGCATCCTTCTGTGGGACGGCCTCCGCATATGGCGGTCTTAGGCACTGCAAGTCATGGTAAGGCTGCATGGAGACTACCGATGATTAAACGCTTGGAGTTTTCTATCGTTGCATCTGTGCGGTCCACGGGGTGCCTAAACCCTCAAGGCTCAGATTACTAGGTCACTAGCTGGGTCGCTCTCAGTCACATCAAGCTAAAGACCATAGCATAAGAAATATTGTGGACTTGCTGTTGAGTGTTGTGTATCAATCCAGATTGACGAGACGAGATTGAAGATCGTGTTGGCCGCGTCAAATATGCGTTTATTCGGTTAACCTGCATATGCATGCCCGGTTGTTGGGGAGCAAGTGACCGTTTTTCTTGCACCTGCATGCATACGCCTGCGGTCACATGTTTCCAGCACACACCTCATACTTCGGAAGAGATTGCCTCATTAGCTGGGGCAGGTTAGTCTACAGCTACCGATGCTGGAATATTCCACCCAGTGGCTCTTTGTCCGGTAGCGCCAGCCATGGTAACACCATACCCATGACATGGTACATGATGACCTAGTTCCCTTCAATTGTTGGCCTCGATAATATACCTGAGAAATGTCTACACAGCTGCGAAGCTTCTTGGCTCAGAGTATCGACGGCACAGTCGCACGCCATTTCCAGCCGTGTGTGACGTGAAGATGTATTCTCCTATTCGCCGCTTTCCGGAAAAATAGGTTGAAAGATGATCAAGGTGCCTTTTGGTGTGTGCGTAAGGCTCAGCGTGGTCGCAGAAGAGGTCGTTGCGGTAGAAAAACGTGCCTGAACCCTGCCAAAGCCCGGGCATTCAACAAATGTTGGGTCCGGTAGTATGTGTTGCTTTTCTCTGTGCTTATCTCCGAATCTGCGATAGTGTGATTGTTGCGTCGCAAAGAAGACCAGCAGCATATGTACTGGCAAGGCTTGAGTCTAACGATTGTACTATTCTGATAATTGACATGCGCAGTACATCAGCCACTGCCTCTACTATCTTTCTTGAAACGTTGAAATGTGATGTGAACATCGATCTCCCTATCTCAGTAGTGTTAGACTTAGTACTGTAGATCCTGTTAGTACGACGTCACTGCCCGGATGCTTGGACAATGATCACACTACACTTGACCGGTTACGAGCATTCGACAAACCAGGTAGCCGTTGGAAACCTACTGCGCTAATGACTCAATGAGAGTGGCATTTGCTGATGCGGGGACTAGGAATTCATGGGGTCCTTCATGAGCTAGAAGACCCACTGTGCGTTACCAATAATCCGGCATGCCACGTTTCTGCGCGCTTAATGTCGTCTGCTTGAGATCGGCGTAGATCTTGGTTTTTTCTTTTGCCGCCTGCTTAGCTACCGTTTTTTTCGTTCAATGGTCAATGACAGGCTCCTCAAAGACCCTCAACCAGAGCAAATGAGAGATCATTTGCCCAATGTGACTAGATTCTGGGCGTGAAACAAGGCTAGCTCATACTTTTGGCGTCTTTGTCATGGTCTTGCGCTACGGAGTGTGGCAAGCCCTTCCGGATTCAGGATAATTCACCCATGATTCGTTGAAGCATCACCTATCCAACATGAAGACGACGAATCATGCGCTGGCCCCTCATGGAGGCCCACTTTCCCTGCAGCAATGTGAACGTGCTGGCATGGAATTGGTACGTTCCATCGTGAGCAGCTGTTGGCAATCGACCAAAAAGTTGACCGCTTCGTAAATGTCACTTCTCTATGCTGATAGCGTAGTTGACAGATCATTTCAAACATGGTGGCGGGTCTCAAGAGCGCAGAAGGGGAGATATGGGCTCACCATGGTGTATGCGCGGGACTGAGACATTCCTTTATGCCTGTTACACGGGCCGGCAACAGCATACGGTCTTCCAAGCATGGTCAGCACTGAGGACTGTGGTGACTGTCCGGCTTCACCGGCTTCTCGACTTACTCGTTTCGAGATTTTAGCCAGAGTGATTGGGCGCCGCTTCCGTCGCAGTGGTGTAGTCCAAACAAAGGGAGCGGATTTTCTTCGGTTGCTGCCCCACCTGGTCATGCTGCGATTATCGTCGATCAATTACGGCTGATGAGGGACCGGCTAAGGCGCTGATTAACGTGGGTTCTGGTGTTGGGGGTCCACCTCTCGCCGCTCTTGACAATTCTCGTGCCATCTGCCGTTTCTAGAAGTGGGCACCCGCATATACTTTCAGCCATGTGAGATCAGGCTCGGTCCGTTGTGTTGGAGGCGTGGACAACTGAAGCGAGAGAAAGAAGTAGTCGCAATGTGTCTAAGTCGTTTTGGACTGCTGCCGCTTTGACGTCAGATCCTTCCACCACAAGCGACGCCTTCCCCACTCAAATGGGAGCAAGACGTAGAATTGGATATGAGTCGTGAACATGGGGTGCTAAGCAAATTGTCGATAGTTTGAAGCGAATCTCCTGCATCATGGTGAGTCCATCCAGCGGTTGGGTGAATGCCGTCTCCAGCATGCAGAGTGGGCAAGAGAAACATGCGCAACCAACTTCTATTCCATTAAAAATTTGCCTCAAATCAAGTATCGCAGTACATTCAAGAAATCGCAGCTTGAACCAAGGGATACCGAAGTAAATCCCGACTATCACCCAACAAAAAGCTTCAATGTGCCCTCCAAAAGTGACCAAAAGTGACAGAGACGCATCCTCCAAGTGTACGGATACTAGTGCTCAAGATGCTTCCCTTTCATCGCTGGCGGGGTGCACACTGATGAGATAGTTAGCGCAGTGCCAAACTGTGAAACTGACGGACTCACCATGCAATGGGCGCACAATCGACCCTTTTGGTCGACGAAAGTGTAGTTCTGTGGATGACCTTCTTGCTGCCAGTTATCGCACGGATATCTGTTGTAGCCACCACCTGTTGCGCCGGTAGGCCTGCCGCCAGTAGAAGATTGTTGGGGTTGGTTTTGGGAAGGCATTGTAGTGACTGAACAGAGAATGTAGAGACGATTGTAAACTGTTGTTGAACTCGTTTGACTGTATGATGCAGGTATGGGGAGACTGTGGCTGCTCTGTGGTTATATACTTCGCATCGAAGATACTGTGCACTTTATAGTTGCACAAGATATCTTTCACCATCGAACCTTTCTATGCGGTTTCCGCGCCTCAATCAAAGATCACTAGACAGAGCAACATTAGCTGGGTAGATTTCGCCCCTACCGAGAGCGGTCACATTGCATTGATGTTCGGGCCCGGGAGGTGGCCGTCAGGCAGTCTTGTGAGAACAGCGAATACGCCACACGGCACCATGAACGCCTCATTAGAACGGAGCGTCAGAAGGAAACCACCTCAACTGTGCCTCCGCCACGCTAGTATAGAAATCCCGGAGCCGCTCTGACAACATTCATTTTCCCGCAATACCTATCGTGCGATGCCTATTCCGCTCTGCACTTCGACTCGGCACAGCCGAGCCGGCCCTTTTGGCAAGCGCCCCACACATCGATTACATATTGCAACAACATCGGACAGCCTGAGGCATCGAATATCGGGTCCACATCAGTAGGTCTACAAGAAAAAGGTTACGTATTTCGCTCCGAGCGTTTTCGCATGTCTTACAACAGACCCACACATATAGCCTCCCCTGGAAGCAACAGTGCTACCTGTCGAGTGCTTGCCGTCCAACAAGGCGCTAATGGTAAGTGGATTAGCTCCTGAGGATTCCTCAACGTCTGTATAGGCCGCTGATCAATATTGCTACATCATAGGGTGCTCAACCGATGCCAGGCATCAACCCGAACCTCCCATAGCCGGCGCGTCGTTGCGCCTACACCCTGCTAATGATTCTGCAGCGGGTCAACGGCTGATCGTGAACAACACAGTATACGGCCCGATATTCAGGATGAGACATGCAAGCTGGCTCACCGGAAAGAGCTGAGGACTGGTGCCGCATTATCGAACATGAGGCCGGTTGTACTATCATCAAGCAGTACGTGCATCGAGAGCGTGTTGAGCCATTGTAGGATTTCCTCGGCATTACTGATCATGGCCTCTCTAGTCGTATCTTGGACCACTTCAGTCGCCATTGTAAATCTGCTTCCCAGTCAAGTAGCCAACAGCCCAAGCCTATGAAACGATCGGGTGAACACCATGTTAATCACGCCTAGACCAAAAGCGAGGATATCTAACTGCTACTATTGAAGACTGCGTAAGATGTGCAGGAAGTGAAGCACACAAGTGGCGTGAGGAAAGCCCTGCCAGTGGGCAAGTTCCCAAGCCGCTGACGCCGAACTTGGAGTACACATGCTAGAGAAGGAATCATATCATGATTCTGAGCTCCGTGAAGCAGACTCATCCTGGTAGGTATTCTGGATGAGCATCCACGAGCCAGTAGAAATGCCACTCAAATCAGGTGACTCCTGCGCTCGGAGCTGCGATACCGATCCGACCACTGGCGGGATCATGGAACAAACTAGCAAACATAACAAGCAGCTCTATCACAGGGTGCAGAGCCACTTCAGAAACTCCATACTGTGTTTTCTGTCTCGTTTTGTTTCCTAGCCGTGCATCTAACGCATAAACGCGCTTCAAGCAATCGCCTCCACGACTGTGCCGCATCACTTGCTCGCTGCGACGACCACATTCACCAGCCGCACCTTTGGCCAACCACACAACTATCGATGAATTACTTGAAATTGGTCGTAGAAGAGGAGCTATGCTTGACTGAGAACAATACAGCATTAATCACCAGGACAGGAGCGACTTGAAACTGAAGAAGCATCGCTACATTTGGGAATACAAGCAAGACGGTTTCCCGAAGAAGAGCTGAAAGGGCAGGGACAGGAACACTGCTGTGTATTACAGGCGTAAGCCATCTGATCTAGGCCGTGATCTTAGCATCCTTCCTCTCGCACTCACCTTCCCTGTCGCCGAACTCACACCATTTACAGTGTCTTGGCAACTGCTCCTCCAAGGATTAACCTCGCAAAGGCCTCTCTCTCAGCATGTTGTCACACTAGTCAGTATCAATTCAAACGGAGGAATTACCATCGTTGATATAAAAGTACTAGTACGAAGCAAACGCAGCTTGAGCAACGCCTCCACAAGCTCAGCGAGTGATCTCCAGATGACCAAAAAACGTTTTTGGAAGATTGTCTCACTATATGGGGAACGAAGACAACACCCTGTTACCTGAAGATCTAGGCGTCCATTGGCGTCAAGCATGATAGGTGTATACCTTGAATGTGAGGCGAATCACAACCCCAACGATAGTAGTGGCGAATATGGGAACGTGGTCACATTATCCTCCTGTTATCATACGCTATGCGACAGCATTCTGCTCGCATTAATTACCCAAAACATTCTTAGTCGTTCCACATTCCTTGACATTGGCTGGTCTAGATAACGCCATCGCTCAATGGCATTTTGTATTGAACGATGTGGTCCTCCTAATTGTACGCCGCCACTCTGTCACCAACATCCAGCATGACTCCGCCGCCGTCTTCAGCGTCGAAGAACTCGTCATCACTTTCGTCTTCGTCAAGTTCTGTAGGCGCGTCGCCCACACCTTCACTTTCGAGTAGCGCGATAACCTTCCAGGCAGCGATAGTCTCAGCCTGCAATCTCTTGACTCCCTCGACGCTCCCTCCGACATCTTTCCCACCAATGCGAACCTGAACTCTATACCCTCGCTCAGAACCTTGTGTCTCGTTCTTGTTACCTTCTTCGTCGCTCGGAATACGAACGTACTTGATACCCTTGTTAGCAGCAAGGGTATTGATCCGCTCTTTCGGATGCAAGCAGTCTACACCGTCGCGCAAGATACGTTCGAGACATGGCAAGATACCAAGACGATGGACGAAATCTTCGCAGACAGATATAGAGCCATGAGAATCGATATAGAGGGCGCCGATAGCACTCTCGACTATATCGGAAAGGAACTTGGGTGGATCAGTGAGTGAAAGGGCATGCCACGGGAAGCGGTTGTCCTGCGCTAGAGCGGCAGCGATGAAACCCCGTGTCTCGGCATGTTTTTGTAAAGCTATAGTCCTCGCAGCGATAAGTTCCGCACTCGATGATCGAAGGAACTGCCATAAAGCTCTCTGATGTATCTCTGGCTGGAGGGTCGCCTTGTTTGTCAACTCCTCTGCTACTGTAGTCTCGAACATGCAGTAAGACAGAAATGCAGCATTGACCATTGCCGTTCGGACACCATGCATCTTCCAATGTGGAAGGCTTGGTTTGTGAGCATAGAGCCGCTTTGAAATGATGTAGTCGAGCACTGCGTCCCCCAGAAACTCGAAACGCTCGTAAGAGCAATGGACGTTAGGGCCCCGGAACGTGGGATGCGTGAGTGATTCAAGTAGAAGTTCTTTCTTGTTGAACGTATGACCTAACAGCTGCTCAAGCAACACCAAGTTCGCTACTTTGTCTTGAGAAGAAGCTGCTTCATAGAGTATCTCATTTGCCTTTGGAACAGGCGTCCATTTCTCAAGCGGTAGGAGAGCTTTCATGCACACAAAAGCTTTTGAAAACCCACCAACAAGGTATGAAGCTCCGATGAGTGATTCTATAACGTCGGCGATCAGTTTTGACGACTTCTCCTCCTTGACTGGCGGCGCGGTTCCAGTGAGTGTCTGACCAATGTATCGTGGTTTCCACTTAGCACCTGTGAAACGCTTGTAGAAGATGAACTTGTCGAGACCTGCAGCTACTGTGGCCCGTGCTAGATATCCGTTACTGACAAGCTTTCCTTTCTTCCCCGTTAGCATACCCTCTGGCATGAGCAGATTTGCAGCCATCACATGAAGAGAAGCCATAAACTTCAAGATGCAGTCTCCGAGAAACTCCATCCTTTGGTAGTTGTTGCATCCATCGACTGCGGATGAGGTGAGTGCTGTGATGATGATTGGGAGGTCTGATGCTTCGAATTCGGCTGGCTTTAGTAACGTCGTTCTAAGCGTATCCGCGATCATGTATACCTCAAGTCTGTGTAGGATTGATGGAAACAGTAAAGCAAAGATGGCAAATCTGGCAGGAAGATTCTCGACGATACATGTCGAAGCTAAAAGACTTTCGACCTTGGTGTACGCGTCGTTCGTGTCCGCGCTTTGGTAGACAACATGTAAGAAGTCTCGACGCTTAGGCAACCGCACAGCTCGTAGCAAAGTTTCGTATCCTCCCGAAAAATCTGGAGAATCTGATGGCGTGATAGCCATAGGCATGAATTTCCGAGCGTCGCCTTGCTGCATAGTCAAACCCCAGCTTGCTATGTTGACATTTCCTTGAATCAGAAGTCTGGGTGCTGATTGTTGGCCGTTTGTCGTCGCATGCCATTCATGGAGTTCACTCTCGGTCATCATGTAACCTGATGAATCGCACGGAGCAAGTAGACAGAGGAAGTCGTCAACTCCTTCTTTGATGTGAACTCCAAAGACTGAGTGCAAGATCTTCCACGTGATAGAGCGCAGCAGACCAATATCTATGTCGGCCAGTGATGTACCATATAGACAAGAGCTCGTAACTGTGTACCGCTTGGATTCGTTCCAATGTAGTAACATATCAGGGACTTCGTACATGGCGACAGGAGTCAGCAGTATGATACGTATCGGCTCCTCATCTGGCGCCTTTACCTCAAGCAGGGTACGGTACCATATATCGGGTTCATGTTGATGAGACTGTGCGACACTTAACCAAGGATCGAGAGTTAGGGCAACGGGCACAACGGATGGGCGATCGTCCCGGATCTGGTATTGTGCTGCGTCGTCTTCTTCGTCTTGTACAGGGAGAAGATTTTCGTTCACCAATCCGTGCAAATACAAAGCCTTATATGCTCCAAAGGCAGCATCTTTTTGAGCCATGCGCTCTGTCCTCCAGGTCTCCAAGCTTTTGGTTTTCCTCACTTTGGGATCAACTGAGAGCGGCAATGTGATCTCAGCGGTGATCTGGCCGCGGTCGTTTGTAAACTCGACTTCTGGTCGCGTATCGGCGTAAGCGCTACCCCCAAGACGAGCGCAGAAATGATGGAGGTGTTGAGAGGCGTTATCCAGAGTTAGCAGAGCGCTGGTTTTGTTAGTAAATAGATAATCAGGGTGAGTTGGTTTTGATGGCTGGATGCTGGAGCAAACACGACCCAGAAGAATCTCCACTCACCCAGTATTTGGAACCCTGAAGTACCGCTCTCCGACCTCGTCTATATGTTCTGCTTTCTGCGCTGCCTGCACTCGACGCTTATCGTCCTCATATGCTTTCCTCATCTCAGCCTCAAGCGACTGCCAGGACGTCGAGGACCGTGCCTCTCCAGTATCGGGCACGAAAATCAGATAACGCGATTCTTGTTTCCTTGCTCTTCCTCGTCGTTGAACGAAGCTTTTCAGATTCTTGGGTCTCTCGAAACACACAACGAGATGACAACTGGATACATCGATACCTTCTTCCAGTACCGTTGTGGCTAGAACAAGGTTGATGATACCAGCGCGAAAGTCATCGAGTGTGGTTTGCTGATTCTTAGGTTCTGCCAAAGCAGATATGTTTGCCTTTTGTTTGGACGACTTCGACGAGCCGACAAATGTCCCTACCCGTAGCAGATCTTTGGTATGTGGGTGGCATGCTAGTATCTCTGCGAGCGATGCTACCCAGACCCGCTGCTCGATAAACACAAGGCCGGTAAAACCTGGGGTACCATTGGCTTCAGCTACTAAAGTATCGACAAGCTTATTGACTTTGTGAGACGAATTCTCAATCATGGTAGCAGGTATGGGTGAAGGACTTTGGAGGGGAAGTGCCCGGAATATTTCCAAGAGATATTGCTTCTCGGTGGCAGTCAGGTCCAGCAGCTGCTGGTCTGAGCCGCGGGTCATGTTGTCGAACTTGGCTATGCATTGATGTAAGTAGTACTCCATAGCAGAGACCCCAAGTTCTTTGGCCATCGCCTCAGCTTTTGATACCAACTGTTTCAATTGATCGTAGCAATAAGTCTTCTGACTATTCCACAATTTGGTCAATTGGCGAGAAACATCGAAACCACGCTTTTGTTGGTCCAACAATGCGATCACGTACGGATCTTTCGCAAGATCATACGTGCGGTATACATGCTGCAACGCAAGGAGCAGGTGAGAATGCTCTTGACCCGAGGCGTCCGAAGAGTAAGTGATTTGCAGTAGCTGAGGTCTATGCGCATACCGCATCAGCTCGGACCTGTGTAGCTTTGGTGTCTTTATGGCCGCATGCAGGTTCTGTTCAATTTGCCTACAGATATTAGGGGGAGAAAACCTGTTCTACCAAGTCGAACTTACTGAAGCCCTTCTGCGCTAGCCGCTGCTTTCATGACAGGGCTTGCGCTCAAGCCAAGAACTTTAGGTAGTGAGCTGTCTCCATTCTTCAATTGAGGCAAGTAGAAATCGGACATTATACTAGTACTGTTAGTTCCTTCTGCTCATTAGATTTTTGGTATAAAATGAAGGACCCTACAGGTGAGCTGGGTGTTTCAATGTGCAATGGTGTGCTACAGGACTTTAGTACTAAGATGTTGTTGTGTTAACGCGACGAACTGACCCTCGTCGAAAATTAGCAAAGCCAGCTTGCTCAACTTGACAAAACCATGCGTGAGGGCGTCAAGGAGTACCCTGAGCACGTATGAGTGGGTGCGCGTGGAGTCTGTTGCGCTCAACCTGGGGGCTTACGCGTGTGTTGAGATGACCACGCGAACATTGAAAAGTACTCGGTCCCACTCTGCCTGGGTCGTCCACAGCTCAACATCATCTCTCCCACAAAGTAGCTGGTGTCCGACCCCAGGTATATTAGATTGAAAGGCATCATATTGCTGCTCGCAGAGTGCAACTGTTGGCGCAAGAAACCAGACAACCTGAAGGAGGCGTGTGAGATCAAGTCTAGCGTGGGGATCTAGCGGCAGGTATAGGTATCCGTACCTGGCCGGGTTCGCACGTTTCCAACTCCGCTCGTGTTCGTTCGATGGCTCTGCGAACTTGTCAGTATGGTCCCGTCATGGCAGAACATGCAAACCTACATATGCGTCTTTCCCGAGCCTGTGTCCATGACGACAATGACGTTGTCTTTCATGCTCTCTGCAACCATCTCAGCCTGATAGCCTCGCAGCTGAAATGTCTCACTGGAAGCAGTCGGAATGACTCCACCATAGTTGTCATCTTGCATTGGCGAATCCATTCGTATTCTAAAAAAAAACGCGACGCAAGCAAAGAATGTGTAGAAGTGGTAACCTTTGGTGTTGGGACTTGAGGTCCAAGGGTGGCAGCGTGCTAGCCTACCCGAGTAGCTGTGTTGGCTGGCGGCGGATATGCAGAAGACCAGAACCATGCACAAAGTCCTGGCTGTTGTCTTTACTGCATGAATAACCCCATTAGATTTGACCGAAACGCGCAACACCCAATGACTGCAATATGAGTTCAAGCATTGGGCATCTCAAGACATCATTTTCGTAAATGCTACATAAGTCGCTTCATGCCTTTGGCGCCGAGTTCATTTATTTCGACCCAGTGCAGGACGGTGCTGCATCATAACCCTCTACAAGTTCGTAAGGTAGTCCTCAACCTCGGACGGGCTCAGCTTCCTGAACCGTGGTCCCACAGCGCCTTCAACACCCTCAACGCCAAGGAGCCTCTCCTCTGGCGGTCCGACGATACCAATCTCAACGGTCTCTCCATTCATCTCTCCTTCTATGGTCTCCTTGAGTGTGAGCAGAGCAATGTGGATAGCGTCCTCAAGCTCGAGACCGTCAGTGTATCGCTTCTCCAAGAAGGTCTTGGCGCTTGTCGCGCTCTTTCCGATCGCTGTCGCCTTCCATGGGAAATAACTGCCGCTGGGGTCGACCTGGTACAGACTGGGTCCGCCCTTGAGGATGCCACCAGTCTTGCCGCTGACCTTCTTCTTCTCCTCGCTCGTCTGCTCTTCGCTCTTGCCTTCAGCCTCAGGCTCGATACCGTCGTCCCATCCTGCGATCAGCAGACTAACACCATACGGTCGAACACCACCAGACTGTGTAGCCTCCTGCATCACTCGCGCCACGTCCTGGACTAATATCCTCGTGGGTGGGTATTCGTTGTAGACGCGCTTGTAGCCAGTATGTGAGACCTTGCGGGCCTTGTCGACAAGAACGCGGTAGTCAGGGCCCATGCCCGAGTAGACCATACCGATGTTGGGTGTTATGAGACTAATTTTTGATGACGATTGCGAGTCGATGAGCGGCGATGACGACTTCTTCTCGGTTGCGAGGACAATGCCGTTGGTTGCTGCAAATTCCAGTCAGCACTGTTGGAAGCCAATGAGCGGAGTGACGTACCCTTGATTCCTAGTGAAGTAACACCCTGGTTGACGGCATTCAAGGCATACTCTATTCATGTGTTAGATGTTGTCTGCTCCAGTACGGCGGGACTCGTAAGATTTCCAGGGCGCATACCAATCTGTACCAGCTTTCCGCTATATGAACGTTAGCAAACATATCATGTGTAATCGAGACCGCAGTGTTTACCTGGGAGAGAAAGTGGTGAGGGAGAACGAGTATCTGTCCGCCATGGTGACTGCTTGACAGGATCGAGAGGTGGTATGTGAGGAAGGGTGTAGTCGGCGGCAGGGAGAGGTTCAGTGGGGTTGATAGACGACGCGGGTTACTGGAGGCGATCTGCTAGAGCTCCAGGCTACCCAGAGCTTCGTCGCCGACGGCGCCAAGACCGGCGCTCGGCCTAACTGTGCCTCCGGTCTGCTTCCAGGAAGCTGCAACTTTGATTTCTTCGACCTTCCAGAACTGCTCCTCTGAATCACCACCACGTCTACGACACCTGCATCCTGCCACCGTGTCCCTAGTGTCATACAGCAAAGGCGGCTGTGGCGGAACATGATCCGCACTACCGAGACACTTAAGTTGGCGAATGTCTTCCCCGCGACTTCCTGATTGATCGCCTTGTCATCTTATGCTTACCCACATACTTCTTTACTGGTAAGAGCTGCATTAACTTCTACCTTGTACCTTTACAGCATTTCGATCCGCCATGTCTTCGTCTTCTGGATTCCAGGCCATGCCGGGTTGGTACTGGCCTGATGACGCGCCGAAGACGGAGCCCTCCCAGCCATCACCTTCAGGCACCTCCAGTACCAGCGACAACGCTTCGTCGCAATCGCGCAGCTCTAGACGTACTCACTGGCCGCCGCGACAATGCAGGATATGTCTCGAGACGGTTCAGCCAACATTCAATGTTCCCTCACAAAGCCTTCCCGGCTTCTTACAGTCTTCCAATGTGGTTTACGAAGACGAAAGCGGTCGCCTGATCCGTCCATGTATGTGCAAAGGTTCATCCAAGTATGTTCATGAGGCTTGTCTACAGGCCTGGAGGCATGCAGACCCTAGCTATGGACGTAGGAACTACTGGCAATGCCCTACTTGTGGCTTCAAATACCGACTTGCGCGTCTTGGAGTTGGGCGCTTCATAGGTAGCATTGGTACGTTTTTGTCATTATATCTCCTCTTTTTACGATAACTAACACGTTGCAGGTGCTCAGGTTGGTTTGACTGCCATCATATTAATTTCCATCATCTTCGTCCTTGGTTTCGTTGCCGATCCTATCATAAACCTGTATCTGGATCCATGGAGCTTCTTGTCCCCTTTCTCAGGATCTGATTACTCGTACTACTATGAGGACGAAGAGTCAGCCACTTGGTATGAGCACTTTGCGAAAGGCTTTGCCAGCATGGGTGTGCTTGGTTTCTTGAAAGTTCTCATCGCTAGTCCGCTCTCCTATTTCAGAATTGGAGGAGGCCGAGGTCGAACGACTGGTCGAGACCGATATGAGCAGGTTAGCTGGATCATTATCCTGATAGGCGTGGGCACATTTCTAGCGGTATGTGAAGAAACCGCTTCCATCATAATCATTTACTGATAGTATTTAGGCAATCTACAAAGGAGTCCGTGTATGGAGTCGCCGTACGCTTGAAAAAGCTGGCGAACGTGTCATGGATGTTCAAGGCGATAATGACGACGATGATGAATAGCTTCGGCTGAAATGGAGACGGTTCATCGAGCAGTTGCTTCCAGTATCTCTTCACTCAACACTTGGTCAAGCACTTTCCAACGTCCGCACTTTCTTAAATTGCCACAAGTTATTCCTCAATACTGTGTCGATTAGTCTACGTGCGAAGATCAAACCAGCCCGCGACCTCCATATCGGCATTGCGCGTTTTGTGCTCGCCGGCTTTGTGGAACGTGGCGCTACCCACCTTTGGCACTCATTCTGTTCCATCTCGCCCGCTCTACCCTCGTGGGGTCCCTCTAGTTTCTTCCGTCAAAAGAAGAAGCAAACAGGGGCCTGGAGCACCCTTTGTGGCATGAACGACATCAGGCCTCTGGTACATCTTCATTCATCACTTGTGAACGTAGAGGACTAAACAATTGCATGACAGCTTGTAAAGAATTATTATCGTGAATCACAAACGAGATTAAACGCCACCATGGTCACTGCTAGTGACACTACCATAAAACCCAAATAACGCCGCAGGTGTATACCCCGCAAAAAGGTGCTGCAAAGCTTGTCCATCTAAAGTGATGATGCTTGCCTCGCAATACCGTATATGTCCAACCAGTCCCAACCGATCCCAAGAACAAACGAAAACCGTACAATACAATATATATAGGCCCAGGGTATCAATGTAGAATATTAAAAGCCACTTCTCCTTCTCTTCCTCAACTAGTGATCAGGCTTGCCACCCTTCATAAAGACCCTCTTGGTAGCACCAACCTTGCCGAGATCACCAAACTCGGTCTTTTTCCCAGCCACAGCACTACTTGGGCGACTGTCACTTGTGCTATCCGTCCGCTCGAAAGGCGGATGGTTTGAAGTGATGACGTTACTGCTCACGGTGCGAGCTTGCTTCATCATGCCTTCGATCCACTCCAGCTTCTCGCCACTAAGGTCCAATTTCTTCGCTTTCGGGCCAGCGAGCCCGACTTCTTTGCCTTGCCAAGAATTGCGAGACGAGGTCGAAGAAGGCATAGTCGGGTCTTCAGTAGCGCCTGGTGTTCCAGTGATGAAGCTAGGCATCGGTGGAGGCGCTTCGTCGCTTGTGAAGTAGCTCAGACCAGATGACTTGACGGGTGTCGTGTTTGGACTGGCCAAGGGAAAGCCGACGCTGATTCGTCTCTCCATTCTGCTCGCCCTGCTGTCTGGTCGGGTGGGAGAACCATCGGGGTTCTTCACCTCGAGACCTAGGACCTCAAATTTGCCTTCGCTTGCAGTCCTGCGACCGTGGTGCTCAGCGTATTGGCGCAGATACTCACCCAAATCAGACCAACCACCACCAACGCGGACCATGACACGCTCACCATTCTCGCCAACGCGGCGGATGAACAGCTTGATGGGCTGTTCTTTGCCAGGTTGCGTGAGATGATACAACTTGATGTCGTTATCGCCTCTTGCCGCCGCTGCAGACCTCCGTCCGGATGCAGTGTTGTTTAGATCGAACTCGCTCTTCGCAGGCGACAGAGTGAGCTCGGGAGACTTGAGGCCACTGACTGAGCGAGCTGCGCGCAGGTATCCACGACTTCCCTTGGCTAGAAGGCCACGAGCTGGCTTGACTTCGGGTGCATCGGGGCCCGGACCTGATCTGAGTCTAATGCGGCCGGGAATGGTTGTCAGGATATCAGAGATCTTGCGCTCGAGCTCTTCCGCGCTGCTGGTGGATTTCTGAGCGAAATGTGTTGGCGGCCATGGTGCGCTCACTGTATCGTCTGCGGTGGTGGTAGTAGTAGTCTGTACAGGTCGACGCTTTGCCATGGCTGCATTGAGCTCGGGACGCGGTGCTCTCATAGAGCGGTTGGTTGCGTTTCGAACTGAAGGAGACTCCTCCACGGTACTAGGTGGGCTTGAGTCTGGTGAGATGTCTGTTGACAGCGAACTCAAACTACCTCTCCACGAGCGTGGTGTTTGAGGCGGCTCCATAACGGGACTGTCCTGGCCATCGTTTTTGGTGATAGTTGGGTTACCAAAAAGGGCCAGAGGTTTGGGTCGGCTTTGTGAAGATGCCTGGGATGGTTGATCTACTCCAGTCGGGGCCGATGAAAGTGATTCAGACTCTGACTGCGCGGCGACGTCTTCAGGACTCTCGTCGAGGTCGTATTGTACCACGGTATCGCCTTCCTCAAATTCCGAGTCTTCGTCAACAGATGGCGCGATGCCTTGTTGCAACTCGACTTCTGTAGCCTCAGTCTCTCCAGATACCTGACGTGTGTTGTTGGAGCCGATCGAGGTGTGGAGTGTTGGGTTGCTGCTGTTGGATGCGTCGAGGGCATAGTCACCAGAGAACATCTCCCGATGAGGTATATTACCAAAGTAGTCATGCGGAGCTACTCGATGGCTATTCTGCGAAGCAGCTTCCTCTGGCGATGCTTCGTTAGCAGACGCTACAGAATCGATTCGAGCATTGACAGCGGCTGGTCTAGGGGCAGAAGCGGACTGCACAGGGTTGTTGTCCGGGTGTAGCCCAGGCTCAGATGCAAGGTCAGGGGGTTGTAATGTCTCGTGTGTACCGCCCTTGCCAATGACATTAAACCCCTCGGCCCGCCTTCGGACTTCGAGGTCGATGACCCTCCTTCTCGATTCGTGTTTCCAGCGTCCGTAGTCAGCCTCTGTAGTCTCAAAGACGTCTATCCAGTTGTCTGGCAGGCAGTCTTCCTGACCTTCGAGCGTATCGAGCATCTTGTCCAGTTGCCTACCCAAATCGCTGACTTTTTGGTGAAGCACCCGAGAGATGGTGTCTACGGCACTCTTCCACTGCTCGAAGGCGGCATCGGACGTATCTGCTGGTGGCTCAATGGCCTCCCAGCCTAACCGCATAGCTTCTTGCGCTGTGTCGAGCTCGCCGGTGTAGCGGGGTGCTTCGCGGAGGATGGAGACGCGGGCAGTCCATGTGCTCAGGCGGGCTTTGAGCTGGGCGTGATGCGGTAGGGCGGATAGGAGGGTTTGGGTGATGAGAAAGGAGAAGTCGTCCATGAGCTTGTAATGTTGGCGGTTGGCCTCGTAACCAGCAGAGGACGGTCTCGACCTGCCTGCTGGGTGCATGTCCAGCACATGTTCCTTCAGCTCTTCGACATCTAGCTTCAGCATCTCGTCGGCGATGTCGTCTAGCCGCGCCTCGTGTTGCTCCACCTCGACTGACAGCATCGACCCCCAGTATTCCAATGGCGGCATGGCATCGGCGCCGTCGGATTCGGCCACGTGCTCCCTGATGTGCATCTCGATGCTTTTCCTCCTCTGTTCGCGGAACTGGGCGCTCGGCTGCTCGAAGCTGCCCGACCAGCCCCATTGCTCAATCTCGGCGCACCATATCTTCAGCCGCTGCGCTGCCTTTGCGACGCGCGATCCCAGGTCCCTCTCGGCGGCGGTGAGGGTCTCGATGCAGGAGAAGATCTTGTATTCGTCGCGTGTGGTGTCGTAGGGCATGGGCTTCTGCGTAAAGGCGCGGAGGGTGGTTTCGGGCGACAGATCGCGGAGGCGGCTCTCTTCTGAGCTGCCGTGCGCCCTGCCTCTTCTGGTTGCTGGTGACATGGCTGGCGATGCAACGCGACGGGGTGTCAGGGGCGGAATCATCCGCAGAGGTGAGGAAAAGACGTCCATGGCGATGTTTGCGGTCGGGATGAAAGAGCGACTGGTGACTGTTACGACAAGGAAGGTACAAAGGAGAGGCGACGAGTCTCAGACACAGCAAGTCGCGAGTGGCTGTGCGGCTGGGACTGCGATGGTCATGAATTAGTATCCTCTGTCTCCCTCCTGTTGCCGTGGTGGTTGCGCTGCCGGCAGCCCGAATGTTTATTGACTGACGCAGTCTTCGCCGAGCATCTTGCGCCGTGCACTCTTGCATCGTTCACCCGCATGTTACTAAGCCAAAAGCACATTAGCTGTAGATCCGTTTCGGATTCGACACCCAAGCTCTCGCGACAACTGTGCCTTGTCGCCTTGAGACGGCACCTTGATGGACGATAATGCTATATAGCTAGCAAAACTCCCCGTGTCTTCAGCTGCTGCTTCCATGCATCGGTCTTCGCAATTCCTACCTTGCCAAGCGCGTCGCGGAACAAGGCAATTCTCTCCGCACTCCCCCGCAATCAACTTCAACCGGCCATCTTGTGCTCTGTGCCGTCTACACCATCAGCTCACACTTTCCACTACGCTTGCTTTTCTTCGGACGGCTTTCGGGTCAGTCTCTGGCGACGTGCACGGGACAGCAGCGTCGGCATGCGCGACTTTCCGACCTGCTATCTGACCGTCAGATTTTGACCGCAGAAGATACGCACCTCTCTGCATACTCTCTTCCTCATTCCAGAAGCTACCCCACTACGTATATCGTCATCTTCCTCTGCCAAGCACCTTAATGTTCCGCCCCGCGTCTCTATCTCATCTACCTTCCCGAGTGCGTTAGCGAATTACCTGTATACCTCGTCGTTACGCAGTGCCTGCATCCAGCTACCGTTACCCCATGTCACAATACGATGGCACGTAGGAGCAGGGAATTCGGCAGGCTCAATTGCCCTCGGTAGGAGCAGCTATCCTCTAGGTGGAATGATTGACGTTATCGAACCGAACCTCGAGCGAGCTGCTTGCAAGTATAAAAGGTACCATGCATCGTACCATTCTGCGGTACCCTTCTGCCTCTGTGAAGTGTGCATTTGTCAGTCAATATGAAGGCAACTCTTTTGGCACTCGCTGCTATTGGCGCGCAAGCCTGCCAGCGTGAACGTGCATTTCTACATCACCCACATAAGCATGTCAAGCGGCAATCCGCTTTCCCTCCAGCCTTGACACCCGATGAAGAGATCTTGCTAAACTCCTTTGACTCCGTGTCAATATCTGAATGGTCATACTACTACAGTATGCTTCACCAAACTTGCCAAAACAAGTAAACTAACCAAACGTAGCTCATGGCCAACATTTGGCTGGTCAGAATGAGTCGATGGGTAACCAAAGGTCGTTCTCAAACGATACAGCAGAAGACTAATCATGAGTGCAGCCCAGTGGACTGCCGACAAATGGTCCGAATACGGATTCACCTCAAGGCTCGACGAGTACTGTACGTTACTACTATCTGCAACTTCATAAACATCTATTCCGAAAATGACGCAGATGAGTGCTGACATGACTCAGATGTCTTCCTTAACTACCCTGTATCGAACTCGCTGCAGCTCACATATTCCAATGGTAGCACTTACACTCCTACCCTTATGGAAGATGTACTGGCAGAGGACGAGACAACGAGCTATCCCAATAGCGTTCCAGTCTTCCACGGCTACAGTTTCACCGGCAACGCATCTGCAGAATACGTTTACGTCGGACGAGGCCAGCAAGTTGACTTTGACCGCCTCGCGGCGCTTGGTGTCGATCTTGAGGGCAAGATTGCACTGGCAAAGTACGGTGGCCCATTCCGTGGCCTCAAGGTTAAGAATGCTCAGGACCACGGTATGATCGGTGCTGTGATTTTCAGTGACCCGGGCGATGATGGGAACATGACAGAAGGTGAGCTCAGTAGATCTTCTACCAGACTTTCTCACTGACAGCTCTTAGCAAAGGGAGTGGCCCCCTACCCTTATGGTGGTGCGAGGAACCCTTCAACCGTTCAACGTGGATCCGTCCAGTTCTTGTCTACTTATCCAGGAGACCCGACTACTCCTGGTTACGTCTCCAAGCCAGACTCACCACGCGCAGATCGCACCGAAATTACTCCACAGATTCCATCATTACCTATTTCTTGGATTGAAGCCCAGCCTCTACTTCAGGCGCTCAACGGCTTTGGAACCAACGGCACTGCAGTCAACAGAACAAACTGGGTTGGGGCCATTCCCGGAGTTGGTTATTTCACAGGCGAGGGATCCGGCGCATCTCTATCGATGAGTAATGTGATGAACGACACGTATGGCACAATCTGGAACGCTGTTGGTATCATCAACGGTACGCTCGAGGATGAAGTCGTCATTGTGGGCAACCATCGTGATGCCTGGATTGTTGGCGGTGCTGCCGACCCTAACTCTGGATCTGCCGTGCTCATTGAGTTGGCCAAGGCATTTGGCGCCCTCGCTGAGACAGGTTGGAAGCCCTTGCGAACAATCGTCCTTTGCAGTTGGGACGCCGAGGAGTATGGCCTTGTTGGAAGCACTGAGTGGATGGAAGAGTACATCCCCTGGCTCAAGAACGCCGCAGTGTCCTACCTCAACATCGATGTCGCGGTCAGCGGGCCCATCCCAGACGTTTCCGCAACTCCAGACCTCCACGCTGTTGCCACGAATTTAATGAAGAAGATCGTTTACCCTTACCGAAACGACACTAGCCTTACCATGTACGACGTCTGGTCGCACGAAAGCGGCGAGGTCGGTGTTCTGGGTAGTGGAAGTGACTACACCGCTTTCCTCCACCGTGGTATTGCATCCATCGACATGGGAGCTGGCGGAGGTCCAAACGACCCGGTCTATCCCTACCACAGCAATTACGATTCGTACCACTGGATGGCTACCTTTGGTGACCCTGGCTTCATCACCCACAAGGCCATGGGACAATTTCTTACTCTGCTCTTGTACCACATGGTATCCGACCCTGTCGTGCCCCTTGAGCCAGCAGACTACGTCTCTGAATTCAACACGTACCTTGAAGATCTCGAGACGGAAATCAGCGGTAGCAACTTCACTGTTGACCTTACGAACCTTACTGCAGCAATCGCCCAGTTTGAAACCTCGGCCCAGGAGTTTGTTACGTTGAGAGATCAAGCTGTTGCTGCGAATGACACTGAGCTTATCACCGTGCAGAACCACAAGGCACGCGATTTCTCCAGAGGCTTTACCTCGCAGGGTGGCTTGCCCACAAGGGAGTTTTATCAGCATACGATCTTCGCTCCTGGACGTGATACTGGATATGCTCCAGTCACCTTTCCTGGTATTACTGAGAGTATCACATTCGATCAAGATGCAGACTTGGCGCAGGAGTGGGTGCAGAAGACTAGCTCTGCGATCTTGGTCGCTGCTAGTATCTTGAAGACGTAAAGACTCAAGGAAAAGAAAACATCGTTACAATCATTTGAGTAGTAGCAGAGGGTGGGGGAGACAGCCCACCGACGGACTTGGTGAAGAAGAGATATGTGGTCAGTAGTAGAAAGAATAATGATAATGTATGCTGCAGGATTCCTCGCGTTTCGTTCTTCCAAAGCTGAACAACATTCTCTCCGCTCATTTCACAACAGCAAACAAGAAGCCGTCATAAGATTTCTCGCCAACTGTCTGCAATACCACGCCGTCCAATCTCTCATCCTTGCCCACGTTCTCCACCACCCTCCTCGCACCCGCAACCCTTGGATCATCCGTCTCCTCCGCCAATTGACCCTTCCTCACCACATTATCCACGATGACACACGCACCTGAGTCACACATATGCAGCGCCAAGTCCACATAATTCCAGTTATTCTCCTTATCCGCATCGATGAAGACAAGATCGAACTGCGCCCTCTTCCCCTCCTTGACCTCCTGTACAAGTTGTGGTAGGACATCCATACCAGCCCCGAGTTTGACCTCGACCTTGTCTTCCAACCCGGCATTTTTTATATTCGCTCGCGCAACGTCAGCGTGGTGACTATCAATTTCTAGCGACGTTACTTGGACGCCCGGACTAGATGTCGCGAGCCAGATGGTACTGTACCCGCCCAACGTGCCTACTTCGAGGATGTTCTTTGCACGTGCGAGGCGGGCGGTGAGCTGGAGGTATTTGCCTTGGGAGGGTGAGACAGCGATGTCAGGTAAACCGGCTTTTTGAGAAGCATCGAGGGCTTGTTGAAGAGAGGATGGAGAGGGCGATGTTTCGGTAGACGGATGTAGGTGAGAGAACGAATAGGTATCTACTGCTGTCCATCGGGCGTCTTTTTCGTGGGATGAGCCTGGGGGCGCCATTGCGAATTACAGCTTGAAGTATGAAGAGTTGGAGAGGTTAGTTCTTGGTTAGCTATACGCCTTGAAAGCGCGTGTCAACGCGTCTTTATAGACACGACTACATGCGCGGAGTCATCCACATCGTATTGTATACGCGTCTTGCATACATCTGCCTGATAGTGTCATATTGCGTTATTGGAGAGCGCGTCGTGGAGGGGTGGATGAGTCTTCAGCCAGCTCGGGAATCTGGTTAGCATAAATCCGAGCCACGAGCTACGATTTCCGATATCGCCGAGGTCAAGAAAACGTAGTTCACCACAAGAAAGCAAGAACACGGAACGAGGAGCTTGACCGAAGAGCGATTCTATCAAGGTCAACATCCAATACTCCTATCATTTCATCTATATACTCATTTATCGCTTTTCGGATGCAATCCCCTTCGATGCCTGGTGTGCGAGTCGCCGCGCTTCAGGTGGAAGAGGCGGAAGTCCTTTGTTCACATCTAACAGTGTGACTCGAGTGAAGTGCTTCAAAGGACTAGGTCTGTAGGGCCGGTGCACAGGGTGGATACCATGCGGGGTGACACCTCTGGTGAAGTGGGTGCTGATGGAACATCTTGATTTGCTAATGCAAGCAGGGCTGTTGTGGTTACCTCTTTGGGACTTGGTGGTGTTGCTCGTCATACTCTGGCTTGCGCGAGGGCTTTTGAGGGTTCTCATGGCGCTGAGCATGTGGGGCGAGGTAGAGACATCTGACTGGACAATTGGGGGAGTGGTCTGCTTTTTGTGTGTCTGAGGACAGTGGCTGCCACGGTGGGCAGAACCCTCTCTCATGCGAGAAGCCCGCATAGACGATTCTTCCATCTTGGACAATTTTGCTTGCAGCTTCCGGTCCGTCTCACCCTCTGTATTCTTATTAAGCATGCGGTCTGACGTCTTTTTGCTTATCCTTTTCCAGAGCCCTACTGGATACTCTTGGAAATCTGGAATGCTTGCAGCCCTGGTGGCTTCATGGATTCCGTGGTACTTCTTTCTGGGCTTCCACCAGGATAGTGCAGTTGGCTTTGTTCTGTTGGCTGTAACATCGACTCCTGGTTTTGAGAATTCGATGGAATCAACCGATGAATCGGAAGAGAAGCATGACTGGGCTGCACTCGGCTCGTCGCTGTAGCCGTCATGATGAGACTGACCCAAGTCCCCAGCGTTCTCCATGCTGACGGCTTGCCCTTCGACTTTGCCAGTCTTTCCTTGTCCCTCAGCATTCTGCGCCTGAGCTGGCTCATGATAACATGGCTCCCTGTCGTTCAAGTTCTGGTCTTCTTCTCCGCAGCTTGGGTCTCCAATTGTGCAACGACTGTTATCACTTCTCAATGTTGACGCCTGGCTGTCTACCTGATCAGAAGAACAATCCCACTCGACAACTCCCGGTTGACCTGTGGACGACTCCAAAGTACTATCACGTATGTTCGACTGGTGGTCAACCGAGAGGCTTTGTTGCGCAATATCGTTCAGAATGGGGTCGCTATTGTCAAGCGAATATCGTGATACGAGCTCCGCAATGTCGTCGAAGCTTAGCTTGTTGTTGCGCAGCAGATACAAGAAGCTGATGCAGTCTAGATCGCTGCGTGGTCCCAAAGTGAACGCTATTGGTGTGCGCGGAGCCTCGAGATAAACGCCTTGGAGGTATTCTTTTCTTCCTTCTGCTAGCCTTAGTGTATGCACGCCTTTGCTGCAACTCGGCTCTGCATTCTGACGGACTTCGGAAGCACTGTCCTTTCGCTGACGATGAATTCCTTCGGCACAGGGTGAGCAGTCCGCTATGCCGTAACCGCCACTGGCGTCGTCGTCGCCTCCTCGAAGAGACCATGGGTCGTTGGAATCGTGAGAAAATGGTGAAGGTGAAGACGCTGGCGAGTCTACCTTGAGGCGCCCATCTAGAAAATTCACCACCCGGATAGAATCGTCGTCGCCACCAACCACCTCCCTCGTCAATGGCCATTCTTCTTCTTGCCCTTCTCCTCCACAACAGCTGACGCGGTCTAGTTGCTTCAGCGCCGCCTCAAAGCCTGACCTGGCTTCCCTGAGGAACGCCCAATCGAGACGTATTCCCTCTCCCTGATAAGCAGCTACCGGCCTCATACCTCCCCCCTTCCCGTTCTCTTGCATGCTTTCGTGGTGTTCGCGCAACCTGATTGCACACGCCCAGCACCGCCCTAACCTAAACTTCAACCACCTGAGGACTTCACCCTCCTTCTCGACCTGCTCTGGTCTTAAGATCGTTTGTACTACTCCTTGCTGATTAGCCAATTTTGAAACCTTGATGAGTTCAGGAGCGTGGCCACATGTGTAGGAGCGACGATAAATGTATGTATATACTGGTAACCCGGATTTAAGGGTTGTTGAAGGCTCAGTCTGCAATGCTGCTACTAGTGGGGTCTTATCAGCCATGACTGTTCTCCGTAAGTGGCAAGGGCGGCCCGATTGTGGCATTAAGCGGGGATTAATCAGAGTCTAGAATGGCACATACAGTTGGATGTTCTTGTTGTAGTTTGTTGGCCGCCCAGTCTCTACAATGGGGGCCGATACGACACGGTTGGTGCCACCTCAGCAACGACTGCGAACCTCGTATCGCTGTGACGTGCCATTTCTTTTGAAGGATGCCTTCTGAAAGCTCAGAAAAGATTGCGACGTAGACGATCTTTGTGAGGCGCTGACGTTGCGCTGCTGATCTTGTTCCGTCGATCTGATGTTGTGAATAAACGTAGTGACTAGGGTTAAGCAAGGGTTGAAAGGATCTCATTGAAGATGCGGACTTGGCCGCTCAATATTCCATTATTACTGTAACAGATAACGCCATATGGTCATACCCGTCTTTGTCCCGTGTCCGCCTTCGGATATTGTGCGGGTAAGGCAAGTGCCGTCTTGCCAAACAATAACGCCACGCTTGCTAAAATGATAAAGTATTGCGAAAGTTCCAGACCATACCACACTCCTCGACCAGTTATGCGCCGTAGTTCTGTCCTGTGCTCACAGGAGCATATCCAGCTGGAGTATGACCCACATATCCCTGGTTGGCTAGCGGATCGTGTCCAGACACTGGGGGACTCTCAAGTGGTGGGCTCGTCAAAGGCTCCATAACATAGCTTTGATGCGGCGATTTGTATTCGGTGCTTTGAGCTGTAAGTGGCATCAGATCTTCGGGGTGCGAGCTCCACCGTGCCGTGTTGCGCATCTCTTCCAACCCCGCTTCGTGTGGCACATGCCCGTATAGCGCACCTGTCTCCTGCACAGATCCGTGTGGACTATGTCCGTGGCCGTGGTGTCCATGCTCTTCGAATTCCAACGCGTATGGCTTTCCGCTCTTCTGAACTTGCCAGTTGCAATATATCGAGCTTAGCTTATCGATGACCAGGATAACGAACAGGATGATGACGCAGATGGGTAGTAGCCATGGTGATTCGACCATCCTGTGCAACCGGTTGGTGTCGGCCATCAGAGCCAACATTGCACCACCAACGCCAAGGGCAAGAAAGCGCGATATGACGGAAGTGAAGTCGAATAGATCAGCCTTGTGGCGGCGGATCAAGAAAAGGAATATGATCAGGCAGATAAGAAGCAGGCAGAAGGATGACCAGTAGTAGAGGTAGACAAGCTCGAATCCTTTGAGGCCAATTTTGAGGGGACTAAAGTCCTCGAGTTTATCGACTGGAATCTTCATGCCGAGTCCAGTGTACATACCATTGGTAAGAAGGTGAGACACGTTCTTGAGCGCCTCAGGCCAGGTACCATCTTCGTCGTCTTCACCCATATTATACTGAGTAGTATTCTGCGGCGAGCAGATGCCTGTGGCGTTCCCGACAAGCCAGATGGCCGACTCAGCCTGGTTATAATAGCTTTTGGTTTCAAACTTGCCGTCTAGCTCGAAATACTCCAAGAGGTACTGCAGCTTGTCTTGTAGCTTCAGGCCGTCAAGGTGGTCGTCTTGGCAATATTGAAGGATGGAGGTGGTGACTTTTCCGGTATTCCTGGCGACGTACCGAGCCAGAGCAATTTGCTGAGAGCCTTCGACAACACCAACAATCGCAAGTTGGAGAGGAAAGTGTAGCAAAGACCATATTTGTTGCCGGATGGTTCCGTAATGTCCGTGGGGAAAGTTGTCGAAGTAACTGGGGTATCGTTAGTTATGGAAACCCAGACTTTTTTCACCTGTGTATACTCACAGAGCCCATATTAGCACAAGAACGACGATGATGCACATGATCAAAAAGCATCCTTCAACTTCTAGTCCATGCTTCCCCATCATCCTGCTTACTGTCTTGGTGACGCCAATTGCGCCCTCGCCAATAACAATAATGGTCAGCAAGCTCATGCGCTCCATCAGATGGGTCTTTTTGAAGCTCATCATGCGCCAAATACACGATATAAGAATGACTCCAACGCCTTCAAGCACCATGACGATATACCAGACGATGTAAACGAGCCGCCTGCTGTGGTCGGCCTCGTTCTTGAATGCGGGTGTCATAGCGGCGAATGCACCCATACTGACTGCATATATGGCGAACATGAGCATAAGTGGGAGGTAGATCTTCCCATACTTTGCTCTCCAAGTGAAGTAAAGGACAACAAGATATTGAATGGCAAGAAGACCACGGCTGATGACTAGTGTATAGCACAGGATACGGAAATTCTGCATAATTCAGTATACATGATTCAAGATGTGGGCATCAAACTTACTGTGTTGTTCCCTTTGCCCTTCTCGTTTGCTGGGTTGAACTGACTTCCAACCAGCGCCAGGCCAACAAAAACTATGAATTGGATCGTCTTGCACACGCGCTCATAGAGCGAGTCGCGCGCAAATCGAACATCGTGGAGTGTGATTTGAAACCAACACGACCATAATATGCCAAAGAAACCGATGTATGCCAGTAAATAGTCTATGTCGGTGATAGAGTGATAGGCCGTAAAGGTTGCCAGATTAGCAACGAAGAACAAGTCGAAGAAAAGTTCCACGCTATTCGCTTCATGTCGTTGAGAGAAGACCAGATTTTCGTGATCGGCACCAACTAGCGGGGATTCGATAAACGGTGTTGTCTTGTGCAGCCGTTTGAGATGCTTTTCCGCATCGACATCTCGCTTGTGGCCGTGGAAACTCCAGCCCATATTGCCAATCTCCTGTGTAGTCAATAACGATGAAACGACTACAACGGGCGAGAAAAGGAGTTAAGAGGTTTAAACAATGATAGACAGGAGCATACCAAGACCAACAACACGAACTCGATTCGGCCCTGCCGAGATTCTTATGCAAATCCCATTTCGCATGCTACACGCGACACGAGATAGCCCCGCGAGCTATGGCGCATATTCTATCTTAGGCCTGTGAGCCCAGGCCAGCACCCACGGAATCTCCACCAGACCGCTAGCAACAGTGCCAATAGCACTGCATCGTGGCTTGTTACACGGTCTTGCTAGCTGGTCACCCAGAAGGGCTAGAGGATGCTAAGCTGGAGGAAGCTTTGAGAACCAAGCTGCTGCGGATCAGGCTCAGTAGTACGCCAACACAGCAATGCTGACAGCGCTATTGTGTATCGGGAAAGCACAGAGGATGAGATTCACGACGGCAGCATGCCTAAACCCAATCATCCCATGCACGTGAGGCTTGGCAGGCTTCCGTGTCGAATTACACGGCGTGGAGGTTGGAGTCAGCTCAGCCCTGAGATCCGTAGACGGGCCGCTAGCGGAACAAGCGTCTTGTTTGTTTGTGGCGGAGGGCCATCGCCAGCTAGCCTCATCCTAGCACGAAGACATTGTCGCAGCATTGAATTGGAACGTCCTGGCGTGCATGGTAGACGTGCTGCAGTAACATTCACAGCTCAGCATTGCCCGCCGGCAGGCGGTCAGCTCGGCGTTCAGCATCGCCTATTGAGGCACCAACCTGGATCACAATCACTTCTCCATGACTATGGACCCTCACCCGGTCGGCGTTGCGTAGATATCACTCCCTTCTCGCTGCCGATCTTGCTCTCTCATCACCAAATGTGCTCGCAATTTCGAGTCATGTCATACATGATATTACCCGGTGGTCTGGAAGCGCATGCTCATGCTCCTCGCATCTCTTCTCTGACAGCGCGCCTAAGGTGATTACATGAAGGCCAGCTATTTGTGGACGGGAGGAGCCGCGAGCAAGATTACCGCAGCTGTTTCGTGAGTATCACAATGCCAAGTTCCCATCAGGGTCAGACAATCTCTCGGGTCATCATTTTCCCTTGCTGCGGGAGGGCTTCTCATTTGTCTGCTGTGGAAACCGAGACTGTCAGGAGGAGCCTTTTCCCCCTGTATTGTATCCTAGCCATAACAGACCTTGAAAGACATCTACAATGATAAGATTTAAACATCTTCCAACGAAGCAATAGTGTATACCATGAAGGTGGGTTTCGGTGTTTAGGGTGGAGCTAAGGAAACAAGCTCCTTGGTAGTAAGCGATCAGAGAACGTTTCATATCGAAGTGATGATTGGCTGACACCTCAGCCAGATGAATATATTCTAGACCCACCACATGAACGCCGCGCTGATAGTCAAGATCTAGGAGTCTAAGTCGTGCAAATATGCTGCAATATATTCCGAGTTTCGCGCACCTCCTACTTCCGTATCAGCCCTGTACGCTCGTTCACGCCCTCACCAATCTCCTCTTCTTCATCTTCCTCTTCCTCTTCGTCGTCGCTGAATCCTTCAGCTTCCAGTCCCTCGCCGCGGATTCCAAAGCTCAAAAGGAATCCAATAAGTGCGATACCAGCGAAGATACCAAAAGGCAAAGCTTCGCCTTTGGGTTTCAACTTAGTAGCAGCCGTGAAAAGCGAGCCTGATAGGAATGGACCAGCCGCACGACCAGCGGCAGAGAGCGTCTGAGCGAGGCCATTGAGCGTACCAAGCACATTGTGATTGGGTGCAGAGTTGGTGATCTGTACAAAGTCAGCATCTGTAGGTCACTACATAATCGACACGATAACTTACCATAAGGAGCGCAGCTGTCAGACCACCGACACCTGCAATCGTCTTGATTACCAACACAACGCCAAGCTCAAACCACAACCAACCAGCACCCGAGCCGATACCCTTGTAACCCTTGCTCTCTTTATAGCCTACCCATGGCATGAGACCGAAGGCTGCTATGAACAATCCTAAGCTGATTCTGTATGCCATCTTGTTGCCGAGCTTGCCTCTGAGCCTGCCAAATACACCTATCTGGAATAGTATTGTTATAGCACCAGCAAATGACAAGGATAGTCCGACGGCTTCAGGCTTCAGGCCTCGTCCAGTAGGCGGCTGCTCTTCCGCAAAGATTGGATATAGAGAGTTGTACGAGATGTTTGCGAGCTGGAATATGAAATATGTTATGAGAAGCAGGACGGTATCCCGGTTCAGAATCTCTTTCCGCGTGAGTTCGTCGCCGCTGCTGTGTGGGAAGAGCGTAGGTGCAGACTCTCCAGAGGCATCAGAAGCATCGTCTTCATCTACATCATCTTGTGTATCGTCTTGTGAATTGTGGTTTTTGTGGTTGCCCAACAGGCGTCGTACGTAGGTCGGTCGTGTCGAGCTTGTGAACTGCCACATCCATGAGAACAAATTACCCAATCTCTTTCCGAGAGGGGGTAAGTTCTTCGCTTCTTCCAAACTCTCTTCTAGAAAGAGCATGCACACTACCAGATCTATGGCGAGGACGAGGGCTGAGAAGAGGTTCGGAAGAAGGTACGGGTATGGGTTCGACTGGCTCTTGTTGAAGGGGTTTTGGTACAGGACCAAGAGTCCTCCCACGATGGGCCCTGTTATGCCACCAATACCGTAGATTACGGGCAGGTAGGTAAAGGCGCGCGACTGGTTGCTTCGATCCGTAATCTCACCCAAGCATGTCGACACAACGCCATTGTTTCCGTTGACAAAGCCCATCAAGGCCTGGACGAGTATAGCCTGCCAGAGTTCTCTGCAGAAACCAAAAGCCAGGAAACAACACATGGTCAAGAAAGTACCCATGATGATGACTGGCTTCCGTCCGATCTTATCAGATAGCCAACCCCAAAAGAAATTTGTTGTGAACTGCGCCAAGGCAAACGAGGATGCGATGAGTCCGACGTATAGCCCTGTCTGTCCATCCTTGACTTCGGGGAACGACTTTGTCATCTCTGGTAGATATGGGCTTATCGAGTTGAGGGCTGTTTGCTCGGCGAGAGCTATGACAGCTAGTACGATCAGCTGCTTGGTCGGCAGGGGCGACTCGTGGTGGTTGTGGCTGCCATCTTCAGAACGGTTGCCATCTTGGCCGGACGGGGAGTCAGATGGTGGTCGACCGCGGGATTTGGGGGGGATGGTTGGGAAGGTAGTATAATCTACGTATCGATATACACAGTTAGCATGTCTCCAGTGCACCTCGCATACCGAAGCTACATACGGAGCGTTGACCGGCGCGCATCGAGGGCTGGCCGACTGGAAGGCATTGTCGCCGAATGTGCTACCTCTGTGAGGCCGAGTTGTCACAGCAGGCTTTCACGTGCATCGATGCGCAGGTGATGGAATTCTTGGATGCAGGAGGCTGAAGGACGCGCTTTGCTGTGAAGATTTCAGGCTGGGATCACGCGCGGCTCAAGCTACGTACGTCATTATCGCAGGAACCCGCTTCGCTTGGCGCGGCATCTCGATGATGTCTCACCATCGCGCACTCGACTAACAACTGCCTCATTCACGTACTCGAAAGACGTCCATTGCTCAATCCTCCCTGAGCATGTGTGGTCCCTGAACGTTGTGCTGTTTGCGACCATCCAATGGCCTACCCCATGGCTTTACAAACACAGATGTCATGGTCCTTTTCCATCTCGATGAACATCAAACTATGTTCGCATAATGCGAACAGGCTAGACAAAGCTTGGAAAACGCGAGCGCGACACGGATGCATCGCATTGCCGACTATCTAGGTCCCAGTGGAGGCTGGTCAAGCCTGACGCGGAGGGCCGAAGGCAGTCAAAGCTCGATTGTCAAAAGAAAGCATTAGCGCAACAACCACTGACGGCTTCTGGTGCAGACCCATATCATCCATATCTAAAATAAGAATGCATGCTACAGTACGATAGCCGCTCCATAATCTGTTCACGCGCAAAACGACAAAACACAAGACATGACTACCCGGATCAGCAACCTGGGCTTACTGCAATATGCCTTAAGCATGCTTCCCCACAATTTTATTTAATTGCCCCAAGGATTACCCCCTCAACCTCAATCTATTACGCCCCGTCCCGTCGCCAATGCTACACGAGAACACCAAAAACTGTCTGAGGACACAGGACTTATCGGTAGAGGCAAGCTCTCTCGGGATCATCATCAGTCGCTTAACCCCGGTGAATTTAAGCACTTAAAGTTTCCAGAAGTCGCTCAAACCTTCTCATACGCCAGACCTGCGCTGATGTCTTGTTCGTTCTCGACATCAGACGTGCAGGATTTCGGACAACCGACTGATCCACCCGTGCCTCCATCGCTTCAGCTTCCGTTTGTTTCGAGTCACTTGACGGGTCTCCTGCGTCTCTGTCACTGCTATGCAAGGCTAATGAGCACATTAGGACCAATACAATCAAACGACTTAGATTACCGTGATGCCAAAATGCTGACTCTGGATTCCGTTGCGGAGATTTCAGGCATACAGTATTCACCACTGTATAAAGTCGATAAGATCCTACACAGGAAGGGCACACAGTCAGTAGGTCCGCACGGAGACGTAGATACACAGTGACCTTTGTTTGAAGGCCCCTTGCGTCAGCTTCTAATTCGACTACCACTCAACAACTAGTTATTTTGAATTTCTCCCATCCTATCTTCTCTCTTTCACACTCTGAGTGTATATCGTTTCAAGCATGCGATACTCTATCCTGCTTCCAGCTCTGGCGGCCTTCGGCTCGACTTTTGCGAGACCGAAACAACCGGAATTCACCAATACCACCACCTTACCTACCCACTTCGGACTGGTCGTATTCCCGCACTATCAAGCTCTCGACATATTTGGTCCTATGGACCTCCTCAACACACTCTTTATGTACTACCAAAACTCCACTATCGTGCCGAAATTCTCAGTTCTCAGCAAAACTATGGATCCCGTCACGTCGGCCATGATGACTGGAGGCTTTGGTCAGGAGATTATGCCTACCACAACATTCTCGGATTACCTGGCGAGCCGCGAACAAAGTGCAGACAACCACATGGCCGTTGTGAAGAGCAAGCGTCAGAGCCATGATGGTATGCATTTGCCTCCTGCGACAGACAAGGGTGACATAGATGTTCTCATCGTCCCTGGCGGTGGTGGCACCCGCAGGAATATGACTGAAGAGATCAATTTCGTCAAGCAAACTTATCCAAAGGTATCTACTATTTCCGTCCCCTTTCCATTCTCTCCAACTAACAATGCTACAGCTCAAATATATAGTCTCCGTCTGCACCGGCGCAACAATCCTATCCCGCGCGGGTATACTCGACGGCCGCAGAGCAACAACAAACAAGGCGGCCTGGGAATGGGCTGTGAAACAGGGTCCCAATGTAACTTGGGTTCCCACTGCACGTTGGGTCGAAGACGGCAACATCATCTCGACCAGCGGTGTGTCGGCAGGCATCGATGGAATGTATGCGTTTGTCAGTAAGGTTTATGGCGAAGAAGTAGCTCATTTCCTGAGCTTGGGTCTGGAGTATAACCGTGAGACGGATGCGCATCATGATCCCTTTGGTAAGATCTGGGATGTTCCGGGTGCTAATTAGATTGGCTTATCTATTGGAATCATGGGGTCGTGGTGGAATGGGGTTTAGTGACGTGTGGATAAGCCCAACGAGGTAATTCAGTCACACTGCATCTACATCTGCGTTATCCGCAAACACTGCTTACTCTCAGCTCACTCTACAATTCCACTACGGTGATGAAGCGTAGTCTGGATAATCACGTGAGAAAACGAGGCTAGCGCTCAATGGTACAGGGGGCGCGCAGCACGGGGAGACAAAGACACCTAACACAACCAACCACAGCATCGAGCACTACTTTCTCACCCACTACGAATTCCCTTCTCTTTCTACTCTGCCTCCCATGAAATCGGTGCTCAACTCTCAATGTCCTCGTCGAAGACTGCAGAGCGCTCATACCTGCCTTCCCTCGGCGTAACGAACCACAATAGCGCCTTTCTACCATTGAATCCTGATTTGAGAGAGATACGATGCATCATCTTGCTGCCCGGATCTGGAAATGACCCTATAGCCTGCGAACTGGTATATACCAGCATCAACGAGAAGAATAGTACTCGTATACCATACGTTGCGCTATCTTACTGTTGGGGAGATATGGAAGATACCATTGAGATCCTATTATATGGCCCATCGACAACTTCATCCGACGCACATGATGAAACAATCAGCGCGCCATTTCGAATCACGCGCAATCTCTATGCTGCGTTGATGGCCTTGCGAGATGACACCAAACAGTATCTATGGATTGACGCTTTGTGTATCAATCAACAAGATCCGAGGGAAAAGACGCACCAAGTTCAGTTAATGGGAAAAATCTATTCGTTGGCTGAATCAGTGTTGGTGTGGCTAGGACCGGCCGATAAATACAGTCGATTTCTTTTAAGACTATGGACGGCACACCTACATCCTCTGATAAACAGTCTCGAT
>Ga0265797_10002107_pt1 | contig 34043 bp, 23 predicted proteins | sample P2T30metagenome_FD_192433 | JGI IMG/M metagenome (GOLD analysis project Ga0265797, IMG submission 192433) | Plant litter microbial communities from East Loma Ridge, Irvine, California - P2 T30 | ecosystem: Environmental > Terrestrial > Plant litter > Unclassified | place: USA: California...
AGCGAATACCGCGTCAGGATCAGGTTGAAATCGATCCGGTCGGTCCTTGCTCGGTTGAGCAGCCGTGCACGCACCGATGCGCCGCGATTGGCGACCTTCATGCCGCCCCCACCGCTTCCAGGTACGGACGCATGACGTTGGCTACCCTGCAGATCTCCGCATAGCGCCACAGTTCGTCCATCGTCGTCCGTTTGCCATTCCAGGCTTCGTGCAGGGCTTCGAGCGCGACATCGAGGCCGATCTTGTTGCGGAACTTGAAGCAGTCGGCAACCGTCTTCGCTACGCTGAACACGCGCACCTGCACACCAGCGAGGTCTACAATCTCCACGCCCTCCGTCATGGCCAGACCCGACATACGGATCACGCGTAGCGGCGGATAATCGAACCGTGGGGCGCGGGCCTTATGCGGGATGGCGAGCCAGACGTCGGATGACTGCTGCGTGGTCAGATCATGAAAGCGCAGCGCGGAAAGCAGGCATAGCACCCCACTTGGGCTACGTGTTGTCACCTCGGCAAAGCTATCGTATTCGGAGATAGTCCGGTCGGGCAATGCGTGCACGCCTCGGGCGAGTTTGAGCAGCCGGCCTTCAGCGACCAGCGAGGCCAGCAGCGCACGCGATGCACCGGTACTGTCGACGTCTCGTGTTCGCAGTATTCCCTTGGACCGGGCAAGTTCAAGAATTTGTTCAGCCTGACTCATCATCCTAGTCTACACAAAATGTCGGCAGTTATCCATATCTGCCGACATCTTGTTCATCTTGGTTCATGCTGATGTGCCTGAGCTGAGCACAGGCTGACGACTTCAAACCCTCAGGGTTCAGACGAAGAAAAACCGATCAGTCTTTCGGCGGGATTTTTAGGCTCACAGTGAACAGATCGACACACATCGATGCCGAGCCTGCAGGCATTACCGAACCAGGAGCTGAATTACGTCATGACGTAATGCACTGCCGCTCGCTGCTAGAGGACAAGCCGCGGCCTTGCGTGATAGCGGCCGCAGGCACCCCACTACCAAGGCATTTACTTCGGGACCGGAGGCGTGGTGTCTGCTTGTGACCTCGCCCTTGCGTTGGCGCGCATAGGCTGAAACTGGAAATACGCGCTCCATTCTGGGAGTCGAGCGCCATCATCGCGAGAACTTTGTCGACCTCCTCCCGGACGACCTTTTCAATGAATTCCCTTACGTACTGCCGTGGCGTCTCGCAGTCTGGCCAGAGCGCAGCCAGTACTGAACCAGAGACTGACCCTCTTCTGCCCGCCATCTGCGCCGCATGCCTGCCGCGCTCGATACGCCGCTTGCCATTCGGCCGTTGTCTTCGCTTTGCTCACTGGCACCATGCAGTGTGAGTTACGCAGATGAACCGTGACTCTCCTGCGTAGAATCAGGCAGCCAAGCCCTTTTGCAGCAACTGCGCGACCAGCGCATTCAACTCGATATCACGCTCCTTGCTCAGCGTTTGCAGTTGCGATACCAGGTCACTGTTGAGCTTGACGGCAAATGGCACCAGGCCCAGCGCGCGGTCGCGCTCGCGCTGTTCGCGGCGGTCGGGTGCAGGCGTCTGGGCAGCAGCGCCGAAAGCGGCACCCTTTGCGCCCATCTGGTTCATCAGTTTTTTGGCGTCGCTCTTGGCAAGGTCGGTTTTTTTCATTGTCGGTCTCGGTGATCGGTGATGGATTTACTTGTGAAGCATTCGGGCCAGCGTCATTTCCGGTGGCCAAGCGGCACCGAGATCCCGGTGCTTGTACGAACGCAGAACGATCAGTGGCGAGTGACAGACGGGCAGAAGGTGCAAGCCTTTGCTGAAGCCGGGACGGAAAAAAAGCCGTTATGCATGAACGGCTTCTCTCTGAATTCTGGCGGAAGCGGTGAGATTCGAACTCACGAACGGCTCACACCGTCGGCAGTTTTCAAGACTGCTGCCTTCAACCACTCGGCCACGCTTCCTTGGAGGAACTGGCATTATACAGAAATCATCTGGGGTGGTGAGGTGGATCGCGTGGGCTGCGGTTGGCCAAGGCCGCAGGCTGGATTCCGACGCGCGGCTGCGCATGAAAACTTGGGTTCCCGCCTTCGCGGGAACGACGATTCGGAGGGCGGCAGCCGATGCAAGCGCCCTGCTACTCCCTACCAATCAACAACCAGTTCTCCCGCAAACTCTTCTCGAACTCGTACGCCGGCAACGGCGCCGCATACAGGTATCCCTGCACCTCGTCGCACCCGGCCTCACGCAGGAATTCCAGCTGATCCAGCGTCTCGACCCCTTCCGCAATCACGCGCAGTCCCAGTTGCCGCGCCATGCTGACAATGGTCCCCGCGATCGCGCAATCGCTCTGGTCCTGCGGAATCCCGGTGGTGAACGAGCGGTCGATCTTGAGCGTATGGATCGGGAAGCGCTTCAGGTACGACAGGCTCGAATACCCGGTCCCGAAATCGTCCAGCGACAACGACACCCCCAGCTCGGTAATCCGGTCCATGATCCCGGTGACGCGCTCGAAGTCGTGCATCAGCGTGCTCTCGGTGATCTCCAGTTCCAGCCACGACGCATCGAGCTGGTACCTTTGCAGCGTATCGGCCACGCGCGCCGGCAGCGACTGCGTGAACTCACGCGCCGACACGTTCACCGCCAGCCGGAATGTCGGCAAACCGGCGCGCTGCCAGATCGCCGCCTGGGCGCAGGCCTGCTCCAGCACCCACTCGCCCACCTGCACGATCAGGCCGGTGCTCTCGGCCAGCGGGATGAATTCGTCGGGCGGCACGATGCCGCGCTGCGGATGGCGCCAGCGCACCAGCGCCTCCGCGCCGACGATATGCCCGGCGCCGATCTCGAACTTCGGCTGGTAGTACAGCACCAGTTCGCCGTTGCCCAGCGCATGGCGCAGGCCGGACTCGATGCGGATGCGCTCCTGCATGCCCTGGTTCATGTCCTGGCTGTAGAAGGCCACGCTGCGGTCGGGATTGGCGCCGGCGCGCTTGGCGCGCTCCATCGCGATGTCGGCCATGCCGAGCAGCGTTTCGGCGTCGCTGCCATTGTCTGGATACACGCTGATGCCGATGCTCGCGCCCACGCGCAGGTCGTGGCCGCCGATCAGGAATGGTGCGTCGAGCGCCGCCTGCAGCTTGTGCGCCACCGTGGTCGCTTCGAAGTGCTGGCGGATCTCGGGCAGGCCCACCGCGAATTCGTCGCCCGACAGGCGCGCCACCACGTCCTCGTCGCGCAGGGTTTCCCTGAAGCGCCGGCCCGCCTGGCGCAGCAGCTCGTCGCCGATCTTGCGCCCGAGCGTATCGTTGATGTGCTTGAAGCGGTTCAGGTCGATGAACAGCACGCAACCGCAGGCAGCGTTGCGCTGGGCGACGCTCAGGGCCTGGTCCATCAGGCGCGCGAACAGGGTGCGGTTCGGCAGGCCGGTCAGGGCGTCGTAATAGGCCAGGTGGTGCAGCCGTTCTTCGGCCTGTTTGCGTTCGGTGATGTCGGTGAGATAGGCGATCAGGCCGATCGGGCGCTCGGCGATGTCGCGCAGCGGCGACAGCGACAGGCTGGCCCAGAAGACCTCGCCCGACTTCTTGCGGCGCCGGACTTCCATCATGCGCCCGCCCTCCTGTGCGAACAGGTCGGACTGCGCCGCCGCGTCGTCTTCTTCCTGGTCGGCGTACAGGAACAGGATGTTGCGCCCCACCGCTTCCAGCGAGGTGTAGCCGAACAGCTGTTCGGCGCCACGGTTCCAGCTGGTGATGTAGCCCATCTGGTCCATCGTCAGCACCGATTCGTGGATCTGTTCCAGGATCTGCGACTGGCGCGCCAGCTGCACTTCCATCTGGGCGTAGGCGTGGGTCGAGCGCTGCGCCAGCGCGTGCATCTGCATCAGCTTCGCGGTCAGCTGGGCCAGTGCGGCCAGCTTGCGCTCGGCCTCGTCGCAGTAGCCGTCGCAGCCGCCCACCTCGTACCAGCCGAACTGCTCGACGCCGACCGCCACCGCGTGGCGCAGCACGCGCGCGCCGCGCAGGTTCGGCTCGATCAGGCCGGGGCCGCGCACGAAGCGTCCTTCCGGGCTGGCGGTGAGCACGCGCGCCAGCCGGCCCAGTTCCTCGATCAGCACCTCGCCGCGCAGGCGCAGGACGGCGTCGCACAGGGCGGTCGTACCGCCGACGAAATCGACCGATACGAATTCGCCCAGGTCAGACATTGCGGCCTACCTGGATCGCCCATCGATAGGCATGCAGCTGGCTGTGCCACCAGCTGGCCGGGCTGACGCCGGCGGCCTGCAGGTCGGTGGCGGCCGGATGGGCATCGGTCAGGCGCAGCCAGGCGCCCAGGCGGCCGGCGCGTTCGAGCAGCGCGGCGCGTACTTCGCCGGGCAGGAACAGCTCGTCCACGATCGCGGCCAGCGGCATGTGCAGCAGGCGGTCGAGCAGCGAGAACACGCCGGCCATGAAAGCCAGGTCTTGTGCGTCGCGGTCGCCCCCGGCCTGGCGGCACAGGCATTCCAGCTGCGCGGCGCGGCGCGCGGCCAGCGGCAGCAGCAGGTTCGGCAAGCCGTCCGGCTGCTGGCGCGCATACAGCAGCAGTTGCAGCCAGCGCTGCAACTGGCGCCGGCCGAGCACCGTGATCGCGTGGTTGAAACTGGTGATCCGGGCGCTCACCGAGAACGCCGCCGAATTCACCAGCTTGAGCAAGTGGTAGGCCAGCGTCGGATCCTGCTTGATCTGCTGTTCGAGTTCGCACGCGTCGGCGTCGCGCGCCAGCAGGCCGAGCAAGGTCATGATGCGGCGGCGCGAGCTGCCGTCGTCGTCGGCGCTTGGCGCGGCGTCGGGATCATACGGATAGTTACCGGCGAACCAGTCGAAACCGGCGTTCTCGCTGCTCGAGAAGCGTTGCGCATTGTCGACATGGTAGGCCAGGTGCGGGCCGAACAGCGCCAGCAGGCGGCCCGCCGGCAGCGCGCCAGCATCGCTTGCGCGGCTGTCGCGCGCCACCGCGCGCAGGGCCGGCGGCGCCTTCACGCCATCCGGAATGTCGCCGTCGAGCCAGACCCGGTAGCCCATCGCATGCAGCTCGGCCAGGCGGCGCGGCGCGCCATCCTGGCCCAGCGCGACGGCATCGACCACCAGGCCGACGCGGCCCGGGGGCAGCAGCGCCAGCACCGGCGCAGTCAGGGCCGATGGGCTGTCCAGCATCAACAGGGCGTCCAGCGGCGCGAGCGCGGCCAGCAGGTCCTGCGCGCCGAACACGGCCTGCAACCGTTCCGCCAGATCGTCGCCGGGCGCCAGTCGAAGGCCCAGGGCCACCCATTCGTTCTGCGCGTTCGCGACCGGATCGATCGCTACCAGCGGAAAATATCCCTGCTCCGTCATGTGGTGTTTCAAAGTGATATTCAGGCAATCTTATTGCACAGATTGTCAGAACGCAACAGCAACATCCCCAAACGTGCAGTGGGCGCTAACTACCGGTCACCGTCAATACGCGTGCTTCAATTGCTGCCGGCGCGCTGCACGGCGAAGCGGATCAGCTCGGCCTGACCCTCGATTCCCAGCTTACGCTTGATGTTCAGGCGGTGCGTTTCAACCGTGCGCACCGACAGATCGAGCTCGCGCGCGATCTGCTTGTTCGACTGGCCGGCCGCGATGTGCTTGAGCACCTCGTGCTCGCGCACCGTCAGCTGGTCGCTCGGCGGGGCCGGGCTGGCCAGCTGGCGCGCCAGCGCGGCGCTGTAGTAGATGCCGCCGCCGACCACGGTCTCGATGGCCAGCACGATGTCCTTGCCCGGCGCGTCCTTGAGCACATAGCCGCGCGCGCCAGCCGCCATCGCCTGGCTCACGTATTCGGGCTTGTCGTGCATCGACAGCATCAGCACCGCGATGCCCGGGTGGCGCGCCGTGAGCTGGGCGGTGGCTTCGATGCCGCTGCCGCCGCGCATGTTCACGTCCATCAGCACCAGGTCGGGGTGCAGTTCTCCGGCGCGCTGCACCGCTTCCTGGCTCGAGCCGGCCTCGCCCACCACGTTCAGGTGCGGCGCCGATTCCAGCCGCGCGCGCAGGCCGTCGCGCACCAGCGGATGGTCGTCCACCAGCAGGATGCGTACTTCATCGATTGCATTCGGATCGTCGTTCACTGCCCTACTCCTTCAAGTCGATGCTGGCTACCACGCTGGTGCCGGCCTCGGTCGAGCCGATCGCGAAACTGCCGCCGATCGCCTCCATCCGTTCCATCATATTGCGCAAACCGATTCCGCGCTGCGGATTGGTGGCCACGCCGTCCACATCGAAGCCCATGCCGTCGTCGGCCACGGTGAGTGTGAGCACGCTGCCGGCCCGTTCCAGCAGCAGGTCGATGCGGGTCGCCGCCGCGTGCCGGGTGGCGTTGTTGAGTGCTTCCTGGGCGATCCGGAACAGCACCGTGCAGACCATCTCGGGCAGCGCCTCGAAACTGCCACTGGAGCGAAAATGCACGGCGACGCCCGGATGCTGGCTGAACTCACTGGCCAGGTGGCCCAGCGCCGGGGCCAGGCCCAGGTCGTCGAGCAGGGTCGGACGCAGATCGTGCGAGATGCGCCGCACTTCGCCCAGCAGCGACTTGATCTGCTCCACGGTGCGCTCCAGCCCTGCGCGGGCCTGCTGGCGGCGGGCCTCGTCGCCATCGATGCGGATGATGCCGGCCTCCAGCTGCAACTTGACCGAGACCAGCGCCTGGCTGATGCCGTCGTGCAGGTCGCGCGACAGGCGCGCCCGCTCTTCTTCCTGCGACTCCACCACGCGCTGGGCCAGTTTGCGCAGCTTGGCGTCGGCCAGCCGGCCTTCGCTCACGTTCAGCGCCAGGCCGCCGATCGCCACGCCGGTCGCGGCCAGGATCGCCACGCCGGCAATCCACAGCAGCGTCGCCTCGATATTGCGCGACTGCTGCTCGTCGACCAGCGCGAGCGCGGCTTCGACGTCGTCGAGGTAGATGCCGGTGCCCAGGGTCCAGCCCCAGTGCGCCACCGGCACCACGTAGCCCAGCTTGGGCGCCGCCCGGTTACTGGACGGCTTGTCCCAGGTGTAGCGCAGGAAGCCGCCGCCATCGTTGGCCAGCGCGGTCAGGTGCTGGATGGTGGGATTGCCTTCCGCGTCGCGCCAGTTCCACATATCGGTGCCGACCAGTTCCGGCTGGCGCGGGTGGACCAGGTTGCGGCCCTGCTTGTCGTAGACGAAGAAGTAGCCGTCGTCGCCGTAGCTGAGGGCGTTCAGGATGCGCTTGGCTTCCTCGAGGGTGGCCGGGTCGCGGCTGCCGGTGCCGGTGAGGTGGGCGATCGACTGGGTGGCCAGCGCCACGTAATGGCGCAACTCGGCCTTCTTGCTGTCGAGGTAGGCGCTCTGGATGGTGGCGCGCTGCTGCTGCGCCAGCGTCACCGCCTGCTGGCGCACGTACAGCGCGATCGCGCACAGGGCGACGATCAGCGGCGCGACCGCCAGCACGATGAATTTTTGCCGCAGGCGCATCTTGGGTCCGGGAGGGGTGGCGAGGGAACCGTGCATTTTACGTTCCGATCCAGTGCGATGTTCTACGTAATAGTACGCAATGAATACGTAATGTTGCGCTTGCATGCGTGACAATAGTGCAAGATACTCGACTGAAATGCTGTAAATAAGGGGTCGGCACGTATCGGCCTGAAAAGCATCAACCACCCAGGGAGGAGTCACCCATGAAACGTTTAACGGGCATGCTCGGATGGATCGCCTTGTCCATCCTCGGCGCGTTTTCGCTCGGCTACATCGCGCTCAAGCGCGGTGAAACCATCAATGCGATCTGGATCGTCGCCGCAGCCGGCTGCGTCTACCTGATCGCCTACCGCTTCTATTCGCTGTATATCTCCACCAAGGTGATGGGTCTCGACCCCGCCCGCCAGACCCCCGCCTACAAATTCAACGACGGTCTCGACTACGTCCCGACCAACAAGAACGTCCTGTTCGGCCACCACTTCGCCGCGATCGCCGGCGCCGGTCCGCTGGTCGGCCCCGTGCTGGCGGCCCAGATGGGCTATTTGCCCGGCATGATGTGGATCCTGGCCGGCGTCGTGTTCGCCGGCGCGGTGCAGGATTTCATGGTGCTGTTCATGTCGACCCGCCGCGACGGGCGCTCGCTCGGTGACCTGATCAAGTCCGAGATGGGCGAGATCCCCGGCATGATCGCGCTGCTCGGCACCTTCATGATCATGGTGATCATCCTGGCGGTGCTGGCGCTGATCGTCGTGAAGGCGCTCACCGGCTCGCCCTGGGGTACCTTCACCGTGATGGCGACCATCCCGATCGCGCTGTTCATGGGCATCTACTCGCGTTATGTCCGGGTCGGCCGCATCGGCGAGATCTCGCTGATCGGCTTCGTCCTGCTGATGCTGGCGATCATCGGCGGCCAGTGGGTGCACGATTCGCCGACCTGGGGCCCGATGTTCACCTTCACCGGCACCGAACTGACCTGGATGCTGATCGGCTATGGTTTCGTGGCCGCCGTGATCCCCGTGTGGCTGCTGCTGGCGCCGCGCGACTACCTGTCGACCTTCCTCAAGATCGGCACCATCCTGGCGCTGGCCATCGGCATCATCGTGGTCGCCCCCGACCTGAAGATGCCGGCCGTGACCAAGTTCATCGACGGCAGCGGCCCGGTGTGGTCGGGCAGCGTGTTCCCGTTCCTGTTCATCACCATCGCCTGCGGCGCCGTGTCGGGCTTCCACGCACTGATCGCGTCGGGCACTACCCCGAAGATGATCGAGAACGAATCGCACGCCCGCTACATCGGCTACGGCGGCATGCTGATGGAATCGTTTGTCGCCATCATGGCGCTGATCGCCGCGGCGACCATCGACCCGGGCGTCTACTTCGCCATGAACAGCCCGGCCGCGCTGCTGGGCACCACCGCCCAGTCGGCGGCGCAGGCCGTGTCGCAGATGGGCTTCGTGATCACGCCGGAAGCGCTCGAGCAGATGGCGAAGGACGTCGGCGAACACACCATCATCTCGCGTGCCGGCGGCGCCCCGACCCTGGCGGTCGGCATGGCCCACATCCTGTCGAACGTGGTGGGCGGCCCGGCCATGATGGCGTTCTGGTACCACTTCGCGATCCTGTTCGAAGCGCTGTTCATCCTGACCGCGGTCGATGCCGGCACCCGCGCCGGACGCTTCATGCTGCAGGATCTGCTGGGCGCCTTCGCCCCATCGCTCAAGCGCACCGACTCTCTCCCGGCCAACCTGCTGGCCACCGGCCTGTGCGTGGCGGCATGGGGCTACTTCCTGTACCAGGGCGTGGTCGATCCGCTGGGCGGGATCAACACCTTGTGGCCGCTGTTCGGCATCGCCAACCAGATGCTGGCCGGTATCGCGCTGATGCTGGGCACCTGCGTGCTGTTCAAGATGAAGCGCGGCCAGTATGCGTGGGTGACCGCGGTGCCGACCGTCTGGCTGCTGGCCTGCACGCTGACCGCCGGCTTCCAGAAGATCTTCCACAGCGACCCGCGCATCGGCTTCGTCGCGCACGCCCAGAAATACCAGGCGGCGCACGACGCCAGCGAGATCCTGGCCCCGGCCAAGACCATCGTCGACATGGAGCGCATCATCTTCAACGACTATGTCAACGCCACGCTGGCCGGCTTCTTCATCTTCGTGGTGCTGGCGGTGCTGCTGTACGGTATCCGCACGGTGATGGCGGCGCGCGCCGCCAACACGCCGACCGCCAAGGAATCGCCGTACGTGGCGATGCCGCAGCCTCACGCGCAGGTGTCGTGATGTTCGGCTCGCTCGCACAGGCAGGCAAGTACCTCGGGCAGAGTCTGCGCCTGATGGTCGGCCTGCCCGAATACGACACCTACCTGGCGCACATGGAGCGTACCCATCCGGATGAAACGCCGATGAGTTACGAGGAGTTTTTCCGTGAGCGCCAGGAGGCGCGGTACGGCGGGAGCCGGGCGTCGTGCTGCTGATGACGGCGTGACGGTCGAGTAAAGGAAGGGACGCTGCGGCGTCCCTTTTGTTTTTCGTGCGTGGTCGGATTGATGATGCTCATCTTTACTGCAGTGATGCCGGATAACAATGCGAACTCGTTGCTCAGCGCCATGAGCGAACACTTCCGATTGCAAGGCACTTCACTGTGAAGGAGTCCCATGAAACTCGATTTGAACGAATTTGTTGAGCATCTGCGCGAAAAGGCTCTCCCGCCCTATGGGGCAGGGAAGTGCGGCGAATATGTACGACGCGAACTACAGGCAGCCGGAGCCAGAATGGTTCCACCATATTCCCCTTCAGGCAAAGATTACGGGCCTACACTAGTGAAACTGGGATTCCGACGCATCGCAGTACCGAATCCGGACGCTTTTGTTTTCATGAAAGGCGATGTCATGGTCATGGAGCCGCACCGCGGGGGCAAACCCAATGGACATGTCGCTGGATTCGACGGCCGACACTGGATTTCGGACCACATGCAACGAGATTTCTGGGCAGGACCAGGCTACAGAAGAGAAAGGCCAGATTATGTCGTCTACCGCTACTAGGCATGCATTGGTTGCGTGCCTGCTCGCGCTCACTGGTGCTGTGAGTGCTGTGAGTGCTGCCCAGCAAAGCACGAGTCCGCCACGCTATCTGCAGGATCCGGTCTTCGGGCTACGACTACCGGTGAGCTCAAGCAATCTTGAAACGCTTTCCGAGCAGGTGCGCGCGATCTGCGAACAGATCGCGGACAATCCGACCTGGACCGGGCACCAGTGGGTATTCGGCGTTACGCAGGAAGGACCGACGACGTATTATCTCGTCGGCGGCTTCTTCGAGCGCAGAAATGCCGATCATGGACAGCAACCCTACTTCCAGCCCGAGCAAGGCGGCATCTACGAAGTGGACGGGCAAACATGTGGCGGCGATCCGGCCCGCGAAGTATTCGAGGTCCGGGATCTCGATCGCATTCCTCAAGGCGTCCTGCAACGGCTCGCGGTAGATTTCGCGTCACGCCTCGCCGTGGCGGTCGGAGGTGAGGAACGCCTGCGCAATCTTCTTGTCAAACAGCGCATCGACGCCCGCAAGCTCTCTCCAGAGTTACGCGACGCATTCGAACCGTTTCTGAAGCAGACCGATCGATAGCTGAACAAACGGCCCAGCCGCTGCAGCACAGCGGCGCCGCAACCGTCCGGCTTGCGGCGTCGCAAAACCACCCCTCTCCCATCCCCTTATATTTTTTCCTGCGGGTACTTTCCCGCAAGGAGGATCTGCGTCGCCGCCGGTCCGCCCGTCCACTGCGGGAACCGCGATGCCGAACTTCGAGCGCTCTAGCCTGAACCAGAAGCTGACCATCATCTCGCTGCTGTCGACAGCGACCGCCCTGCTGTTCGTGGTTGGCGCGTTTGCCGCGACCTCGGTCGTCCAGGGGCGCGCGGCGCAGCGCCAGCAATTGACGGCATTCGCCCAGGTGATCGGCGCGGCCAGCGCGGCCGACCTGATGCTGCTCGACCGCGCCAGGGCCGACACCACCCTCGCCGCCCTCGCCGCCCAGCCCGGGATCTCGGCCGCGGTGCTGTACGACCGCCTTGGCAGGCCCCTGGGCGAATACCGCGCAGCGTCGCGCGCCGATGCCGAACTGCCCGTCCTCGCGACCCTCGACGACGACACGCTGGCTGCGGCCAACCTGGCAGGGCGCGCGCCGCTGTCGCGCCACCTGCGCGTGCTGCATCCGGTGCACCAGGGCGACTTGCCGGTCGGCGCCGTGATGATCGAAGCCGACCTGCTGCCGCTGTGGCGCGCCATCCTGTCCAGCCTGGGCGTGATCGGCCTGGCGATGGGCGCGGCGCTGCTGGTGTCGCTGGCCTGGGCGCGGCGCCTCAAGCGCAGCATCCTCGAGCCGATCGCGCGCCTGATCGGGGCGGCGCAAAAGGTGTCGGCCAGCCAGAACTACGGCCTGCGCGTGCCGCACCAGCGCAGCGACGAACTGGGGACGCTGATCGACAGCTTCAACACCATGCTGGCCCAGGTCGAGGACCGCGGCGCCGCCCTGCTGCACCACCGCGACGAGCTCGAACGGCAGGTCGGCGTGCGTACCGGCCAGCTCGAAAAGGCCAAGAACGCGGCCGAAGCGGCCAGCCGCGCCAAGAGCGGTTTTCTGGCGACCATGAGCCACGAGATCCGCACCCCGATGAACGGCGTGCTGGGCATGACCGACATGCTGCTGGCGACCCCGCTCAGCGAGGCCCAGCGCAACTACACGCAACTGGTGAAACGCTCGGGCGAGCATCTGCTGGTGATCATCAACGACATCCTCGATTTCTCGAAGATCGAGGCCGGCAAGCTGGCCATCGAATACATCAACTTCAATTTGTGGGACCTGCTGGACGACATCCACAATGTGTACGGCCCGCAGGCCGCCGGCAAGGGACTGGGCTTCGACTTCGACGTCGCCAACGACATCCCGGTCGCGATCTGCGGCGATCCGAACCGGCTGCGCCAGATCATCGCCAACCTGCTGGGCAACGCGATCAAGTTCACCCAGGACGGCCGCATCATGGCGCGCGTCCGGGTGGCCGGCGAAGACCCGCAGCAAGTGATGCTGCGCTTCGAGGTGCACGATACCGGCATCGGCATCTCGCGCGATGCCCGTGCGCGCATCTTCGACGCCTTTTCGCAGGCCGACGATTCCACCACCCGCAAATACGGCGGCACCGGCCTGGGGCTGGCCATCTCGAAGCAGCTGGTCGAACTGATGGGGGGCAGCATCGGCGTCGAGAACGCGCCTCAGCGCGGCGCGATCTTCTGGTTCACGGTGAGCTTCGACAAGCGCCGCGTCGACCCGGAAGTGCCCGGCCAGCACCGTCACAACCTGGCCGGCCTGCGCGTGCTGGTGGTCGACGAGGTGGAAGCCAGCCGCATCGACCTGGTGCAGCAGCTGGAAGCCTGGAGCGCCGGCTGCGACGGCGCCTCGGGCGCGACCGCCTTCGACATCCTGAACGGCGCCGTGCGTGCCGGCCGGCCCTACGACGCCGCGGTGCTCGACATGGAGCTGCCCGGCACCAGCGGCCTGGCGCTGGCGGCGGCGATCAGCGCCGAGCCGTCGCTGCGCGACCTGCACCTGGTGCTGGTCAGCCCGGAGCGCCTGGCCGCCGACGCGGTCCAGCGGCGCGCTGCCGGCGTGGCCTACCAGCTGGTCAAGCCGGCGCGCGCGGCCGACCTGTTCGCGTGCCTGGCGGTGCGGGCGGCGCGCCTGCATCGTCCCGGCGGCGCATCGGTGGCGACGCCGGGTGCGCCCGCGCCAGGCGCCACCCGGCCCGGGGGCGCCGCACGGCGCGCACGGCGCGTCCTGCTGGCCGAGGACAATCCGGTGAATGTCGAAGTCGCAAAGGCGATGCTGGAAAGCCTGGGGCTGGAAGCGCAGTGCGCCTGCAACGGCCAGGAAGCCTTGAGCGCGGTGCAGGCCGGCGGCTGGGACGCGGTGCTGATGGATTGCCAGATGCCGGTGATGGACGGCTTCGCGGCCACGGCCGAGATCCGCCGCCACGAGCGCGAGATGGGCCGTGCGCGCACGCTGCCGGTGATCGCGATCACGGCCAACGCGCTGCAGGGCGACCGCGAATCGTGCCTTGCAGCCGGCATGGACGACTACCTGTCGAAGCCCTTCACCCAGCAGCAGCTGGCCGCCGTGATCGGCCGTTGGATCGCGCTTCCCCTGGCCGGGCGCGAGCCGGCCGACGAGCCGGCGGTGGAAATCGCGCCGGCGATGCCGCTGCCGGCCAGGTCCGCCGCGGCGCCAGGCCTGCTGCGCGACGAACCGGTCAACAGCATGGCGCTCGAGAATATCCGCGCGCTCAGTCGCGACGCCGGCAACCTGCTGGTGCAGAAGGTCGTCGCCGCCTTTGTCGGCGACACGCCGCGCCACCTGACGGCCCTGCGCCAGGCGCTCGCCGGCCTGGACGCGGACAGCGTGCGCCGCGTGGCGCACAGCCTCAAGTCGGCCAGCGCCAACGTCGGCGCGGCGCGCCTGGCCACGCTCTGCCGCGAACTGGAACAGCTCGGACGCACCGGCAGCATCGCCAGCGCCGCCCCGCTCCTGGCCGACATGGAACGCGAGTTCCAGTCGGTGCGCCAATCGCTTCACGACCTGCTCGAAAAGGAAACCTGACATGTCCTCCCCTTCCACCCAGCGCGGGACGGTCCTGGTCGCCGACGATGACCCGGTCATGCGCATGCTGATGCTCGAGATGCTGGCCCAGGTCGGGCTGGACGCGATCGAGGCCGCCGATGGCGTCGATGCGGTCGCCCTGGCCGCGGCGCGCCAGCCAGACCTGATCCTGATGGACGTCGACATGCCGCGCATGGACGGCTTCGCGGCCTGCGCCGCGATCCGCGCGCGCGAAGCCGATGGCGCCTGCGTCCCGGTCGTGATGGTCACCGGCAGCGACGACATCGAAGCCGTCACGCGTGCCTACGAAGTGGGCGCCACCGACTTCGTCTCGAAGCCGATCAACTGGCCGATCCTGGGCCACCGGGTGCTGTACGTGCTGCGCGCCAGCGACGCCATCGCGCGCCTGCGCATCGCCGACGCCCAGAACCGCGCGGTGCTCGAAGCGATCCCCGACACGTTCTTTCGCCTGAGCGCGGACGGCTTCTACCTCGACTACGAGCCGGGCCACGAGTGGCCCGGCCACGGCTGCCCCACCGCTGCGTCGCAGGAGCAGGTCGACGGCGCCGCCTTCGTCGGCAAGCACATCTCGGACGCGCTGCCGCCCGAGATCTCGGCGCGCATGCTCGACCAGATGAAGACGGTCCTGAAGACGCGCCAGGTGCGCTCGGTCGAATACGAACTGCTCGACTGCGGCGAGATGCGCCACTACGAGGCGCGGCTGGTCGCCACCGGTCCCTCCGAAGTGCTCGGCCTGGTGCGCGATATCAGCGAGCGCAAGAACGCGGAAGAACAGATCCGGCGCCTGGCCTACAGCGACAGCCTGACCGGCATCCCGAACCGCCAGGCCTTCCTCGAAACGCTCGAACGCGAGCTGCAGCGCTCGCGCATCGGCAACAAGAAGTTCGCGGTGCTGTTCATGGACCTCGATGCCTTCAAGCGCATCAACGACACGCTCGGCCACAATGCCGGCGACGCGCTGCTCAAGATGGTCTCGGAGCGCCTGCGCGACACTACCCGGCCCAGCGACCTGGTGGCGCGCGGCGACGGCACCGCGTCGACCAAGCTGGCGCGCCTGGGCGGCGACGAATTCACGATCCTGATCCCCGACCTGGAACGGGTCGAACACGCGCTGAACGTGGCGCACCGCGTCAAGGAAGCGATGCGGCGCCCCTTCCTCATCGAGGGCAACGAGATCTTCGTCACCGCCAGCATCGGCATCTCGCTGTTTCCGGAGGACGGCGACGATTGCGGCTCGCTCCTCAAGTTCGCCGACACCGCCATGTACCACGCCAAGAACTGCGGCAAGAACAACGCCAAGTTGTACAGCTCTTCGCTGACGATGCAGATCATGAGCCACGTAAAGCTCGAAGTGGGCCTGCGCAAGGCGCTGCAGAACGACGAACTGTACCTGGTCTACCAGCCGCAGCGCAATGTGCGCACCTCCGAGATCGTCGGGGTCGAGGCGCTGGTGCGCTGGAAGCACCCGGAACGCGGGCTGGTGCCGCCCACCGAATTCATTCCGCTGGCCGAGGAGACCGGCCTGATCGTCCCGATCGGCGAATGGGTGCTGCGCACCGCCTGCCAACAGGCGCGCGCCTGGCAGCTGCGAGCCAAGCGCACGCTGCGCATCGCGGTCAACCTGTCGGCCAAGCAGTTCAAGGACGAGAACCTGTCGCAGATCGTGCTGTCGGCCCTGCACGACACCGGCCTCGAACCGCGCCTGCTCGAACTCGAACTGACCGAAGGCACGCTGATGGACGACGCGCGCGCCACCATGGCCACGCTGGAGCAGCTGCGCGGCATCGGTGTGTACCTGTCGATCGACGATTTCGGCACCGGGTATTCGTCGATGAACTACCTGAAGCGCTTCGACGTACGGGCGCTGAAGATCGACCGCAGCTTCATCGCCGGCCTGCCGCAGGATTCCGAGAACGCCGCCATCACGCGCGCCATCATCGCCATGGCGCACGGGCTCAAGATGGTGGTGGTGGCCGAAGGCGTCGAGACCGGCGAGCAGCTGCTGCTGCTCGAAGAGTATGGCTGCGACATGGTGCAGGGCTACTACCTGGGCTACCCGTCCAGCGCCGACGAGATCGGGGCGATGCTGCAGCCGGCGCTGCTGGCGCTGCCGGCCAAATAGGCCTTATTTCTGCACGGTGAAGCGCAGCACGTGCTGCGCTGGCCCGGGCAGCAGCGGCGTCGGCCGGCCTTGCACCCAGGCGGCGTGCTCGCCCAGGAAGTACGGGGACAGCGGATGGCCGCTCTGGCCGCCCGGCATATTGTACAAACCCTCCTCCTCGCGTCCCGGCGACACCACCAGGCGTTCCGACTGGCCGAACTTCGGCCCCGCCACGCGCGGCATGTTGGCGTCGCCCGGCAACCTGTCGCGCGGCGCCGCCAGCCACGGACGCAGCGCCGGCGCCGCGAGGCTGATCGGGTGGGCCACATCGACCGTATTGCGCTTGCCCCAGCTGGCATCGGCCAGGGCGATGCCCTGCGCGTCCAGCGCCGCGATGGTGCGGTCGAGCGCCGCCAGTTGCAGCGCGCGCCAGTCGGCGTGGCCGGCCGGCAGCCAGCCCGGCGGCTGCGCATCGAGCAGACGCGCCACCACCGCCGGCCAGCGCATGCTGGCGCCGTGCACGCTGGCCTTCGGGTCGAGTTCCTTCAGCGCCGCATCGGCGCCGCCGTACAACAGGTCGTGCAGCGCCCACATGAAGTCGCGCGCCAGCCGGTAGCCGACCGCGTCGACGCTGGCGCGGCCGGTCCAGCCGCTCTCCAGCAGGCGCCGCAACTCGGCGCGGCGCGGCTGCCCGGCAAGCGCCTGCGCATCGAGCACCGCCAGCGCGCGCCGGCGCCAGCCATCGATGAAGATCGCGCGGTCGTCGAGCGCGGCATCGAAAGCGTGCCGCACATCGGTCTTCTCGCCCAGCGCCTGCAAGCCGTCATCGAGCTGGCGCCGGCGCTGGCCCAGGTCGTAGCCGCCATCGCCCAGCTGCGCGTAGCCGGCGCCGATCAGCAGGCGGCTGTTGGCGGTGGCGATCTGGCCGCTGGCGGGATCGAGCAGCTTCGGATAGGCGGCAGCCGGCAGCGTCGCGACCCAGCTGCGCGTGGCGCCGTCCAGCAGCAGCGGGAAAGTCGCCTCGTTCGACGTCCCGAGGCGCTGCGGCAGCAGGCCGGCGATCGTCCAGCCGATACGGCCCTGCGCGTCGCCGGCCACCAGGTTCTGGGCCGGGATGCCGTCGGTGGCGGCAATCGCGAGCGCCGCCTCGACGCTGGCGCTCGATTCGAGCCGCAGGTGGTTCAGGTTCAGCGCGGCCGGATCGTGGGCGATCCAGCGCACCGCGTACTGGCGCGCGCCAGCGTCACGCAGCGGGCCGAACGCGGTGTCGCGCACGATCAATCGCTCGGGGGCGGCGCCCTTCACCGCGATGGATTCGGCATGCGCGACCGGCGTTTCCCAGCCTGCCGGCGTGCGCACTTGCCCGGGACGCGCCGGATCGGCTTGCACCTCGACCAGGTCGAGCAGGTCGGCGTAGCTGTTGGTGAAAGCCCAGGCGACCTGCCCGTTGCTGCCGGCGATGACCGTCGGCGGCGCGCCCGGCAGGGTCACGCCGACCACCCGCCGCTGACCGCCGGGCGCGGACGGATCGGGATAGCGCAGCGCCAGCCGGTACCAGATGTTCGGCAGCTGGAGCCCGAGGTGCATGTCGTCGGCCACGATCGCCGCACCGTTGGTGCTGCGACTGCCGGCCAGCGCGTAGTTGTTGCTGCCGACCGAATCGGTGACATGCAGGCCGGCCAGTTTGACCGGCGCACCGGGCGCCGGCGGCGCCGCGCCCCACCAGGCCGGCGCCCGCTCGGGCAATGGCGCGGGCGGCGGCAGGTCGCCGCCATCGAGCGTGCGGTCATAGGCAGTCGCTGCGGGCAGCAGGAAGGCCAGCTGGGCCGCGTCGCTATGGTCGCGCAGCCAGCCGCGCGCGAGTTCGCGCGGGATTTGCGCGCCCTGCAGGTCGATGTACATGGCCCAGATCGCCAGCAATGAATCCTGGGCGCGCCAGGCGCGCGGCCGGGTGCCGGTCAGCAGGTATTCGAACGGCCGCGCGCCCAGGGCACCCAGGCCGTCGTTGACGCCCGCGACATAGCGTTCGAGCAGCGCCCGGTCGGCGGCCGGCAGGCCAGCCAGCGTGCGGTCGGCGCGCGCGCGGAAGCGGTGCAGGCGGTTGGCGCGGTCCAGCGGCAGCGCCCGCGGCCCGAACAGCTCGGCCAGTTCGCCGGCGGCGGTGCGGCGCAGCAGGTCCATCTGGAAGAAACGTTCCTGGGCATGCACGAAGCCGGTCGCATAAGCGATGTCGGTGCGGTGGGCGCCGCCGATCAGCGGCACGCCGTCGCGGTCGCGCTCGACCGTCACGGCGGCCTGCAATCCGGCCACCGGACGCTCCCCGTCCAGCTGGGCCAGGCTGGCGCGCAGCATCATCCAGGCGAACGCCGCGGCCAGCACCAGCAAGGCCAGCAGTGCGACCAGCGTGCGGCAGGTCCAGGTTGTCCATCCGCCCTTGCGCATATGCTCCTCCTTGTTTCGGCGGACCATTGTGCCAGAGACGCGCTGACACGTTGTCAGAAAGATTCGAAACGACAAGACGACAGCCGTCGGCGTTTCACCGCACGTTTGATGCAGCTCATACCTGGTGAGGGAGCGCGGCCTACGCTGGGAAGGTGCCGCGCACGGCGGCGCGGGAGGAACAATCATGGAAGTCGATATGCCGGCGCCCGGACGCGCGCTCGCCAGGGCGGTCCGGCGCCTCATGCTACCAGCCGCGGTGCTGGCCAGCGCGCTGCTGGGGGCGGGCTGCACCACACCGCAACAGCGCGCCGAGCGCGCACAGGCCGAGATGACGCAGCTGATCGCCATCTTCGGTCCGGCCTGCACCCAGCTCGGCTACGCGGCCAACAGCGATCCGTGGCGCGAATGCGTACTGCACCTGAGCACGCGCGACGAGTTGCATCGGCTTGGCAACAATTCCGGAGCGTATGGCGCCTGGGGGCCGGGCTACTGGCGCGGTGGCGGGTACTGGGGGCCGTACTAGCAGGTCAGTTGCCGGCAGGCTTCGCGTTGTAACAGCTGTGACGTTGTAGCAGCGGTCGTGCTGCAGCGGGTGTCAGGTTGCGGCAATCGTGAAGTGGTAGCCCGCGGCAAGCGCGGCGCCATTGGGCCAGCCCTGCGCGGTCCGGGTAATGCCTGGATACCAAGGCCGCCCCTGCGGGGTCCGGGTAAGGCATGGTTACCGGGGCCGTCCCTGCGTGGCCCGGATAATGCATGGCTACCGAGGGTATCCCCGCGTGACCGAGGTAATGCATACTTTGATTGAACGCGTGGGCGGAAATCCGCCCACGCTACGCGGTGCGGCGGTCGAGCATGGCGCGGGCGATCGTGCCCGCGTCCACGTACTCGAGTTCGCCGCCAACGGGCACGCCACGCGCCAGCCGGCTGACTTTCAGGCCGCGGGCCTTGAGCATCTCGCTGATGTAGTGCGCGGTCGCTTCGCCTTCGTTGGTGAAGTTGGTCGCGAGTACCACCTCGGCCACCTTGCCATCGGTGGCGCGGTTGACCAGCTTGTCGAGATGCAGGTCGCGCGGGCCGATGCCGTCGAGCGGCGACAGGCGTCCCATCAGCACGAAGTACAGGCCGCGCCAGGTCAGCGTCTGCTCGATCATGATCTGGTCGGCCGGCGTCTCGACCACGCACAGCATGGCGCGGTCGCGTTCTTCGTCGGCGCACAGCGCGCACACTTCGGTATCCGAGAAGGTATTGCACATGGCGCAGTGGTGCACCGTGTCGACCGCCTGGTACAGCGCGCGCGACAGTTGCGCCGCGCCTTCGCGGTCGTGCTGCAGCAGGTGGAACGCCATGCGCTGGGCCGACTTGGGGCCGATGCCCGGCAGGCGCCGCAGCGATTCGATGAGAAATTCGAGCGAAGTCGACATAAGGGACGTCCCGGACGGAAGCCGCCGGGACTGGTCAGGAAAGAAGCTGGAAGCCGGTCAGAACGGCATCTTGAAGCCGGCCGGCAGGCCTGGCATGCCGGCCGTCAGGCCGCTCATTTTTTCGGCGGCGGTGGCTTCAGCCTTGCGCACGGCATCGTTGAACGCGGCGGCGACCAGGTCTTCCAGCATGTCGCGGTCATCGCCCAGCAGCGACGGATCGATGGTGACGCGCTTGACGTCGTTCTTGCAGGTCATGACGACCTTGACCATGCCGGCGCCCGACTGGCCTTCGACTTCGATCTCGGCCAGCTGTTCCTGCGCCTTCTTCATATTGTCCTGCATGGCCTGGGCCTGCTTCATCAAGCCTGCGAGCTGGTTTTTCATCATGGTGTGATCTCCAAAAGTCGAATGAATAAATAATTAAGCGATCTTGACCGAGCCGGGCACGACGAACGCATCGAAGCGCCGCTCGAGTTCCTGCACGAACGGGTCGGCGGCCACGACCGCCTCGGCCTCGCGCTGGCGCTGTTCGCGCGCCGCTTTCTGTTCGGCGCCGGCGGTGTACCAGACCGGGCCGAGATCGGATTCCACGCTGACCCGCAGGTCGGGGAAATGCTCTTGCAACGCCGCCTGCAGCTTTTCGCTGTTGCCGCTGGCGCGCAGCGTGTCGAATGGCACGCGCAGGCGGAAGGTCACGGCGCGGTCCTGCACCACGCAAGAGATGAGTTCGGTCTGCAGCGCCAGCTGCTGGGACACGCCGCGCAGCGGCAGGCTGCCGGCCAGCGCCGGCCAGTTGCCGTCCCAGCCGATCTCGGGTACCGGTGTGATGACGTAGGCGTGCGGCGGCGCGCTCGGCGCACTCGGCGCACGCACCACCGGCGCCGGCGCGACGACCGCCTGCGCATCGGCCGCGACGGCGGTGTCGTCCGAAAAATCGGTGACCCACGACGGCGGTTCGTCGTCCGCCTGCTGCTGGACGCGCGCGGACAGTTGCGACTGCGGTTGCGCCGGCGCCCTAGCCTGCGGCTGGTTCTGTTCCCACGGCGGCGTGCCCTGCCCCATCGCGCCCGCCGCGCCCGGGCGCGCCTGCGCCTGTGGCGCCGACGGCATCGCCGCGGCCGGTCCTGGTGCGGGCGGCGCCGGTGGTACTGGTGGTACTGGTGGTGCCGGTGGCGGCGCGCTTGGCGCAGGCGCCTGGTCGGCACCCGGACGCTTCGGCGCCTGGCGCATGCCGGACGCGGCGCGCGCCGCTTCGAGTGCGGCATTGATGGCGGCGCGGGCCGACGTCATGGCCGGCGCCCCCGGCGCGCCCGCCGGCGCAGCCTGTGCCTGTGGCGGCTGTGGCGGCTGCGGTGCAGCTGGCCGCGGCGCCGGCGGCGCAGTTTGCGCCATTCCTTGCGTCATTCCTTGCGCCGGACGCGGCGCAACCGCCGCATGGCTGGCCGCCGCCGTGGCCGCGGCGCGCGCTGCCGGTGCGCCGACCGGCGCGGCCGCCGGTGGCGCAGCTACGGCTGCCCCGCCCTGTCCGGGGCGAAAGGCGAGCATGCGCAGCAGCGTCATCGTGAAGCCCGCGTATTCGTCCGGCGCCAGGCCGATCTCGTTGCGGCCGTGCACGGCGATCTGGTAATACAGCTGCACCTCTTGCGGCTCGAAGGCCTCGGCCAGGCGCAGGATGTCGGCCAGTTCGGGCAAGTCCTGCGGCACCGCGGCCGGCACCGACTGCGCCAGCGCGATCCGGTGCAGCAGCGTGCCGAGGTCCTGCAGCGCGCCGTTGTACGACAGGCTGCGGCTGGCCATTTCATCGGCCACCGCCAGCAGATCGGCGCCGTCCTGCGCCGCCAGCGCGTCGAGCAGGCGCACCAGGTAGGACTGGTCGAGCGCGCCAAGCATGCCCTGCACCGCGTCGAGCGTCACCTGGCCGGCCGCATACGCGATCGCCTGATCGGTCAGCGACAGCGCGTCGCGCATCGAGCCGTGCGCGCCCTGCGCCAGCAGGCGCAAGGCAGGTTGCTCGAAGGTGACTTCTTCCTGGCCCAGGATGTTCTCGAGGTGGCCGACGATATGGCCTGGCGGCATCTGCTTGAGGTTGAACTGCAGGCAGCGCGACAGCACCGTCACCGGGATCTTTTGCGGATCGGTGGTCGCCAGGATGAACTTGACGTGCGGCGGCGGCTCTTCGAGCGTCTTGAGCATCGCATTGAACGCGTGGTTGGTGAGCATGTGCACTTCATCGATCATGTAGACCTTGAAGCGCGCGTTGCTCGGCGCGTACACCGCCTGTTCCAGCAACTGCGCCATCTCGTCGACGCCGCGGTTCGAGGCCGCATCCATCTCGATGTAGTCGACAAAGCGGCCGGCATCGATCGCCCGGCACGCTTCGCACTGGCCGCATGGTTCCGGAGTAATGTCGCCCTGCCCGTCCGGGCCGGTGCAGTTGAGCGACTTGGCCAGGATCCGCGACAGCGTGGTCTTGCCGACCCCGCGCGTGCCCGTGAACAGATAGGCGTGATGCAGCCGTCCCGTGCGCAAGGCGTGGGTCAGGGCACGCACGACGTGCTCCTGGCCAACCAGCGTTTCAAAATTCTTGGGACGGTATTTGCGGGCGAGGACTTGATAGGACATGCCGCGATTTTACCGCAGATGACGGTTGCCGCGAACAATCCTGGGCGCGAGGCGGATGCGGCGTGGGAAATCGAATGGCGTACGGACGGCAACGATCCGCGCTCGTGCGCAGTGTCGACAATACGATGGGTGGGGAGATAAAACAGGAAAAACGTAAGAGGCGAGCCTGATCTGCGGCACTTGCGGTGAACGGCTTTGGCTGCTTCGTTCCCGACCTGACCAGGTTAACCATGCCACAATGCGCAGGGGCCCGCCGGAAATCATTATAACCCAGTGGAAGCGTTTGGGGAAATGTTGGTCGATGGAAGACCAGCGGCGCGATCTTCGTCACGCCGCATCCGTCACGCCTTGTCCGTTACACCTTGTCCGTTACACCTTGTCCGTTACACCTTGTCCGTTACACCTTGTCCGTTACACCTTGTCCGTTACACCTCATCCGTCACCCTCTGTCCGTCACACCTCGTCCATCACGCCTTATCCGTGACGCCTCGTCAGTCACGCCTTATCCGTCACCCCTCATTCGCCACCCTTGCCCACCAGCCCCAAGACCGTCATTCCCGCGGAGGCGGGAATCCAAGTTTGCTCGCTGAACCACGCAACCATGCGCTGGTAGCGGCTCGACGAACTTGGATTCCCGCCTGCGCGGGAATGACGTGCCGAAGTCAGTGGTCATATGGGATGCCCTAGACGTGCCGAAGTCAGTGGTCATATGGGATGCCCTAGGTTTGCTCAGCCAAAAACATCACATGCAGATTTACCCAGCCGAAAACATCACAGGCAGCCCAGCGCATCGCAAGCACCGCACCGCCCCTTCGCATCAGATTCCCAGCTGCCCCCACAAGGCATCGACACGGTCCTTGACCGCCTGGTCCATCACGATCGGCGTCCCCCACTCGCGATTGGTCTCGCCCGGCCATTTATTGGTCGCATCGATCCCCATCTTGCTCCCCAACCCGCTGATGGGCGAGGCGAAATCGAGGTAGTCGATCGGGGTGTTGTCGACCATGACGGTGTCGCGGGTCGGGTCGACGCGGGTCGTGATGGCCCAGATGACTTCCTTCCAGTCGCGCACATCGACGTCTTCATCCACCACCACGATGAACTTGGTGTACATGAACTGGCGCAGGAAACTCCACACCCCGAACATCACCCGCTTGGCGTGGCCGGCGTACTGCTTCTTCATCTGCACCACCGCCATCCGGTAGCTGCAGCCTTCGGGCGGCAGGTAGAAATCGGTGATCTCGGTGAACTGTTTCTGCAGCAGTGGAATGAACACTTCGTTCAGCGCCACGCCCAGCACGGCCGGCTCGTCCGGCGGCTTGCCCGTATAGGTGGAGTGGTAGATGGCGTCGCGGCGCATCGTGATGCGGTCGATCGTGAACACCGGGAAGCTGTCCTGCTCATTATAGTAGCCGGTGTGGTCGCCATACGGCCCCTCGAGCGCATGCTCGAAGCCGGACGGATGGTTCGCATCCGGATAGATATGCCCTTCCAGCACGATCTCGGCCGATGCAGGCACCCTCAATTCGCTGCCGATGGCCTTGGTCAGCGTGGTGCGGCTGCCGCGCAGCAGGCCGGCAAACTGGTATTCGGACAGCGTATCCGGCACCGGCGTCACCGCGCCGAGGATGGTGGCCGGGTCGGCGCCCAGCGCCACCGCGATCGGGTACGGCTGGCCGGGATTGGCCAGGGCATGCTCGCGGAAATCGAGGGCGCCGCCGCGGTGCGCCAGCCAGCGCATGATGACCTTGTTCGGCCCCAGCACCTGCTGGCGGTAGATGCCCAGGTTCTGGCGCTTCTTGTTCGGGCCCTTGGTGATGACCAGTCCCCAGGTGATCAGGGGCGCGATATCGCCCGGCCAGCAGTGCTGGATCGGCAGGCGGCCCAGGTCGACGTCCTTGCCCTCCCAGACGATCTCCTGGCACGGCGCGCCCTTGACTTCCTTCGGCGCCATGTCCCACACGGCTTTCACCAGCGAACCCATGTCCATGATATCGGCGAACCCTTTTGGCGGCTCCGGCTCTTTCAGGCGCGCCAGCACGTGCCCGATGCGGCGCAGCTCGCTCACATCATTGGCGCCCATGCCCAGCGCTACCCGTTTCGGTGTGCCGAACAGGTTGCCCAGCACCGGGATCGTGTGGCCGGTCGGCTGCCTGAACAGCAGTGCGGGGCCGCCGGCGCGCAGGGTCCGGTCGCACACCTCGGTCATTTCGAGGTGCGGCGACACGGGAACTTCGACACGCTTGAGCTCACCCATACGCTCCAGCTGGGCCATAAAATCTCGCAAGTCTGTATATTTCATCAATATTTAAGCAATTCTTCAGTTGCAGAACGTGGATCAAAGGCCATCGCCAAGTGATTGATTCGTCAAGTGTTTCCGTATGGCAGAGCAGGATATCAGATCTAGAAGTAATATAGAACGCGTGTGCTAGGGTTGACTTGATATATGCTCGCACCTACAATCCGTCCTACTTGATGAGGCGGGAAGTCTTTTTGACATGATTTTATCCTGTTCTCATGCATTCACGGGGTCGGGGCCCCACATGACATTTTAAGGAGTGTTTTTTTCATTGGGCGTCAGCCCAGCCCCCCGAGACAGTTGTTGAGCCACTGGTTCCCTCGCCCCACGGGCCTGCAGACCAGCTGAAGCAAAGCAATGACGGCGTTAGTCGACCGCAAGGCGGCGACAAACGATTTTCTGATGCACGGCAGAGCAACCTGACGTTTCGCCCAGAGCGACACGACGGGATTCTTTTTGCCGCGACAAGGGGAAAATTCGATGATCCATCGTTTTGTCATGAACGCAAAGTTCATGCACTTCATGGCCAGCCAGCCAGTCACGTGGTTTTCCGTGATGGCAGCGGCCCGCGGTTTGTTACAAACCGCACGCACCACCCTGACCGTTTTCGGTCTGAGCGCAGTCGCCATGCTTGGCCTGCTCTACACCAATGACAGTTTCGCCAAGCGCGTTTCTGAAATGCTGCATCCGCAGCCCGTCGAAGTCGCCGCTGCGCCCGTCGCACCGGTGGCGCCCGCGCCTGCCCTGGCCGAGGTCACGACGGTGGAAACGACGCACCTGGCCGAGTCGCATGCGGCGCTGGGCGACAGCAAGCAGCAGCAGCGGGTCACCACCTGGCTGTCGAAGCGTTACCGCGTCGCCAGCGATGCCGCCAACATGCTGGTCTCGACCGCCTACCTGACGGCGCACGACCTGAAGCTCGACCCACTGCTGATCCTGGCGGTGATGGCGATCGAATCGGGCCTGAACCCGTTCGCCGAGAGCCCGATGGGCGCCAAGGGCCTGATGCAAGTCATGGCCAAGGTCCATCACGACAAGTTCGAAGACCTGGGCGGCCCGCAAGCGGCCCTGAATCCGGTCGCCAACATCCGTGTCGGCGCGCTGATCCTGAAGGACTATGTGCGCCGCACCGGTTCGGTCGAAGGCGGCCTGAAGACCTATGTCGGCGCCGCCGACATGGAAACCGATTCGGGCTACGGCAACAAGGTGCTGGCCGAGTACCGGCGCCTGAAGCAGGTCGCCAGCGGCAAGAACGTGCCGGTCTTCACCCGCTCGACGCCAGCGCCGGTGGTGGTTGCCAAGCAGACCGAGCCGGATGCGGCGAAGCCGGAGGCCAAGCAGGCTACCACGGCCAAGGCCGTGGGCACCGATGCAAACGTGCCGGCTACGGAGTCGCTGGCCGGTTTGTAATCAGGCTGGGCTGTGAAAATGAAGCCATCGCTGCGGCGGTGGCTTTGTCGCGTCCGCAGGGTTGGCCTCTGTATATTCAGGCAAAGCCGCCAATCCCACGCCCATATATATAGTATGGTGAATCGCCCAACAAAAAAGCCACCGGCTCGCGCACGGTGGCTTTTCCATTCGAACCGCCAATCCGGCGATCAGCGACGTCCTGCCGCCGCCACTTCGTCGGCGCGCAGCTTCGGCGCCAGCTTGTCCAGCACGCCATTGACGTACTTGTGGCCATCGATGCCGCCGAACGACTTGGTCAGCTCGACCGCTTCGTTGATCACGACGCGGTACGGGGTTTCCGGGTGGTTCTTGAGTTCGTAAGCACCCAGCAGCAGCACCGCGTGCTCGATCGGCGACAGCTCGGTCAGGGCGCGGTCGATCAGCGGGGCGATGCTTTCGCGCAGCGCGACCGAGGTCTCGATCGTGCCATTGAGCAGCTCGGCGAAGAATTCGCCGTCGGCCTTGTCGAAACCATGGGCGCTGCGGATGTTGGCGCCGACCGTGCGCGCCGATTCATTGTTCAGCAGCCATTGGTACAGGCCCTGGAGCGCGAACTCGCGCGCGCGGTGGCGCGGCGTGCGGTTCTTGCTGGGGTTGGCGTGCGTGCTCTTGTCAGTCATTTCTCTTGCCTTCTCTAATTACTCGTCGTCGGCGGCCAGCTCGCCGAGACCGGCCAGCAGGTTGGCCATCTCGACCGCGACGCGGGCCGCATCGGCGCCCTTCTCGGCCATGCGGGCTTCGGCCTGCTCGTCGTTCTCGGTGGTGAGAATGGCGTTGGCGACCGGGATGTCGTTGTCCAGGGCGATGCGGGTGATGCCCGCGCCCGATTCGTTCGACACCAGCTCGAAATGGTAGGTTTCACCGCGGATCACCGCGCCCAGCGCGATCAGCGCGTCGAATTGCTGGATATCGGCCATCTTCTGCAGCGCCAGCGGCACCTCGAGGGCGCCCGGCACGGTCACGTGCAGGATGTCTTCGTCGGCCACGCCCAGGCGCTTCAGTTCGGCCAGGCAGGACGACAGCAGGCCGTGGCCGATGTCGGCGTTGAAACGGGCCTGCACGATACCGATGCGCAGGTCTTGGCCTTCCAGATTGCTTTCAAAAGTTGCTACCGTCATGGCGAACCTCTCTGTATTGTTGGATTGTTGGATTCAGGCTTCAGGACGCGCGACGTAGCCGGTGACTTCGAGGTCGAAGCCGGTCATCGATGGCATCTTGCGCGGATTGGCCAGCAGCTGCATCTTGCCGACGCCGAGATTGCGCAGGATCTGGGCGCCGATGCCATAGGTGCGCAGGTCCATCGACGCGGCGCGCGCGCCGAGTTTGCGCTCGTTGCCGCCAAGCGGCGCGAACTGCGCGAACAGCTGCTCGGCAGTTTCGCCGCAATTGAGCAGCACGATCACGCCGTTGTCGCTGGCCTTGATGGTGCGCATGGCCGAAGCCATGTCCCACGAGTGGGTGGTGGCGCGGTTTTCCAGCAGGTCGAGGAGCGACACCGGCTGGTGCACGCGCACCAGCGCTTCTTTCTCGGGCGACAGCTCGCCGTGCACCAGCGCGAGGTGGGCGCAGCCGCTCGGACCATCGCGGAAGGCGATCAGCTTGAATTCGCCGGCCTCGGTCGACAGCGCACGCTCGGCGACGCGCTCGACCAGGCTTTCGTTCTGGCTGCGGTAATGGATCAGGTCGGCAATGGTACCGATCTTCAGGCCGTGCTCCCTGGCGAACTCGACCAGGTCGGGCAGGCGCGCCATGGTGCCGTCTTCCTTGATGATCTCGCAGATCACCGAGGCGGGCGTCAGGCCGGCCATCTGGGTCAGGTCGCAGCCCGCTTCGGTATGACCGGCGCGCATCAGCACGCCGCCCTTTTGGGCGCGCAGCGGGAAGATATGGCCCGGCTGCACCAGGTCGTCCGGGGTGGTGCCCTTGTTCACGGCCACCTGGATGGTGCGTGCGCGGTCGGCCGCCGAGATGCCGGTGGTCACGCCTTCGGCCGCTTCGATCGACACGGTGAAGTTGGTACCGAACGAGGTGCCGTTTTTCGACGTCATCATCGGCAAGGCCAGGCGGTCGCAGATCTCTTCGGACAGCGTCAGGCACACCAGGCCGCGCGCGTGGCGGATCATGAAATTGATCGCCTCGGGCGTGACGAAGTCGGCTGCAAGCACGAGGTCGCCTTCGTTTTCACGATCTTCTTCGTCGACCAGGATGACCATGCGGCCGGCGCGAAGTTCGGCAACGATTTCCTCGGTGCTGGAAATAGACATACGGATTCCTTGAAGTGATGCGAGTTTTGCGTAATCCGCTATTTTAAAGGATTTACAGGCGCTCGACCGCATTACCGCCCCGGCTAATTGCGATCCGGACGGTCCGCACCCGCCTCCCGGCATCCTGCTGGACAGGATCGACGTTGCCAGTGTGCAACAAAGCATATTAATGAAGGCGTGAAATTGCTAAGCTCGATGTTTTAGCGTGCGTCAACGTACCGTATCCGCACGCTCCTCGATTATGATAAAGACATCGCCGCCGTATTCGTCCGGGACCTACGGCGGGCCCATTTTGGAGTCGCCATGCCGGTAGTCCTCCCCGTCCATACCCCCGACACCGCCTGCCGGAACAGGCGGTGCTGATGGCCACGATTCTGATCGTCGACGACCGGCCAAGCAACCGCAGCTACCTCGCAGCCCTCCTCGGGCTGACCGGACACCGCCTGCTCGAAGCCGAAGACGGCGCCCAGGCGCTGGCGAGCGCGCGCGCCGAGCGGCCCGACCTGATCATTACCGATCTGCTGATGCCGACCATGGACGGCTACGAGTTCGTCCAGCAGCTGCGCGCCGATCCCGACCTGAAAGACACCCGCATCATCATCTTTTCGGCCGTGTATTCCGAGCGCGAAACGCGCGCCATGGCGGCCCGCTGCGGCGTCAAGACCGTGCTTGGCAAGCCGGCCGACCCGCACCGCATCCTCGAAGCCGTCGAGGCCGAGCTGGGCGTGCTCGCGGGTGCCACGGCGCTCGCCCCGCCGCCGCCCGAGGAAGAACGTGCGCTGCCGTTCGACCTGTGCGCGCGCCTGTCCGAACTCGAGCGCATGTGCCTGATGCTGGTCGGCGAACGGCGCGTCGAGACGCTGGCCACGGCCTTTGTCGACGCCGCGCGGCGCGTGCTCAATGCCGACTGCGTCGCCCTGTGCCTGCTGGCCAGCACCGAGCGCAGCGTGCGCCACCTGGCAACCCACGGCGTCGACGGCAGCCTGCTGCATGACTTCGCGCTGAAAGACCAGGGCCTGCCCGGCGTGCTGCTGCGCGCCCGCGCGCCGCTGCGCCTGGATGGCGACGACGCCCTGCTGGCCAGCCTGCCGGCCTGCCATCCGCCGGTCGGCCACCTGCTCGGCCTGCAGGTGCACGATCTGCAGCATCCGCTCGGCTGGCTGTATTGCGCGCGCAGCCAGGACGCCGCGCCGTTCTCCGAGGAAGAAGAACGCTGGGCCACGGCCCTGGCCGCGCAGCTGGCGGTGGCCTATGAAAACCTGAACCTGTACGACGTGGTGCAGCGCCACGCCGCCCAGTTGCAGCTCGAGGCGCTGGCGCGCGCCGACGCCGACGCCGCCCTGCGCGACAGCGAACACCGCCTGGAACTGGCGCGCCAGGTGTTCGACAGCACCCAGGAAGCGATCCTGATGACCGACGCCCAGGCGCGCATCGTCGCCGTCAATCCGGCGTTCGAGGAAATCACCGGCTTCTCCGAGGCCGAAGTGATCGGCAAGAGCCCGGCCATGCTGCGCTCGGGCCGCCACGATCCGAGCTTCTATACGACGATGTGGACCTGCCTCGAGAAAGAAGGCCAGTGGCGCGGCGAGGTCTGGAACCGCCGCAAGAATGGCGAGATCTACCCCGAACGCACCAGCCTGAGCGTGGTGCGCAACGACCGCGGCGACATTACCGCCTATGTCTCGGTGTCGACCGACCTGTCGGCGCTGAAGGCGGCCCACCACCAGCTCGACTTCCTGTCGAACCACGACCCGCTCACCCTGCTCCCGAACCGCTCGCTGTTCAACGACCGCATGCTGCAGGCGCTGGCGGCGGCGCGCCAGGAAGCCCGCCAGGTGGCGCTGCTGCTGTTCAATGTCGACCGCCTGTCGCGCATCAACGACAGCCTGGGCCATTCGGCCGGCGACGCGGTGCTGCGCGAAGTGGCGCGCCGCGCCAGCGAAGTGGCCGGGCCGACCGACACCGTGGCGCGCCTGTCGGGCGACGAATTCGTGCTGCTGCTGACCAGCTTCGACGACACCGACGACGTGATCTACTGCGCCCAGCGCCTGATCGACGCCGTGGCCCAGCCACACCCGGTCGGCGGGCACGACCTGGTGGTCACCGGCAGCATCGGCATCAGCATCTATCCGCGCGACGGCGACGCCCCGGGCGACCTGCTCAAGGCGGCCGACGCCGCGCTGACCCACATGAAGGACGCCGGCCGCAACGGCTTCCGGTTCTTCAAGGGCGAAATGAATGCCGAGGCGCTGCGCTGGCTGGCGCTCGAAACGCGCCTGCGCCGCGCGATCGAGCGCGATGAACTGTCGCTGCATTACCAGCCGCAGGTGTCGCGCATCGATGGGCGCCTGGTCGGCATGGAAGCGCTGCTGCGCTGGAAGAGCGACGAGATCGGCAATGTGTCCCCGGCCGACTTCATCCCGCTCGCCGAGGATACCGGCCTGATCCACCTGATCGGCGAATGGGTGATCCGGCAAGCCTGCTTCCAGAACAAGGCCTGGCAAAACGCCGGACTGGCCCCGGTGCGGGTCGCGGTGAACGTCTCGGCCAGCCAGTTCAAGGCCGGCACCGTGGCCCAGGTGGTGCGCACCGCCCTGCGCGACAGCGGCCTGGCACCGCAGTGGCTCGAAGTCGAACTGACCGAAAGCGTGATGCTGGGCGACACCGCCGGCTCGGAAGCGCAGATGACCGAACTGCGCGAGATGGGCGTGTCGCTGTCGCTGGACGACTTCGGCACCGGCTATTCGTCGCTGGGCTACCTGTCGCGCTTCCCGCTCGACAAGCTCAAGATCGACCAGACCTTCGTGCGCAATATCGCCACCGAGCAGCGCAGCGCGGCGATCGCCCAGGCCACCATCGCGCTGGCCCAGGGCCTGTCGCTGGCGGTGGTGGCCGAAGGCGTGGAAACGATCGGCCAGCGCGATTTTCTCGGCTCGATCGGCTGCGACGTACTGCAGGGCTACCTGTACGGGCGGCCGGTGCCGGCCCACGAGATGGCGCAACTGCTGGCGCGCGGACGGGTCACGCTGTAATTACCGCTTTTTCTGAGTCCTGGCTTAAACGCGTCCGTACAAAGGCTGTGTCAGTGCATTCCGCCTGTAGAATGCATTGACTAACTCAGCTGGAATCATTGAATGAGCAACAACCTGGTACGAGGACTGTGCGTCGCCGCGGTCCTGTGCGTGTCGGCGCTGGCGCAGGCCGCGTCGCCGATGGCGGCACTGCAATTGAACGCCCCGATTCCGGTCGGTCCGCAAGTCAAGGTCGGCAAGCTCGAGAATGGCCTGACCTATTACATCCAGAAGAATGCGCGCCCCGAGCGCAAGCTCGAACTGCGCCTGGTGGTCAAGGCCGGCTCGATCCTCGAAGACGAGGACCAGCGCGGCCTGGCCCACTTCGTCGAGCACATGGCCTTCAACGGCAGTACCCATTTCAAGAAGCACGAACTGGTGTCCTACCTGCAGTCGATCGGCGTCGGCTTCGGCGCCGACCTGAATGCCTACACCTCGTTCGACGAAACCGTCTACATCCTCCCGATCCCGACCGACGACGGCAAGAACGTCGGCAAGGCCTTCCAGGTGCTGGAAGACTGGGCCCACGGACTCGCATTCGACACCGCCGCGATCGACAAGGAACGCGGCATCGTGCTGGAAGAGCTGCGCCTGGGCAAAGGCGCGTCGGACCGCATGGGCAAGCAGATCTACCCGCGCCTGTTCAACGGTTCGCGCTACGCCGAGCGGCTGCCGATCGGCAGCGAAGAGATCCTGCGCACGTTCAAGCCGGATGCCCTGCGGCGCTTCTACCGCGACTGGTACCGCCCCGACCTGATGGCGGTGGTGGTGGTGGGCGACATCGATCCGGCCAGGGCCGAGAAACTGGTGCGCCAGCACTTCGGCAACATCAAGAACCCGGCCAATCCGCGCCCGCGCGAGTACGCCGCCATTCCGGCGCGCCAGGACACCGAGGCGCTGGTGGTGACCGATCCCGAAGCCAACGGCAACGCGGTGCTGATCCGCTATCCGGTGCAGCCGGTGCGCGACGCCGGCACGCTGGGCGCCTACCGCGACGAGCTGGTGCAGTCGCTGTTCGGCGCCATGCTCAGCCAGCGCCTGCAGGAGCTGGCGCAACTGCCCGACGCGCCCTTCCTTGGCGCCAGCAGCTCGCTCGGCAAACTGACCCCGCGCTACCATTCGTACAACGCCTCGGCGGCCCTCGGCCCGCGCGGCGCGGCGCCGGCGCTGACCGCACTGGTGCAGGAAAACGAGCGCGCGCGCCAGCACGGCTTCGGCGAGCAGGAACTGGAACGGGCCAAGAAAAACCTGATGCGCAGCTACGAGCAGGCCTGGAACGAACGCGCCAAGAGCGATTCGGGGACCTACGCCGCCGAATACATCCGCAACTTCCTGCAGGACGAGGCGATTCCCGGCATCGACGCCGAATACCAGTACGTCCAGCAGCTGGTGCCGGGCATCACGCAGGACGAGATGAACGCGTATGCGCGCAAGACCATCCCGGCCGACTCGGGCAAGCTGGTGCTGTACACCGGCGCCGGCAAGACCGACGTGCCCAGCGGCGAGCAACTGCTGGCGACGGTGGCCGAAGCGGCGCGCACCAGGGTCGACGCACACGACGAAAAGCTGCTGGCCAGCAGCCTGATGCAGCGTCCCCGGGTGCCGGGCAAGATCGTCGCCGAAGAACACGACAAGGCGCTCGGCCTGACCCGCCTGACGCTGTCGAACGGCGTCAAGGTGATCCTCAAGCCGACCGACTTCCGCAACGACCAGGTGGTGCTGAGCGCCGCGCGCCCGGGTGGCCAGAGCCTGTTCCCGGACCGCGACATCCTCAATTCACGCTTTTCGAACGCGATCGTGGCCAGCATGGGCACCGGCGACTTCACCCCGCTCGACCTGCGCAAGATCCTGGCCGGCAAGGCGGCCGGCGTGACCGTCGGCCTGGGCAGCTACACCGATGTGATCGCCGGTGCGTCGGGCGCCACCGACGTCGAGACGATGCTGCAACTGCTGTGGCTGAAATTTGCCGGCGTGCGCCGCGACGAAGCCCTGTTCCACGCCTACATCGACAAGCAGGCCGAGATCGCGCGCAATGCCAGCGACCTGCCGGGACGCCGCTTCAACGACGCCGTGGTGTCGGCGATGTACGGCAACCACCCGCGCGCGCCGCGCGCGCTGGACGCCGAGGAATACGCGACCATCGACCTGGACCGCAGCATCGACATCTTCCGCCAGCGCTTCTCGAGCGCCAAGGACCTGACCTTCATCCTGGCCGGCAGCTTCGACGAGAAGGCGATCCGGCC